>Ga0153955_100262_pt1 | contig 33342 bp, 35 predicted proteins | sample TSFL039MetaG_FD_104744 | JGI IMG/M metagenome (GOLD analysis project Ga0153955, IMG submission 104744) | Attine ant fungus gardens microbial communities from Florida, USA - TSFL039 MetaG | ecosystem: Host-associated > Fungi > Mycelium > Unclassified | place: USA: Florida, Wekiwa Springs...
GACTTGAGTGATTAAGAGCTCTTTTTCTCTCTTTCCTTTTTATAAAAACCTTATAAAACTTCCCTCAAGGGATACCCACTCTAAAGGAGGACTTGGGCATTTGCTTGGACTAGGAGCTAAACCGCTCGCTACGTGTTTTCAGAGTAAGTTGCCAACTGTACGCTCTAGTAGCATGGAGAGGCATAAGAAGAAGAACTCCCATCTTTGTCCTTTGTTGCTCTAGAACTGAAACTCAACTTGAGTGACTAAGAGCTCTTTTTCTCTCTTTCTTTTTATAAAACTCTATAAAAACTTCCCTTAAGGGATACCTACTCTAAAGGAGGACTTGGGCATTCACTTGGACTAGGAGCTGAACCGCTCACTACATATTTTTGGAGTAAGTTGCCAACTGTATGGTTAGTTGAGAGTAAGCTTGTATGAGGGCAATGTGAGATCTAGGTAGAACTGCTGTATTGATGATGAGCCAGCCTACTAGACTAGTACCTTAGATGGTAGTGCTATGGTGTGAGAAGAACATACATTTTTGAGATCCAATGTAGTGACAAGCCTTATCGAGACAACGGACTTATCAGACTCAACGTTATGAGAGAACGAAGAGAACTCGATGGAGTCTCTTGGTGAATTGTGCTACCTACTTATACACATTTTCTATTTGTCTATGTGTACGCTTAAGTAACTACCGATCCTTCCAGAAGATTCCATCATGTGACCTGGTCATGTGATCCCATCTTATCTTATCTTATCTCCCTTTTCTATTTTTAGATTCCTTCGTCTAGTCCATCCGAGAATAGCTCTCTTTCTTCCTATCCATCTAACCTTACTATTCTTGGTTCGGGCGGGCGATTTATGACATCCAACTGGTAAGAGTGCTCTTGAGTGGAAACTAAAAACATTTCTTTCAATCTAGTATCTAATAACAAGTATTTATTATCTCATGAGCTCCTCTCTTTTATATTTGATTACCTCCTCAATGCCTACTTAATTGTACACAATTGTGGAATGACTTGGAGACAATGTTTTGCACTGGCTATGTTTTTAAAAGATATCTTTACACTGACTATGTTTTTGGATTGACTTTTGATAGAGATTTTGATTCTCTGACTTGGTAGTACCCACTTTTGTAAGGATAGTAAAGCACATTTATTTTCTTATTTGAAATCCCATTTTTCTTTTTACAAATCAAATCTTAAATTTCCTTTACCACTCCCCATTACCATGACAATAAATTAGTATTATATCAAACATTAAGAGCTAATAAAGTGACATTCTTAGTATCTCCTCTTTAGTAGATAACTATGTATTTAATACCTAATAAAGTGATGTTCTAAGATACATGATGAGTATAAGAGATTAGTGATGAAACAGATCATACTGACCTCAGTGTCTCCTTTTCAGTTGAGGTTCATGGTTAGATGGCTATGCTATTTAACTAGTTAGGAAAGTAACTAACTTCACTGCTGTTTAGTTTCCTTAGCCTACTCCTTATTGCTTAGCTCCTAACCTGTCTGATCCAAGCCTAATACCTAAAATCCTCTTTTAAGCTCTAATGAGTATATTAGTTCCATCTAACAAGAGCCTTGTATCTTCACAGAATCCTATTGCCTTAGGATATATTTATGATTATTAAAAGCATATTAAAGAGAGCTTTCATATGCACATGGAAGCAAATGTCTGTGTTTGGCAGTTTCCAAGATATTGATAGATTAGTATCTAGCATTTGTTGACCTAATATCTCAATAGTCTTTCATCACTTTGGAATGTTTTGCACATCATCTGAAAGGTTTTTTTAAGAGATTTAAGACATATTTAAGATCATTGAAATAGTGCAAGTATCCATGGAGTTATGGCTAAATAAAGTTTGTGGCAGTAACTCAAAAGAGATGCACAAGAGAAATCTAACATGTACAAATAATTATTTTGTATAAGTGGTATAGAATAATTATTGGGAACTTTAATGAGTTCTCTTTGTCAACTTTGACTTAGAGTATGAACTTAAACTAGCTTAGCTAACACTTACTACAAGATTGGGGTTTGTATAGTATTCAAGTTTTGTATATTCACAAGTTCTCTTGTAAGCACTACTATTGGCAATGATAGTACAGAAAAAAAAAGTGATTCTAATTAGTAATGCTGACATTGTGATTAATTTTGTTAATAGTATCAAAGTGATCTATATCAAAACTCTTATATTCTAAACCTTTGTTTCCAGCATCTATGTCTTTTATAATTGAGAGAATCTTGAGTAACTGTAGGATAGACTCAGATAGTATTACCTCACAATAATCTTTGAAATATCAAGATGAGTTCATATCAATTTAGAAAAAGCATATAGTTGATATTTGAGAGACTAGATCAAAATTTTATATATTTTCTCCCAGTTAATACGAATTCAATTCGGAAGGAGGCAACAATTGGCTCAAAGCACAAAAGTACACAAAAGCAGTTAAGTTTGAGGCTGACTTACCTGTCTTTCTTTGGTGGGAGCAGGAAGTCATGCACCATTGCCCATCTTTTCAGAGCTGAGTTAAGGAAGGTATTGGTGAGTGTTGCTGATGAGCACAATGGCACAAATCTCCTAGGTGTTGCCACACAGGAGAGATGCACGTGATGGATCCCATATCGATTCGAACGCCTCTTCCCATCAGCACAATACCTAGCTCACTAACTTTCAACTGTCAGAGTGTGCTTTTCATCCTGAGTTTCGGTCCCAGGTCAGTTTTCCTAACCAGACCTTGAGACTCTCAGGCACTCTCGCACAAGGACAGCAACCCAGATCCCAAATCCCATTAATGCATCAGATCTAGATTTGAGCAGCACGGCGTCAAGTTCGATTATTATGAATCCCAAAAATAAGCCACGGTTGAGTTGCGTTGGTTTGCTTTTTTAACTCAACAACATGTGCTACAGGACCTCGTATCCTACTTTATCAATGATTATCGAATGTTATCAATAGACGAAACCACTGAGTTCATTTACACCTATCCACATCCTCCGACCACCTTAATGTCGCATCGCAAGGACTGTGTACCTGCTCTGTTGTTATATGGTCACCATCCTTCCGGATCATAGGATCGATCCGATGAGCTAGCCTTGAATACTAAGGATTACTCATGGGTACCCTCTCGAGAACAGCGGCATAATCGGCCCCGAGGACAGAATTGTCTGTGGACTAAGGAGCTAATCCGATACTTCACTTTACATCTGATAATGAGGAATCAGGTCGGAGCCTTTATTAGCCTCATCAAGTCCGAACCTAGTCGAAAGTAGCTCAGTCTACCCGACTCCACATTGGAGTATTCTATAAACAGCACATGCCTGTATAGACAGCATTATTACTTCCTTGTGATCGCTCTTAAGAAGTAGGTTAAATTTGGTCGAACACCTAAAATATGCGCGTTATAAATGACCAGTCTTCTGACTAGAACTTACTTTCTATTTCTGTTGTACGTTTAGGCCACACAGTCCAGCATACACTAAGATGGACAGTTGAGATCTCACACATTCTTAGAAGCCAGGGGTATGTGAATGACAACGTGTGAGTGTTGACAGCAGTGACACCTCCCATCCTGCAATTTGAAGGAATCCTGTCCAACTATTTCTTCGCCCAAATTGACATCCTCCTAGTCAATGCCGTATGGAGTGACCGAGACTGGTTTAGTGAATGATCAAGTAGGGTGGCGTCGGCTGATCATGACAACGACTATGTGCTTGAAGTCGAGGTCGTGTATGTGAACTAGCCAGCGTAGCAATTCCATGCGAGCAGAAGCAGAAGAGGTTTGGCAGCTCAAATGTAGGCTGAGGTGTCAAATTCTCGGTCGTTTCTCACTGGATAATCTAGGACTAGAAATCATTCGAGTAATGACGTGATTTTTCTCTTATTCTATTGCACACGAAGGTCATGATGCCCCTAAGTCGGATATTATAGAAAGGTAAATGGAAGACAGAAGCCGTAATCACAGCGAATTGGCGAAGTAACCGTGGAAAGAAAAGCATGTCCAGTCTGGGTTATAACTTGAAGTTGAGGTCAGGTGAACTCGCCAGAGAAGCAATGACTGATGTTACCGGTGCAAGATTCGATTCTTTTGTTTGGCAGTTGTGAAGATCCAATGGAGATCTGAAAACGAGAGAGGCTGGAGTGCTTACATCGTGATCATTGCCTATCCCGTTACAAGTAGTAAATGTAATAAATTCCTTGGAATGAGTGTAATGTATTGTCGGAGTCACGAGTGCGTGGGATCAAGCTCCGGATTATTTAGCGCTTATGTGCAGTAAAGAATCACTTCTAACGTCACGCTATAATTTTATAATTTTAGGCTCTCCTGAGCGCTGAGATTTTTCTATCGACTTGGAGCTTGTGAGGCAGTTAAGTAGTATGAGGTCTTGAATGCCTCGAGGGAAGGGATCATTATACTACTGAGTGAGAATCTTTGGCCTCATCTCCGTTGCTGCGGCGGGGCGTCCTTTTTGTACAGTAGGGAAGCATGACAGGAAAGCAACATAATTAAAAGCCTCTGCCTATCATGGTTTCACAGCAATCCAACAGAGTAAGTTCTGCCTGGAAGTATGTTCAATGGACGGAACAGAATACTTGCAAACAAAGCAGAGGTCGGGACTCACTCCAGCGGTATTTATCGCGACATAGGTGCTGTTCGTTTCTGCAGTACCTGACGCCAATGAGCGGACTTCAAGTGGCATTGTAGTAACATCAGATCTTGGGGCTCAGTACTTGGGGTCGGATAACATAAGTAAACCGGGATTCCAATTTGACTGCCTCCGGTATAACTTCCAAGCGACATCTAGACGAGTGAAGATGAAATACATTTGAGATGAACGTTATCGGGCAGTTGTTTATTTGTTCCGAACCCCCCAGTCGTTTAGGGGTTTTTTAGAGGATGACATTGAGTTCGAGAGGAATCATGCCCGCGGGATAAACAGACAAAGGCTCTCGAAACGGAAGATAGTCATAAAGATATAACTCACAGCGATTGATAGCCTCAACATCGGTCGTCAGATCCGGTGGACGAGCGCCGGTACCCTTGTTTCGCTTGTTTCTCCGCCCTGACATAACCGCGTGACAGATGACAAATGGGTCTCTGCTATATAAAACGCCACGATCTCCATTCCACCGAACCATCTGACTTACCCAACTAACTTACTCACATTTTTTATGTCTCCAACTACATGCAATTTTCCCTCTGAACTTCTCGATATCATCTGCTCCCAAATTTTTGTAAATGGCCTTCCTCCAGTCGAGTCTTCTCTTGACCCCACCATTACAACAGCTGGTGTTCCTACTGCCTATCCTTCTTCCACGCCTCAGGCGTACTGGCTAGAGCCGGTCGTGAGGTGCACACTTGCCAATCTTTGCCTTGTTAATCATGTCTGGTACGAGGCTGCCAAACCTTGGCTTTGGAGAAGGTGAAATGTATTCGTCACGGAGCGTTGGAAGTCACTAACTTGGAATTTCAGACTTGAAGTAAGACTTCCTCGCACATGGCTTTCACTCGTCGACGAAATAGCCTGGAACTACGAAGAAGAGACTGTTGATTCTGTGATGCAAAAGACGATCCAGTTAGTTGCCAAGGCAGCAGCCTGTGCATCGACTTTTGCCTCTGATAAAGATGCGGTGCTCAAACTAGAAGCCAGTTTATTGGATACGCTAGAACTTCCCGACAATGCCATAGGCCCAGACCTTCTTTCGCCAATCCCTTCCCGGAACCCAAGTCCAAGGCGCATCCGGCCAAAGAGCAAGTCCCCTGCCCGATGGAAGATTCTGCGCTCCATCAATGACGCTATCCAGGATGTATTAGATAGTAGGACCCCAGGTGTCCATGGTGCGTCTCGTTGTCACGTATTGTTGATTACGACGGTGCGAAGAATCTATAGTGCCCTCTCCCAAGGATCCCCGTCCCGGTCGTCACGTCCAACATCTCGACTTCAATCATTTCCGCACCATCGGTATGCGGCGGTCAGTGGAAGAGGGTGTGAACAGTCGATTTGTCACTGGTGATCGAGTGGAGGCCATATTAAAGGTAGGTTCAAGGAACTGATGTGACTATTCTAGTATTTGATTGATTGCCATCTCAGGAAATGCCAAACTTGAAAGCATTTGGTGCAACCGAATACATGGACGGTGCTTTGACTCTTCCAGTTTTGAATGAGCTGTTCCTACGTGGTAATCCTTTAGGAGGCCGAGGACGCCATTCTCGAGGACGCTCATTTTTTGACCTCTCCGACGCCGAGGAAGAGAATAGTGAGCGTAGAAGGGAGTGCAAGGACCTTGAGGCTGTTGACTTCACCGGTTGTGTCAGTGCCGTCTTCGTAAATGCCTTCTATGAGTTTGTTACCACTCATCTCATGGAGCATGAGTCATACAGTGGTGACGAGATTAGCTCTCGTCATGTTCAATTTGTTGATGAGCCGATGACCTTCCCAGGGCTTCAACGTCTTGGAATGCGGGGTGTCAAGTCTATTTTACCGCGTTTCTTAGGTCCTTTCATTCTTGCTTTTCCCTCCTTAACTCATTTGGATCTTTCTGGTACTCGAGTTACATCAGACATTCTTGAATCTCTGGGAGCCTCTAGTACAGTCCGTCTGAAGTCTCTTGCGCTCGCTAGGTGTGTTAAGCTATCCAGCGAGTGTATTCGAGATATCTTGGTTGCCTCGCCTGTGACCTTGAAATTGAAGGAGCTCAATCTCTATGCAGACATGACATACCTGTCTCCTTTGACGCGGGAGGATTTCCTTGAGATTGTTACTTCTGCTCCTTGTTTTACTAATGGCGAGCTACAGTACTTGGACATCTCTGGTGTGCCTGTCGACGAAGACATTCTTGAACGTTTCAAACCTCAGCCGAAGCTCCGTTCTTTTGGATTATCTCATCTACCCGCCTTGGGACTGAAGGACATCCAAATGTTCTTGACTAAGAAGTCACCGAATGTGGAGGTTCTCACACTGATTAACACTTCACCTGAACTTGATTTTGGACTACGAGTCAACTCGAATGCTCGAAATGCCGTCATCAATTTACATGCCCATCTCATTCGTCCTTTGTCCACGCCACCATTCTCTTTTAGTCTCATTACCACTAATCTGCAGTTACCCCCGACCCGTTTGCGAGTTGTGGAGCTTTCGACAAGCATGCTTGGGGCACTTGGGGCTGGTGCAGGTGCATGGCGCATAATTAGGAGCAAGGGTGGTCGTGGTTGGTATGTTGATACTGCTAGCACATGGGTTGCAGAGCCGGGGTTAGGGATCGGCAGCATTCTCAAGCGTGACTTGGCTGCAGACCACCCATTCCGCGTCGAGATGCAGCGTCTCTCTGATGCCAATGGTAATGTCAGTAGCGGTGTGGGGTGGCATGCCCGTAAGATGGAGGTATGAACGATGCCAGCATGATATGTCAAGTAACTAACGTGAATCTTGTTCATAGGTGCTGCATGGTCATGGTTTGCTTGGGCGTGAGGACGGATTATATGGTGCTGTCTCGTTCGCCTACCAGGGTTGAAATCACTGGAAGTGCTGCTGTAAATTTATCTGCTCTTGTTTAATTATGTCCATCCAAGTTGTTGTTAGTTGACCTGTACCCGGACCGCATCTCCTTCCACCCCGTCAAGCGCTCGGATGATACTGCTAGAAGAAACCATATCCTCAAACTAGACAACCTCGTGCATGAGACAGCCAGGCAAACCCGGACCATTGTTGTCGTCACCGACGCAAGTGTAAAGAAAGGACATCAAGCCATCTCCATCGCACATGTACTCGCCTTCAACGTCATATCAGGTGAAGCCAACTTATGCCCATGCAACGGCACCCAACTTGAAACCCGTCAACATATCCTCCGAGAATGCCCCCGCTTTAGCAGGTACAATGTCGTGGGATACATCTTCAGTGAACTTGTCACCTTCCTACAAAAGAACCTGCGAGCCTTCTGCTTCCGACAATATTGCATAAGTACTGTCTCCTAGGAACCAGCCAAATTCTATTTCCATTATGTAGCTATTTAAGTAGATTCCTCTACCACGGACTGCGAACAAGCACCGTGTAGTAAATTGTCGATCTAAAAAAAGTTGTTTTGAGTTTTGTATTGTTAGCCCCGTGGGGATGACGCCTTGTCCATTCCCAGTTTAAAAGACCCTTCAAGACACGTCAAACTCACAACTTCGTTTCCACCGCACCGCCAGCTGTGCGAGCTCATTCAACATATATGCCCGCCTCAGTTCACTCATGGGACGGCAAGACAACTGTGTCGGTCGATCCGAGACCTTCGTCTCCAAGCAACCCAACTCTCAACAACAAGAGGAAGTCTACTCATCTTCCACCTGTGGCATGCTCTAAATCTCCTGGACAAGAACCTGCTGGTGAAGAAGCGAAGAAACTCGAGCGTATCATTACATTCGGCCACTTGACCCGTAGCTTTTCAACAATGTTAATACCCGAGCGACCAATTGCTGAAGAGCCTACTTTTCGGGAGTCTCTGTGGGCGATTCTTCGTTGCTCCTGTATGTTTCGGTTTTGTTGCGCTTCGGCATGTGGAAACTGACGCCAGCTAGACTTGAACATTATGCTCATCTTCATCCCTGTTTCAGTGAGTGACTTTGAGGTCCAATTTTTGGGGTCAACAGAGCTCTTACAAGAAATGAATTGCATAGTGGGTTCTCCATTTTGTTCTCCCTGAAACAATGGGGAGCAGAGATACACTCATTTTCGTATGTAAGTACATTGACAAACGTGGAGTCAACCTTGACAACTGTGTTGCATCAGTTTCATTCCTTGCAATCATTCCTTTGGCAAAGGTCTGTTCATGATTCAACAATGGAAGCTGATAACTGATTAAGTCCTGTTCTTCGATCTCGTTAGTTGTTAGGCTGGGCTACTGAAGAGCTATCTATGCGCGTCGGCCAAACGCTGGCTGGCCTCTTGAATGCAACATTGGTAAATACTCCTGACCCAGCATAATCGTCACAACCCTGACCCATGTATTATTGGAATAGGGGAACGCGTAAGTGGCTCGCCATTACCCTTTTCAACGAGCTTATAAGTGATATACTGCAGAGTGGAGCTTATCGTGGCCGTTCGTCACCATTCTCCTCACATGATGTGCATGCCAGTCAGCTAAATGGGTTTCATCCAGATCATAGCCCTCGTCAAATGTCAACTGCGCATTGTGCAGTCCTCGTGTAAATTACTTTCACCTCCGGTGCTGTGGTCGACTCCTGCATGACGTTGACGACTAATCTTTTCTGCAGTGGTGGGATCTATACTGAGCAATCTACGTACGCCTTCAAAAATTTTTGAAGTCGTCCTCCAACTTACGATTGTCTGTTTCAACAGTTCTTGTCCTCGGAATGTGCTTCTTCGCGGGTGGTCTTAGATATCAAGAGCAGGGTTTTGGCGCGGGTATGGTACAATTCGATTTTTTTGTATGATAAGTGAACTTCCGTCAGGCGCGATCCAACTGAACTCATCGCTGTTAACTCTGAGCGTGATTGCCGTCTTGTTGCCGGCAGCTTTCCACTTTGTCGCTGGTGGTCAGATCTCTGATGACGTAGAAGGTGCTGATATCTTGGCTGTTAGTCGTGGAGTAAGTGCACTTCATTTTGAATTCCGACGAAGGTTAATTGATGCTATTGAGCAGACGTCCATCATCCTTCTGGTTGGTGAGTGATATCATTGTCAAGAAAACCTCATGTCCGTGAACTCTCTTTGCAGTCTATATTGGATACCTGTTATTCCAGCTCTATTCGCATGCCCAAATGTTTCAGGATGACGCTCCTGACGTTGCCCCGTCAACAGAATTCACGTATTACAAGAAACGGAGGCAACAAAAAGCGAAAAAGGCTTCTGGAAACAATTCCAATGAGCAAAATTTACAGACAATACTTCAGAGCCCTGTGCAGATGGAGTCCGCAGCTGCTGAAAATGATGTCGTGACCGAGATCTTAGATGAACATACCTTGAGCACAACGGTTCCTTCAAGACCGGATGGGGGCCTTCCATGCACTTCCAATGTTGCACCAATGCTCACTGATGACATTGAAGCTATTTCAACGGATTCCCATGTTGAAAGGCCTTCGTTGACCATCCCAATTGCTCTCGGTCTCCTTGTAGTTGTCACTGTGGTAAATATCCGATTTACTTTCACTGCTGTTATCTGAACTTTGATTTTTTTTTCAGCTGGTTGGGGTGACTGCTGAATTTCTCGTAGACTCTATCAGTGGCCTGACTGCCTCTGGCGCTATCAGACAGGAGTTCGTCGGAATCATTCTCCTACCCATTGTTGGCAATGCAGCTGGTGTGTTATCTCAATGATCAGGTATTAGACTAAGAAGTCCTCAAGTCTTTTGAACACAGAACATGTTACTGCTGTTACCGTTTCCATCAAAGACAAGCTCAGTTTGAGTCTAGGTGTGGCTGCAGGTTCCAGTCTGGTAAGCCATTCACGTTCACAACGAATCAACATTGTTTGCTGATCTGTGTCCTAAGCAAATAGCCCTTTTCGTGATTCCGTGAGCCTTTCCCCTAAATCCACTCTGCTTGGCACTTCACGTTCTTCGTCTAGTGTTATTGTTACTCTCGGTTGGATTATCGATAAACCAATGACCCTCCTTTTCGACCCCTATGAGTCTATCGTTCTCTTTTTCTCAGGTAGATCGGCTCTTGTTTGAACATTTGGACCTCAATGACTGAATCCCCATTTTCATCAGTTCTTGTAGTCAATTATGTTGTTCAAGATGGAAAGTCAAATTGGCTGGAAGGATTTGTTCTGATGAGTGAGTTTATTAGATTTTTGTGTTGGATCGTCTATCTCATTCAGAATTTCAGTGCTTTATCTTATTCTTGCGATCACATTCTGGTTTTACCCTGGTACGCTGTGCAAATTCATCTATAAATTCTAATTGATATTGAATCAAAATACACCAGCATTCGATGCGTCAGGGCTCTTCTCTCAGTGCCAGTAATCTTCAAGTCATCGTTTCAAAGCCTATCGTAATATATTCTCATTAGCGAGGAGTGAGATAGAGTCAGTCACTTCCGATCAATGGGTATCAAGGTCTCGGATTCTACTACCAGTTCAATCAAAACGTCCTCTGTTCTGCCCCTCTATATTCTTCTTTTCTCAGGAGGGGGCCTTTCTCTCCATTTCTTACAACAAACACTATTAATGATGTTGAAAAAAAAGTTTGATCTCTGATCTAGCAGTGCTAAATACTCTTTATACATAACTTTATAGATCGCCATTTCTTGGATTGAGTCAGTGACGTGCATGTTTGTGCCATCACATTGCCCCACTGATTTCTTTGAGGACATGTATTTATGTCTTGAGATGAAAAGCGCAGCATTTGTGGGCATGCAGGTAGCGCATCTGTTATTGTGTTGCCTTTCGAACAAAGCACATGCCTTATTCAATAGCTGTACACTAGTCCTAACACGGCGGACAAATGACTGTCAACTGTCAACTGATCAGCAAATATGGTGTCAGCCTGTACATGTCATGTCATGTCATGCTCCGGGTGTCAGAGACAAACATTGTCCAGAACGTTGGAAAAGTTCATGCATTTGGGCAGACTGGCTAAATGTGTATTTAGTTAGACAATTGAACAAAGTGCAAGACAAAAAATACAAGCAACTTAACATTGCATACAAATGCAAAGTTCCTAAGTTGCAGTAACATGTGCTCACTTGTTAACTGAATAGATTTGTCGAGTAGCTGGTCATTGCTATAGTCTTTTTTTGCACTACTCTTTGGGTTTTCCCAAGATATGAACCTGTCAAGTCCATCTAGCTAGACATAGAAGACCCAAATCCTGTAGGTGACACAAAATAATTATAACTTAGACCTAGACCTCTCAGCTAAAGTGACAGCAGCAGCAGCCAACACTATAGCATTGCGCTCTTTCACTTTAGCAACTGATGTAGTCCATCAATACATTTTCCTGAGAAGAGTGCTCAAGCTTTTACTTACTGAAGATAACCTTGTTGCCCTCCTTCCACATTTCAGTAATGATAGTCTCTCCTGGATATACAACGCCAGCAAACCTATGTCATTCATTATCTAGCTTAGTGGCTGAGCTCCATCCAAAGAAAGAGATACACACCGAACTTTAATGTCCTTGTAGGCTCCATAAGTTTTCAAGACATGTTTCCCAGCGATGCCCATCGTGCATAGACCGTGAAGGATTGGCTGCGCAAACCCACCAATAGCGGCAAACTCGGGCAAAATCTGGATATATATCAGATAAATAACTCGGTGGGGGTGAGACGCTCACATGAAGAGGATTCGCATCACCGCTCAAACTAGAAAAGGTATCAGTTCACTTGGACAGCTTATAGCACTACAATCGCCCATAGGCGGAAGAAATTGAAGGAACGAGTTGCATACCGGTAAAGTGCAGCCTGTGATGTACTTGTTTTCTCCTCGACTATAGCGTCAGGGACGCGTTTCGGCGGGCTGTTGGGAGCGGTAGCGGCGCCTCGATCTGTAATATGCAAGCGTTTGAACGTTCAAAATGAGCCAGAGTCGAAGTGAGGCTCGTCAGCACAACCACACCTTTTCCAGTCCGTTTTCCGCCAAACCCACCAGCACCTCGGATAAACACGGTCGACTGGTTCTCGAATATGACCTTTCCGGATTTGACATCTTTAGTTTCGATGATAGTAGTCACAGCAGCTGCTTTTCCTTTATCAAGGACTTCGAGGAGCCTATCCATAGTCGTCGGAATCAGAAAGTATTCAAGAGACCGGTGGAATGTACCGAGCTTCACTAACGAGTGAGCCGCCTGTTGGGATAGGTGCCTTGATGTTAAGGTATTGTTCTCCATGAAGCAGTTTTGCCTGGGGTGTATACAATTCTCATTGGTCTCAATGAAACTTTTCACCTGGATGGTCACTTACCGGGTTGAAGTCCGGCAACCAATCAAGAGGAATTGCGGTACTCGCTGCGAACTGAGGAATGACACCGAACGTCGGTAATGCACCAAACTCGTCGTCTCCTTCATATGTCCATTGTAACTCCTTCTCAGTCGCACCGATACCCAGATTATAGAGTATTATATCTCGCTAATGTACACCCGGGAAATGATCAGGGTATATCGAATGACAGGAGACGGATCTCGCTCACTTCAGTATAGTCATATGGTACCGGGTCAGGAACAATCTTCTTTGCATCGGCGACGAGTTCTGAGTCTTCCGGATCAGCAAAAGCATTAGGATCCTTTAAGACGGACATGATGGAATGGATCTCAAATTATTAGGTCCTAATCACATGGCAGGTAAATGTATTTTTCACACTTGCATCACATGCTCTGCTTCAATTCCAACTGAGGCGCACCCCGTACTCGAACTTTGAAGTGGCAAAGGAATGCTGGATAATAGATCAACTTCAAACTCATTTGAAAGCAGAATTAGATATGGAATTTCACGTGAAAAATTCAAAAACATGGGTATGGACAGAAGTATAATGTACAGAAACTAGAAACAGATACATCAGAGTTTTGCCTTCACAGATTCGTCGCTTTGGTTTTCAAAGTTGGCTACAATAGATTGGATAGCTTCTTGAGTTGAACTGGGGTTGGTGGCACGACCGTCGCCTAAAAGAACGCACAATGGTAAGTATGAGAGTAACCAATCCCAAAGGGTCGACACACAGAAATCCGTTATCACATTCCATTTTCTGATAGTATCCTCGGGGGTGTAAGGCGTCGTGTGGGGGAACCCATATCCACCAGAACGTTGCCATCGAGTCTGAGCGGCCCAGCCACCAGTGATCTCAAAAAGTGCACCCGTCGTACTTGTGTTGTCTAAATCAAGATACTGTAATCCATCAACCTTAAATAGAGGGAGTGAGCTCGACGCACCTTTACTGGTAAGGAAACCAACGACAGGAGCAATGAAGTCAGGTTTGAAAGCTTCGACCATTTCCTGAGGCCAGACTGTGCTAGTCATAGCAGTCCCTGCAGAGGGAGCGATGGTATTGGCAAGAATGCCATACTTCTTACCCTCAATGGCGAGAGTTCGAGTAAAGCCGATGATTCCAGCTTTTGCCGTGGAGTACTGAAGATCATTGAAATCATCTTTTCCTTCGTTAATGAGAAATGACTCACATTAGCCTGTCCAAAGTTACCATCTGGGGGGTAGTCACATGAGCTCCAGGGAGGGTATAGTGAGGGCTCCAACTTACAGATACCAACTTGGGAAGCAGTTGTTACAACACGACCATACTTTTGTTTCTGGAAGATAGGCCAGAGGGCTTTCACACACTAAGAAATTGAGTCAGCAATATGTTGATACACTACCGCGAGGTTGAGTACCTTATATGTACCACTATCGCCCCAATGTTAGGATAACTAGTCGAGAGAACAATCAAGGAGCACCCACCGAAGGTGCACAGCAAGCACAAGATCCCACTCCTGCTCAGACATGGCCTGAAATGACTTATCTCGTAGGATACCAGCATTCGCAACCAGGACATGCACAGCACCAAACTTCTTCAAAGCAAGTTCTGCAATCTTTTCGCCGTCTTCTACGGAGAAGACAGCAGAAATAGCCTTCCCACCAGCCCTGACAATCTCGTCAACAACGGCATTAGCTCCTTTTTCACTGATGTCATTCACAACAACATTGGCACCAAGACGAGCATACATGAGCGCATAAGCACGGCCTAGGCCTGCACCAGCGCCAGTAATGATGACAGTCTGATCATCAAACCGAACTTGAGGTCCAGGTTGAGCATTTGGGGGCGCCATCTTGGCGGTTTGAAGAAGGTCCTAGACAACTCATTGAGACATAAATTTGTACAAATGATCGAATTGACGCACTGTCACATTGAGGTCTGATAGAGCCCTGGGACTGAAGCAGATCAACACAGAATGTAGTTCACATAGGGACAATACCCACTATTGCGGCTTAGTGAAGTCGAGGACCTGTTCCCATTTTGCCTTGACCTACTAAGCGAATAAATAAATATTACATTTGTTGTAACGTGTAGACTGACCGCTGTTGGAGTAAACGTCGCATCAGTCTTGAAGATAGAACCGTTGCTCCTTTCCCATCGAACTTCAGCAACGTACCCAGCGCCAAGCTCAAAAATCTTGCCCGTCGCGTCGGGACCATCAGGATGACAAATAGCTACGACGAAGGGCGCAACGAATTCAGGCTGTCAAGTGGTTAGTTTCAACTCCACTATTCGAGAAACAAATAAGTATGAACGTACGCTGACGTTTGCCAACATCTCAGGTGGCATAACAGTTTCCGTCATGCTTGAAGCGGCGATCTGCAATAACACAGTTGCTAAGGACCCTTACGGTCTTTCATAAGCCGTGTAAAACTCACAGGTGCAATAGCAGTGGACTTGATGTTATACTTAGCGCCTTCACGGGCAAGAGTCTGAGTAAAGCCGACAAGTCCCATCTTAGCAGCACTGTAGTTCGCTTGACCAAAATTCCCTTGGCACCACCGTTAGCTTTCTTGATAACGCCTCGAAGTGTTGGCATACCATAAAGACCAGCAGCGCTAGCAGTATTAATCACACGCCCAAACTTCTGTTTACGGAAGATAGGCCAAGCAGCTTTCGTGCAAGCGAAAGCACCCTTGAGATGGACTTCTACAATCTGATCCCATTCCTTGTCGGACATATTCTTGAACCTGATTCCAAAGTCAGCTTCGATGCATCAATACGAGTCAAGTGCCTTACCCCTTATCTCGCAATATACCAGCATTGTTTATCAGAATTGTGACGGTGCCAAAGTTATCCACAGCAGTCTTGATAATAGCGGCCCCGTCTGACACAGACGAAGTGTTCGCTACGGCCTTGCCTCCAACTGAATCAAGTATGATTGGTATTGGTCAGCACCGAGAAGGTCAAAAATACGTACCCCTGGTAATCTCATCGACTACCTTCTGCGCAGCAGCAGCATTGAAGTCATTGACAACGATATTTGCACCTCTCGACGCGAAAAGGTGCGAGTACCTATCCAAACACAAGAAACCGAGATGAAACAACTCAAGTTGCAAGTCGTTTAGGTACCCACGTTCTACCAAGACCACCACCAGCGCCTGTAACAACGACAGTGTGTCCTTTGAAAGAGAGCGACATGCTTGTGGAAGATAGCTTGGCTGAGCCCCCTTTCCGGTGAAATAGCTACTAAAGACGCACGTGAAAATCAAAAATATAATCGATATTTATAGATATCACATTATGAAATGCGCGCATCGCTACCTGAATACTCAATCACCCACTGAATACATGAGAATCGTGTTAAAGTACCTCTGAAAATGATAAACAACTTAGGTTCACAATCTCACGTCAGATCGCCGTTAAACATGCGAGAACTCTCGGCAATGACTAGTCCATCTAGCAATGTTCAGGTTCTCAAATATAACAGCGGCAATCTGTCATTCGCCGATGGGAACCAACCATCAACCAACCATCAACCAACCATCAACCAACCATCTACTTCAGTAGCCCTGTGAAAATTCACGTTGTTCAGAGACTTCTAAAATTGCAGCGTCTATCTGAGTGACGTCATAAATTGTATTTCTTGCCGGTCATGAAACTTGTCACGATACGTATACGTCATGCACTGCATGGAAAGAGAGAAAACAGAAGCACAAACGATGAACGAATGTCCCGACCATCACAAGTATACCAAGGTGAGAGGAACAAATCGATAAGAATGTGACAGAAGAAAACAGGAGATGAATAGGTGAAAGAAAAACACAGATGAATAGTACTACAAGACGAGAGGATGAGAAATGTTTTAGAGAGATGAGAGAAAAAGACAGAAAAGGAGAACAAGTATTCTTCGAAGGAGTGGACATGTCGTAGCATGGTAGGAAAACCAGCGAGGGACGTTAACCATTCATGTCAAAGAGGGTAGGTAGGTGTCGTTAAGGCGGATAAAAAGGAAGTCATGGTACTAAAGGGGGCGTTGGGCATGTACGAGAGCAAGAAAAAAAGAAAAAAGCGATGACTAAGAGACATGCAGATTCTTGAACATTAGATGAAAAAAAATGCTGAAGATGAGATGAAGAAAGCGTTGATACACGTGAAGCATAGAACGAGACATAACAAGAAACAAATATCGGGCATCGTGACCACAGCATTCAATCAACGATCATCATCGTATCAGCAGGCTCTAGGTCGTTGACATGCTGTTTTGCCCACTCGATGGCAAAAACTGATGCCTTGAGGAATTTCTTGTTTGCGTATTTCTTGCATACATACTGACGTGAAAATCCGCTCTCTGCCAGCTTCTCTACAAGTAACTGATGTCCGGGCACCAGCTGTTCCTCAGTGAATCCCGAATAGAACATGAATGCCTCGTTCTGTTCAAAAAAGGTAAGTCACATGTTGCTCAATCAGACGCGCTGACCACGCGCATAGTGCGCGCATAGCACGTGGCAGAACATATAATAATGAGGCTACATACCCAATCGCCCCCCAACATCTTCCTAGCGCAGTACATCCCAATCGCTGCGATGAGACTTGGCTTTACTCTCAGGAACCGGTGGTCGAGGAGAGTGACTTCGGTGAGAAATTTACTTAATGTCCGTGTTTGGATGTCGTAGTCGTCTGCCTTGCTGATCTTACGCATCCAACTGTAGGGAGAACAATACTGTGATACTCTGAACTCGAGCGTTTGTAGGACGATCCGTTCACCCTTGAGAATCTCCTCCTTTGTGTATCCATTCTCGGTCATGAAAACGAACTCGTCAACGGACGGAGCGAGTATCTCTTCGTACTTGGCAGCAATAAACATTGCAGTCACTCCGACGAGCTGAAGCTTTCCTAGAGACACAACCCGCCGTGATAGGAAACGATCAACAACGTTGATTGCAATCCACAGAGTCTCAGGAAGCATGTGATAACGAAAGTGGACCTGGAGCAGCCAGTCAACTAGCGTCTGGCGCATCTCCCAGGTGATTTCAGTTTGATTGGACATATAGTTGTGCTGAGGCATAACTTCTTCCTAATCAAAATATGAGTACATTTCTGGTTCGACCCCAATGACACACGGACCTCAAGGTCACACATGTATTCAAATATTTCTTCTGCATACTCGGAAACCATGGTGGTATCAAACATGTCAACCTCATCTTCGAAAGTTGCACGAATTGCCTGTAGTTCCTTGGCGTAACGAGTTGCTCGTTCCGAGCTGACCTCAGGCCACATACGAGGATGTTTTGATGCTTGAATGGGTTCAGGCGTTCCATCTTCATCGCTCTGCTCGATTCCGATCATACTCGCTGCCTCTCGTTCACTATCATTCTCTGTTTCTTCATGTGGTTCTTCTGCAGGATCGTCCTCGATATCCATCTCGCTCTGAGAGACATCCTTGACAGACTCAACCTCCTCTGCCGGAGGGACAACGATAGGTTGAGAGATAGAAGTAGTAAGTCGTGAGTTACGGCGAGTAGTCGCATAATGAGCCCGCGCGCGAGCTACAGCAACACGGGCATTCACAGGTATGGAGGGCGGAAGAGCTGCGGGAGCCCGGCCCGGACCCAAGGGTACTCGTTGAGCACAGGAAATGGAATCGGAGCGACCTCGTTTGAGACCAACTTCTTCTTTCTCCTTTCCGGCTGCCGGTTTCAGTCCTGCGTCCTGGGTGGAGGTCGTGTTAGGTTCTATAGGGGAAGGCAGGAATACCACAACGTAACAAACCTTGCGATTTACGGCAGCCATCGTTACTTCCCCTAAGGCTTGGCGGACGACACCAGCCTTGACTGCATTCTCCTTAGTGAGTCGGGTAGTTCCAGCTGTGTTTTGTGAGCTTTGACGAAGATGCCGTCCAACGGCATTCTCGTCAGCCTTGGCGCGCTGCGCGAGGGTGCGCCGTTGTGTTATCTAATTTAGGGAAATCATAAAAAAGTTGAAATACAATGAGAGTTGTGAATAGACTTACGCGAGCATGATTCGAGGCCATTCGTGAGGTTTGAAGGGTTGAAGAGGAGTGCGTACGAAGTATTTGCGAAAAGAGGCGAAGATTGTTCAGGCGAATGGAAAGATATGATTGAAGACCTGAGGAACCAGTTGTATGTGACTGGAAAGGAGAAAGAGAAGGAGGAAGAATGTAGTCCACCAGTCAGCCTCTGAAGAAACCAGGCGACTTTCAGAGTCCAGCTACATTCACTTTGAACAACGATCACGTGATCAAGCAATACTAGTACAAATAACGCGAGAAAGACACGTCGCGTTCGGGCGCCGCGTGACCTATGTCTGTCATCTCAATATTCCCTCCATGTAGCTTTTGTGAGATTGATTCGACGCGTGCGATCTCGACAAGTGTTTTTGAGCATTACAACCCTACTCCTTTTCCTTTTGACATCACTGAATTTAGCCCCGCAGACAGGGTCTTGATCGTTGCTTGCAGACTAGTTGATTTATCAGCAGCACGAGGCAACTTGTCCTCTGATTATCCCCACGCTGTTGATCAGGCAATCTATTCGGTGTGAAACTAGAAGTCTCAACTCTTGTCCATGGCATTTGACTTGAGAATCTAGAGCCCACCTGATCAGGTGTACCATGTGTCGACAATCAGACTAGAACGCGTGTGGCGTGTACTGCCTGGGGCAGGGGCAATAACTTGCCAGTCCATAGTTCCAAATCCTGACAGTATGGACTTCCCTTGCGTCGCAGATTGCTGTGATTATTACGTGACCTCATTCAAGTAATGGAGCGCACTAACTCTGAATCATTCCCAGACATTCCCAGACATCCCACTTAAACCCCCAATATGAACTCGGGGTACACTTAGTCTCTTCTTTTGAACGTCTTGTACATCCTTTTCGGATGTGCAGTACCATGTAGCCGAAAAAAGTATACCATGGTCTAGTGTTGTCATTGCAGTAGGGCTACTCACACACAGCTCTGAGACTTACGAGTAGATAAATTTCCATCAGAAAGAGATAGCACTAGACAGATTGCCGCTTCATGTACTTGTAAAGGAATAATCTTTCAGAAATTTATGTATCTTGGTTGCACTGTGTGTGTATGTGGGCCAATGTATTCATTGTGTTCTGGGAGTGACGTCACATCAAATCACTGCACTGAGCTAACGCCACCATCTCTATCCCATTGTTAATAACCGTTTGAGACATTGACTGATGTTTGAGGTTCTTATTTTAAAGCAATGACTTTGAAATTTTGTTCTAAATATTCCTCCATTCCAGCCTTTCCTGGGAAAAGAATGGCTAGTCAAGACGGACTCTGGCTCATCAACTCCTTATCTATTCGTCAGTGCCGTTTATTGATCTGTCATATCTGAATATCAACCAGGATCTTCTCTATCAAATGCTCATGTCTTCAGAAATTCATCTCCTCTACCATTGATCTGACATGCTCTGTGTTATTCACGGATACCAAATCTATCTGGAGTGAAGGTGATCACGACTGGATCTCTGGCTGAGTCACTTCTGAATTTTCATCTTAATCTATTCATGGATTAGAGCTCACAAGTCAGCAAATTGCAAGACGATGGAGAAAATTCAATCATAGGGCACCCCCTCCATTCGCAAACCGAGAAAACGAAGATGAATGGAGGGCATCCATCTTGGAACTCCTGAGAAAAGTTCATACCATTGGTGGAGTCGATGCGCTTGCTTTCGAAGTTGCGCTTACGGATTTTTCAGTAAGCCTACCACCTTTTGTCTCTTCTCTGATTGTGAACAGGATCATCTTAGGATATAGCCTTCTTACTCAAGAGCGCTTCTTTCACCTGGCAGTGGGAGACCTGTTTTGTAGGCCATAACATTTCCGCAGACATAATGTCCCAACAGCTCGTGTTACCTCTCATCAGTGCAAATTACCTCTTATTCACAGCTGCTAAATCGGTTCAAGATATGACGAATAGTGATGTAGAGAAGGTTTGTCATTCTACTCTGATTTGACCTCACTGAGACAAGCAATAGCATACAGGCAATAGACAAGCTTGGACGGACAACGCGGCGTTCTGTTGACACTCATATCCAGAACGCGCTCTCCAACCCACGTATCTCAACGATTCTCAGAAGGACAACAGCAGTGTTCAATTCCCTTCATGAACTTCGTGAATCTTTCATCATCTGCTTGGATTACGATTTCCCCTAACGCAGCCCTGTATCTTCTTTGATAGCTGGCATTCAGTATTCTGCAGAGGATCTTGACTTGGAAATCCCAAAGTCATCAAAGCTCGCAGAGGACGATTCCACGTCATCAAAAGACAAGCATGATAGTCAATCGATACGAGACGTGGTAAGCATCATTTTCTGTCACAAATGGAACCGATTTTAGAATAAATTTTTGACAGAAGATTGGTAAGTCTTTTTGAGTGTGATTCTCTTCACTAATGTGCGATCCTTCATCACTAGAACAAAAATTAGAATCGAAATCTCCACTTTCAAAGGTTGACTCGGCGACAGAAGAGGATGATGCAGTCGGTCCACTTGCCCCGCCAACTATCTCTTCACAATCTCAAGCTGTCCTCTCAAGGCCCTTGGTTTCACCTAGATCCTTGCCTACTGATTTCAACACTGGTAGCGACATCAAGTCGAAGTCGCTGCCAGCCAAAACATCAGACCAGACACCGGCGCTTGCAAGGACCTCCGAACAAAGTGACTTAGATGACTCCTCATCATTCCCAAAAAAACTTCAAGCATCCTCAAGTGACAGTGATAGTGAGGCAGAGCGAAGGGCTCGAATTGCACGATTGAAGGGCAATGCTAGGGAATCTGGAACAAGAGAGGGAATCACCAACAGAAGTGTTAGGCAACCAATTAGGAGAGGCGGGAAGAGATTTTGAAGGTATCCATCCCCGTTTGGCGATTTTATCGATTTAATACACCAAATCAATACACCAAATTTTTATTAGCTGAACTGATTTATCTGTTGAGACAAAAGGCTTGCATCATTACCTGGTCCTTTGAATATGGATTAAGTATAGATCCCAGTGTGACATAGAACTCTATTACCTGCCACGGTTGGTGGTTGCAGCAGTGCACTTGGGACATAGTTTGTGGAACATGTTGCGAACTTTGGATGCACCCTCACGATCGTCGTAGGGAAGAGACTACATTGATCAGATGCATGGACCAACAGTCATATAGTCTCAAAATTCACGCACCGGAGCACAATCACATAGCCACATTTTGTCCTTGTGAATATGTTTTGAACTATCTCGGCAATTGAACTCATGACAGTCAACTAGTTCACCCGTCTCGTAGTCGAAGATCCAATGCTATGGTATGTAAGCACTTGAGTTGACTCTCGAATCCAAGGAACCTGCTAACGTTACAAGGTCTGTAGTAATCACCAACACTGAGAGAGGGAACAGACTCAGATTCGAGGAATCTTCATGTCTCCCTTATCTACTCACCACTCTCGTTTGCACATAATGTGTTGCACTAGGTGAGTCGAGGTAGATGGGATCAAGAGGAATGAAGAAGGCTAGCAAGCGCCACGAGAACGCGTTGTTCAAAGCCAAGATTATTATTGGTTATCGGCATAAATTTTCGGGAAAATCGGCCCAGAAACTCATTGTTTATTAACCTTGACCAGGAGATTTTTGCTGACTAACTTCAAAAAGAAGAATCGCAGAAAATGCCCTGAAGCACACAGGCAAGCTTCTCTCATTGTAGCAATAATAATTCCTCACCGTAGTAATGGAGAATTTATATTCCAATGCCCAATCAAAATCCAGATCGACACACGAAATAAATAGATAAGGGAACCTCTAATCCTCCAAGACAATGTAACACTTCACACCCAGATATAGAAATAGAGTGAATCTAATTTTCCTATGTGCTACTTGAGTGACTCAAAAAATGATCCACAACTTGGCTGAAGTATTTTGAAAAATCACATTAGAAAAATAAGAATCACCATAAGTATCAGGATAACTAAATTCATATCTTTCCACTGAGCTATTTCCTCCTTGCTGAGTCTGGTGAGATAGGTACGCGCCCAATTGACGTGGCGAGTATGACAGGTTACTGTATGACTTGACAGGTGACAACATCCATTGTCAACTGTAGGAATAAATAGAGTGCTGCAGGTGATAACCATTTTCTCTTATTGTTTTGAGTAGGTACGCAAAGTAGAAGTAGTGTATCTTGGTTCTTATTCGTTTACCTCGCGAGGTCACCGGGACCGAGCTCCTGCCTGATTCCTTGGACAAAGTAATTGCCAAAAGAAGGTTAACAATCGAGTTTTTTTACTTCTAAAATGCCGTCACAGATACGCATGTGACATTCAATGTGGGAGTACTTCATTACTCTTCCCTCCCGGTGCTCAGCGCTGGGCTTGCAACAATGGTTGCTATAAAAGAGGACACAAATCAGATTTTTGATGTAAGCTCGTGCTGAATCATGGCTTCAAAGAATTGTCTTGACGAATGTCGGGGATTTCTTTCATCACTTCAGGAGGTCTTTAACCGGACCTTTCACTTTCCACCTTCAAAAAGTTATCGATCAAAAGAAGAGACACTTGAGAAACGGACAGAAGTCAGAACAGGGGAGGCTTCTTTACCCGTATACTCCAATTCGACCACAGCCTCCGCAGGATCTGAAGCACATGTGTGCTTTCCTGACCCCTTTCTTAATCATTGACTGACCTTGTTCAGGTGACCACACCAACCTTATCTCAACTGGATACTATCGACGATTCCCAGATGTGGGAGGAAATGGATTCCAGCCCTTCTTCATACCCTTCCTCTCTTCGGTACCAAGCTCCCCACTATTGTCCCCACCATTCCCCCCATGAGACTGCTCATTCATATCCAACCGCAACCCTTTCAGTATTGGACTCGTCTCTTTCTACTCGAACAAGACTGATGGCGTTTGCATCTTCACTCGCAATTAATCTCTTTTTGCCCTTCGTGAATGGTGTTATGCTAGGCTTTGGTGAGATTTTCGCCAAAAACCTTATGCTGGGATGGCTGGGCTGGGGTTCAACAGCGACTAATGTTGGAATTTCAAAACGTTCATCGTTCTGGACAAGACGGTAGACAGAGATCCGGCTAGTTTTTACTCGTACATATAAGGATGAAACTAGCCCAGGCCAACGCTCACGACAAGCCTTGGCTCCGAAATACATAATTGGTCATAGTCGCACGTCTTTTGGCATATTTCGGATAGCCTGGCGTACACCCAAGTCACCCAGAACATCCTCCGTGCCTCCAAGAACACTGGGTATCATATTTTTAGCCCGAGGTGATGTGAGAGATTTTTAATCACTTACGCGTCGAATGGTATAGTTCGATGAAACTGCGAGATTTATCAGCCACTTGATTGCCCTCTCCATGCTCCAAGGAACGTACGTGTTCAATGTGCTCGCCCATCCCAGTTTTGGTGATACCTCGGCCACCAAATATCTGAACTGCGTCATTTGCGGTCTGCTGAGCAGACTGTGTAGCATGCATTTTGAGAAGACCAATGGGGCTTTACCACATTAGTCTAATTTTAGCGGAGTATGTTGAGACATACCCTGCAAGCTTATTTGCTTGTTCCTTGTAGCTCTGCAACAGAAATTAATCTTACTGCCATCCATGGTAGACGAAAATCACGTACCATCTGATTCATCTGATACGTAATACACTCTAGCCAGTTCTGAACACTCTCCACACGAGAAATCATGGCAGCAAGTTTATTTCGGATGACAGCCTGTGAGTGAAGGGGCTTGCCGAAAACCTTACGTTGCGTTGTCCATTTTAAACATTCTTCGACGACAGCACGCTGTGTGCGCGCGACTGAGCAGACCATAACCCAGCGCTCGTGGTTGAAGTTGGAGAGCATGACGAAGATTCCTCTACCTTCGGGGCCAAGTGTATTTTCGACAGGAACCTTAACATTATCAAAGACGATGAAAGCTGTTCCAGCAGTAGGAGACTGCGATGTGTTTAATCAGATTCCCTGGATTGGACAAGGATTGCACTCACGTAAGAGGTCTTGATAGGTCTAGTCTCAACACCCTCTCCACGCTCTACAAGAATGACAGTAAAACCATTGTCCGTCCTACAGCCCACGGTGAAGCTAAAATTCTAACTCAGTAGTGATGATTGTTACAGAAGTAACTCACTAGTGAGCAAAGCTGGAAAAAGATAAAATTATGAGTTCGATGTATATAAAAATGATTACAGTAGTTTGACCTACGTTCCGTTGGTGATCCATTTCTTTCTACAAAAAGATCAGTGACCAGTCCTGCCCAACGGCGTTTCGACTTACGTTCCATTGATAATCCAATACTTGCCGTCCTCGGTCTTAGTGGCAGTGGTCTTCAATCCAGCAACGTCACTACCAGCAAAAGCCTCAGAGATCGCAAGACAGATGAACTTTTTTCCAGAGAAGATATCAGGAAGAACCTTCTTCTTGATTTCCTCATTGCCAAAATTGAGAACAGGAGGCAGACCAATGACGGAACCAGACATGAGGCCTGCTCTAAGTTTCAGATTTCACTTATGTTGAGTAAACCTCCACTCACCATCACCATAGCCACGTTTTCCATGGCGTGCTATCTCCTGGATGATGATCATCTCATGAAAATAATCAAACTCCTCAGGCTTTATGATCCCACCCATGAGTTCCAGACCCTTCAAATGCTTTCCAGGACCCATGCGCATAGCATGTAAGTTGAGCTTCGCCATAGCCTCGATAACCGATTGGCTTGGAAGCTTCCCGTCTTCCTCTCTGGCCTAATCCATTTTTCAAGATCAAGTAAACGAACCTAGAAAACTAGGGCAACGAACTATAGCGTCCGGGAAAATGGTTTCATCGCAGAATCTGCGGATGACTTTTTGGAAAGTCCGATGGTTCTGGTTTCAAACATCGTTAATGATGGTGGAGATTAATCGAACGATGAGCATACCTCGCTGAAATAAGGGCTAAAATAGCCAGCAGTCAGCCACGTAGGCTCTGCATAAGGCACCTTGCTGAGTTCACCATGAACTCGACCATGAATGACAGATTTCTCTCCTTCAATGACGCCAATTTGAAGGCGAGCATATTGCGGTTTCACTATGATTTCATGTTTGTGCAGTCCATAGAAGGCTTCCGTAGCATCCTGGCCAGCTAGCCATGAGATCAGAAAAAATCTCTCATACAAGTAGATCACAGGATAGCGAACCGACACCATCATCGAGGAGTACAGAAACACCTCCAGGGTGAAGATCTTTGAACCGAGTGATATCGTAGACCTTGGAGTCGACAATGATCCACTGTTATAAAATATGTTAAAAGACATGCGGTCAGTCATGGTGTAGTCTAGTCCTGAGCTTGATAGGCCTCACAAGGTCACCATCTTTGTTGTGCTAAAAAAGACAGGAAGTCAGACTTTCTCGCTGAGGGACAGCAATTAAATGTAAAAAAACCTTTGCAACTTGTTCCCGGGTGAATGATTTGAAATCCCTAGTATTCATATCAAGCTGAAGGAGAGGTGAAACAGAGTAAGTGCTTGTCCTTCCATTGTGGCAGACACCTAAGCTACACTTGTATTAGCCGAGCATGTGATTAAGGCCAGCCAATCACATGCAATCACAGTCCGCGGTGGCTCCACGATAGCGTACAAAATACAAAGTCCAATTCTACACAAAGTTGAAAAAAAAGGTCACTTCCAAAACACAAAGAAAAAAAATCAATGTAAACAAGCTACTAATAGGCTGATTGGTGTTTACTAAGAAATCTTACTGGTCCAAGCGAAGGCAGATGGATTGCCAGGTAAAAATGACACAAAGTTTTTGATCATCATTCGATCCTCCGATTTGTACATAAAGCAGCAACAGCTTTTCATGATGTGTACTCTGGTGTCAAGGTCTCGAATTGCTTTTGAGGCTCTTGCACAGAGAGATAGATACTGAGATGCCTATTTGTTTTAGCCAATCTCTATTTTTTCTTGTCTATTATAAGATCCAGGAATTGATGACCTTGATTGGTACCATGGTTGAATACAATGATCTATTGATCGATACAGAATTTCTGAGACTTGATGCATCAAGAGATGGGTCTTGATTTAGAACAAATGTGTGGTTAGCATCTTTGGCATGTGAAAAGTGCCATCGTGCTTTGCTAGGACAGTCCCAAAATTCAACATGTTTTTTTGTTGAGTCACGGACAAGCAAAGCAAAAAAGGGGGCAAACGTTGCAATGCACTTCGTCTCTACTGTATCTAGAAGGAAAACATTGATCATCAAGACAAGAACTAATTCTAGTGCAGCATTCAATATTCCAACATTTTTCATGAAAAACGACCTGAAGTGAGAGGCAATGATTCAACTTGACCTCAGTGATGAGATGGACCAAGCACTTTCTTTGCGTTGACCATTTTGAGTAATACTCGATGATGTGTAAGTCCAAGGAGGTACTCCTACCTGAACTACATGTGATCCCATCATATGTAGTTAATCTTAATAAAGATGTATGGACTCGTTGGAATTGTATATAAGTAGAGACCACGCACTGTAAAATAGACAGGAGAATATCTTTGTGATCCTCTCAGTGAGAAGACCCACTTTTACAGGTAGCTCACCCAGCTGCGCAATGCAGATGGGCTGCCCTTCAGATAGTGAATCAGTTATGATTCTCACATACAGTCATCTGACAACACATGCAACCACACGATATTGTCACAGTCCAGGTTGTAATTTAGAGGGGGCGTAGGCTATGGGTTTATGAGAGGTTTAGATACCTAAAAAATCAACTTGGCAGATGGAAAAATGTTCTGACAGAGTATGGGCTATTCCAGTCATGACAGAGTCGACTGTAGTTCCTGCGATCGCGGGATGACGACATATGGATATGCAGGAAGTCACTTATAAACTTTCCAAAATAGGATCACAAAAATACTAACACGGCTTCCGAAGCTTGTACTATGATTTCCCCACCTTTGATACGATCCTCGACAAAATTTCCCCGCGCAACTCCGTTTTCAAACGTCTGACCAGCCCAACTTGTGACATTAGCATCCTGAACGTCTGCTCCAGGCGCTTGTAGCTTTCTTACTCTAACCATTTGAGTGTTCTTCCCGAGTAACCCAGAGATATCAAACGTAGAGTTTGGTCGAGGGCTGTCTGTTTGTGTTTGATTGTAAATTTCCAAATTCAACAGAGCCAGTTTCGTGGGGAATTCAGGAGTCGATGGGTTACTGACATCCCAGAAACCGTAAGCGACAAGTTGACCGGAAGATTGGTCACCCATTGCGGTCGTGATACTAGATCCATTCGTTTGTCGACCAGGATAGAGATTGGAGATCTGGAGCGTCTTCGAGTCGCCAAGTGTCTCTGCAACGAAGAGGTATGTCGCATAGCTAGGAAAAACTTTGGCTGGGCCATTGAGATTTTGGACCGGATACCTATCAACAAGGGGAGATATGTCATTTATGGAATGAATCTTCTTCTGAGACAACATACCACATATCATAGAAACTCAGGCCTAGCTTCAGAGATATATCATCAAAAACCTGAATTTAATTACAGTCAACTGACCGCCCTGATTCAACTGGACTTGACTTTGTAGGGCAAGGGGTCCACCTTGATGAAGGTACAACCTGGTGTCTTATCAGAAGCTGGCTCCTTTCATGACATGGAGAAATGCACCTTGTAACATTCAGCGAAGCTGCATAGAAAATCGTGTCTAGCTAGGCAGAGATATGAGTCGGTATCCCGCCACAATCCATCATCAAAACTGACCAGCCAAAGAGCTTGCCCAAATGTATTACTAACTCCATCTTTGCCGGAGCAAGAAATCGAGTTGTATTCTCCTATGGGAGGAATTTTACTCTATTAAGAAGGAGGTCATAAAAGCACCTACCGATCATAAACGAGTGTGAGCCCAGCGTATCGCGTATGGAATGGATGCGAGGCTGCCACAAATCTAGATACCTGTAATCATTGGCGTTAGTGAAAATCGGCTGAACCCCAGGATGGAACACATTACATTGCCAGGCGGGTATGGTTTACCTAAGATCTGAAAGTTCGAAAGGAATTTGAGCAAAGGTATTAAGTACGTACGAGGTTAGGCAACGTAGCGATCGAAATCCTTGGAGGATCACAAACCTATCGCGCATTAGCTTAGAGTGAGATACTAAGACTTTGCGATCACTCACGCTATATTGGTACGTGTGTTCACTACAAGTCTTCACGACACCACCTCTATTTGCTCCCGCAGCGAGTGCGCTAACGCAGTCAAGGGCAGAAGAGGCACCGGGCGCATTAAATGGCCATAAAGGGTCTTCGGCTGTTGCTGCGACCTGGAATCTAGGACTAGCGAATCCGAGATTGTCTGAAATGTTTTTAGCCCACGTCTGTAGGAACAAGGGGATCAGTACGGAGATATTACGCGGAAACGGTTGACCTTACTCCCCAGACACTGGAGTAATTATTTGCAGTGAACTGGAGGTAATGATCGGGCTCGTTACCGACTAATATCCATGAACTAGGGATTGGTACCATAGATTGAGTATCACGCACTTTCAAACAAAATTAATTGATCACTCCCTAGACCTGTTTCCGCAGCCCGAGCCATGGATAGTGTACCTCCGAAATCGAGGTCTTGTAGATCCTACAGACACCAGCAACTCAAGATTGGTTTATCTATATAGTCAGTATTGGTTTTCCTGACCAAGTCCATGATAACTTTGGTTCCCTGTGGCAGGAGCTTCACGGAATCCCAAAACCCGGGCCCAATGGTGGTGTTCTGAAGAGCGCCCGATTTGTCGATAAAATTTGATAAGACCACGTTCAGATTTGGGTCCCAGTAGGTCGAATCTGCAGTGATTCCGCCTATGCGAATTTCAGGTGGGACGCCAGTCCTTGCTTTGATATTATTGAGTAGTCTTTTGGTCAGATCATTCGGTTCACTGATGTTTCCTACGAACTCTTCGAAAAAGGCTGTCTCAATACTGAAACTCGCCAAAGCCGGATCCAGGAAATGCGAGGCATCGGGCGGTAGGGTCCGATTACCGGCCAATTTGAGTAGTGATAAGTTTGCACAGACATTGAGGACGGTACAAAGCACCAGAAATGCAACTTGAGCTGAGCGCATGGCTTGTCAGGCTCGAACCAGTATACCATGTTCTTATGCCTTTCTATATTTCAAACATGGGAAAAATAAAGTGTTGTATGGGGTTCTCGTGACGCGAACCAAAAATATCGGGCCGTTCTTTCCGCCGATCTCCTAAAATCCGTCTCTGAAGTTGGGTCACGAGCACATCTTCCCGCAGATGTCATCAAATCATAGTCCGGAAAATCGTTCGCACGATTGTTGGGTTTTACATGGCGCTGACTGGTGTTCGAGTTATCGAGGTACAACGCATTTCAGCTCTGTCTGGCATGGGCATTGATGAATCTCGCTTAGTTTGCTGGTCTTGCACCAGGACCCTTCACCGGACTCATTCTCGCAGACAATGGAGCTACCGTCACAAGGATTGACAGGCCCAGTTCATCACATATGGATGTTCTCACTCGCGGCAAGCGCTCCATCGCCATTGACTCCAAGATCCCTAGCGGAAGAGATCTTTTAAGAAAATTGATCGCTTCTGCGGATGTGCTGATTGATCCGTTTCGCCCTGGAGTTATGGAGAGGCTTGGTCTAGGGCCGGAGGTATTCCTTGGAAATGGGGAGACGGAGGGACTAAACGAAAGGCTGATCTATGCTCGAATCGTAGGGTATGTTATTGAAACTGTAAATTCACGACTAACCTGATTCCCTACTGTAGATTCCCAAGAACAGGTAAACTTCTCCAGAGATCATTTCGCCACGAATTGATATTCCCCCAATTTAGGTCCTTATAGAAACATGGCTGGTAGGAACATACAGCCGCATTATTTAGAACAAAACCCAAACCTATTCTAGGACACGATTTGAATTATATTGCCCTGACAGGCGCTCTCGCTGTATGCCATTTCTACCCTAATAATAAACAGCCTCACAGTCTCTACAGATGATGCCTCCTGGACCATCAGGAACGCCAACTTTCCCCATGAATATTCTTGCGGACTTTGCCGGAGGAGGCCTTATGTGCGCGGTCGGCGTTCTACTAGCTTTGATCGAACGCGGAAGAAGTGGCCGCGGACAGATTGTCAGTACAGATATGGAAAGTCTACCAATTTGCAAGACTTCTATTCTGTTTCATTTATTTTCGTTGACCAGGTCTCGGGTGCCCGGTACGTCTCAACGTTTCCTTTGACTCATGCAATCCTTCCTGCATCAAATATCTATGGGCAAGGGAAACCTGGCACTAACGCTCTGGATGGTGGTGCACCGTTCTATAACGTATATGAATGCGAAGGTGGAGGCTTCATGACTGTGGGCTGTCTGGAACCTCAGTTCTTCAAGGTGTTCATCAACCGGTTCAACACTGCACTTCCTGAAACTTTCGTGTTCGACGACGGCTGGCAGCCAACACCTGCTATGCAAAGTAACAGGGATCAGTGGCCCAAGATGAAAGCTTACTTCGAGCAAGGTTTTTTGACTAATACGCGAGAGTATTGGGGGAAAGTCTTTCATGGTACGCAACGCACTGATCCTTTCCTTCCAAGTTCTCATGTACTCGCGACTTCCAGAAACAGACGCATGTGCAATTCCCGTATTGACACCAAAAGAGGCAATGCAGAGTTCACCTTTTCCCGATTTTCATCCTCGTGTCACTTCACAAAATATCAGCCAATCTTCTCCGAAAACTACAAATATCGGGGATCTTATGCTTGAACCTGGTTCGCATACGGAAGAAGTACTTAGAGAAATTGGTTTGACCAAGCGGGAGATTCAACGGCTCTCCTTTGATGGTGCTCTTGGGAAGAGAGCACAGAAATTTGTGTGTGTAGATGCCAAACTGTAACTGAACATATCTGTTCAATATAAAACAAGTTAGTAATGGATCTATTTGTAGAAAAGTATATGTCTCAGGAGTCACCTATCAAGGTAGATGACTTATGTATTACCTATAGAAGTACATGTTTACAGGTGGAGTCAGTATACTAGAATCATAACAACTACTATTCTCACCTTGAGAGTCACCTATCAAGATAGACAACTGAGGGCATAAAAGTAGGCTAATGGATTAATATAAGGGAACTCAGTCTACATTCTATAGGAAGAAAAGGAAGGTAAAAAGGGAGATGTCATAAACCCACCCAGACCAAAAATAGTATGCCTAGAGGAATAGGAGGAATGAGAACTATTCTCGGACAGACTAGATGAAGCATGCTAAAATTAGAATGAGAGATAAGATAAGGTAAGATAGGGATCACATGACTTGGTCATATGACAGGTCATATGATGGAACATTCTGGAAGGATTGTAGAAGTTTACTTAAGTGTATACATAGACAAATAGAAATTGTGTATAAGTAGGTAGAGCAATCCACAAAGGAACTCTATTGAGTTCTCTTTATTCTCTCATAACATTGAGTGTGATAAGACAGTTGTCCTGACTTGCTTGTCATTACATTAGAACTCAATACTCTACACCCCACACTGTTCATTACGAACCTTGCACATCCTTTTCTTTACTCCATACTCATCCTCAGTATGCTGGTCATCGCGACCAATGACCACTACAACATAGCCAGGCCCTAGGCTTAAGGGGACTTGTTAGTCAGTTAGGGACTAATGGTAGAAGCATGGTACCAAGCTCAGGTATCACATTGTCATAAATCATCCAATTCCCTCTAAGTCAATATTTATTTTCTTTTTCTTTTTCTTTTCTTTTAATTATGTAATATAGTCGGATCAGTAAACAAGGACAAATAATTGGACATGTATAAGTAGTGTACACAATCAAGTGAGGACTCTAATGAGTTCTCTTTGTTTACTCTGATATAGAGTGTGATCTAGGTTAGGGTTACATTACTCAAGCTTAGGATCATTACACTAGAACTCGTTATCACATCTAGACACCAATTGCCTTGATCCTTGTCTAACTTACTCTTATTGCTCCCTCGGTGAGTGATCAACTCAGATTACTTCCAACTTTCTGATAGCTGGGCCCCAAGCTTAAGGGGACTTGTTAGTCAGTTAGGGACTAATAGTGGCAGTGTGGTACCAAACTCGGGTATCATATCTAAGACCTGACCTCATAATTGAGTGGTGCTCAGTAGTATACCTATACTCTTCTTCACTTTATATACTTCGTGCTACTGGTCTATTGTGATCAGTCTATGCAGAGGAATATTGCCGTATCCTTGTAATGACAAGCCTAGTTGAGACAACGGACTTATCACACTCAATGTTATGAGAGAACGAAGAGAACTCGATGGAGTCTCTTGGTGAATTGTGCTACCTACTTATACACATTTTCTATTTGTCTATGTGTACGCTTAAGTAACTACCAAATCCTTCTAGAAGATTCCATCATGTGACCTATCATGTGACTAGATCA
>Ga0153955_100263_pt1 | contig 33325 bp, 35 predicted proteins | sample TSFL039MetaG_FD_104744 | JGI IMG/M metagenome (GOLD analysis project Ga0153955, IMG submission 104744) | Attine ant fungus gardens microbial communities from Florida, USA - TSFL039 MetaG | ecosystem: Host-associated > Fungi > Mycelium > Unclassified | place: USA: Florida, Wekiwa Springs...
ATGTCGGCTGGGTAGAGTAAGGGGGAAAGCTGCCCCCGGCAGTTTTCATAGCGACGGCGCATAGAATATGAATATGGCTGAAGTAATAGTGATTCTCCACATGGACACATTTTACAAAAGACGTTTCCATGTTTGAGTATGAACTTATAGGTCAGGAACTAGCCTCGTCTTGATTGGGAGTCGCAGATGTCATGGTTTGGTATGTGCACCGATGTGAAAATGGCTAGAGCAACCAGAGTTATGAGCTGGCTGTCATTGAGACCAGTATGAAAGGATTGGATTGGCCAGGAAGAAGGGGGATTTAATGGGCAGTTGTGACCTATTCAGAAGTAATGATAGATAGCTCTACTATTGACCAAAAATTCCACACATCTGCCATTACCCGCAACTATACAATTTCCTTATGGTAGAGATTGCGGCATAAGTTGCACACCTTCTGTAGATACACTCCTGACGCTAAGCTCTCCGTTTGCTTGCTGGGACAGAAACTCTGAATCCAAAAAAGGCAATTAGTCAAGCGACACAGCCTTCCAACTTGCCAGGTCAAGCGACTGAAATGTTCTCGTTCATCAGAAGCAGCTATTTCCCTCATGCAATATATTCTCTCGCCATAACCTCGATATCTGTACACCTGGTTAGTCAAAAACGCAAAATTGCCGAAGACAGAGCCCGCGTTGCAGCACGCATTTCAATCCTTGAATCGATGATAGAACAACTTCGTGAAAACAAGGACGTTCCTCTTGATGAGCTAGACCGACTACATCGACTCGCACAACCTCCTGTAGCGGGAGGAAATGCTGGAGAGAGTAAGGGTATAAGCTGGAGAGAGGTCTTTCTTGGTCCACGGAAGGCTGCCGATTCCGAGATGAACGACTTTGACCGACGAGATTGGGAGAAAAGTATGTCACTGCTATTGATCATTCGATTTCTTAGTAACTTAACCAAATGCCATAGTGAAAGAAGAGCTCGACAGTCAAGAGTAATCGACCCTTTTCATGTGTCGTTCTGGGCAGTCCTTGTGCCTCTTACATGTATTTGATTAAGTCATTCCCTTTATCACCTTGGTCCATTTCAGGAAAATCGTATGTCCATTAGTTTTTCATTTACGGTTGAGGTTCATTATCCAGTCCGTGACCTGACTGGAAAGAAATCGAACTGACCTGGAATAAGGCTGAAGATTCCAGACTGTACTATGTACTTAACCCGGGTTTGGTAACATATAACCTGGAAGGCAACGAGGCCATCATCTATTTTATCTGCATTCACATGGATGAATCATATCATTGTACCCTAACTTTTCCTTCTCAAGAGAGCTCTCCCCCCAGTCATCGATTAATATTTGAATATTAACGATTCCAAGTGTCCAGGCAATCTTAACGGCGATTGGTGCTCGAGTGAATCCTCAGTTGATTCCCTCAAATATGTTCTACCTTGTGCATATCAAGGCATCGAATAGCAACCTTGTTAGTTTTCCGAAGTAGTTTTGATAACTTACTCAGTTGCCAACACTAATTATCACTAATTATCTCCGATCACATTATAGTGTATCCGGATTAATGGACTCCACTCTTTCCCCTTTAGATGGCCGACGTTAAACAAAGCATTATCGCGTCTCCATTTTCTCGCCGAAATGCAACAGGGGGGCCTTAAAGAAACTAACACATCAAAATCTGGGAAGATCAGAAGAATACATCCTATTGATGAGTGCGTGACAAAATTAGTTCTATCACGTGAAATGACAGGTTTTCCATCCCTCCATTATGTTATCAGACTCAGAGGACGAGCAGAAAGATGCTGAATTGCACAACATAACCATAAATGAACATTATGCAAAGGCTTTCCAGTACCGCAAAGAACGCGAGGAACTTGATAAGCGTATGCCTATTACACCGCCTAACATCCCGGTCTGACTCTGGTGGTATGAAGTTAAGGCCCGGTTGGGTTCGGATGTATCTGAATCCAACTCTGAAGAAGAGGAAACAGACTCAGAATCAGCCGAATCAGAAGATGAGGATGGCGAAGAAATGACACCTGCCGTAGACGTTGCAATTCTTCGTACTCTCACCAGAATCCGACAGAAGGACCCATCAATCTACGATTCTGGGAAGAGTGTCTTCGATGGTATGCGACTTTTCTGGACCTGCTTGAGAAGGAGGTATTATTGATGACTCACAGAGGAACAGGAGAAAATTGCGGTAAAAAACCTGTTCACCAGCGGAAATAAAAAAAAAGAATCAGTCCGTATTACCGCCCTACCTTGACTATTACCTGTGTTGCTGACTTAGACTCCCAGATGAAGCCTGTAACTATGCGTCAAGCGGCGCTAGAGGCTCAGCTTCAACCTTCACGATCACCTTCACCAGGGCCCCTCACTCATGTCCAGGAAGAAGCTGCACTACGAAAAGAGACCATCTCCGCCTTTCATTCCGCAGGAATCGGTAATGGAGACGATCAGGATGACCTACTCATCCCGAGAGAAAAGACTAAAGATGAACAGGAACAAGAGGAAGAAGAGTATCGTGTCTTTTTGGAGCGTGAAGTTGGGAATCTGCATGGCGTTGGAGAGGTTGACGAGACGAAGAAAAAAAAGGAAAATAAAATCAAGGGTGTCAGCCCGAAGTCAAGAGAGGAAGAGGACCAAGAGTTCCTCATGAAGTGCGTGAATCCATATATTTTTTCATTTTCTGATTCTTAACTCTTCCTAGCTACATCCTCAACCGTGGTTGGATCGATAAATCCAAAGACCACATTCCCACCTACAAAGAAATTACAGCTTCAAAATCTGGATCTGACCCAGCCTTTCCATCTATTGACGACTCCGGAAACGAAGATGAGGCTAATATTTCGGATTCGTCCTTCGATTCCCTCAATGATGCTTTCGAAACTTCATACAATTTTCGTTTTGAAGAGCCTGACAGCTCTGTCATACCTTCTTTCCCTCGTTCTATACCTACCCTTGTTCGTCGCGAAGATTCGAGGCGTAAAGATGCTCGTGAAAAGCGAAGGCAACGGAAGGAGGGAGAGATGGAGAAAAAAAAGGAAGAAGTGAGGAGATTAAAAACGTTGAAAATGAAAGAAATCAGGAGAAAGCTGGACATGATAGGAAGAGAGGGTGGTCTTCTAAATTCCAATCTGAAGGGTAAAGGTAAGGCTGTCAGATGGGATGAGGTAGAAGGTGAAAAAACTCGTGATGCTCTCAAGGACTTCGATCTAGAAGGTGACTGGGATCCTGAGAAACATGACCAACAAATGGCCAGTTTGTACGACGGCGTGGGAGATGAAGAAGACGTTGGTGAGATCGACGAGGACGGAAAACCGATATGGGAAGACGACATTGATATCGGACCTGTTGTGAACGAAAAAGATAAGAAAAGAAAGAAAGAAAGAAAGAAGACGAGTGGAGAAGACGAGGAGGATCTTGGTGTTGACGTTGGTGCTATGGATGCCGATGTTTTGACTCACAAGAAAGAGCTCAGCGCAGAAGAAGAGTGGGATGGTACCGAAGAAATGCGGAAGCGCAAATTTGACGAGTACATGGAAGAAATCTATAATTATGAATTCAATGACATGGTGTGTGCAACACGGAAGTCTACAGTACTGATTAACACATCACAATGATCAGGTTGGTGACCTTCCAACGCGCTTCAAATACGCGCCAGTTGCTCCTCAAGCTTACTCTCTGACACCTGAGGAAATCCTGCTTGCAACTGATAGAGAATTGAATGAATTCATGAGCATCAAACGATATGCTCCTTACAGCAGCGATGCTAGGAAATGGGACGCTCAACGTCACCAAAAACTCAAGGAACTCAAACGAAAACTGGTGGAAAGGAGCAGGAACGGTGGCTGGTTAGTCAAGGATTCTCATGACACTGGCATAGATGAAAGGGAACGCAAACCCAAGAAACGAAAGGGGAAAAAGGAACGTTTGAGGGCCAAGACCGTCCTCCCTGCCTCCTCGCTGATCTAGCTTCTGGTTTAATTGTCAATTGAGGATCCAGAAGTCACTCATGACCGCAAGGTTCTCGACTTCTTAGACAATGCCGCCGTACAATTAGCACCTTATGTTCAATAATATCGTATTTCCCATGAACATCCATCAAGAGAATCGTTCCGCTATCACCTGAAGTCTTCGCGACGATCAGTGAGATCGTCCTCCGTCCATCCTTGGTCGCTATTACCGCTTTATGTAGTCACGGCTTGCTTCTCGAGTGAATCTTGGCTCGCCGTCATATCCAAGGGAAAGTTGTGTTAAGTAGAAGAGAACACTTTTAATGGGAGTGCCTTGACGCCCATATGGTGGTAGTTAGGCGGCCTGTTCGATGCCAAACAAGTATTGGATACACATCCAAAAACGTAGCAAATGAGAGTGGCGCTCGCCGATATTGGCATGACTAACCATATGGCGGAAAAATGCGGGGAAAGCTTTTCCTCATTGGATTCTCCCACTCATGAAACGTCGCGGAAGAGTCAAATCTACATCACTTCGTGCTGGTTGCGTTGAGGACGGAAATGAGATTAATAAAGATACAATGCTACAACACGAAAAAAACGCGGGTATCGATTGTAGTGGTATTGAAAAAGTGAAACGAACAGACTCCAAGGAGTGGGAATGGGAATGGTTTTGAATACAATACAAGGGAAGCTTAAGAAAGATAGCGTGAGCTTCTGCACTAGGGAGCGTCAGCGTATTATTAGGGTGAGAACTTTCTGCAGCAAATAAATAAAACTACTATGAAGATGTTCTGAGGAAGCGGATTGGCAAGTTCGCGCAAAAAGCTGCAATACGATTGACTGTCGTAGGCTTTCGTTGATCTTCGTTGAAATTAGATACCGCGAGGCCATCCTCGCAGTAATAATGAATCGTATGCTGAGGTTCAAACAAGATAAAGGAAGCATCAATCTCATCGATCTCATAAGGTAGGCAACTATATTTGATCTAGCCAGACACATGAATGGCATCTCCCGGGTGACGATTTGACATACTTACCAAAGTGATGGGCTCGACCGTCGGCTGGTGGTTCAGATGAAAACCAGTTTCGTAAGGCGATGGAAGTGGCGATGGAAAGGACGATGGAAGTGCTGAAGGAAGTGATGTAGTCTCATCCCTCAAAGTCCTCAGATCATCCGAATCCGATTCATATTCCTCCTCTCCGGATGATGCTCCAGATGTAATAACTAGGGGCTCTGGTCGATGTCGAGGGAATTTTATGCTTGACTTAGTTGTGATACTAGTTTCAGAAATTATAGAAAGAGGTTTCGAATGAAATTGATGGGCAGGTACTGCGAGGGATTTGTGGATAGGTTTGGACAGAAGTCTTGGGCGAGCGGTCTGAACGATCGCATCCCAACACACAACGGCGAATGCATCGTTTGGCGAGAGGAGAAGCATGTCATCGAGACCGTCCAGGCATCCAACGTCAAAACCGACATAAAGCGCCGTTTGATCAAGAATGAGTTTCCAGTGAGCTTCAGGCTCTGAGTCACAGTCGCTATCTGCACGACGGACGTCGACTGGTACACTCTGGTAGCATGATAGGGTTGAAGCCGAGGAACCAGCCTCTGCAGACCAGCCCATTGAAGGGAAAAGCTCGCTCGGAGAGATACAAGGCTTTATTTGGCTCGTAAGACTGGATATATATAAGAAAGATGAGCTCGTACCCTATTCGTCATAAGCACGAGAAAGATTTTGAGGAGACCAACTGTAATGGAGACAGTCTAAGTGGTCGATATTAGGCAGGAACTTGAGATGGCCAGCGGAAGGTTTTATATGAGGAGGGAGATACTGCTGCCTTGTCAACGGTAGTTCGAGATTATGGTGTAACAACAATGGAAGCGGAAGCCATGAGATTATTGAGTGTCCATCTTATATCGAGCGAAGCTCTCAATTCCAGGCATCAGGACCCTTTTGTTGGATCTGGCACTACAGCGCTGGAGTCTAATTGTCCGAGACTAAGTTTGGCATGACGCCGCACGGAGAAATGAATTACCATTAAGACAGAGTTGAAGGGGTTTACATTGATTGGCTATGGCGGCTGCTGGGAGTATGGACAAATTCTTGCTATCCATGTCGCCTCTTATGAGGAAGGTAAGTACTGTTTTTGCGGCTCCGGTCAGGATTGTCGGGCCGAAGATGCTGAGACTCACAGTACGGGAAGAACACATACTTTGATAGATCATGTGACCTCATGGTAGTCTAAGAAGCATCTCTCCATCAGAGATGACTCAGGGTCGTTTGCGAAACATCCCATCTGATAGGAGCCAAATTTGAACCTACCACCAATAAATTGAAGGCTGTCGATACTCTCCTCCTTCATCAAATATCTGGGTTCAATTATACCTGAAGGAACAGTTTTTGGAGGGTGTCAACATGATTGAATAACATTATCTCCATCTTGCCCAGTTCAAGAATCACATGTGGCAATTGACGCGCATTAGACTTCGCGATTCTATTGACGATCACCCAAAAGGTAAAACTGTAAAGGAGGTACTGGATAATTATCAGAGCCGAGCTTTTGGAGCAGTGTCTGATAATTTATTGTCGGTTGTCATGACTTTTACCATGACTATCCGCTCGTGGCCATGCTATCCCTGGCGTTGTAGTTCTCCTGGAGACTCTGGTCCTCTCAGGTTACTGTACATAGGGGAGAGGGTCCTGGAAGGATTAAAAGTACTTCTGATGATACAAAAACTTCCTGATGAGGCTGAATATATCTGGGCTCCTCGCACGAGGTAATAGAATTCTCCTTGAACTATTTACGAGCTTTCATAGAACCGACCTGGCTGCTCAATCTAGATATACAGATCTCAGCAGTGGACACAGAGGAAGAAGAAACAGGTTTTCTCCAACGAGTTGTCAACATCCTCCTCAAAACTTCTGAGGGCATTTGAAAGGACCTGTTCGGTTAGAACCTCAATCCAAATATCAAACACTAAGCATCCAGTAACCTGGGCACCTCCGCTAGGACATATTATCCAACTTGCTGGTTTGATTCACAACAACACTTTTGAATGAACCTCAAGAATGATTCAATCAGTAGATCACTGTCTGAACTGCCAGCTGAACTCTTCAAAGGATATGATCCCAAATGGGTCACCAGGTTGAAGAGGTCTTGTCTGAATATTGATAACTGCCAACAGTTTGGGGTAGGAAATGCAGCGTCTCTGTACCGATTACAAATAATCAATCATTAAGTTGACAGGCCAGCCAATGAAGATGGGAAACTTAAAAAAAAGGGACAAATCGTAAACTGAACTACGACTTAAACAAAGAAAACCCACCAACAGGACCAAATTATTTCTTTCCTCTCACTCTAGTACGTGCGATCTCTTCTTCTATAAGACCGTCAGGAGTCAAGATAGGCCCTCCATTTCCTATTTTTCCATCCCATGCCCAGATAATATGATCCCGAGCATTGATTATATCTCCCAGTTTTGAACCTGGTACCTGCGCATCAGTTAAACTGATGTACCAGTAATCTCTCTTTCTTCGTCCTGATTTGTCTTCCCCAGATGTAGGTGCATTGTTGGCATACCGAATGACCAACTCTGTTTCGTTTCGTCCATCTTGGATTGTAAGTTCACTCAAAACGAGAGAAAGACCAGATGGATTAGAAGCTGTGGAAATGTGAGTGAACCGTTGGATTGGCATCTTCTCGTGTGTTAGTGTGGATGAAGAAGATTGAGCGGGAGAAAGAGTCTTGGCACGAAACAGTCGGATACTAGTCGCGAACGTTTGCCTAAATTTGAGCAGGTATATACTGGACAGCGCCCAACCAGCACCGTATATTCCACAAAAGACGGCTCGTTGCCATGTAGGTCGTTGTTCCCAGTGATATGTTTCCTTGGTCTCTTCCGGCTGTTTAGTTGCTGATGATTCAGTGGTAACGGCAGCTGCTTGATTTTTCTCGCCAATTTCTTCCAGGTCCTTGACGAGTGTCGACCAGTGGTTCCAAGTTATTTCAATCGCCGAGCCCCTGCATAAACTTGTCAGCTCAATTGCCCTCAGTATCATCGGGTAACTGAACAAACATGATTAAAGTATTAGCAATTATGATTGGCCAGGCATAGCGGACCCATGCAGGAGGTGCTTTGACATAGATAGGAGGTACAAGGTGTTCGTTGTACTTTCTCCCTACGGAGTTTTTTGAATTGGACGAGTGGAGGTATTTTGGGTCCAGGCGGCCTCGAAGACGAGCACAATTTTTTGAATAGACGAAAGGAATCGATGGAAGGCGTGAGACGCGTTGACAGAGGAAGGACATCTCAAAGGATTTGAATTTAGACGCAGCCTGGGTGTTTGGTTCAGTCTTCGGATAAAAATAAATCCGAGCTCAATAGTAATTATCCTTAATTATCCTTTCGCTACAAACGGACCCCCAAACCTGATGTAGAGGAGCACTTCTTCATCACCCCTGTCCAAATACGTTGTTGGATGCAGATCATGACGCTGCTGGGAGTCGACTGTGGGCCAGGCCATGTGGCTCTTAATACTTTTCTGTGTATAAGCGGAGCAGGACGGTCATCGCCAGTTCGACAAGATCAAACAATAACATGTTGAATTTTTGACAACAGGAAATGGACTTGTTGATATAACATCGTAGGGAAGTGACTAGGCTGATATTGGATTGTGAGATGGAAATAATTATACAAGTCATGACACGTCGTATGCCGTATGCCAACGTTGGTCCGGTATACACTGAACTTCAAGAATTTTAATTGACTTGGAAAAAGTACATAAGCAAAAGAAAGGGAAAAGAAAAGGTGGGTATTAAGCAATCAGTGCACATATAAATGAGATGACGAGACAGTAAGGTACGACAAAATCATGGATCATGATGGGAAATCGGATGTAATTTTCAGTCGGAGCCGGAACTCCACTCACTGAGATCATCTCCCAGTCGCTTATCGCTTCAGAAGCATTCGGGATTTCACCTGTCCTCCATCTCCTGTTTACAGTGGTTATGATTGGATTATAATCTGAATGGGACGCCTCTGTAGATTCCACGTTGATCTACAAAAGCAGAATTCTAGTTAGCCGAAGGCAGATCCCATTTGACTTGCAAGGACATCACCGATTCCGGTTCAAATTGCCGAGGAACAAGGTCAAACTCTTGAATTATGATTTGCAATCGCTCTTCATAGCTTAACGTTTCGCAGATAGTACCAGGGGATGATCCCCGTGATATAGCTATCTCTAGAAACCTCGCATATGCTCTCTCAATACGGGTAAACGTCGCTTCACCGATTTCTGAATTTTTAGTGAGATCGTCAAATGAGGCTAGCTCCACAAGGACCGGAAGTTGATCGACAAAGGGTACATCATATTTTTGGAATATTGCAATCCTCTGCCAAGGATCCATCGGAACTTTCTTCAAGTACGAAAGAGCAAGATCTTGGATATCTGAACATTCCCATTTTGTGGCCAAACGTAAGATAGCCAGCCATTTACTACAACTTGCTTCGTATATACTATAGTGTCTGTTGCTCAAATGAATGTCAGACTAATGAACACGGACAAAGGCAGCTTACGGGTTGTAAAAAACCCAAAGGAAATGTGCGAAATCGTCTGGATCTTCGTCTACAATTATAGGGTTTGCTGGTTCTGACCCAGACGCCCTAGGGAAATGTGCATTGGAGAGTCTCCTCTTCCAGTACTGAGAATCGCGTTCGAGAAAGTATGAATGAACGCAGAATGGTACTCCCTCAACCTGCCAGAAGGCCACTGTGAGCGATGAGTGACTTGGAGATAAAATGAAGTACTAACACACAAGTGTAAATCGGCACCAAAAATAAGATATCCGGAATTATGAGTGACGCTGTCGATGCTGTCGTTGGGGAAAGCCATTTGATTGCGAGGTGTGAGGGAAGAATGTGCTGCGGGCATATATTAATTAACAATCCCTGCAACTAGGATGAGAACTCAGACACTCATCTGATTTCCTCGTGACTCGTGATGTGGATGATTGTAGGAAGACCAGAACAGGCGATTCTTGCGCCTGTTGGGGATTATCAACTCCCAATATAAGAGTCTATCGGCCATTCAACCTTCGAATCGTGGCTTGCTGGGCTCGATGGAGGGTACTTATCTGTCAACTCAGACACTTGAACAGCCGTTCTCCTTTTATTTAGAATCGTAGAACTTGGGTCTCCATTACGAGATTACATGACTTCAACATTATTTGATTGCTGTCTGCTTCATCAATACTTCTCTGCACAACCCAACTCCATTTTGAAAGCTTGTGACTACAGTCAGCTCTATAATAACCCATAATTCATAGTCTTTCCATCTCCCAAGCTGATTTTTGTCTAAACCTTTCTCATGTCAAAGCCAAGGTCTTCTCCTAACTACGGTGGGTTGTTACAGAGCCGACTGTACATGACTACTCAGAATAAGTAACCTTGGGTTAGTCCACTATAAACTCACATGAGTTCCAATTTGACAAGGAGAGAGGATGTGATTATCCCTGATATCAACAAGGACAGGTTCTCCGCTAACGACGGTTGAAGATTTCCACTGAGAAGCACTCCCTTGCTCATTGCAAACAATTGCTCAACGAAGGATACCGGTGAATTGATCAGAAAACCATGTGTCATAGCTCAAACTCAGGTTCGAAGGAAGAATAGAAAAAGCTCGGCAAAGGTATAGGAAAATTGCATTAAGAGGGAATCGAACCCCCGGCGGGTCGAAACACCACAATGGCAACGACCCAGGTTACCACTACCCCATTAATGCTCCACTTTCCCTGGTTAGACCATAATTAATAACAATTCAAGACTGTTGGAAGGGATTGCGATCAGAGTACATTCTCTAGCGGAGCAACTTTTCTCAAAATCTCCCACCATCACAGATATAAATCCCAAGCACTATTACAGATGTTTGAATCACCCTCACCTCATGCCAAACCTTCCTGTGGAACTCCAGTCCATTATTGTCAAATGTCTTTCAGACCCGGATGATTTTCACAGTCTTGCTCAAGTCTCTCGCGACTTCAACTTCCTCGCTGTACGGGAATTGTGTTCCATTTACTGTTTAGATCTTCAAGATGGAACATTAACATTTGATGCTAAGACGTTCCGCGTTGTCCCAACTCTTGCAATTTCATTGCATATGCTTGGCACGTCAATTCAAGTCCTGAACTGTGACTTGACCGATATTCAGGAGCAACCAGAATTACTAAAGCAGGCACATTCTTTGCAGAAATTTGTTTCTGCTCTTAGTTCTGTTCAAAGAGCCAATCTATTTTTCGACAATCATGGCACGGTGGAATGGGAGGATACGATTATAGCAGTCTGCCATGTCTTGGTTGGCAGACGATGCTCTGACCTTCAGATCAAGACAATCGCTCAATCCACCGCGCATCCTGGCCGGAGCAATAAGCTGGCTTCACTTATGCAGAAATCATCAATTCCTGTTGCCGAGAAGATTCCATCCTCAGTTAGGCAGTCCAATAACTTGGAAACATGTCGCCTCCAAACGCTTCCCACTTTTCTCCAACCAATCCTCGTCCTTCAATTCAACGCTTCGAAGATTACTACTCTGACCTTCTGCTACATCTACAACTTCTCAGAATGGAATGACTTCATGGCCAATCTCGATCTACCCTTCCTCGAGAATTTTGCTGTCTCCCATTGCATCGTACCGGGGCAAACTTTCTCTGACTTCCTGAACCGCCACACGAGAATCGTTTCACTAGAGTACTACAACAACACTTATCTCCGTCATGATCCACCAGTGCTGCCTTCGGGTATTCTTCCCCGCCTTCAGAGGCTCCACGCCTCTTCGGAATATCTTGTTTGCTACTCTCCTCCTCTAGACTCATTTCCAGAGTTAGCCACTGTCATCTTATCCGCAGGTGACATGATTCGTGACTGCACAAGAGCGGTCATGGCGCTTCGGGCGCTTTCCCCCTGTGTCAATGACATTACGTTGTGCCTCGAATTTCCATATGTGCAATGTCTTGACAATTGGCTTCGCCAGAGTCTCCGCTCTGCGAGTGCAAATCAATTCGGAGAGCCAGACCCAATCAAGAATCTCAGTTGTGTAAATTCGCTGAAATTGGATTCCAAGTTAATTGCACATACATCGGATGGAGTTGTATCGCTTTTGGTGAAGTGGTTGTGTATGTTTCCCGCTTTGGCTCGGGTATTTATCACTCGCCCTTGTCTCCCTCTCGTATTTACTAGGGATAATTTTGAGGCGTTCGCCAAGTCCGTCCAAAAAGGGTCAGCCTCGATGAGAACCATCAGCGTTCAATCGGAAGATTTTAGTGTCTGGACTTGGTGTTGCTAGGAAATTGATATAGCTCAAGAGATCATTGAAGCGATAGATCATGTCCTCGGTCCCCAACTGTGGTTCAAAACAAGAACCTAACAAGTAGCAATGCGGTCACTGGATGTAGCAGGAACCTGTGGTCAGAGCAGTATGAGCTTGTTCAAAACACCCATGCGTTCATCCTGAATTTGGTATCGGATTCTACACTTTACTCCACCACTTGGAAAAACTATAGATATGCTTATGTTCATTCGACTATGTCAAACCGTTTATTACAGCGTGAGAAACATCAGCCCAATTTTCGTGGAGCAGTCATAAATACTTCGGCTGTTTGTCTCTATCACTTAATCTCATCAAACGATTTACTAACGATTCACTGTGAGGTTTTGGAAGCTTACTTCAATATTCAAGGTCGTCGAGGAATTTGTCTCGATCAATGCTATACTAAAATCTGAATTAAGTATTGTCATACGTCAGTGCACGATAGTTGACTTTCACACATGATACTCCCTAGGTGGGATAATAACATAATATTCAGTTATCAGTGATGTGTACTACTTTCATTCAGAAGTCGTTGGACGGATGTGTCACTCAGCATAAGTCAACATGATAGGCATGAATGATTCTCAAACCAGATCTTTATACTTCATATGATGACATAAGACTTGGCTAGCGTGGATTTAGACATCAAATGTTAATGGACTCTTCACTCACGTTTAGTGTGAGAGTTCCACGTCAAGAGTGTTAGATCGTGGTCAGGTTCAGAAGCTGTAACCCGCGGGTTCTCGGCAAGGATGTGAGACCCATTTTCAACTTCTCTGTCGCCAAATCATGTCTGATGACTGTTTTAGAAGGTACTCAATAGTATCGAAGCAGCTTATTTATGCGCTAGTATAATATCTGTAATCTCAGCACCTACTCTGACATAGCGACAAACACATTATAATTGTATACACCGGGCCAAGCTTCAAAGCGATATCCAATAGGAGCACATTCTGCCGTGACAATTCCGTTTCTCAACATAACCACTTTTATTCCTCCACCGACCATCAAGGGAGAAGACACTTTCGTCATTCCTTTCCCAACATCGACCTGTCGTACGTCTGTCTTCGAGTCTGATGTGTGTATTCTGATGGTGGCGGGGGCGGTAGTGAAAAGAACGATCCACATCAGGTCATCAGTCTGTCAGAACCCTGATGTAAACGAGCGTTCGAGAAAAAGGCTCGTGAACATACAAGTTGCCAGTTGTCGGGCCGCGGGACTTCTTCATTAGCGATAGCATCTTTCGGGTGAGGACGAGCCCAGACATAGATTACATCTCGAATGATCTGAGGGTATGTACCATCTTTAAATGCACGAGAAAAAAAGCTATTCAGCCGAAGCCAGGCTTCATGGGGATAACCATCGACCCAAGCTTGAGAATTGGGCTGCGTGCCCTAGAGCGAGAGTCACCATGCGAATATGACTGCTATTTTCATTCAAAGACTTTCCTTAACTGGGCCGATATAATGTGATTCGCCATAGTCTGTGTGGTCCCAGGTGAATTTCATCAGTTCAAGAAATTGAGAACATAACAAAGTAGTCTAGATACCATTCCAAGAAATGACTTGGACAAAGTTTATAGAATCTCGCATTTCAATTAATTGTTCCCATCGCCGGACGAAGAGCCAGTCATCCGCCCGATAAATCCACTAGAAATTCTCTCAATAGAGGAATGGTGGTGATGGCCCCTTGTGCGCACATTTTTATTCCAAGTACCTGGACCGTAATGCTAGTCTCAAATTAGAACCAATTCACCATAGATCAGGAGACAGCTCAATCCTCACGGTAAAAAACCATGGTGAAACAGCAGCCATGAGATACTGACCAACCCCCAAAAGACGTAAGTAATGGAGGTCAGTTTCAAGTTGTATTTCTCGGTGAGGATGTGACGGGGTGAGGTGTACAGGCCAACAGCCATTCCACTGGGGCCCAAGTCTCTCGTTAGGTATTGAGAATGATTATTCATCGCAGTACTGACATTGAAAACGCCATCTATGGATTCAAGACAGTTACTTTGGGCAGGATCAGTGAAAAATGCTGGTACGAGATCAACCTGAGTGATAGCATGAGCAACAGATACTGAAAGTTGCTGGAACAGTCTTACAGGAGAAACGACGGATAGTTCTTGTTTTAAATGAGACCATCCTTTGTCCAAACAGTCTTTTCCGAAGTGACAGTTCTCTCCCGAAAAGGTGGATATAACGACTCTTCCAGAACGTGGATGCCTGAATAACCGTGGGTGGCATGCAAGGGACGATAAATAGGAAACCAGATAGGCGGTGTCGTTTTCTGAGTGCCCTGGGATGGACCTAGATGATAGAGCTGAGAACGAGAAACATGTACAAAAAACATGGTAGGCCGAACATACGTCATATCGAAGCTCAGGAGGAGCTTGAATTCATCATTGTTCAACAAGCGTTCGGAAGCTTTGAAACAGTCCAACACCCGTTTTTTTTGCCATTCCTCGACTCCTATGTTCAGAACAAAACCATCTCTGGGAATGACAGGCAGTTATTGGGCTCAAAGAGATACGTAAAAGTGACAACGTACAGCTCGTTCGCACTCGCAAGTTCTAGATCTTCAAGCCAGTCTTGCTCACTATACGACTATGCGCATTCCTTTCTCAAATGGGACCCGAGATGTTCGAGAAGTATTCAACACACATATGTATTTCCAACTATAAAACTTGAATTTTCAGGTTTGTAGCAGTCTGGTTTCTCAAAGCCAATACACACTGAGCGAAAACAAACTTTTCTTGTGTTCCAATGCGATGTTTGTCCTGCTCTCCTATCCTACATGTAAAGAATGCCAATCCCATCGTAATGAAAGTCCCTAGGGAGCTTGTCGATGTGTCACTTTCTGAGAGAAGTCCGAATGGACGTTTATTGAATATGCAAACAAACAAAGAGTTTCAGCACGGCTTGTGGGATCAAAAAACAGGAATCTATTGAAGCGAGGTATCCGATTAGTCAATTTTTCAGTGAGCATTCCCATGACATGGGTACACTTCACTCTCATATTTCTGTTCTCAATCACATAATTACATGATATAGATAACAGCACAAGGTAAGGAATGTGAAACCAAGGCAGGAGCAATCGACAGTTAATTTATCAGGGTACCAATTGAGATACATATTGATGAAAATCAGTTCTCTAAAATCTAAAAATGAGGGTTGACGAGCAGGAGGGTCAATCATACTGAAGTCTTCTGCGAGGTTTATGAAACTCTGAAACCATCAGCAAATAAATGATTTTCCCAACGGTGCGCAGTCAGTACCACAACCAAAGAGCATCTCCTTCCTCATATCCAGGACATCTGTTAACCACCCTCCCTGGGCCTTAATTTCCGCTGTTCTTATCTCTCGAATAAGGATGGTATGATCCTGGATAAGGTTGACCTGATCGAGAATGCGCATGTGACTCAGGTTCAGGTGCTCCCAGCGAGGTCGACAAGGAAAAAGGTCTTGAGGCACCTGGTCGGGGAACGTGAGATGACATCATAGAACTGCCAGGAGGAAACGTCGGAGGATAGGCATATTGATAGCCAGGACCTATTGTTGGCGATTGATTATACCTGGTCGATTGTCCAGAATGGATTGTCGGGTTCATCGCCTGTCTTGATCTCCAACGATTTTTCTTCCACCTGATTTCTCCTGCCACATTCTGTTGTTGTACCACTGACTCGTTGTCCTTCATCCACTGGTTTTCTTCCTTAAACCAAGTCTTAGAAGCCAGACTGTCAACGAATTCTTTGACATTCACTATCTTTGGTAGAGCATCCGTTGGCCACTGTAAAGTGTTTGGACCATGTTTTCGTTCTTCTCTCCCACTGACCCTCTGGAATTGGATAAGTAGAACAGTTTCGTTGAGGAAAGGTCTCTGGGATCTGCCTTTGCCAGACGTCACCATCTTGAACCCATATAAATGGATGGAGCAATGATAATATTTCAAAAACGCACCTGGACAGTCATCTTATTCTTCTCCTCGATGATATCATGTATCTTCACCTGTTTGGTAGGATAATCAGTCGATATCCAATCCTATTGTTGGAAGTATCCCCATGGGCCTTGAATGAATAACTTACATTCCAATCGACAAACATGTCCGTAATGCTATCCAAATACCGAAAATACTGGTCGTAGTTCACAACGGGCCGCTGTAAGCTCGAGGGTAGAGTCGTATGCACAAGTTTGGGATCGAAAACTTCGGTGATCGCGTCGAAGTCCATAGCATTCATAGCAGATGTATATTTAAAAAGGGCAGTCAGGTACGGAGATTGTTCCCTAGGTGCGATATATCCCTCATTCTCTGGTTCGAAACCGCGTTGGACACGGGGTCCAGGGTGCGATGAGTTCATGCGACGAAGGAGGGAGAGGCGTAAGGGAGAAGAAGAAGAAAGTGGAAAGGGCTAGGCGCTTTTTAAAGGCTGTCATTGATAGGTCATTGTTACGATCTTTATCGATCGAGCCATGTGGGGATATGAGAACCAATGGCAGCACAGCCCAGTGATGATGTCATGACACGTGGTTTGAATTTCAAATAACATACACTTTCTCTTCTTCTAGCCTATAGTCCTCCAGCTCTTTGAAATAGTCCCGAATAGCTTCTCGCATGTTGTCCATCTACAGTTCGTCAGCGGACACTAGTATTTAATTTTGAGAACATGTACCTCTATTGCAGCAGGTTTCTCACATTTGCTAGCTTTATGGGACTTACGTTGCCGTTTCTCCCGGCATGGTTCAGTTTCCCCGGGTACATACCCTTTCCGGCGCTTTGGAAGCCGAATTACTATTTTTCGAGTCGGTTCTGCAGGATCGCTTCGTGTATTACTCCTGTTTACACTCCCTCTCTTAGCCCTCGCTTTTCTCTGGTGGGGGACTGGTCGATGCGCTTTCGTTATTGAACGAAGCATACGGTGGGGAAGATTTTCGATAGCCCCAATATCTCCATCTTTGTTTCCATCAGAGCAAACTGCCACACAGGAACTACTTCGGTTCTGAAAAATATCTCGAGTCTCACGGGTTTTCACAGGCGAGGGAGAGCTCGGCAAAGACTCGGTATGCGGACTGAGTAGTAGATTTTCCTTCTCTTTACCTTTGCCCTTGTTGGCAGTTGATCTCTGCCTCCGCTTGTGGGGTGTTTTTGGAGTGGCACAGGGTGATACAAACTCTCTTTCTGAGTCATTCAGTATGGCCGTGATGTCTGGTTGAAAAAGAGCAAGGGATGAAGTGGGAACTAGAACCAACCCTCCCGCTTCTCTTATCTCGGTGTAGGGGTTCTGTCGAGAACCTTGATCGCGTTGTGCTTTCAGTTCTTTCTCAACTGCAAAGAACCCGAATGGATCTGAATCTCGCGCCGGCTCCGGATCATCCGAAGCCAAAGGTAGTTCTTCCTGTTCCACAGGGACAACGTCCTCCCAGATTTCAAGGTCTTGACGTGCTTTTGACGTGGGAAGGTCAAAGGACGCTGGAGAAGGAGGCGACGAAGGAGGCAGGGATGAAAGGAAAGACATTCGCGTGGTAGGATTCTGGATGGGATCAGGGGAGACAAGATAAGTTGAGGTTATCATGCCCACCCTATGTCTGTCCTTCACTCGTCGTTCATCTGCACCAGAGAGCCGATGTGTATGAGAGGCTATAAGATCTGTGATATCCTGCAATGGCTGTAGTTTTCGCTTCTCCCCTGTCGGGATCTCCTCCTGAACATGTTCCTTGCCTTTCTCTTGACTGTTTTCACGATCATCGCCGGATTCCTGATCATATCCACGATTCTCCTTCAACGATGAACCAGTATTTGTATTAACGTCACCAAGTGAAGAATGACTTGTCTTGAGTCGACGCCAGTGCGGACCCAAAACTCGTATCGCAGATGCGTTGGCATTACCTGCAGGCAATATTGCTGCTTGCCATTGCTGCCGTGTGACGTTCCGTGTCCGAGGCATAGCCCAAGGGTTCGATAATGCAAAGATCTGATTCGGATAGAACTTGATGTTGGCGTACAATGACTTCAGAGACTAGATTGTTGCTATGTTCTCCAAGATGATTTATCCAAAACCAAAAAAAAATACAACAAAAGATGGGGTTGTTCAGTGGGCTATCGATGCCGCGTGGAAGTCAATCAACGTGTTATGTCATGTGATGTCCAAGTCTATGAAGGTGAGTTTGGTAGCTAGTTCCGAGAGCAATAGTCTAAACGTATGGAACAGCGGTATGCAGCAACATGAAAAAAATTATGTCAAAATAGGAATGTGCTTTATAGTAAATTTCGAACATCTGGTCAGTGCGCGTGAGGAACAAGTAAACATCAAGCGTCGAGAGTGCAAACTTAACCGGTCCCATCTCCTCGCTCAGCAAGAAGCACCGAAACTACGGATAACACCGTTAAGTTTAACATTGGTCTCTTCCCACTCAGCCTCCGGATCAGAGAGAGCAGTGATGGCACCACCAGCACCAACGTACCATTCTTCGTCACCATTCCTCTTGGAGTCATGAAGAAAGACGCTGCGGATCGTAACAGACCAGTCACCCCCTCCACCAGCACACCAGTAGCCGAAGACCCCAGAGTACGGTCCACGCTCAAAGCCCTCAATACCTTGGAGGAACTCAACAGAACGCTTCTTGGGAGTACCGGTCATGGAACCTGTGAGAAGTCAATCTGAGTCATTTGGATATGAGAATTGGGTCAAGACATACCAGGAGGTAAACTGCGCCTCAAAACTTCCCATCCCAGGCTGTCATTAACTTCAACAGGAGTATCCTCAGGAAGCGAACCCTCGATAACAGAAACAAGTTGCCAGACGGTCTCGTACTCTTCAACACTACAAAACTTGGAGCATTTAACTCGCTCACCAACAGCGTTGTGCAAATCATGGCGGATCAAGTCAACAATCATCAAGTTCTCAGCAATTTCCTTTCTGCTTCCAGCTAGCATATTCTCGGCAACTTCACGAGTGATATGGGGCATCTTGCGGACGGTACCTTTGATGGGGCGAAGCTGGAAGACGGCACTAGGAGAACGAGAATAAGAGAGGAAACGTTCAGGAGAAGAAGACAGGAAAGTCGTAGGGTGGAGACGAAGGTAACCAGCATGGGGGGCAGGATTGGCATTGCGGAGGATTTTGTAACGATTCCACGTGGAGACGACATTCTCTTTTGGAACAGTGATATGGGTAAGGCCAGTCAAACAGAGCTCATAAGAGTTACCGGAGAAGAGGTAATCCTTGCAGCGATCAATATCCTCGATGTACTTGGTGTGGTTCGAGAATTTGACGGTGGCAGAACCCTCGGGGGCAACAGGAGCCTCGATAGCACCCTTGGAGAGGGCAGCTACTTGTTTTGCAGTTTCATGTACCCAGGCGTTGTCACCAGGGAGGAGGGACTGGACCCAGACTTGGTTACTGTTAACATCAACAACGATAGAACGGTCTACCCAGACGAGGGAGAAATCGGGGTGGTGAGTGGCATTGTGTCCCTCTTTCCTAGGCACACCAACGTTGAGACTCTCAAAACCGGCCTCATAGGTGAGATATCCGGCGAAGCCACCCCAGAAGGGAACAGTCTTGTCACCACCTTCTGCTTTGCGAGATTCGCGGTACCCGTCGAGGTAGGTCCAGATACTCTTTCCAGTGAGACCGTGCCGCTCTTTAAGAGCACCAGTGGTAACTTCAACGTAGTTGTCATGAATGAAGTGGGTAAAATGGGGGCTGTTCTCATTTAAACAACCGAACATGGAAAATTGACCAGGGCTGGCAGCACTATCGAGGAAAATGAAACGCTTAGAATCATCATTAGCACCAAGGAACTCGGCGAGAGTGAGGACGTTGAGATTAGGAATATTGATAGAGGTGTAGGTGACCTTGGCAAGGGACTCATTGAAAGCGTGAGTGGAATAACGTTGAGAGTTGCGTGGCCAGACGTGAGAGTTTAGGAGTTCCAGAGTAACTTCAGGCTCGAAAGCGGGGCGGTTAGCCGCATTCCAGTCCTGGGCAAGCTTCCAAAAGTTCTGTAAAATCCTGAGACCTCCCTCATCGGTCAAGACAGACTCGGGGTGGTATTGGACGGCCCAGAAGGGTTTGGAAATGTGACGGACACCCATGCAAATGTGACCGTTATCTTCATCTTCAGACCAAGCCAACTCTTCGATGTCTCCGCCGTCTTTGAGAGTAATATAGAGAGAATGATAACGGACGGCCTTGATATCAGGAAGTCCAGCAAAAATCTCCTTGCCGTTGTGATGGACAACAGAGACCTGACCATGTTTCACAGTCTTCAAGCGATGTATTTGACCACCGTACTCGACACTCAAGCTCTGTTGTCCTAAGCAGACACCAAAGATGGGAACTATGTCGTCCTTGGCAACTTTCCAGAGGTCGCAGACGACACCAATATCGGATGGGATAATTGGAGAACCCGGACCAGGACCAACAATAATTGCGGAAAATCTTCTAATGACTGGAAGAAGCTGCTCAATTGTGTAAGAGTCATTCTTGATTACATGAAGGATGGAATCTGGGACGGCCTTCTTGATCAATGCCGCAAGGCTGAAGAGCTTGTCAGAAAGCGTTGAAGAAAACTGGCAGGATGCGACTTACTTGAATGCAAATGAACAATAAGAGTCAACCAAGAGAATATGGTATTTTGTTTTGGTCATTTCTAAAATTGAGTGGACGGTGTGTGAGAAAGGAGAAGACGAAATTCGAGAAGGGATGGCTAAGAGTATTTCTCGTGCATATTATACGATAATTGTCCACTGTTTCTTCAGAGAACAATATTACGGCCACTTTGCATCCAGGAGACGAATTGTGTTGTAAACGACAGGGAGTACAGGTCAACAGGCTTCCCAAGATACTATCTTCCCACAACCAAAAAAGATCATACCTCCATTCGTAGAAAACTTTGTCCTGGCAATTGAGCACATTAGTCTTGGTAAAGTGATAATATGAAGATGGCAATGAGGGAATATGCCTTCGCAAAAGCCATTCAATTTCTTGCACGGAGTCTGCTACCAAAATGACATTCGCCTTAGCATCACACTCTACCTACATCCCCATTCCTCGAAGCAGCTGCGGCTGCAGCTATGGCGGGATAACTGGTGCCACCATGTAACTGTAGCGTCAATCATCCCGTACAGCCATAGAGTGATGTCCTGGAGGCCATTTGAGGTATGAAGCTGCTCCCGACTTCGTTTTTGAGAGGGATACTACCGTCACCGAGTTTCGGTTATATAGAGTATATCAAGCAAGTTTTCAACTAAGCAATCGTAACCAGCCAATCGATGAAACGCCAGCACTCCGTCAAGGGCTTGGACAATTGCACAGACCGATGCAGAAACGCTACGCAATGTCTATTGAAAAGCACAAAAACAGAAGGTTTTGATTGAAGGCCCTACTCACCATCACACGTTTCTAATGACATCGAGTGGGTAAGCTATCTGTAAGAGGAAAAGAATTTTGACGGTGTGTTAAAGAGGAGCTCTCAGGCTCAACGCTAAGGACGTTTTGAATCTATTTTTAATCCTTTGTTTTTCCTCTTCTTCCATGTTCTTTATTATTGGTCTAGGGCTATCCGACGAAAAGGATGTCACTATACGGGGCCTAGAAGTAATGATCATACGGAACCATCAGCTATGAACGCTAATCATCCTCAAGGCGATAAAAAACTCAAGCAGGGTGTACTTGGAAGCTTACACGAGTATCCTCATGGTCAAGAAGGAACGCCTGGTCGGTTTGATCCTAACACCTTCTCATCAATGTCATCCATGACGCTGCAACCAAGGAAGCCTTCTACGAAAGATCCATAATACTTGCAGATCGTGACCTGGTTGAGACCCGAAGTGATGAGATCCTTCAAAATGCTGACAAGGAGGATGTAGCGTTACTTGTCGTTGGTGATCCCTTCGGGTAAGCTGATTTTTATCTATCTCAATACGCATATAAACCAATGATGATTGATCTTCATCTCCATGTAATCAACACACATACCCATTTTTTGCTTGGACATTCCCATATCATCCCTGCATCATCACACGATCTCATTAAATCACTCAAACCAGTGCGACCACTCATACAGACATAGTTCTACGCGCGCGTTCTCTTGATATCCCAGTCCGCGTCATTCATAATGCTTCGATCATGAATGCTGTTGGCGCATGTGGTTTGCAGTTGTACAATTTCGGCCAGACCGTTTCTCTCGTGTTCTTCACGGAGACTTGGAAGCCCGACAGCTTCTACGATAGGATCAAAGAAAATGTGGACCTTGGAATGCACACTCTTGTTCTCTTAGACATCAAAGTCAAAGAGCAAAGCGAGGAAAATTTAGCGCGGTTAGTTCTTGTGTTAATATCTAGATTGGGGAACTTAATTATCATGTAGTGGGCGCAAGATCTATGAGCCACCAAGCTACATGTCTATTCCTCTCGCTGTCTCACAGCTCATTGAGGTCGAAAAGTCTCGGAATTTAGGGACCCTGTCACCAGACAATACACTTGCAATTGCACTCTCTCAAGTTGGGGGAGGAAGCGGTCATGAGTGCATTGTCGCGGGAACTCTTACCGAACTCTCACAACAACCACCTGAGAAATTCGGTGAACCACTTCATAGTCTTGTCATTGCTGGAAAACGTCTCCATCACTTAGAGGTTGAGTATGCCGAAGATTTTTCTGTTAACAGAGAGAACTGGAGGAAAGTAGCCAAGGATGTATATGGTTGTGCTTTGAATTAGTGATTTGTCTATTAAAGTAGCTGATCTCGATTGATTTAGCTAGGATGACATCGCAGAGGTCACTTCTATTGGCCAGTCAGATCTTATGATATGTTTGAGCATCTTAATTGGCGAAGAAACTCCGACCAGATTTCAGAGCTATCTCTTCTGCTCAAGTGGAGTCCGATCAGATTTCTGATACTTCAACTAGTGTATACCAAAAAAAAAGAATGCTCGTATCCGTAAAAAAGTCAACCTGTCGCAAACCGCCTGAGTTTCCAAGGGGTAAAATTAAAATCAAGGTTCGGCGCGTCCAGGCCACCTGGGAAATCACTTAATTGTAACCCATGAAGGGTACCAGAAGTCATACCTGGGGTAGAGAGAACATTCACGAACAGTATACCTGTTAGCAAGCCAAGCCAGAAATCGCTGATTGACGATAGATCAGCTATGATGCAATGAGCTGTATGGAAGGGCACCGACCTCAACTCCAAGTCCGTATCCGCCGTGCTCTGTAGTTCCATACTTGCGCTGATCCGTATACCAATAATAAGGAGTTGGATCAATTCCTTCTTTCTTGTAGGCCTCCAGCAGTGTCTGTTCATCTGAGATCCTCATGGATCCACCAACAATCTCGCCGACATTGGGCATCAATAGGTCGCAACTCTCAGTAAAGGTCAAAGTATCCCCATCTTTCTTTGGCATCCTCTGCATGTAGAATGCCTTCAATTCCGCAGGAAAGCCATACAAGAACACCGGTTTTCCAATTAAATCAGTCATTTGACGTTCGGCAGCTTCAGCGATATCATCGCCGATTTTGTGTTCGACCATCTTGACCTGACCAGATTCATCTTTGATAGGGTTGCCGGCAGCATCTTCTTCTGAGTGTTTGATGCCATGCTTGTTGAGCCAGTCGATCGCTTCGACGTAGCTCAGGCGCATGAAAGGGCGGGAGGGGGCTTCAAAGGAAGGATTGAGAGACTTGATGAATCCGGCAGAGGTGGGGTTAGCGAGAAGGATGTCGACGGTTTTGCAGATCTAGAGTTGGTTGGGTAGTGTGTTGGAAATCAGCCGATTCAGAAGAGACATACGATTTTTTCGATATGTGACATAAGATCGTAGAAGTCAATGAACGCCAACTCTGCTTCGAGGTGGGTGTACTCGCTCAAATGACGTCGTGTGTGACTATATGGAATTCAGAGCTATCCACTCGTAAAAGGAAGTCCCATGATACAGACCTATTTTCAGCGCGAAAGCTCTCTTGTACACAGAATACGTCACCTAAGCTAGGTAAACACGTCTCGAGGTATAACTGGGAACTCTGAGTGAGGAAAGCTGGTTGACCGTAGTAATCCAGTTTGAATAGCGTAGCACCGCCTTCGACTTGGGTCTGAACAAGACATGGTGTTGTCACCTCGAGGAGATTTTCCGAGGTAAAGGCTTCGCGGAAGGCGGAGAGGAGATAAGAGCGAAGGCGGAGGACACCAGATGCATTTTCTCCGCGAAGGACTAGATGACGAAGATCAGCTTGAATGGAAGGATCAGATTTCTGTGACATAAGAGTTGGCGTATTGGTAGGGGATCAAGGAATAATGGTGACGGTACCTCATTCAAACGATTGGTAAATGCGTCCTCTGCGGCTGGAGCGGCTCCAAGAACTCTCCAGTAGTCGACGATCAGCTCATGACCATCTGGAGCTGATTTCCCGTCCGGTACCCGTTGCAGTTTGCCCACCAATTCAACCGTCGACTCGATCGTGAGGGTTAGAGCTTCGAATGTTTGTGCCTGATAGACGATGTCAGTAGTTGAGACACTAAACAGGATGAATTTACGAACCACACGACCAGAGAGAACAGATTGCAGGTAACCCGTACCATCACGGAGTACAATGAAGATTATTCCCTTCTGGTCTCGAAGACGGTGTACCCATCCGAAAACGCGTACACGTTGGTCACGACGTTCAGTCAGTTGAGATATCTTGGCCTGATGACAAAGAAGATATTAGCAGATATAAGTAAAAGTTACGAACCACTTGCTCTTGAAGCTTTAGGAAGCGTTTGATCTTCTTCCAGTATAACCCTCTTACTTTCTTCTAACAATTTTTCTCTCTTCTCCTTATCTTCCGTCGATTTTTGGACCTCCTTAGCAGCGAGCTCCTCTGCCTTCTTCCTCTTCTTTTCTAACCCATCGGCAGTCTTCCGCGCCTTCTTCAAGGCAGACTGTGTCGGTTCTTGGTATTCATCAGTAGATCCTTTTCGAATAAGAGCCGTAACGGTATCGGCAGGGTTAGTGAACAAGGCAAAACCTAGAGTCAGGAAGGGTGAAGTCTGGGAGCCGTCACCGACAGCATCAGAACCTTCAGATTCGTCTACGTATATCATCGACATTGGTTAGAGTGCTTGTAGATCACAGACACAATGAAATGAGTCGGACCGGATATTTAGATATGATCTGATGCAATCGCTCTTCGGTAAATACAAATTGCCATGCCATCTGAGATGTGTGAATAAGGTCTAGGTAACCAAGCATTAATGGGGTAGTGGTAACCTGGGTCGTTGCCAACAACGTATTTCGACCCGCCGGGGGTTCGATTCCCTCTTAATGCAATATCTTTTTCCATTCCTTTTGTCATCAACTAACTGATACAATTTCTTGTAAAGCGGGCGCATTCAGCATCATTTCTTGACTATTTCCTACAGTCAAAAAGACTTTGTGATTACCAACAACACCACAATTGGATATCAGAAAAGCTCTCTCAACCTTGCAGACTGAACAGCAGTCATTGGGTTTGTAGACAACCATGCAATTACGACACCTTAAGAGTTGGGGAAGCCCCTGACTCACTTAGTCAACTCTGAGCTAGGGGTTCAGGCAAAGAGTCAAGTTCATGATAGTAGTCACATAAATTGCTGTTCTTCAATAATCTCCAAGATTCCATACCAGGAGTCTCTCTTCTCTTCAGCTCAGGTGAGCATCAACACTGGAGGCCAATACCAAAAGGAAGATATACAAAAGCCAAAGAATTTGAAGGGGTTTAAGCTGATACTATCCCATTTTGGCCACTTTCGAAGATAACAAGATTCAAAGTGCAGAAGAGTGATAGATTTATACATATACTCTATGGTGTATTCTACAGTTGAATATATAAGAATATCTGTGCTTTAGGACGACGATCTTGTATAATCTATTCCGATTACCTAATTTAGGCAGGAGCTGACCAACATCACGCCTTGTCATTCAAGCCATGTCTGAGTTTCAAATTAGTTGATCCCAATCAAGTATGGACCCATTTAGCATGCCCGCTCGACACAAGCAACAGGCTACTGAAGACTTGGAATATGAAAACAAGATCCAGGAGGCTATGAATGGTTTCCATTCTGGGAGATTTAAGAGTATCCGGGCAGCAGCAACTGCTTTAGGGGTGAGTCCTTTTAGTAACATTGCAACACCATAAAATTTGGCTAACACAGTCCTCAGGAACGTAGATCAATACAATAACAAATCTTCTGCCTCAAATACATGATTTGCAAAAGGACTGACATGTCGATCCTCATGCGGAGTTTGAAGTTTGTTGATGCTGAGGTGTGACTGGATGTGACTATGTGGACCCCAAAAGTGGCCAAACTATGGACAACTGCGGTCCGCAGTCTCATATCGAACTGATTGACTACGGCTTCTCGCTCCTCAGAAATGTCCTCTGACCCTCTCCTGCACGGCTACGGCGGAGTCAACCCTCCACCCCCTTATGGAACGACAAACCAGCATTATTACGGTCATTCCAGACGCTCCTGCGTCCACGTCTCTTACCTTCATCCAAGGGTTATCCACCCACAATATCTGAACAGGACAGTGGTGATCAGGCAGCGGTCTCACTGCCGCTTCTTCAAGACCCTGACAGTTGCGATCTTGGTCTGGATTTTGTTTGGAAGTCTATTAAGGCACCTGTGGCACTCCCGATATAAGTATAGCTCAAGGCCTCATGTACGTTATATAGTTCTCAGTACCCGGCTCTCATCAGTAAATTTTGGTAATAGTGGAGTCTCGAGCCTGGTGACCCAAACATGGACTATCCGTTGCCACATGGTGTAGATCTGCTGGCATGCGACGAGCCATTGGTCGATGGTCCTGGACCGAGCATAACATTTTTTGAGATTGCCCTGCCCTCAGAAACGCTTCTTTTGCTGTCTGCGGGTGCATGGCTTTCTGGTTCTGTGAGAGTGACTACCTCCACCAGCACCGATTCCATCAGGTTCTCGATCACGACGAAAATGATAGGATGGCGTTGGATCAATAGGGCGAATACAATTGTATGTTCTCTGAAACGAAACGAGGGAGAATTCGGTGTCGGCATATTTGCAAGTGCACTGTGTTGGATTTTCTCTTCTGGCTTGCTGATCTCTAGGACTTAGAACCCAACAATACCTGAACCATCTCACCTTCAAGTCCAATATGATGTTCTCATTGAGCTTCCTGAAGACTCTCCTTTCGTCAATCGATTTGAAACGCACGTAGTCAACACTCAACAATATTTCGACGATCTTCAAGGAAAAATATACTTCGAGCATCTGAACCTGCACGGTTCTAATGGTGGTATCAGAGCCCAGGTAAGCAACTTGGCATTTTGCAGGGTTTTAAAGTGCTAAAACATTGTCCAGTCGCTAGGTGCATGCGTGGCGAATCTTCAAACTTCAAACAGTGCAATCGAGGGCAGCTTCAACACGTCTGATGAGCTTGTTATTGCTACCTCCAATTCACATGTCGACGTCAACATCGACTTCAACCAGCTAAGGTCGTCCCAGGCAAAATTATCTATAATCACCGATAACGGGTCTGTCTTACCTTTCGTAATCTTTAAAATCTGTTTGACGGTAGACTCTAGCTTTCTCAGAGCAGACATCAGGCTTCATGATCTGAGAATAACGCAACCATCTGAAATTGGAACCAATTTCTCTGTCTTGACTCATACATCTAACGGTCCTCTAGATGTTGCATTCAGGGATGCTCCCGTAGATTCGCTCTTGGCCTATCGAGGCTCTACTTCGAATTCCCCGGCAAATGTTTTGCTGCACCCAACGTTCCAAGGACGTTTTACTTTGGCTACACACTCGGCGTGGTTGAACCCGATCATCCATCAACATCGGGTTGACGATCCCGCTGGAAGGGGTAGAAATCGTTTCGTGAGCTACAGGAATCTTCAAGGATATGTTAGGGGTGATATTGTATGGGGAAACACAGATGGGGAGAAGGGAGATGTTGATTTAGCCACATCGAATGCAAGGCTCACACTTGATTTTTGAAATCTCTCGCTGCTGTAATTATATGGAAACCTGTTTGACGATATGACATCATGGGTATGATTTTGATCAACTTGTAGGGACACATGAAAATTAGTCACCCCTGGACATTCTGCTTCCCATCGTCTCGTAAAGCTCCAATCCACTGGACACCTCCATAGTACTGGATAACTAAAGAAGACGACAATGTTAGCATGGGAGACCTACGAAAAGCATTCAAGTAGTCGAAGAGCCATAGATGGACACCGAAGTTGAAGATACAGTTTGTTCTTGTGTACACGGTTCCCATGCATTTGTAAATATTTGTAAATTCCAATTTTTATAGCAATGCAAAGAATACTAGACTCAAGATCACGGTGACGTCAACTTTACAAATAGTTTCATTTCCCTTCGTGTCAAATGAGGATAATAGATCATTAATCGACACCAAGACTTACCATTGGCATGAGAATTGCTAGGGAGAGCTTGGGAAGAAGCGGTACTTGATCCCAGAAGGCGTTGAATGACCCTTAAAACTGCGTCCTTCATCTTCAGAGGGAGAGGCTCCATCCTATTAGCCTCTGGGAGCATGAACCTTAACAACTCCTGTCGGGCCGCGCTGATCTTTAGTGAGGACTTGAGACCCAAAGCCTCACCCTCCTTCTCTGTAAGTGGTTCGCGGCGTGTGAGTAATTTTTCGTAAAGAGGCTCGAGGTATGTTGTCTCAGCGTTATATTTCTGGTAAAAAACAATTCGTTCCACTAGTGGCATTGATAAGAATCTTTCGGAAATATCAATCTCCCTGAAAGCCAATGCTTTGACTTCTGGGAAGGACCACTGATTGGCGAGGCGTAGTATCGTCGTCCATGATTCAAGTGGCTTATTGAAGACTGTAAACTTCCTGTCTGGACATTAGCCTCAAACCAAAACTAGCTTTAGCTGCTGCGTACGGATTGTCGAAAACCGAGCATAATTCGGCGAAGTCGTCTGGACTTACATTTTCGTGCGGTTCTATTACAATGGTGTGTTTAGCACTGACATCCGAATCCTTGTTGTCATTCTTGGTGCGGTTCGTAGCATCATTCTTTGCTGTGTCCTCTGCTAGGCGATCTCGGAACACAGGTGATTCTCTGGTGAAAAAAAATGAGGGTTGACGAAAGCAAGTATCCGCCACCTTGGGGGTTCAAATCAATGTTCATGTCCAACAATAATTAGAGTCAAGTCTTACAATTATTGTGAGATCCATGTTAGCATGATAATATAATGAGTGCTTTTTAACGTTTGTGAGCATTCTATTCATTTGGGCAGTAGAAGTTGACATCATGGTTGAAATTTGGGGCATGCCTTCAATACTAGGAACAATACATCTCCCTTAAATACAAGGGACTGATTGCCACTTACATTACGTGGCAACAACGCAACGGTTAAATCCGAGCTTAACAGCACTTTTTGTCACATGCGAATAAGGAAGTTATTCCATAGGCTGACGTATTTACGAATATGTCGCGTGTCTTCCTCGATTGAACCACAATCAGAATTTGTTCAAAGTCTAGAAGGTGCCGAAACAAGGGTATCTCCCCATAGCACAGAATACCATATTTCCGACTACGTGAGAAGTTATACCTATTGGAGAGTAAGAAGTACGGCAAGAAGACTACGGCCAAGCACCAGGAAGCTGAAGGAAACTGTCAAGAAATGATTTGCTAATTAGTACGTACTCTGATTCTAGACTTATGCATTGGCAGCGGCCTTCCCCTTGCAAGCCATCTTCACAACGTGATTCTGATGGAAGGCTGAGGTCAATCTGGGTCATTGTACATGGGATCGACAGCAAAGGACGGTGTTTACCTTGATTAGAAGAGCTTGCCTTGGGCTCATCGGACTTTTCTTCAAGCTGAGGACTATTCATGTGTCTTCCTCTCTTTTCAACCCTGGTTCGAACACAGCGAGGATCGAACTAACAATTAATTGATCAAAGCCTCATCTGCCAAAGACGACTGTACCTCATGGTGCAGCGAACTGTGGTGCTTTTGTGTATCTTGTAGAAGTATATGTCTCAGGAGTCACCTATGAAGGTAGACGACTGAGGGCATAAAAGTAGGCTAATAGGTTAATATAAGGGAACTCAGTCTTCATTCTATGGAGAAGAAAAAGGAAGTTAGAAAGAAGATGAAACACACTAGTGTGTTGATCTGAGATGATGGAATGATGACAAGTGATATGATGTCATATCACCTGAAGTGCAGCAGTTCTGCTCAACACTCCCCCTGAACTGTTGCACTTGGAGTCTCTGTTCTTAAGTTCAGGACTTCTATAGTTCTGTGTAATGTATCTCTTGGAAGTGGTTTGGTGAGAAAATTGGCTGCATTCTCTGAACTTGGCACATATCGAAAAGTAACCTCATTTGCATTAACTCGCTCCTTGATAAAGTGGTGCCGGACATCAATGTGCTTTGTTCGGTGATGATTCTTATCATTGGTACTGTTTGAGATTGCTCCATTATTGTCAGCATTTATGAGAACTGGCTTTGTAATGGGTATGTTGATCTCCCCAAAGTACTTCGAGATCCAGATTGCCTGAGTTGTTGCTCATGAGAAGACCATGAACTCAGCCTCCACCATAGACAGCGCTACAGTATCCTGCCTCTTTATCTCTCATGACACTGGTCCTCCAGCAACCATAAATATGTTTCCCTCTGTCAATCGTCTTGTATTTTTGCATCCTGCAAAGTCAGAGTCTACATATCCTATTAGATCTAGACTTGCGCCTGCTCAGTATATTATCCCATAGTGTAAGGTCCCTTTTATGTATCCAAGGACATGTTTCAGAGCGTTCCAATGTGCCTTTTTTGGATTGTGAGCAAACCGAGCTAGTAGGTTGACTGGGAAGGATAGGTCTGGTCACGTAGCAACCTGTAATCACATTAGTGAGCCTAGAGCCTCATAATAGGGTACTTTTCTCATCTCTTCTGCCTCTGAGGGTGTTGATGGACAGTCTTCAACTAACAATGACAGGCTGCATAGTAATGGTGTAGTAAGTAGAGAGCAAGATTGCATATTGAAACGTTTGAGGAGGCATTCTGCATATGCCATTTGGGACAGGGTTACATCTCCCTGTTCATTCCAGTCTATTCACATCCCTAAGATCAGCTTGGCTTCTCCAATATCTTTGATCTCATAGCTTGATTTGAGTTGCCGTTTTGCCATTGTTATGATTCGCTCTAATGCTTATCTTTTTCTTTATTAAATAAATAAATTAACAGCTATACGATAATACAAACATAATGACCACGGTGTGGGAACATCAGGATCTAATAAAAGGACAAGCATGGGAAGGATTGAGTGATGATCTGAGCTTGATCACATGCCTATCAGGCAGCCGCCATGTGTGGGAGAACATGAAGGTGCAATGTGGGCAGAAGCTGTCTGACGTGGGGAATTACTCAGGACTTGACAGATGGTAGTTAATAGATACCGTGATCTCTCTTAGAATAGCCTTAGCATAGCCACTTGTAATTATATAAATAGCTAGACAATTCATAGAGAGAACTCTGTCGAGTTCTCCTCGTCTTTAACCTCATACCCTCTGAGGAGGATCCGGGATTGTCCTGCGGGTCCTGACATTAGAACTCGACAACCACATATCCTGTCTGCTCAACACCTCTTCAATGAGGTCGTCCATAGTCTTTCTTGATTGGCGGGCACAAACCCGTTGGTCATAGTGAGAGATGCCGGGCCCTAGGTGTAAAGGGGACTGACCAGGAAGTTTAGACCCTGGAGGTAGATGGCGGCGGACCAGACCCAGGTCCCTGCCTAGACCAGACCTGTGAAACAGGTGCTGTTAGATAGGCATAGTGTTTTTAGTAGTAGCCAGGTGATGGTGGCCCATTGTGGTCATTCCACTCACTGGAGCGGTGACCGGTCACTAGGATGGCACCTAGATTAGGGGTGGTCTTCTTAGGCCCACTAGTTTAGTAATATTAGGGCATTAGTCAGTAAAATAGTAGGAGTCTAGCTGGGTGAAAGTTGAGTGCCCCAGTAGACATAGATAAGAGAAGGCTCATACAAAAGAAGTCGACAACGAGATGTCGCTTCTGTCATGAATTGTGAAACAAGAACTTTTCTTTTCTCTTTCTTTTCTATTTTTACTTTTCTATTTTTAGAATGGACTTACATAATCAGGGAAGTCACATGAGAGGTCACATGCTCAGGTGTAGTGGACTCAAGCTAGGGTTAACTTAAGCACACACTCTTTATCAGAGTTGACAAAGAGAACTCGTTAGAGTCCTCACTAATTGATTTAGCTACTTATACGCGAATTGGTATTTACTCGTATTTGTCTACTCAAATTATCCCACGGATTCCTTTTGAGTCATAGTGTCCCACACATTGCAAACTATTACATAATAAAAGAAAATGGAAAAGAAATAAAATAATCCGCCGTTGTGGATGCTCCAGCTCGCCTGCCGTTTTATTACACCACCCCCCCCTCAAGCTTCCTTGTCCTCAAGGATTTTACAACTCATTGTCCCAATCTCCTATGTTTCCCATTTCATCCTCTTCTTGTTGTTTTATCCGTAAGAATGGATTACGGCTTATTTTAGCAAATGGATTCCTTTTCCATCGCCGCCAATTTTCTTCTAACCTTTTCCAATACTCCTGCTCGTATTTCTTCTCTCCCCACCCGTACAATAGTTTTGTTGTATATTTCCCTGGCAATTCTCTATTGAACATGTTCTTTTCTTCCTCCATTTCTTACCGTCTTGTTTCTTCTTCTTTCTCTCTTCCATATTCCTTCTCAAACTCTTTTACAAGATCACTTGCATTCTTGAGATTTTCTCTACTCTCCCAAGTATCTTCCTCTGCCATGCATCCTTTCCATCGTACCAGGTACTTATCCCTTCCTTGTATCTGTCTTTTATTCATTATCTTTTCCACCTCCCACTCTTCCTCTCCTTTGATTACCACGGATTGTGGCATTTCTTTCTTCTGTCCCTCCACCTGACTGGTGTATCTTCGTACTCTACTTACATTAACTAC
>Ga0153955_100266_pt1 | contig 33092 bp, 52 predicted proteins | sample TSFL039MetaG_FD_104744 | JGI IMG/M metagenome (GOLD analysis project Ga0153955, IMG submission 104744) | Attine ant fungus gardens microbial communities from Florida, USA - TSFL039 MetaG | ecosystem: Host-associated > Fungi > Mycelium > Unclassified | place: USA: Florida, Wekiwa Springs...
CCAAATTACTGACGTGAGTGGTGTATATTTCAATCTCTCTTTCGCAGCGTCGAATCCCATGAAACATCTTCGAAGCAGGCTGATGTCGCTAACCTTAGCTCTCCAACGTACAACTCGACGTCATGATGCCCGTTTCCGATCCCCACTTTATGATTGCTAGCATCACAACCCACGCTGCAGCTGTAGATTATGCAAATCACAAGCTCAATCCTACGATGTGGGTGTTGTTCATGTATCAGCCTCATCTCAAAGTTGATTTTCTCGTAGAGAAAGCGGGCCACCGAACGCCTTCAAAGCCAAGGATGAACAGTCGTCAAAGAAGGATCGAATAATCAAGAAAGACTCTATCGATGCTGGACATTCAAATAATACATCGAACATACATGCTTTGACTCGACGACAGACATCGCTCAAACGCAAAGAACCTCACGATGGATTTGACCAAGACGATAAGGTGCGTAAGGTGATTGCTTGTCATACCATAAATTTATCTGACCTGACAACAATAGCAAAATCTTGGATATCCTCATGTTTGTCCTTACTTACTGCCCAAAGACCTTGCTATAGATTTTTTGACATCTGAATCTCAGAATTTAGCCAATATATATCCACACAAGCGTTGCTGTCCACCTCTATCTGAGAAGGGAAAAGATGAAGTTTTATTACCCTCAAACACCATCTCCGTGGTCCCAGGTCGCACTGCTTGCGACTCAAGGCAAGAACAGTCCTTTTTTGGTGACGTTTCCCATTTGACGATTTTCTCAGTCATACAATAATTGGATCCAAAGGACTTGAACTTGCAGAAACTTTCCAGTTACTGAGAATTAGTCCTCAGTCCCCAGAGCACAGAAAGTTTAAGCTGGGTCTAAAGCGATCGAGCCCCCTGTTCAGAGGATACGTTGATCACAACGCTAGTACACGAGGACACAATATTTATTCCGCTGGGATTTATGCATACCATGAAAGAACTGAGCAATGTTGAAATTGGAGGCAAGCACCTTCTGCGTGCACCTAGATTGAACCCTCATCAAATCATTTAGACTCACCCTGGGGTGCAGGCGCTGTCGCCACGGGAGATCCATCTTCTGAGCTTTCTCTCGACATTAAATTTTTGGATGACTCGAGGAAACGATGTAACTATAGTTTAAGCTCTCATTTGTTAATGTGGGATTGAATTTAAACACGCATTTGCAGCTGCATACATATATGCGATGAGACTTTGTTGTCTGAAAGACGTCATAGATCAAACGTACATAACCTAACCCCTCCAGCATAATTGGATGTTCATGAGCAAGACTATCCACCATCCCACTCTGCACCCATACATCAAACATCATAGTAGTCCATCCAACAATCCAGACCAATGTCCACAATTTGTTCAACTTCCTACTTCGCATACTGTTAGGAAAGATACTAACATATAATACTACCATTGCTACTTTTCATCGTAACCCCATTCTTTTGTACGGTTTTACGGAGATGAGATTGGGTCCTACTTGCACCCCAAAACGGACTGGTGGGGCCCCAGTGATCTCAGATATGCTGTGTTTGCGAACGGCTGGGTCGAGTACGGGTATAGGGAGAAATAGTGAGTGCTGATAATCTTACTACAATTAACATCTGTCAACGGCCAAATTCCAAGTTACAGCTGTTAGGAAGTTCTAGGCGCGACCCATGTGATATCGATTGACTTTGCTTTATCATATACGTAGTGCACAATACCCCACCTAGCAGGAAGCTGTTCGACAACAAGGAGGAATTGAAAATTGGAGTTTGCCTTAGAATTATGGACTTGTCAGATGGAATGAAGGAGCCAAAGTGGTATCCTATTATCATGGATCCATGGATTCATGGATTGAGAGAGAGTAGGGCGATGGGGATGAATCCAAGTCAGTGTCTGTAGCCTTGTATCGGCAGAAGAAACCGTGTGCACATTGTAGAATGCATCTACTGCTTTGCTGTGAGCAGGACATTCTCATGTTGCAGCTTGCATTTTGTTCTGGTGCCAAGCATTGTGCCAATAATAGTGTTCGGAACGCCCTGGATTTGCATCAAAGGCTTTCAGAACAATTTCTCGAGTTTGAGGCACCATCAGGAAAAGTTTGGTTACCGGGTAAATAATGATCATGCAAACTGGGACACCACTGTCAAAAGGACTACAGTTCGATATGGTCAAAGTATTGTTGGGATATCGAGTCAACATCATTGATTGAGTTGAAGGTCCAGGAACCTTTCAGAGTATTTCGTTTTCTTAGTATATAAAGTTGATAGTTTATTATTTTGTACTCACTGGTTTGCAACGGAATAAGAGTATTCCAAGTCAAACCATCCTGCGACTCCGTGCTCTCAACAAGTATATTGGTAAATAGCACAAACTCAAGTAGGATAACTGCCATTTATTCCGAGTTCACAGGTTCTGTCAACATGGAGTCTAGTAGATCGGGTCAATATTCTTTCATAAATCTTGGACGCGTCTTGACATACCATATCAAGGCTCTACTCATCCAGACCAGTCTTTGAGGCGGCTGTCCTCAAAGAGCGACTTCTCGCACTCTAAGGTTGGGGCACAATCGGGGATGATAATGTGAGGCAATTCATTTTGACGCATTGAAGGTAACACTGGGCTGGCATTTGGTTGCTGGCTCTCCAGATGGCGTGAAGCATCAATAAAAATATACGATTAGAGAGTTGTTGTGTCAAAAGAACTCAGCGAGATAGCAGGACGAATTGTTGAGCATGAGACAGTATGTCACTGTGACAATATGTACTTGGACATTCGAACCCCATCACGCTGACTACTTTTCCAAAGAGCACAATTTGTGCAAGCAGGCTTTCAGTCTCTCTAGATCGAATGTTATCTTCCCTCTAGCTTATGGGAGTCCTCGAGCTAAATCATATCGTTTACAGATAGCCATCCATCTAAGCTTGAGGTCAACTGGGCCGAAAAACTATCTAAAGTGCATGTTTCTAAGGATAGGAAGACAAACACATACCCTTCTGCTACACCTAACTCGCTCGAGGCCCATGCCGCTTACCTCTTCACCATTCCGAATTGAAACTCAGCATTGTTATTTCGCGTTTGAGCTGTCTGTCTTAGGCGCTCTGGGATCGTACTGGAAAACAGTGGGTTGAGGGGTCATTTTTGGGAATGTTTGTGGGAATTTTTGCCTCCACAGGCCACAGGCAGCTGCGATCTCCAAATAATCAAAGTCCAATTCTTTCGAGATATCAGGTTAGGCGACAAACGGATTTGCTATTTTTTTTTGTGAACCAAATATCATTCAATGCGTTCACGACCTCACAAGCAATGTTTCAAAGGTTCAGCCGTCCCACCTGGTAAGTACAAAAGTAATCTTGAACGACCTCGATCGTCTTTACGTAAGAGAGAACGTCAAAGGACGAACTCTATTCAGAGCTACCAAGTTAATCACCAACTGTCAGTATCACCTCTGACTATGCATACCAGTTGAAGCCCTCGTTCCAACTCGTTTCATCGACAGTAGGAGTCACTGAAGAAGGAAAAGGAGACGTAAAGTTGGAATTCCAAAGTGTCAAATTGCATGAGAACAACCCGTCCACTGAAGGTGTAGTTGGACATTTCGAGTGTCTGAAAGATTGAACAACCTTGGATGTGAGCCTTAATCATATTTTCACATCGTCTCCTTTTCAGCTCAGCAGACGACCAGTGTTTCGTTGCGAACCGCTTCGGAAAACATCCGCAAATGCCTTGGTCAATGGATCATTAAGACGCTCGTTTGATCCAGCAGATAATATAAATATATTGATGCGATGAAGTTGCTCACCACGACTGCTGGCCTCAGAAAACTTTTCTAGCTGCTTTACGATCAATTCTTTGATACATCAACCGGGTCGCTCGTGTTTGAAACATTCTTCGTCAAACTCAGCATGATTGTTGCTACGGATATCATATGATTGGAAGCCAAAGATTGTAGAGAAGACAACAAGGATTGAAGTAGATAATGCTTGATCTTGTTTATCTCGACTCTCCGAGATCTCCGAGATCTCATTTGTTTATTTCTTGTGACTTTTGTTCCTATCTAGAGTCGTGTTATTCATATCGTTGCATCAATAGATATCTTGAAACCAATGAACCCAGTGGCTACGGCCATTCACACTGGGTAATGCATACTGAAAGCATGTGAGCTTTGAGTATCGGAGCGGCATCGGAACGGCTCGTGCGTAGGAATGCGGAGTTCGCGAACTCCGCACTGATGAGGGAGATCGACCTTTTGGCACGTGTTTCTCCCCTTTTTTTCTATTCCGCAATAAGAGGTCTGAAGCTAAGACCGGAAAGCCTAAACGTCAGGGATGAGTCTACAGAAGGCATTTAGCTAGAGGAGGAAGGTGCAGGCGAAGTTTGCATGTTTTTCTCTGGCGGCACTCGCTGTGTGGCTCATCTTCACAGGTAAAATATTGGTGTACCGACGAGTGCTTCAAACAAATCTATGTGAAGCAGTGTACGATGTGAGATAATAAGAACTTGTCTACTCCCTACAAGCAAAAACCCTAATAGTCCACAACACCGATTTCCACTGAAAAACGATAGTATCAGATGTTCATATCAACATCAATGAGAAGACAGGGATGATGAGAGAAATCATGACAGATGTGGCTGACAATGCAATGGCACCGCTGGAGCCAATGTTTGTGGTCGAAGTCGAAGGAGTACTTGACGATACGACGACGGCAGTTGTAGCAACCCGCTGAGATGATGGGGAAGGCTGGATGGAAACAGGGATAAGAGGGGTAGTGGAAGAGAATGGGACAGTGGTGAATGAAGCGATGAAAATACTGGTACTGGATGGTACGTTGGCTGCGCTGCTAGCGCTACTAGCGCTACTAGCACCCGGAGCATCAACGGCCTCGGAAGGGTTTACGAGAAGACCAATACCCCATGAAATGCTATCACCAGTTTCAGGTTGGGTGGCATTAGGTGGAGGAGTGGTTGCACCGGCGGGATCAGAGATAGCGAATCGCGTAGTCCAAGTCTTGTCGGACGTCTGGTTATTGGTGAATTGATAAAAGTAGACAGCTGAATGTAGGGTAACCTGTATGGCTTATCATGGGAAGTGATGGTTTTTGAGTGTATAAAAGCTTACTTGGGGGCAGGTATACCGAAACTGCCCATCAACAGTACCATCTTGACCAGTAGCGACAGCTATGAGAATTTGAGCAAGATGTTTCATCCAACAGAGAGTAGAGCTCACTGGTTACATGTATCATGTCGAAATTATCACCTGTCATGAGCTCGATATCCATATTTTTCCAGGTATCAACTGATTTGGGATCAGCTCCCCAGACAATGGGGCATGATCCACCTTCCGGGTAAACGCTCCCAGGAGATGGCTCGCTGGGATTGACTTGGGCACGAGAGAAGAAGACAGATAATAGTATGGTAACCAAAGTGAATATTGAGATAGAAAACATGGTGTCTTTAGAAAAGAGGCTAGAAAATGAACGATATAAGCAGAAATGCGATGGCTGACGGAGAGATCGGGTATAGTAACTAACTGAAAGAAAAAAAAGGCCGGCGGCTGGCTATGGTTCCCAACTACAATGTCACATGTCAAATGTTGTTACAAACAATCTGAAGCGGTTTCAGGCAGTGCTTCACTTTAGAGGGATGAAATTCACTGTCAAAAATGCTGCAAGGTCAATTTCTCTCCCAAAAGTACCAATCGTGTTTGAGTGGGTGACTTCCTGTAAGTGACTTGACAAAATCGGAATAGTTTGTGCCGAGATGCCGGACATGAAATTCAAATTTCACGATTTGACATATTCCCAGATGTCGTGATCTAGAAAAAACTTTTCTCTAGATACCTATTCTTCTTTTGATAAACGGATCAAAACCGCATACCATATACAGTTGTCTTCACGGATCACAGCATCTCCAAAATAGAATGAAAGCTAAACACGTCTTCCTGACTGTGTCAAAAGTCATGGATCTGGAAGCAGCTCTCAAAAACGAGGGCAGTGAAAGGTGATGTTGAGAATAACATGCTTGAAGAGTGCCATAAAGACTGTAAGACTGTTGTCAATCATGCAAGCAGCTCTTTAGGTGTCGCCTCGTGACACAACACAGTGTGACAAAGTGATACCATGTCTGGCAAAAAAACATTTCCAAATTTCTTCAGGCTGAAAAATCACAAGTATGACCAGAATTCCTATGGGAAGTCAGTAGCTTGTCGGTTTCGAAAATGTGCGTTCTCATGGTATCGGCTATCCCCGGAAAAATTAAGATACCTTATTTGGATTATGTGGTCTCCCTTCACATGCATCAAATGTGAGACTCAGCGGTGTCAATGGGTCAATGGGTCAGGGGTCGACTCCTGACTACACACTTCATCCTAGATCAAACTCTATTGTCAGGGACGATCGCATTAAGCCCGTGCCATGCGCGATGATAGGGAATAACGAGCTCGGTGGTCGAGTTCTCATTTGATACAACTTCGGGTTTACTTGTGGATGCGGGTATCAAATCAAGAGCGAGCCTTCAAGAATTGCTATTTGCAGCTATCATTCGTGAAGAGAAATTGTATCCACTCTTGATGAAGTCACAGGTGGCCTGGACCGACCCTGGATCGGCCCAGACAATCAGTGTGGCAAGCCTGTTCTCTTTGTATGGTCATACACTGGTCGAGGAGCATCTGTTTTATTGAGCAGGAGTATTTCAAAAAACAGTATCATTGATCCAGCAGTTTTTATTCCTCAAGACAGTAACTTGTCAGACTCAGGGATTTCGAGGACTGCACCGTGGCGGCGGTCCTTTCACAGTTGGCGCTTACCTATTAATGCTGTCAGCACGAAGTAGTCTGTCAACTTTGTGCGACTCCACCTCGAAATCACTCCTTTATGGAAGTTGTCCATGAAACATTCGTGGCCAGTTCTCTTGGTTGAATTGGAGGAGTAGCATGTGTAGGCTTGTCTTGTGCCATTGTCTGTCGTCTCGGAACCGGCTGGGCTGTCAAGTAGAAAAACCTGAATCGAGCTATACGGATCCCGAGGTTCTTCGTAACCTAATGGCGCCACACCACTGCTCTACCAGCTACGGAGAGGTCGTAATGTGAGTCGTTCCATCCTTCCAGGGATATCCTTTCTACTGTTGTATGCAGTGGAAAGGACTAGTGTCTTCTCCCGGGGCCTGATGCGCTGAGTCACGTTTTTCAATGAGGATGATCGTCCCCGAGTCAGCGTGGTTCTGGATCCCCTCCTTTTTGTGACATGCAAACTGACTATCGTGCATTCCCAGGGGAAATCCCTTTCAACATCGTGGGCGCGTCCTCATGATATAAGGAAAGAATTCCGTAGGCCTTTAACGATGGCGAAAAGTCTGCTCCTAAGCCGTGAGAGGATAGAATTTTCCAACTGCCTTGTATAAATTCCAGGTCTGAAAAAAATTCTTTCGCTTCTTTCGCAGCCGAACTGGTCCACGCTGAACAGTCATCGTTAGAAGATGATCTTCGATGTTCTATGTATGGTTTTCCCAGTTCCCATGTGTAGTGTGTGGTGGTGTGCGTGCGTGTGCGTGTCCCATTTGGAAGGTGTCGTATGATTAACCGTGTGCTTTCTCCCCTGAGCAGATTTTAACTGGCTATACTCTTTCGGTCAGGTCTGTGAGTAATAGTTGTGAAATAGCTATCAGAGAGTCGAGTGACTCTCTACTTCCAATACTCGGCTTCATAGAAAAATCCCAGCAAATGCGAGTTTTCTCTTTTGCTCATCATCTCATAAAGGCTTGAACGCCAGAAACATCAAGCGGTTCTTCAACTCCCAAAAGAGCTCTCATTCTGACAAATTACAAAGGATAGCATCAGGATGGCTGATCTTGCTTGCTTTTTCTTTCTATTGCCAGATTGATGAACTACTAGGAAGGAGAGTACGTTTGACCTGGTATAGACAACCTTGCTTTGCCCCCTTGGCAGAAAAAAAAAACAAACAAAATTTCCACCTCAGGGTTTCGACTTATTGGATTCGTTGAAGAAGTAAAGACAAACCCACAAGCTGCCGAAAAAAAGAGGGGGCTATATTTTATTACATATCTCTCTGAATGACAAAAATAGATTTTTCCATATATATATCTCAAACGCATGAAACACACCTGACAAATACAAGAAGCATTTATCCTCCCAACCCCAACCCCCTTCCTGCCTTATCCGCTAAAAAACCAGGAGCTGCCAAAATTCGTGGCGATGTGGCGACCGGGTGTGAAGAGGTAGCAGGAAATCTGGACTATCCAGTCTTCTACGTCACTCTTCATAGATACAGTTTAACGTCAAATGGCAGTAGTCTTCTTCAAGTTCCCGATTGAATTACCAAGCACGTCAACGAGGGGGAAAAGATTAATTACAACCCTTTATGGAATAGTTCATGCAGGAGCGGAAAGTGAAAAGAAGGCTATTAAATCTGGTTTGTGTTTAGGTAGGTCTAGGCCCCACCAGACCGGTCCATAGAACCTTGAAAAGTTTTTCCTTTTGAATTATGATGTCGTTCAAGTACAGGAACGAGGGTTCCGTGTGTTGAAATAGGATATATAAAGGCTCCAACACTGTCTTGTCCCTAACTCTACACCATACTACTATACAGACTACTACTACAGGAAACGCGAAGATAGCCCAGCCCAACAAAAAAAATATAATGCAAAATCTCAAGAGCATATCAGACGGATATGAAGAAGGATTATAAAAAGCCCGTGAGGTCATGGACATATCGTGTGTTTATTGGTATACTGAAAATAATCGACCGTAGAGTACCTTGCGCCACTTGGCAAGAAAGCATGCAATAACACCAAAATGGATGACAAAAGCAAACTGGGTCATGAGGATGATTTGTCGTGTGGAACCCCCAGAGTGCGTAAACATGAGGCGGCGCCTAGCGATCCTCGTCCATATCATCGTCTTCACTGAATAAACTGATGCCCGTTTCTGCTTCAGCCCGACGATATAATTCCTCTCGTTGCTCTTTATTTTCCGTGAGGTTCGCCAGAGAGCAAAGTGCCTCAGCAAGCAGATAGGATAATTCTAATTTCTCGTCTTCAGCCTCTCTCAGGTAAGAACGACGAGCTTCTGCTTGTGTAATGTGTCGGGCTTCATTAGCAACCAAGTCCCGTCGTTGTTTCCCACGGATGCGGGTGCCTGTCGTGACCCCAGCATCTTCCTTATCGTCCGCCTCCTCCTCCTCAGAGTCAATGTTCATCAGGATATCCCCGGTGTCCTCTCCCTCGGGCTCCTGTTCGTCATATGGCAAGTCATCAATGACATACGTTCTTGCCTCCCTGAAAAGATTGACAGCTTGGAGTAAAGCATCCCTGGCTTCCTGCGCTTCCTCACTCTGGAGGAGCGATCCGATAGCTTCCTCGCTTCCTTGGTCCATGCTTTCCTCGATCACTTCGGCAATAGTGCTACCAATAACAAGGTATGCCCGGCCACGAGTTTTAGCAAGTAAACCTTGTGGTATACTAGATCGAGGATCACTCGTGTCTGTGGAGGTCGTTGATCCCGACGCAGTTGCTGTGCTTTTCTCATGAAACCTATGTGATCGGGGGACGAGAATCTGGCTCAAGACAGAGCTGGCATAGCTGGCCCACTCCCTTCGCTCCTGGGGATCTGGTAACTTTTCTGCGAGAAGAAGCACTTCGTCGGCAATCTCGTAAAGTGATTTAGACCGAGAAAAGTGTGGAGTAACCATATTGTGAGAAGTGCGTGCAGAAGTGCTGGAGCTATGTGGCATATGGAAAATGCCGCGATGTAGATGATCCACGGCAATTTGAAGAAGACCATGTGGCGTAACATCGACCAACAGCATCTGTCTGGTGATAGGAGGCCTATGTGCATTGATCAGACCAAAAAGACTGTCGCGAGGCCAGCGTGGCTCGTCGTCCCAGATGGTGCCGGTCTTGAGATAATCAGTATTCGTCGGAATGGGAGACAGGAAAGTAATGGGTCGGGGAGGTGGAGGGTCCTTCCTGTAACGATCGACCATTTCGGTTGCAAGCGCCACAAGTGTCCGTCCCCACATGACGCCCATACGCCAGTCCTCGCGCGGTGGGGGCGTGTAGTCGTCAGGCAAGTCATCCATTCTATACGCGTTGGCAATGAAGCGACTAGGAAGGTTTTCTCCACCCTCAAACACGTCTAGGGCTGCGATCCAGTAGGGGACAGGAATGGAGGATTCATCAGACAAAGCAAGATGAGGACAGGCAGCAATCAGATTTCCAAAGAAGAAAAGAGTTGAACCCAGCAAGGTGTGGAAGGAGGTGCAAATCTCAGTTGGGAATATCGTATGTTCCCGTTTGATGGGGGGACTAGTCGTGAATCATGGGTCAGACAGTCCTTCAAATAAGCAGATTTACCCACGAATGGCAAGAAAAGGGGGTTATTGATCGAGTTGCATGTTCCTGGAGTTGGGCATCTAAGGGAAAGAAGAGGACTGAAGGGTCAGGATGAACGAGGAGACATCGATGACATTCATGGATGATGGCGCGGAAGAGAGGAAGGGCCTCAGCTGGTTCGCTGGCTGTATGGCAATGGATGAGCATCACTGCGACGCATAAACGTTCAAGGCCAGAGAACGCACCCTCATACTGTTCACAGGCCTTGACAAAGAGTTGTTTGATGTCAACCCAGTCGTCGTGGGAGAAGGAAGACAAAGGGCCGCTAGGACCAGCAGTGGTTGAAACGTCCATGATTATTATGCGCGTTGTCCAAGTTGTAGGATCGTCGTCAGAAGAATCACCGGCCTGCTGTGGAATTGCGGGAATGTATTTGTAGTGGTGTGAGTGGGCCTGGTGTTTGGTCACGAGTGCTTGTGCGCGTCTTGCCGCGTCGAGGACTGTACTAACAAGATATCTGAGTCTGGTTATTGTCCATGGGATGGCTGGCTGAGGACGAACAAGAATTTCTGTCGCTATCCGAGTCACTGCTGTCTGGAGGACTGGATCGGCGTATAGTGTGCGGTGGAGCAGCGGGGACGGTGGCACGCCCATACTTCCGGGTTTTCCACAGACCAATAGGACGTGATCGTTGGGAAAACATGGGAAGTCTTCGTTCATGGGGGGACGACGAGTACGACGATGAGGAGGAAAGCATTGTTGAGTGGTGGAAGGAGGAAGGGAAAGATAAAGAAACCGAGAACGACATGTTTGTTTTGGGCTTCGCGAAGAAAACAGATGATAACAGGAGAATATATAAGTTTCTGGTGATCCAATGAACCAGCCCAGTAGTCTAGAAACCCGAATATCTCTCCCCGTCCGCCGATACAGCTATGAGGTCTAGACCAGATCCAAGATCCGCTACCATATATAGCCCAACTGATCATGCCGCCGCCCCCCCTTTCCCCATTTCTGCCTCAAAAATCCAGTCATGTATTCGTAAACTTCTCGGTTGGCTCCTCGCCGGTTAATCGAGTGATCACTGTTCGTCACAATTAGAACTGTTCATTGGTCGAGGCCCTGCGGGGTTGGTCCATTGTATTTCTGGCCAATCAGACGCCCCCCAGCCCAGTTGCCCCCGGAAAAATAATGTAAAAATAGGGTGGGCGTACCTGTCAGTAAACATCCTAAATTGGAATCGCCGTACACGGGCCTTTGTCAACATGTCGAGCAGGTGGGCACTGTTCGCAAAATGGACATTGTCATCCCCACTCCCATGTGCCAACAAAAAGTCGATGTTGTCAAATCCAGTCACATTGGATATCGATGCGTTCACGTAACCACCAGGATTGAGTGAAGGGAGATTCATATAACGCTCAGTGTAAATTGAATCTGGGGAAACATCGTAACTGTAAGCCTAAACAGCAGTCACTTGATTCTCACCATAAAGCCGCCAACTCGTCACGGGCTAAATAGATTAGAATTCAGTAAATTCCCAGGCAGATTGTAAATGGAAAGCCAATCAACAAGACGCTAGCCTCCGCGAGCCTCCGAAGGTCTTATTAGTTTATTAGTCATCTGCGGTCTCAGCCAATCAGACCCAGCAGTCTAGACTCTGGCTTTTCATAAGGACGCCAGGTTGTAGACCAAGACGAGCCGAACAAGGCGCGATACATCAGCGCTTGCATTCTATCAGCTAGTGGCCACTAGGAAGCCACCCGACAGAAAGGAGACAGATATCCAAGGCTCCTTCACGGTCTGGCCCAGTCCAGATGCCACCACTTCAGAGTGACACGTGCAATTCACTGTAGATAACAAAACCTATACTTACCGCAACAGCCATGGCCAATGAATGTATACCAGCATTAGCCTCTGCTATCTTGGAGCTCATAAAGCCACCATACGACTACTCATCGTCATCAACCTAAGTGAAAAGAACGCCTTGTCGACTCACCCAGCCCCAAATTCCTATCCGTTTCGGATCGACGTATTTCTTCAAGGCCCAGGCCCTGCATGAGGAATCAGGAAGATGTTTCAATTTTACGTTGGACCAGCATTCGATAGAAGCCTAGTCCATTGTGACGAATGGTGTAGGCAATTGCTGACTATATTAAAAAAAGCATTTGGCCTTCCGCGACATCGACTCCAACTTCATCCATGCGGAATGGTAGAGATGCAAGCCTCGCGGATTCGAGGTTCGAGATGAAGACTTCCTCAGCCAAAGAGGGGAATGCACACACACCTAGCTACAGCGATCTGATCCACTGTTTCCCAGTAGCCAAGATTATCCTTCACCGTATTTCGCAAATTTCGACCTTTAAAACCAGTGCCACGGCCGTCAACCACAACCACAATATATTCGAGACCGCAAGCAAGGTAGTCGAGCCAATCACGAACGAATTTGAGATCAACCAATTGCGACCCTGGGCCACCGTATCTAAAATTGAGATCCTGTCAGCAGAGGCTAAATTAATCACGAGGATAGGCTATCATGCATTCGTCGCGCTGTAACGTCAAGAACAAGCTGCCAACGGGTTAGACATGTTCTAGCTCTCAGCAAGCTAAAATTAAGTCCATTGACAGTAAGAAAGGCTAGACCTATGCAGACCGTATGCTTGACATATGTCAAGCATACGAAAAATAAAACAGTTTTTGAGTATCGCAACTCCAAAACACCATCAAGGAATTGGTAGCCAGATACCAACATATTCACTCTGGACCACATGACAGCAGCCAGAGTTATTTACCAGCCCGTAGAGAACCATTCTCTTTCAAAAATTTGAGAAGACTCACACTTGGAAAAGGACAGGGTACTTCGTTCTCCCCGAATCATCCATCCTGGGAGAACGAATTTCCTTGACATTTAATTCTTGAATAGATTCGTATCAGATACCAAAAAGCCAGTTCAAGATCAAAAATATACCATAACCATCATTGACAAAGACACTATGCGTGATTGTGGGTCCCTCGTATTCTCTTGTAATATTCTGTAGGCCTTCATTGTTGGTCAGTACCAGGTCAAAGCCTGCTCACGTCAATCAATCAGCTTCAACAACAGTGTACAGTGATCGCAGCTTACTAGTGTCGTTCGTCTTCATGACTTTCTGCCAGGGTACCCCAGGCCCTCTGTAGCTCAAGACATAGAACCCAGCCTGAGGAGAGAAAGCTGATGTGTACCAGGCTTCTTTACTGGTGTCAGTCAGAGTAGTAGGTTCCGCTGTCTCCGGGGAGCTGATGGTTGGAATTGGGACGGAAAAAATGTGGCGTTCAATTGATGAAGGATTAGCAGCTTCGAAATATCTAAGAGGGAGAATCATGAATTTTATTAAAAGACTCCGATATACAACTTACACCACGCCTTTCTGAGCGTCAAGGCCCTTGATACCGCCTGTGACTTCCCAATTCCCCGATGTGAGGAAACGCGGTGAATTAGAGTTTGCAGGACTGAAAAGTGCAATATGGTTATAGCCTTCGGGCGAAGGGACAATATCAAGGTATGCAGCGGCTCCAGCGGTACTCAAGATTGCTGGAAGTGGATATACAGTTTGCTCCTGCATGAATAGAGCCAATCGGCAAAACCACTCTTCAAAAAAGCCAGAATGTCTTAACTTACAGCATCTATCCAACCATCATCACCTTCTTCGCCGGCTCTCCCTAGCTTCCTCACTATATGGCCGTACGATTTAGACAGAGTGGCGTCAAGGTTGAATAAAATAACATTGCCGTCGTCTGCATTTCGATTCACTTCTTTGATGAGGAGTGTTGCATTTCCCACCCAGGCTACTTCTGAAATAATACTATCAGTGGTTGACTTGCGCTGCTCCCAGTCCAAATCAAAAAATTCACGCCCAAGTGCCGGAGTCGTTGACTGGTCTTTGGCAAGGTAGAGATCCAGGTCGAATACGTGGGCAGTCACGAGGGGATTGTTGTAGCCAGGTTTGGGGTATTTCATGACAACGTCAGTAGTATAGGGTATGACCGCATTTGGGTCGTCTGTAGGGTTATAGATGGGGAAAGTGTATTCTGGGACGAGGGTTTCATCAAAGGCCAAAAATGCGATTTTTTTGGAGTCCGGCGACCACCAGAGAGCGTGATCATCTGAAAATACCTCTTCCTCGTAAACCCAATCGGGGACTCCATGGAAAAGAGAAGCATTTCCCGAGGTCGTTACGCGTATAGGGTTAGAATTAGGACTATATAAGAAGGTTCAATTCCGCACGGGCTTCGGGGCACATAATAAATGACTAACGAAGCATCTGGCAGAACGAAGAGATCGTTCTCGAATACAAAGGCAATAGCACTCCCAGTAGGCGACCAGGTGGCATAAGCAGTTTTTGAAGGGTTGGTTGGTGGGATGATAGGATGGGTAGTCTTCGCTTGGATATTGTGCACATAATAATTTCCAAAACTTGACCAACGCCATTGCTGTCAAGATTCGTCAGAAAAGATTACCGAGGCACAACCATGAAATGTGGAAGACTTTTCTGGAATCAGCTTTGATAAGGAGATACGACATATCAGCCGAAAGTTGCCATTGAAACCACGTCAGAGGCTGCCCATGTTCCTAGAGAATACTCAAACTTCATTGAAGACGATCGACATATGACGTTCTTACGTCCTTAACATCGTCAGTCTCAACGAGGACACGCGTGGAATTCTCTTTGAGGTCCACGAACTGGATAAATCGACCGTCTTGTATGGCATAGACGCCATCACCAGCTTGAATAGAGAATAAGCACATGCATCTAGAAATGAAGCGTAAGATGTACCCTCTGGGACCCAACGAAGCCCTTTGCTCTCAGGAACAAATGTTCCATTAAACACATGGTCCATGGTGATCTTCTTCACGCCAGGAGAATGGTTTGTCGAATTTCCGGAGTATGTATATGCGGCAATAATACCAATGAGACCAGAGAACGAGACCAAGGTGAGCAATAGATAAAGAACGAATTTCAGATTGACCCCTGGCTACCATGAAACGTCCATTATTTGAGCGGCATCTGAGCATCAGTCCGCTTCACATACCAGGTCAGTTTGAGGTGCAGATGACAGCCATCCAGGACCAGCACCTCCCCGTTCTGCGACGCTGGGAGAGGAAGGTAGACTCTTTTCAAGCAGGGAATCTTTGTCCGACGCCCTGTCGTCTTCGTTGTCCCAGTAATGATCGATTGAGGTCGAGTTATCAATCTGTGTTTCCTTCACAGGAGGGTCTATATCATCTGGAGAAACACGCAGATATGGACTAGCTGTCATAAACAATTCTGAGGCCACCGTCAGTTGTAATGTATAAACAAAACTTTTGTGCTTAGGCCAAACAGGGAATTTGATCTGTCCACGTATACTATTTGTATACTATTTCCTCCTTCCACCACTGTATGAATCCATGACAGAGAAATGGCCCATCAGAAAACCAGCTCGACTAATAGTAACTGGGACCCAGTGTTGCTGATATCTCAGGTGACTTATATACCACCTGAACAACAACGACATATTAACTTCAATTTAGATTATTTCTTTACAGAGTCTCCATTACTTGACTTTATCTTTCTTCGTAGTTCCATTATTGTATATTTTTGCCGAACAGGAATCTTTGGCATTTGAAGGGGGTGCTGCAAGTGTCGGTGAGCTTCCCTTCTCTATTCACCACAATCACAGTGGCATTCATGCCAACCCGTCAGGCATGGTGATGGACTGGCGGGAAATGGCTGGTAAGCCAACGATCCGAGGCTTTAATGGTACCTCTTATGGTTATGCATGGAGTGGTGGCAAGATGATTGGCGTTGGTTGGAAGAACGATCAATGGAGTGGTCGAACAGATCCATTGCGGGCATGGATGATTGCAATTTGCTGGCTCGTGGCTTGTATTGCAGAGTAAGTAGAGTGGATTTGTATACAACCATACAGTCAGTTGGTTCATTGCTTCTCTCCTAGCATATACTACCTGTATATTCTCGTCCGAAGACCTCGTTTGATCCTCGATTTCGCCCTGACACTCGTTTTTAACCACATCGTTCTCACAATTTACTACTCCGCATCGATACCAACGTCGTTATTTTTCTGGATAGTTTTGTTTGGAGGTGCTGCGCTGACTATCATCGCCGCAGAACAGCTTTGTATCAGACGGGAGATGAAGGAAGGTCTCAGTGTAGCGCCTGTTCAGGATGGAGAAGACAGAAATGATATAGAGCTAGGAAGTTTACTACCGAGACAGGACTAATTCAATGGCGCCAACGTCCCAAACCAGAGTAAGTAATATCCTCTTATCGTGGAGCATGACAACATTCTTTACGACGGGCAGCTTTGTATACTATGATGATCTTTAATTCTCGCACAAGTGAACAAGGGACACGGGAATTCCTATGGTTTGTCGAGCCAGAAAAAGAGCCCGCGCACATCTGAGACAGTAGGATTGGTACATTTTTGTGTAAGCATTTTCTCTGTACCATTTCTCTCACTTTTGGGACACAGCCAGTTGTGTTTGCCGTGCGGACATATGGGGTGTCATCACAGACTCACCTCCTTTTACCAGATTAGTATCTCTCATATTTTCCATCACCCCAAGATTCAGATTCATCAATGTGGCCGGGGAGGGTAGTATGGTTCATGCCAGAGGCAGAAGGCCAGCCTTCCGAAACCTCGTTGGTTTCTACTTCCATGGTGTTACAATTACTGTCAAAATATCAATCACCCTGTTGTTCTGGAATTCAAACCGCAAAAATGATGATGATTATATGGGACCAAAAGTGAGTCATGGTACTAACTGAGAGAAATCAAAATTCCATGCAGCTACAATCATTCCAGGAAAACACCTAGTATCATTGGAGATGTATTTGATGAACATGAGGAGAGAATTGGAGCGATTATCTGAAACCTGATGTTTCGAATGCCCTCGTGGATTTTTTTGACAACTCGGGTTTTTCAGGTGTATGTGCTTTTCTATGTCATCCAGTTCGGGCAAAATTGCTCGGTTGTCATCACGTAGGGCATTGGTCCATATGAGTTGTGGGTGTTGTCTTCCAGCCCACTTGTCCCGCTGCCTGGACAACACGGGAGCCTTGGCAAGTGCGAGTGCATCTTGTCAATGTCTCCTTCCAGAGATTTTTTGGATTGATTCTGCTCCAGAAACTGAAAAAAGCCGGGATTGGGTCAGATAGCGGACAAGAGGCTGATAAGAGGCTGGTCTAGTCTAGAAAATGACCGATCTATACCCTGTTCTAGGTTGGACTTACTACTGGCATCTTGTTTCTAAAAAAAGATCAACTTGGCTGAATAGCTATGATTCGTAATCTTAAAATGGTAAGCCTAGGATATATCGTCATCTTGGCCAACCCAGACTGTATCCAGCTTGGCAAATCGATGGCAACTAAACCTGTATAACGCATTAACGACAGTCTCTGCTGAAGTGGGACAAGCTCCTGACCGTAGCCACGGATATGGGGGTAAGCTGTTTCAGTATAGCTCAATTCAACTGGCTAACACGCGATGATGGGAGAGAGAGAAAAAACTTACCGGTCTCCACCATCAGGTGCCATCTGAAACAGAAATAAGATATCAGTAACTATCCATGCGGGACTGTCGCTTATGGATTAGTCTCTAAGTTTGAAGAGCATAAATACCTGAGCATACCGACCATTGGAGAGCAGAATCTTCTACCCACTTGACCTCTCAAAGAAACACTTACTCTCAACATTACCATGAACACTGTATGCGATATCCTTCTAAACGCTCGTCGTAGTGTTTCCTGATGGCTTTATCATAATCCCTAGATCACCTTCTTCACTATTGACCAGGCCGGTTGCGCTGGCCAACACTGCCACTGCAAGGAAACGTGAGGATCTAACACTTTCCACACTCGATGGCCTTGCACTGAACACCGACTTCCCTTTCCTCCTCCTTTCTATCTAGTTGCCACTGCGAGCCCAGCCAATGCGGCTGCTGAAAAGAAAAAGTATGACCTGGTGATTTCCACTGGGGACACGAGTTGAACTTGCTTGAACTCGTCAATTTTTGAGCATAGTTTCTGTGAATGATATTGGAGTGCTGTATCTAGCTAGTACAGAATTTGAAAAGTTGTTGAAAATGGATTCCAGACTCAGGGAAGCATTCTTGTTGGGGAATCATGACTTCTCTAGTGAAACGACGGCAGCAGAGCTTCCATAATTTATCAAGCATTCAATCTCTTAACCTTGTACGTCAAGTAATCAAAATGCTGATTCATTGGTCTGTGTTCTGCCGCGGACTGCGAACGTTCCACAAAAAGAAAACCAAAGTTATCTATAATAAGCTTTGCCTTTTGCGCTCGATTGACTTTGTACTAATTTATCATTATTGACTATCCGGGGAAAATACATCCGACACATCTTTTTCTCCTCAAGATGAGCGCACTCTCAACAAATGGATTAACAAAAACAAAGGAATGTACACCAAACCTAATGCCATTCCACATCGAATACGATGGACAAGCGCCAGTATCAACGTACATGGAGGTGAGTGGAGAAAAAACAACATTCCGGGGACGGACGATGGAGGGGACAAAGGTGGAAGTCGGGCCAGGATACACGGGGCTGGTGGTGGAGCAGCGGCAAGAGGGAATAGTCGCTGGGAGGCGGATGTTCCGCTTTGTGCAGGTGTGGTCAAGCGACCGAGGGGTGGACGAGGGACGAGACGAGTACGTTCGGAGTTTGAGAGAGTGGACAGCGCTGGCGGATCTGGTGAGTGCCGCGGGAATACATTAGTTAGAATGCTCAGGCTGGGGCAGATTCATCAGCAGGAAGAGGATATTCAAAATGAGATTTGAGCAACATGCTTCCCTGCGGTTAAATGGAACTTGTTTCGTCTATGTTTCGAAGATGGCTGTTTGATTGCCGGAAAATAATTATATCGTGTTGAGCAGTAGGTTTGGAATTTCAACTAGCCAATTGATCATTTTACCTGGCCTGCATATTGAGAGTCGGGTTGCTCGGCATTCCGATTGACGAGTCTCTTCTTTCGTCGGCGATCGTCCGTGTGACTAAAGGGGGCGAATGCAAAGGCAGGGGAGGCAGTCTTGGTAGGAGCAGTTGTCGAGAGGCAGGAGGAGGTAGGAGTCAAGTAGTGGGAGGGCAGAAAGTGGGGAAAGGATCATGGAGTAGAGACGGGAGTGTCTTGGGGCGTGTGGGCAGCAGAGGAAGGCATCGGTGAGGTCGACATCGAGCTCCATGTCGTCTGGGTCAAAGGCAAAAAGGCATGTGAAGCTCAGGACGGGTGGCGTCGCCGTCGACAAGGACAATGTGAATGGCCTCAAGGAGAGCGTGGGGTCACTGAGAAATAAAAGGAAATGGAGAGACCGAGGGCATTTCCTATCCCGAGTGATCACACAATACGGACTTCGAGGTGGAGTGGCCCATAGCCTGTTCAGCAATATCAGCTACCTTTGCCAAAGCCCATTCCCTTCAATTGTCTTCTCTTATAGTCGACATGTTTGGATCTGTAAACAGAGGTCTATCAAGACGGACATTCATGTTATTAACACAACATAACGAAGCGATTTTGAGGCCTCATTCGTGATGTATGTTACGAACTATCTAGTCTCGCATTACAGACCTGAAACGAATCACAACAGGGTCTTTGGTTAAAGTCAAATCGCCCGGGAGAAAATTATCTTCTTTCCTTTGTATGTCGTCCTCGACTGGACCAGCGCCGCTCGCAAATGTCTTGTATCAGCCTCTAACAGGTACTTGATGGGGACTCTGGCATTTTTCCTCTTGATAGGAAAGAGATATTGCATCAACTCACGTGGAATCGGGGAGATGTCCTGATGCTCGGGACCCCATATGGTCTGGTTCTCCTCGTGTGAAGTCAGGTCGTGGCTTTCTCCGTCTCCATCATCTTTCACCCCTTCATCGGAGTTACCAGGGCTTTCAGCATCAGAATCAAAATCAAGTTCAAGTTCGACTTCTTCCTCGGAGCTTACTTCAGCCCAACTCGCCTCGCTATCCTCTTGGTACGTCTCCTCGGAGCCCCAGTCGTAAACCACCTGGGTATCAGTAGAAAGTCCTGGATCATTCTTCATCGTATCACTGCAATCCTTCAGAGCTGGTAGTGTCGACATTGGCGGAGGTGATGACACTGACACAGAATCGATTGCGGTAGAAGCTGAGGCTAATTGATCAGTTGCGAGACTTTCCCGCCCTCGGATGATATGGAAGTCACGTTCTGGGGTTAACGGCCGGCAGGTGAATCCTTTCACCATAATGCTTCCTAGGTTGACAGGAGAAGACCAGAAAATCGGCCACGAGGTGTTTTCTTTTCCTCTCACAAAGTCTGACAGATTTTGGGTCGATAACCAGGATTCAGCTTTGCTCCCCTGTAGTTGAGATACCATTCGACGAGGTGACGTCTCCAATGAAGTGTGAAAGCGAACTTTTTTAAGTTGTTCGGTTGGATGCTGGCATCGCCGACCGATAGTAGTATACGAGGCACATTCTTCTGAAGCAATACCTGAGCTCCGAGGTTTCCTGGCAGCTAACTGTTGTTCATTGAGTCCCGGCAACACATGGTCCTCTGGAGAACAACTGCCGCCCTTCCGCTTTCTAGTATTGTTTATCACAATCGAAGCAGACGAAATGTGGCGTTCTTCCTTCGTACATATTCCACCAGATGGTCCTGATTTTTGTATTAGTTCAGCCACCGACTAATCGACCTTGGCACGTACCTTCCAACAACAAGGAATGTGCTGAAGAAAGTACTGGTTCCATTGTGACAAAGTCAAAAATCCGCTGAGTATACCGATTCTGCTCATCATGTCAACATGATACAAAAGGCATAGCGCATATATATAACACTCTCACCACCAATCGTTTCCAGGGTTCGCTAGCGATTTTTTTTGGTGTCAATCACCTAGGTCAAAAAGAACCAGAGCAAAACATACATGCACAGACATGGGTTCTCCAAGTTTGAGCTTCCCGGGCTTACCTTTAACACCTTCTCAGGGACAGACCGAGAAATCGGGCAATGTCTGAGCACCCCAGGTTGTCAGTATGTGTTTGTAGCATAGCCTTGTTTCCGTTACGCTTTTCTGGCCCTCTTGGATCCAGGTCGGAAACACATTCGAGAAAGACGCTAAGTCACAGATCGTTATATGCAGCGTCCGGATTCAATGAACCAGAATAACAAACCAATGGAAGAGATTTTTTTAAAAAAACGCAGGCCAAGTTCTAGTGCGAGTGCTCGAGTACTGTTGGAGGTAGATTCTATGCACTCGATGCTATAAGTGATAGAGAGTAGGTATAATGACGTCACTTCACATGCCATCAGACGCATCGTGTCATTTTCTGACGTCGTAGTACAGATGCTCTGGATCGATAGGTTCTGACACTACTCTGTAATAATCTATAGCTGTGATGACCCACACTCTGTTGTAACCTACATCGCCTAGGTTAATTTTGAGGTGTCTTAACCTATCAAAACCCATAACATAGGCCTTCCCCTACCATGGATCATGTCAGAGTTGCTGTACTTATGACATAGATATAGCATATTTCAGAGTTATTGCGTCAATTCAAATTAGAGGATGATTCCACAACTCATGTCATTGCGCCAAGGAATATTCAAACGGTTCCACAAAAAAGCCTCTATCATCTGAAAAATATGGTGCTTAACGGATTCACAGTAACTCGATTACTCAAGAGTTCGGGCACTCATCCAGATATAAGCCAGCTGTTGGTTATTCTTGAACTTCCACGAAATTCGCTGCATAATCGTGAGACAGTTAGGGACCACTTTACTCTCGCTCCTAAAGGTCGACACGCACCAGGGAAAAAACCAACATGTCCTGTCAAAGTCCTGCCTTGCCACCAATCCTCGGAAACAGCATCAATCTCAAAAATTTTGTCAGCCTCCCTGAAACTGATCTCGTTATCCTCAACGGCATCATAACTAAACAAACTCAATCCATCTTGATGCATAGATACGACATTAACCACGTACTCGTAAAGCGCAATTGCCGTGATACCTATATCTTGCTGAGGTAGAGGCGAAACGGGAGGTGCTTGCGGTGCAGCTGGTGCCTGTAGTTGAATGCATAATTAAAAATATTCTTATTCTTTTTGAATCATACCCACTGGTGGAGCAGGAGGGGGTGGTGGTGGCGGTGGTGGCACAGTGTCCTCTTGTTCTCCTGGGAAAGAAACAAGTTCCACATAATTGGCTGTATCGTAGACATGGTCGTGGGCGGCAGCACTGAGAGAACAAAGAGAGACATACACGGGAAAAGACCACTCTTGCCTCCGGGTTCAATGCCAGCCCACCAACCTTCGCTTACTTCTTCGACTTGTTCAATGTATTCGCCTTCAACCAGGTTTATTTCATTATCCTCAGTAGCCTATCTCAGAAAATTAGCCATCAAACACACCCAAGGCACGACATACATACTTCATAGTCATATAGTACGAGTGCTACCATTCGCCCAACTGGAGAAGCTTGAGGTTCAGGTTCAGCTTCGGGCTCTGGCTCTGGCTCTGGCTCGTATCGCTAGAGATCAAAAATAAGAAAGTTTCATATAACGAGGTTGTCTACCTACTTGGGCCAATGGACCGGGTGCTGGAGGGGGTGGAGGTGGAGGTGGAGGTGGGGGCGGAGGTGGAGGCGGAGAAGTGTTCTCGACGTCGGCGGCTTTAGGTAACGGAGGCGGAAGAGGGGGCGGAGGAGGCGGTGGTGGCGGTGGAGGAGAAGCTGGTGCTACATCCTCCTCTTCCTCAATCTGTTGGGAATGAGAGGGAGCAGGTGGTGGTGGTGGTGGAGGAGGAGGAGGAGGAGGAGGAGGGGTCGATGCTACTCCCTCAATCTGTTGAGGAGACAGAGCAGGCGGTGGCGGCGGTGGAGGGGGCGGCGGAGGGGGCGGGGGCTACAAATAACTCATAAATAATTCAGCAAATGGAAATGATAGACTGCATACAGCAATTTCTGGTTCTGGCTCCGGCTCCGGCTCCGGTTCTAGCTCCGGTTCTAGCTCTGGTTGCAGCTCTACGCTCTCTTCAGGCTCTTGCTGCTTCGTAAACTCAGATGCAACCAAACCGACGCCTGCACCGGTAGCCACACCTGCAGCGCCAAAGTTACGGATCGTAGAAGATGCAGTGACCCTCCCAGCAGTAGAAGGATTTGACTTGAAGACTGGCTTTGTTATCGTCGACTCAGCTGAAGGAGTAAAGCTAGCTGCACGACTCCTTGCTTCTTCTTCTTCCTGTTGCTTCTTTGCTAGTGCTTGGCGCTCACTCCAACTCAATTTCTTTGACCCAGACCCAGAATTAGCTGTGAAGCGAGGCGGTGATGGTGCACTGTCAGCAGCTTGTTGCTCAAATTTGGCAAAGGGGCTCTTGAGCTTTTTGGGTGGAGGAAGAACGATAGGTGTATAAGCAGACTTGTTTGGCTCAATCCGATCTTCGTCAGCAGGCTTGGTCGGGGTAATAGATGATGGAACAACAACGGGAGAAGTAGGAACAACCCTTGCAGCTGCGGAAGGAAGCTATAAACATAGAATCAGCCAGACTGCCCAGCTGATATTCCAAAAGCTTACCGAGGCACTGAAAGCGGGACGAGCAGAATCGGGCAGCCTGGGCGGATGGCTTGAAGCCGGAGGTACAGGAGGAGGACGATCAGCAAGTGCAGGCTGGGTGCGTACTGTAGGCAAAGCATCGGCACCGGTAGTTCCACTCGACGTGGTCTTCGATATTGCAGGATTTCCATACAAGGATGCCGCGGTGGCGACCGAAGGCTTGGTAAGAGAAGAAAATGCAGGACGAGTCGAAGCTGGGGGAGCAACTGCCTTCGGAATACTAGGATTTTGACCCTTTCTGAGCTCGTTCATATCGACCTTGCCTACAGGAGTATAATTTGTCCCAACAGGTGCAATTGGTTCAAACTTGCGTGGCGCCTCTTTTTGAGCTGAATATTTCGCCCCAGATGCTGCTTCCACACGAGACATGATGACCGCAGGTACAACATCATTCTATGAAATCGACAAGGGTCAAACATTGTTCACCCGTGTAGCCATACTTACCTCATTCCGGGCACTGATCACGACATGTGTTCCACGAAGGAAGCGCGCTACCGAACTGGAGTGTGTATGGAACAAGCCCTTCTTGACCTCTGGTACACCATCTCCGCACCAGTTGATCTGCAAGAATTTTGGTAATTGACTCTGAGAGCAGGATGTTAGCATTGAAAAAAGCACAAAATGTTAATAAATTTTATTGACATTTGGATCCTGCACTCGAGCAAAAGCATATTGAATTCTACAACCATGTATGAATGAAGATAACCAATCAACGAAACAGCACGACGCACTTTCCATCTGAGAATTCCTGCTCGAGCTCTTCGAGACCACCTGTTCCAGTACCTTGCACCTTCAAGTCATTCGTTCCCTTCTCATATGTGAATATCGCCCAGTTGATATCTTGGCGATTGATGACGCCTTGATATGCATCCAAAAGATCTCTACCTGACAAGTTGACCTGGAGGGACATTGACCACCCCTGAATAGAGCTGCAGTAGATTCTAATACTTTGCAAGTCGAATTGCGTGCACGAGTAGCTTATTCTATCGAAAGATATCGGTCTGATATGAGGAATTTAAATATCCCGCCATCACGTGTCCAATTCCAATAGATGTTTATAGCAAGGACGCCGCTTTCCGCTCTCCAGGTAAGATGCTCACAAGATCCATCAGCTCACCCCACAGCCTATCAATGGTCCAAGAGATAGTTTGGTCTTCCCTCAGTGTCAACACTTGACTGGAAGTGTGAATATTCCCTGCCTCGAGCACCTTGTTCAACTCTTGCTGGACAACATCTACCCAATGATTTGCCACCTCCCATTGTTTTGGGTTCAAATCGGGCTTTCGAAGTGCCCATAAGCACCGATCTGTTCCGTGTGTCACATAACCTGAATTATTTCAAATTGAGCTTAAGATCGGAGGAAATAACAAAGACGATCTCACCCAATGGTCGAACTTCTTCAGGGGTCCAACGAATCTCATACCTCAAGACCGGAAATCCATTAGTCAGCAGATCCCTCGCCAAGATCCTTCCAGGAAGATAAACTTGGCCAGTGCTCAAGACCTCGCCGAACAATCTCTCCGCAACGCTACCTTCTCGATCCCTAAATCGGGCTGACCGTTTGATTTTATCGAATAGTTTCCTCGACACATCTTCCGGCAAGTACCTGTTCAGATTAGGCAATATATCCTTGGGAGATGATATCGGATGGGCGATAGAATACAAGTACCATTCCTCTGTCAGATCACCTATGACGATACCCTTGACACCATGGGCCCTGAGTGAAGCACTGAACATGCCTGACCGCTGTCGCGTCATTGGTCCCGGTGATGTTATCATCCAGTCGGGAGAGAGACAACCCCGGAAGGTGCCATACCGTCCTAACGTATCCGTTTCAATCACTCTGGTAATCGACTGCCATGGTACTTTCTGAGAGTCCCGTAAAGTGTTCAAAATATCAGGTTCATTGGGATCGAGCTCCAGACCACGACAGAGTGCTTGAAACTGAGGCCTGAGCTCAGCAGGAGACTTGGGATCAGTCCTTCGAAATATTTGGTTACCTTTTCAGACCTCAACTGGAGATGAATACAAAAACTAACAGTATTGCATTTGACTGAAGAATCGCAACTTGAAATGGGGCCACCTCTTCATCAGGAAGTAATGAAACATGATGCAAAAGCTGGTGTACGGAGTGGGCGCCTGTAGAAGACGCGTTCCCAGAAATTCAGTAAATGATATTAGTGTCATTGAAACACTCACCAGCGGAAAGTCCACTGAGCTGAATATTTTTCGTATTTCCTGTTATTTCTTTTAGCAAGTCTGCTAAAAGAATGAAATGATTGGATCTCACCACCAAATGCAGCAATATTGTCTCTAATCCACAGCAACCCTAGCCATTGATCCTTGAATCCATAATTACCACTCAAGTGCGGCATGTCACTGGCCAGGAAGCCAAAGGCAGACAAGCGATAGCCTATGTTGACCCATATTTCCTTTCGCTGTGCAGCGATGTATTCAGCTTGTGCAGATAGATCATGTGGGGACCCAAACTGTAAGAACCTGATAAGAGACATTAGTTATCATCTTGATGTGTCCCATGAAGTGATAGATGTACCCTCCATGGATGTAAATTCTGACTGGAAAATCGCGTTCGGTAGGAAATGATGGAGGAACGACGATATTCAAAAACAGCCTGTATCACTCTTAGTCAAGGATAGATCACAGTAAGAGACTCTCATAACATACGGATTCTCGGTCGGCTGTCCGTGCCCAACTTTATTTTCGAATGATCTCCCTATTGCAGCTACTCAGTATGGATGATTATGCAAATAATTATAATCTTGCTTTGTGCCTGGCCATCGTTCATGGGTTGTACAGCGTACGCCGACTCAGTGATGAACTGATTCTTTGGGTACTGATATCCTACTGGTAAGGGTTTCGGGTCTTGAAACCGCCCTGGAGGCAACGCATATGGAACCTCTGACGACAGAAAAATTCTGAACTCTCAGTTCTTGGGAAAAGATTCAAGAACTACCTAGGAATGCTGCAGCCCCTGTGCACGCCCTAGCACCAATGATCTCGCCATACTTGGTCTGGACAATGACATGCTTAGTGGAGTTCCGTAGTTCGTCATGCAAATTTGAAGCTCCCATTATGCCTAGGTAGATGTGTTTCGACACAGGTGGAGAAGAAAGTATTGGCGTCTATGGTTCCCTCTTATTCTTATTCAGAATGATCAATGATTGACCATCTGAACCATCAATTCATACAGCAGCCGATGCAAGTATAAATGGCCTCATTGGTGTACTTTCTTGGGCGAGTGATGGAGATACTAAACCAAGTATTACAATTCTACTTTCTCAAGGTCTCCTTCACCTACAAAATCACGAGGCATCTTTGCACCCACGGCAGGTTTATTCTTTGCTCTGAATTCCCGCACCATATCAATCATAGGAACCCAGTGAACATTATCGTGGGTGTTGATCCATTCAATAAATCGTTCCTAGTATAGTATGAGGATACTCTGTATCACGATTGAAAAGCAAGAGACTTACCAGCATGAGAATTACCTGTGGCCTCCTTCACGGTTCGATGAGACAAGTGTTCCTCCCGTGGAAAAAAAACATACCCGCTGACATCTGGGTGGATGGTGATTGGAAATATGAATTCTTCTTCCTCACTACATGAAGGATCTGATGAGAAAGTATAGTAGCTCCGGCAGAGCTATAACACACCGATAGTAGTATGTAAACATGTCTTTCCACATCTGCTCAATGACGTGCGGACTAACCTATCCCTACCATGTTAACATCAGGGATCAAAAATGTGATGGTCAAATAATTTACCCATCCATGCGAGTTTGGAATCTGTTTAATGAACCTGGAACGACTGTTGAGAAACTAGAAAAACTGGCAGTAAAACGCACATCATTGGTGGCACATCATCCAGATACCTAGCGAGCTCTGATGAGCCTTTGAGGTATATGATTTGGAATCACTATGATTACCAGTTTGCTGGAATACACACAAGACCTGTTTCCTTTCCTTTGTAAAGCGGCTTCATCCATGTGTGTGCCTGCTGTTTATAATCGATATTGGTCCAGTGGTCTTGGTCGCGTAAGTAAAATGCCTGACAACTTCAACATCATGTTCCAATCAGCTCTTTGATGAAGAGAATGGTCAACAAACTCATGGGCCATATTGGAATGATCTGCGCCCTGGTTAACTGCCAAGATGTGGAAATGAAAGCCACAGTTGGGCTCACCATACTCTATTCCAGCCTCAAGTAGCAGATTAGTGCCCTCTGCACTGACTTCCCACCAGGGAGCAACACTTCCTTTCGGTGTAATGCCGTGATTGAATTCAGTGAGCAACGAAAACGTATGCTTGAGAATATCTTTCTGTTGCTGTACATTCAATGCGATAGGATTCTAATCAAATGGTTAACTCGACATAAATGTTAGTGTCACGATTCTACCTCATGTGAGTACCCATGGAGGCCTAACTCATGACCGGCATCGCGCACGGCTGTCATCTCTTTTGGAAATGTTTCTAAGCTATGTCCTGGAGAAATTATAGATGATGCGACAGCAAAGGGGCAGAGATGTTTGATACCTGGGATGAACCATGTCGTCTTGATATTATATTTGGCGAAGAGTTTCAAAAGTCTCGGTACGCCAACCTCTCCAGCAAACAGACCCTGAGGGACGGTGAGTCATCCATATGGAACGAAAAGCTTGCATACTCGTGAAATATCGAGGGGTGAACCTTCTCCTCCGTATGAGCCTAGCCTAAATCAAGCCTGAGGATTTATCTGAGCGTCCTAGCACCAGAAATTACCATCCAGCTACAGCATCGACATCGACACCGAATCCAATGAGAACGCGTTTCGCAGGCATGGCGATAGAAGCAGAGAAAGGATATGCTTGGAAGCTTATATGGAAGTTCAGGTGTATTCACATGTATCTGCAAAGCCTGAGCTGTGAGAAGCCATTCGTTAATAGCACTTGTGGTCAAGAAACATATGTGATGTTGCTGACTAAGCAAGCCTACCAAGGATCAGACTCGACACGTCGACTGTTTGATTTGGCAAAGATATTGCTGCCTACGTTTTGACTACTGTTGGCCATGCCTACAGCCTACCCAGTTCCTTTGGATGTTACTCCAGCCACTGTGGCAAATACTGCGTCTCTCATACGCATTGTTGCCCTTGCTTTGATTTCAGGTGCCGCCATCGCCTCGCGTCTGTTTGCCGTCGTCAATTTTGAAAGTATCATTCATGAATTGTGAGCACATACAACTATAGTATATTCATATATATTGTTGATAATGGTGGTGTGGTTCTACACAGCGACCCCTGGTTCAATTAGTGAGTCCACTTGTGATTTTCAACCTAGTCCTGGCTGATCTACCCTCCAAAGCCGAGCCACTAGGGTCTTGGCTTCCAAGGGCTTTTATGTATGTTTCCCTTCCTTTCATTTCAGTTACTATGCTCACTGTGTGAATAGGAATTCTGGAATTGGTTCGACCCGACAGCTTGGTACCCCCTCGGACGTGTCGTCGGTGGGACTGTGTATCCCGGCCTGATGGCTACCAGCGGCGTCATCTATAACTTCCTTCTCGCAATCAACTTACCTGTTGATATCCGGAATATTTGTGTTCTTCTGGCGCCTGGGTTTAGTGCTTTAACCGCGTGGGCAACTTACATGTTGGAAACAGCTTCTGCTATTTTCACTTCAGCTCTCTCACTATGTTCCTTCTGTGTCTAGGTTTACAAAGGAGATGAAAGACTCGAGTGCTGGCCTTCTCGCCGCTGCATTCATCGGCATCGCCCCTGGCTATATCTCCCGTTCAGTTGCTGGTTCATACGACAATGAAGCTATCGCCATATTCCTCCTCATGATTACTTTCTTTTTCTGGATACGCGCCTTGAAGATCGGCAGTGCATTATTTGGAACACTCGCTGCTGTGTTCTACTTTTACATGGTTGCCGCTTGGGGTGTGTTCTATTTCTCAAAATCCGGATAAAAAATAGACTCACTCAAAATAGGCGGCTATGTTTTCATTACGAACATGATTCCTCTTCATGCCCTCGTCCTTATTCTCATGGGCAGGTTTTCAAGTCGATTATATGTAGCATATTCATCCTGGTATGCTATTGGAACGCTCGCTAGTATGCAGGTGCCCTTCGTGGGCTTCCAACCGGTTAAGACCAGTGAGCACATGGCTGCTTTGGGTACGTCTTGGCTCTGATACTTGCTGGCATATCCTTGCTCATAAAAAAGGCAGCTGTGTTTGGTCTCCTCCAAATCGTTGCTTTCGCTCAGCTAGTGCGATCTCATGTCTCTGACCAGCAGTTCAAAAATCTAGTCAAAATTGGTGTTGTTGCGATTGGCCTTATCGGAGCTCTTGTATTTGGCCTCCTTACTTATAAAGGGTGGATTGCGCCCTGGACCGGTCGCTTCTACTCTCTTTGGGATACAGGATATGCAAAGAAATACATCCCCATAATTGCATCTGTCTCCGAGCACCAGCCAACGGCCTGGCCATCATTCTTTATGGATCTTCAATTCCTCATCTTCCTCTTCCCTGCTGGTGTTGTTCTCTGCTTCCGCCAACTTCGCGACGAACACCTATTTGTCATCATTTATGCCGTCATGGCTAGTTACTTCGCCGGAGTCATGGTTCGATTGATGCTCACTCTCACTCCCGTGGTCTGCGTAACAGCAGCCATCACCCTTTCCACTGTTTTGGACACCTACGCTGACCCGTCTGAGCCTGACATCGCCGATGACGATGGAAGCGAATCTAGCAATGTGCCAGGTACACCCGCCAACGGAGCCTCGCCAGCAGCCACATCAAAGAAAGCGAAGAGGCCTGTGATACCTCAGACAGCTCTTTCCAGCGCCATCAATGAACTCACCACTCCGACGATATCTGCCACCAACAAAAAAGCTAGGAAAGGTATCTTTGGCATGGACACCCGTCTAATTGTCGTTTCACATACACTTTTTATGCTTGCTTTCTTCGTGTTCCACTGCACCTGGACCACATCCCACGCCTATTCCTCTCCTTCAGTTGTTTTAGCTTCCTCCAATCCGGACGGCAGCCAACACATCATCGATGATTTTAGGGAGGCATACTACTGGTTAAGGCAAAATACGCCCAAGGATGCTGTGGTGATGAGTTGGTGGGATTATGGATACCAAATCGCCGGGATGGCTGACAGGCCTACTTTGGTTGATAACAATACTTGGAATAACAGTGCGTTTTCCAAAACGTCTTGCATATTTGTTTATGAGGATCAAATGCTCATGTTACATACACAGCCCATATTGCTACTGTCGGAAAGGCAATGGCAAGTAGCGAAGAGGTTGCTTATCCTATTCTCAGAAAACATGATGTCGATTACGTTCTCGTCATCTTTGGTGCCTTAATTGGTTATTCTGGGGACGACATCAACAAGTTTTTGTGGATGATTAGAATCGCACAAGGTGTTTGGCCGGATGAAGTTCAAGAATCAAGCTTTTTCACACCAGCAGGAGAATACCGAGTGGACGATAAAGCGACAACGACGATGAAGAATAGTTTGATGTATAAGATGAGCTATTACCGGTGCGTGTATTGTACATAGGTTTACGGTGGTTAAGTTGACCAAGCATGCATGTAATTCCAGGTTCGAGGAATTGTATGGTGGCGGACAGCCTGTTGACCGCGTCAGACAGCAACACCTGCCCAAACAAGGCCCTACGCTTGATTACCTCGGTATGTTATTCAGTCTGGTGAACTTTCCTGGGCTTATCTCGTTAATTTAGATGAGGCATTCACATCAGAGAACTGGATTGCAAGTCTCATCAGTTATATTCCCTTCCGTGAGCTAACGGCTGTTACCTTCTCAGGTTCGCATCTATCAGGTCAAGAAAGAAGACCTACTAGGTCGAGACCTTAAAAGTGCAAATGCATTCGAAAAGGGCAAGAAGCGAAAGCGTTCCAAGCCTGTGCCACGCCGCAAATCCGTTCCTGTGTAACAATGTTTCCTGTTTTTGCGGCAGATCAGCCAACTTTCAGCTCGTTCTCTGCAATGGTCAATCTTAGATTCTATTTGACTCGTATGGGGACGGTCAATTTCAAAGAAACGATGCTAACGCTTCAAAAGGGTAGAAATAGTCCTACGGCCCTGAGCTCAGAGTCAGGAAATATAATAGACTTGCCCCCAGAGACTTGTATATATCTTGCTGTCAAAGAACAGTGAGGCCCTGAAACTGTCAGGTTCTCAGTAGGTCTGGATAGAAACTCCAAACCCCAAACTCCAAACCCGAACCCCAAGAGAGGCAAATGTTTTGCACTGGCTAACCAGTTTTCCCTGGGCAAAAAGACTAGTGCCTCTTCATTACACTGACTGTTGAAGGAATTCAGTAACAAGTGTTTTTGTGCATTGTAGGTGGATAATCGGCAAATAGACATAGACTACTGGGATTTTTAAATTAGTACTAAATATATTAATAGAAAGCAATGCTAACATGTGATGGTAGTTTGATGGCACGGAACGCCAATCCCAATCGTGGACTGTGTTCGTACACCGCGTAATAAATTGTTGAATAAAAAAAAAAAAAAGAACGCCAATCCCAACATTTTCATCACTTTCCAATAACTAGGGCCCACCAGGGGTAGGGTATACCCCTAGGGTAAGGGTAGTAAAAGTCTACCCTTAACTCTATCTTTGACCTAATAATGAGGGTAGATCACTTTCGAATTAGTGTGGTCAACTGATTAAGCAAGAGATTCAACATGGGCTTGATCAGAGCACCATATCATGACGTAATAGTCTGGTTTTGTCAGAAGTGACAGTTTCTTTAGAAGCATGGGATGATATCAGAGGAAAAGACGCATTCATGATGGATATAACATGCCTCAGCATCAGTTCCCCACTTTTGTATAGTCGCATCAATTTTCACTGAGTGAATCAACCCGAAGAATAGGACAAGGTACAATAACTTTGTATAGACTTTGTATTCAATTTGCATTATTATGATCGATCAACCTCCGATCATGCAACATGCATACATTAAGTTAATATAAATTTGTAGGCAACCATGAAAACAAGGACAGATGCGAGTAAAGATCAACTACATTAATAGAACGAGGAGACAAGACCACAGGAAACACAGGCTTTAGG
>Ga0153955_100268_pt1 | contig 32709 bp, 42 predicted proteins | sample TSFL039MetaG_FD_104744 | JGI IMG/M metagenome (GOLD analysis project Ga0153955, IMG submission 104744) | Attine ant fungus gardens microbial communities from Florida, USA - TSFL039 MetaG | ecosystem: Host-associated > Fungi > Mycelium > Unclassified | place: USA: Florida, Wekiwa Springs...
ATTGCCAAGAATTAGTGATGCAATGGAAAAATTGTAAACCTCTATCAGGATCCTGGATGATTAGTAAGAGGGCCGGTATCCCGCCAAATGAGCCCAACTTTACCCTGAACCCCAATACTAGAGCTGGATTTCAAGGCTCAATTATTCATTGCCAAATAATGTCCGGACTCCGGGACGGCCTCCTCGCTAACTGTTCCCACTTTTCGCGGTGATAAACATTGATTCGTTCTCAATAACGGAGCATGTATAAGGTCACCATGTGATGTCGAGCCATTCGAGCCATCCATCGCCAGATGCCTGTTTGAGTCACTTATAGGCGCTGGGGTTGATGTTGCAATTGGGGAATGGTCTCCTGACCGCTCGGTCCTTGTCTCACTTTAAAATTTCATTTGTCTTCTACTGAATCATATCTCTCAAACTGCCTACTGAATTCTATCGAAACTAGCATCACACCTCTGCAGACCTCTCAGACAGGTACAGCCAATGTCATCTCGGTCAAGAAATCCATTTGTTCTTGCCGATAAGTATCTTCTCCAATCACCTGAGGGATCAACCCATCCAAGAAGATGAGTTGTTTTGGGTTATTTGTCGTGTACTTTGGCCAATTGAAATCAAAGAGACCTCCTCCATTAGGATCCAGCTTGTTTACGAAACGGATCACATAATCTCTCAATTCTTGACCGATGAAAAAGGAGTTCAGGAGGTCGGATGCGTGAAGCTATTTTTAATGTAGATCAAAAGCTCGTTAGTCACTCGTTAGTATGGAACTGAAATGAGCTGACCGAACCGAGAATGGGTATCTCTTTGAAGCGCTTGCTCACTGTAACATATCCATCAGTTTCGCATTCCCTTACTCGAACATGGCCGACTTACAGAAGATCCAGATATCCTGCTTTCCCGATGTATTTTTCAAGAGCCAACGTCTTGGAGCTTGGAAAACACCGTCTCCTTGTACAGCAGCGATACGTTTGAATTGAGGAGTGATGGCGTTCAAGAGCCCTGTTCCGAACGGCGAGCCTGCTGTATTGTCCGCAGGGTATAAGGCAGAAAGCTGGCTTATTTGATCATCGCTTACTCCGGGAATAAATACATTCTGGACGTAATCTGCAACTTGTGCTTCGGTACTATGCGAATTAAAGCTCATTCTCTTTGTCTTGGAATGTCGAGGATTGTACTCACGTTAAGTTGAGTGTAGAGAGGGAAAAGAGTGTCCCTTCGTCATCACAATTACCTAATAGTCGTTAGTATTTGCGAATAGTGGGTGGTTTATTCAAACTTCAGTTCACCTGTAATGTAAGGGATATTTGCAACTTTTCCATTCTGCACAAGACGCTGGGGGTTATCAGTTAGGAAAACGCCATCAGCTCTAGGCAACCAAGTCAGATGCAGCGCCTAGTTATCGTGTTCATTTTGAAAATTTCCATCGCTATTTCGTAAATGCATACCTGGAAAGCAAAGATGCTAGGGGTAGCATCGATAGCAGCTTTCAACGTGTTATAATCCACCTCGCGCAAGCACTGTAATGTATCGGTTGATCCAGAGCATCCAGTATCCCTGACAATCTGATCATAATATACTTGACCATTCTCGATATCGCCGACAGGGATAGGAGCACCGGATTCCATGATGGCACCGCGAAAGAGGCCTTCAGCATTACCATCGTTGGCGATCATATGAAGGGAGGCTGAGATCGCTCCTGCGGATTCACCCCAGCTAAATGATTCGGTAGGGTTAAAATGTAGGCGAATGTGCTTGATGCCTTACATTGTTACTTTTGATGGATCACCTCCAAACGCAGTGATATATTTCTGTATCCATCGTAACGCCTCCCGTTCTATGATCTGTTTTCAAAACTGCCGAATGCTTTGAAGACTTGAGAGGCTTACGATCTTGAAGACCAAGGTTCCCAACTCCAGCTTCTTTGACTTCTTTGCTAGCCAAGAAACCGAAACCTACAGATGTTTTCAGACAAAACAACATGGTTCTCTGATGGTCTTCACCTGTAACCCTAGATCCCCATTAGTTTGATGTCGTGTCCTGATTCCAGGGATGGCCCTCACCTGTAGTTCATACTCACGAAGACGATCGGTTCACCCATGTCAATAGATCTCGAGACGATCCCGCTCCCATCGTACCTGATGGATGACGGATATGTATCGATACGCTTCAATTCGTGACAAGAGTGAAACCTACATAGATGTCCCGCCGAATTCGAAACCTCCTGGAAAGGCAATGAGCTTGGAGATCGACATACGGATCTTTACCAAACAACCACTTACCACCAAAGATCCACTGATCTCTTTATCAGTTACCAGCATACACCACAAAGCATTATTGTACTTACTGCCACCACAGGCAACTTTGAAGAAGGTGTCGCAGACGCAGGCTTTACAACATTAATTGTTAAACCTGCATTCATACACTCGGCAAACGTAGACAGTCCAGAATGGCAAAAAGATCTCACAGTCTTCGTCATCAGGGAACAAAGCCGTGAATGCTTTGTTCACAATGTCGTCTACAATTTCAGCCGGAAGACCTTGAAGAATTGGCAGCGTAAATTTCTGTTGCGGGCACGTTGGTCCATAGCTGGTCGCATCTATGGTCCCGTTGTAGGCAGAGATAGGTTGAGGGAGTCGAAATCGTAGGTTGCCTACACTACATTAATCAATTAAATTCGATCGTTCAGCTTCGAATAGGCAAAAGTATATTCACGGAGGTTGGGCAAAAGGAATACCCAAAAATTCTTGTACAGAGCCGGAAGTCTTGCCGCTTACAGTCGCACCATCAAGCTTGATAGTCAGGGTAGGTGCAGCCGCAATGAGAGATACACAGAACACGAAGGTTGTTGAGAGTCGAGTGAACATGAGCCCTGTAGAGCCTGAATCGAAGTCCTCAGAGAGCAGACACTCTTCAGTCAGTTCAGTACGTACACCCAATTATTATACTAGTGGACGATACGTTTCCCCTTTACAATTTCACCTGGTATTGACTAGCAGCTCGTCACGAGAGAGAGAACCATGTGTCTCTCAAAGTTGTATTTCTCAGACTCTTGGTAGCATGCATGCATTCGAGACACTTGATTTCGAAAGAAATACCCAGTGGAACTCCGTTTCGGTCATACTGTGGAGAATCTGTTCAAAAATGGACTATCTATGAATCGCATACTAGCAGAAGTACCACAGACAGGGGTTCTATTCCTGCAAGTCAGAACAAAGTTCTCCATCAAAAAAAATCAAATGCGCAGTTCCAAGGTCTCGTGGCATATCGACACCATCAGAAGTTTCGTCAAGGGTCCGTGTTTTTCAGTGAGCAGGAAACTGGAAGCCGTATGGGCTTCAATTGGCGTGATTTGCCCTGAGAAGTACTATGGAGAAGGTGACAAGTGGGAATTCAATGCGAACAAATCTGGTCCAGAAGTCTGATTCTCCACGTCAATTAGAATGAGGTGCGTTACGATGACCCCTATAGGTGCACGAGTCGAGCTACCAATCGTACTGTGGTCTAAATCATGAGCGACGAGCTTGGAGCATGATATTACTGGTTGTTAAGGCAGACGACTATTGGATACGAGAAGTACAAATGAGGATTGCTCAACTTTTGTTTATTTTCATGCATCAAACGATTAAATTAAGCTTGGTCCACCTTTTGTGACGCTCTTTCGATGCTCCTTCATGTTTCCTCAGATACTTTCACAGGACATCTGTTATGACCATCCTCGCCATTCTCGTGAGACTTGAATAATACTCCACAATTTTCTCACATCTAAACTGTTTTTTGTGAAAAAATTTCCCCAATACTTCAAGTCGCAGCCGCTCAATGACAAGGGCACAGCTCCTCTTGTAGGTCTCATGGAAGTTGGGTCACCAGAGATGTAACAGGCTCTTGTGATCACCAGCGTTCTTCAAGTTCTTCTGGTTAGTGGTCCTTGAACTCGATGATGAATGATCGATCAGGTTGGTCGCAACCTGTGATTAGAAGAGTTTCAAGTCATTATCGCTGACGATACAACACGCTAAAATATTGAAATCTCGATAGCACTCAAGTGTGATGCTCCCAGTTTCAGTCGCCGTGAAGAGCCAATACCTCATACAATAAATTTTCGGCTCATGTCCTGTCGATCGAGTCTTGGAAGGGAAAACAATAAAGTGGAGCAAAGACTTACTATAGGGTGGGAGCTTCCGAGTTGGGGAGTTTGGCTGTATCTGGATCTTAGAATTTTTCTGTTACAGAACAAGTTTTCAGTTGTAGTCGGTCAGTCGACCAGAATTTACCACAACCAACCTCACAGAGTGTAGAAGTTGCTTATAAGATTGATTTGGCTGTGCCTCTAGTATCCAAGTAAAGATAGATGACAAGATCTGGTTACCGTGCCTGCTCACTCAGGGAGGAAATAAATGCCTGTATGCAGTATCAAATTAGGAGTGATACATTTACAAAATGAATAACACTTGCATGGCTCATTGCGCCGACGGCAACACCTTCATGGAAAGTATCTGCACTGGTTTCTCCGTCTCGACATGCCGACCATGAAATCTAATTTTTGAACAGTCCATCAATTTCATGTGAGTGGATATAGCAAATACATACGACGTCTGCAAGGATGTCTCTCTTTTGTCTAGATTTTTCTGTAATGTCGCTTTCTATGCGCCCATCACACGAATACTAGTCAATTAGCTACTGCAAAATCACTTATTCCAGAGTAAAGACTCACAGTTAGAGGAAGATCTGTATTACTGAGCCTATTTTCCGAGATCCACAAAACACAGACGCACCCAAAATTGTCCCAGAATGACAGGACTAAGCGTATGGTTCCTTTCGCTCAGAGAACAATCAAGCAGACAAGAATGCACCACACACGTCAATAAGTGCCTAGTGTGGTTAATCAACATCCGAAAGAGGTAATGCAAAATTCAAGCACACGAACTGTAAGCCTACAACCAACGGGAAGGCGAGCCATTATCTCATGCAACTCCTAAATAGAGATAAAAATTCCAGAAACGTTAAACACTTGTATACACACATCGTCTATGATAAAGCCTGCCTCCTTATAATCCAACGGAAATATAACTACGAAACAAGGTAAGATTGATGTTTAGTTTGACAGTCAAAGCGAACCTTCATCAAAACCATCGACTTCATCCCCATCTTTATCCTCAACTTGACCACCGTGTCCAGAGTCTAAAACGATAAGAGATGCATAACAAAGAAAAGACTATCAATAAAACGAACAATGGAAAAACAGGGAATCATTAGATTTTGCACTCCGAACCAGCCATTTCACGGCATTTATTAGATTCTGTCGAATGGGCAGGTACCGACATTCAGTTGTATCATCTGTCAATAAAACAACGTCTTCATTTTTAAACCCATGATATTCTGAATGATGCATGTCATTAATTAATTTAAGAACCATTCGATGTTGCCAACGTACTTATGAGCCATTTACGGACATTGCGAGCATCATTGACGCAGCCCCGAAGTTCATTACTTTGTCCTCGATAATTAATGCCGATCTAGATTACACATCGTAAGAAATTCCAAACTGGGCCAGTTCTGATTTACGCAAAGTGCTTTCTTGCGACCTGTGCAACTAGAGTGCAAGTGTCCGTAAGGGACAGGTGTAAGCGCTGTTGAGGAGCCTGGCGTGAAGGTTTGTGTGAGACCAAGAGCGACACATCCCTTATCATTCAGATGAGGAGACCTTGAGAAGTCTCCTGTCCGATGTTCAACCGTGTGATACAAGGTGTTAGTGTGAGAATGAGTGATAGGTTGCGGAATCACAGCAGATCCCAACGAATGCAAACGAGAATGGCCTCGATGTTGACTGCTACAATCCTGTCGGTGACATTTCTTGACAATGATAATCTGAGGGGTAATCCCTGGATATTGGCTACGCGGTATGACTTCTGAGAGAGGTGGCTGTAGGTGAGAATGATATCTATCAGAAGTTAGTGATGTTATTGCGAATCAACCGAGGTCATTCACTGAGGGAGAGGCATCTGGCTGATTTACGATCTTCTGTGGTGAGAGATACTTCATTGCACTGCAGAACACACTGACATTATCATAGGTGGAGTTGGCATTTGCACAAGAGTGTAAGATATATCACCAGCAGGAACGAACACTACAGGTGCATGTTGCCTGTTGCAAACAAGGTCATACTTGGCCGACGTTTGATGTCGATCTACTTACGGTGAAAGAAACCTGTTGATTGAGTCTGCTAAGATATCATTCCGAGAGAAGAAAGCGACTTACGCGGGAGCAGGAGACCGTCTTGAATGACTGGAATCATGACAATTCGAATCCCACATCATCTTGTTGGTTCGAGTCCGAGTTACGTCTGGCCTTGAGCACTGATGAGACCCAGAAAGCCGAGGAAAGGACAAATGTTCAATAGCCCCCTCCAACCCTACCAGATCTTAAAGAGGAAAAGAATCAGCATTTTCCCGGCCTTACTTGTCCGCCGTGTTGGTGATCTCTTGCCGCTCTACAGCAAATTATGGTCATCCTCTCTCCGATCGGAGGACTGATGATTCGTGACCGAAGAAGCTAAGAATAATTATGTTGCTCGGAGTGACGTAAGCCCAGGAATGCTAAGGACCTCCCATCACACGGGAAATTGGAGGCACTTGTAAAGCACTAGTGCACCGCACCTACTTGAGTTAAGGACCATGACCTAAATCTACTTCAATCATGTCGGACCAGGATCAAATAAGGGTTGATCCTGGTCCTCCTGGACACCGTTGTATGATCGTTGTATGATTTGGATATGGCACATCGCTGGCACTGGCTATAACACTGATATTGGTTATTTGCTGGTCTCACTTTATCATGCCTTGTTTCAGTTTCCTGAATAGTCAGAGCTTTCACAGTCGGGAATTTATCTACAATTCAATATTACGCCATCAGCGAAAAAAAACTAAAAATACAAAATCGTATATTGCCTGGATAGACAAGCCCCTTTTCTGTAGCTCAATATAGAATAGTGCTTCAAATTTTGAAGTCTACTTTTTTTTGGTCAACAATTTATTATGCGGTGTACGTACATGGTTCGCCGCAGTCTACCGCCTACTTCATAAAATACATAAGCATGACAGAAAACAGAAAAGGAAAGAAGTTGCAGTTCGAAGAGAGCATTAGAGCTAGCTTTGGTTTAGCATGGAAGCGTGAGGGCATTGAAGTCTACGTTATCCGTAAACTGACGAAGAATAGTTGAAGGATGGCATAATCTGGGTCACTCACATTACAGATGAGATTCGAGGTAACTATCGCCATAGATACACAAGAGGATCGCTCCGAGAGATAGAGAGCGATGGCATCTGGATAAAACGCCGGAGACCAGTTATGAGACGTCCCCAATGAAAAAAACTTATCCAACCACTCTCAATTCTCCTTGTGCGATCACCTCATCTCCTAATCCCTTCATGGGCTCAGAAAACCCCGAGACCACTAGCAGGCTCCACAGCCCAGGAGAGTGTACAATTACGCATCTATTCCGAGCGCGTCACGCCATGTTATGTCAGGGTTCAGCAGCAAGATACGGCTTCGACAGACACTGTTCCTAGCACCAATAGGCTAAGGACAAATCAATATCAGGCAAGTATAAAATTGGATATTAAGCTCAGGAAGCCAGAGACCATGAATATAATTGGTTGATGATGCCCTTCAATTAAGTGTTCTACTCTTTATTGGAACTAAACGCCGACTTGAAGCTATGTTCCTAGGATGGAATACGATCTAGAGAGCATACATTCAGAACAAGCGACAAAGAGGAGGACATAAAACGATAAATCATAATCTGTAAGGGCGAGGAAGATGGAGACCAGGAGATCGACAGATAGTGTCATTGTCGTAGTAAACGACCAGTGATCGCCCCGAATGGGACACTCCAAATTGCAAGATTAGCCGGGGCTGTTGGGAAGTAGGCTGGCAAAACGTTGCAACAAAGATATAGGAACTTCATGTGTTGCCAGGGCGTTGACCATCTTCCTTCGTACTCGAATCTTGAACCGTGGATGCATATAACTGCAACTACGATGAAGATATTCAACAGAATGGCACGCAGACCGCCAAGTTTGGCCAAATTGCTGACGAGAAACGGGCGCCCACCAACGAGGGATTGATGTCCGTAATAGGAATGATCCTGGGGTTAAACAACCTCAAACCTGGACAATTTGAAACGTGAAGACGATTCATGATATCCCGGTTAGACCAATGAACAACGTTTAGGCCTTAGACATGTCGGGCAGAAGATAATCTTGACACAATTGCTGAGAAGCTGAGTGACCTTTCTGATAAGAGCGAAGGTATTGTCCACAATTCCAAAAGAGGTGCACAAGCTCTCATGCGCAGTGGCCAAAGAGTTATCAACCTCGGTTTCTCCGATATTCATGAGAGTGATATCGCCAGCAATTGAAACGATCTTGTCGATAGGTCTGGTTTCATTGTCCTTGGCATGGATGTCCTTGTTTCCCTCGAGTACAAAGAGAAACGGAAAAGGCTTATTGATGTCCAGTTCACCCAAGATCGAGGTATCCGAGAAGTCAACTTGTCGCCCGCTACTGTAGGTGTCGCCGACAGAGAAAGCAGTCTCAGATTTTGCAGGTGAACCATCACATAAGCTAACCTCAAGTAGAGGAGCGATACTGGAATCGAGTGTCGTCACACCTGTTTGATTGTCGTCTGGATCGCCACCATGCCAAAATCCAAGAGACGAGGGAGCGACTGTTTCACATGACGGATTACTGTGACCACTCTTGAATGGTGATAGTAGAGCAACATTTGTCAAGGCATGGAATTTCGTGATGGAACCGCTCAGATCAACCATCCTGAGCTTTTCTTTACGATGAATGGCCTTCTGACATGGAGAAGAAGAGAAAGTTGTGGTTGGTGATATGACAGGTGTTGTGAATTTAGGTCGATAGTTTGACTGTGGTCTTGATTGGACGTGTTTTTCTGCTTGCAGTATATCTTGCTTGGTCTCTCGCTGTTCTTCGGAACCATGACCAGTTCGAGAATCGGTTTCTTCGATGATCTCTACGGCAGACAAAGTGTCTAGTTTTGAGTTTGAATCCAGGTTTTGTTCTCGTTCTTTTTCCTTTCCTTCCCCGTCACTCTCGACCTTGATTTCGACTTCATAAAGTATTTTAAATTCCGTAAAAGCAGCGAAACTCATCCCTCGACTCTCCACAGCAACACTAGCAACACCACTCTCATTACTCAATATGCTCCAACGGAACTTCGGATCTTTCCTAACAACCTCGCAAGTCCGGATCTCCATAACAATACTTGACATATCGCCCACAACATTCGATTCAAAACCTTCCGTCCACTCTGACACTAATTTAGGATCTCTGGAGCGGGGGATAAACACACTTCCAACACTATTGAACGTTATACTTCCATTGATACCGGCAGAAGTTTGCAAGGAATCGTACAAAGATGGTTTGCAGTGAATTGGATACGGGTTCTTCAAGTCATTGTTGGCATTGACTCCATCAAAAGAGGGGACAAACTCGGACAGGTTGGATCCATAGAACATGTAGTCGGCGTTCGGCACTGCGCCTCGATCATAGTGCCCACCGATCTCTATGACGTCGTTCTGTGTGAGTGTGCTGTGGATGTTCGTCACGTCAAAGGGTCTGGGCAAATAAGGTGCTTTAGAGAAACTCAACGAACTGGGAGAGATGATGATTTGGACGAGCAACTCACGGACGAGTCTCCCATTATAAATGTCTTGAATTCTTCTATATCAAGTGGGTCAGTATTATGAACCACTTATAAGATCGATCTGACTTACAGGCCATTGAAAAACGAATGAGCAAACAGTTCACGGTCACCTAGCCTTTGCTTTGGATCTCTGAGTAAGAGCTGGAGGACGAAAATTGATCCAGTCACATTCATGAATATAATGAAGTGCCACTCACCGAGCGCACAAATAGTCTTACATGGTTATCAGAGGTCAGTCCGAATTTAACAGGTTCAACCCCAGCAAACTCGGCCAGCCATCTATACTCTGAGCAAGGCCAAGGGTGCTGATTTCTGTCAACCGGGGCAGTCAGATGAACGAAGAAATGACGTACAATGCCCTCAAACATATTATAGCAGGTAGTACCAACAGACCACCAGTCGGCCTTAAAACCATAATACTCGCCTCTGAGGGCCTCAGGTGCCATGTATATGGTCGTTCCGGCGCATCCCTGAATGACAGGCTCAACATGCACCATAGCATCTTCTTCATCGATTGTGTCATCTGAAAAATCGACGGCGAGGCCAAAGTCACTGAGACAGATGTGGCCATCTGACTTGAGAAGAATATTACTTGGTTTGATATCGCGATGCAGGATGCGGTGTTCATGAAGAAAAAGCACAGCAGCACACTGGAGGATTTATCAGTTCTGAATGACGCCGACAAAAAAGCACCTACGAGTTCAGCTGTGTAGATTCGAGCGGCTGAGATGGAGAAATATCCCTGTGCTCTTAACAAATTTTCCAAATCGCCTCCGGCATGATACTCCTGTCATGTTGATCAAGCTAAAACATGACAAAGTCGGATAAGAAACTTGCTCACCGTGACGAGATAAAAATTTTTCTTATCATGAAAACTTGCCTCCAACTGAAGTAAGAATCGATTTCCGCGTAAACGCCTCATCAGCTTTTGCTCTCTCAGAATATCATCATAATGCACATGACGACTCTTGAACATGACTTTGACAGCAAAGACCATTTGATCTCTTGGCCTAGTTCCCTTGGACCCTTGGGAAGGACCCTGAGCAAGATAAACTCTTCCTTGCCCTCCAATACCTAGTAATTTCTTGACAATGAGATTCTGGATGCGAAGTTCTCCAGATGAATCCAAGGTTTCGGGGTCTAGCTGATAATGATGTCCAATACTACCACTATCCAAAGCTGGAAAACTGGTGAAAATGTCTTTCCCGGATGTATTTTCCCTCGGAGTAGGTGTAGGGGACGGTGGAAGGTCGGAGAGTCGGGGAACTGGTTTGCGGCGAACTTTGAAGGGAGGTTGCCAAATTATATTTTCTTTCATGAGAGTAGCAGGTTGCTTCATCCTGAGGGACTGTTTCAAATAAAGAAAGGGAACTTTCATTGGGAAGAGTGGACAACGGAGCTGATCGCTGGAAATGTTACACGATGATCTGATCCTGACAGAAGGGTCCACGTAGACGGAAAACCTAGGCTGAATGCCACAGCAAGAGCCTGTTTCACGTATGTCGACGTGCTCGAAGCTTGAGGTCTATGGGGAAAAGCTCAGAATATCAGCGATAGATGGTAAGTCAAATCACACCTCAAAGTCTGGCAGCATCTCGGAAATGAGCTGCTGATCTTCAAGAAGCTCCAAGCTACCGGTGCCAGGATTGGAGATTCTGTATTCCTTGATATGAAGACTAGATCAGAACAAGATAAGATGAGGAACAAAGGTAGTGGTACACCTCGTTGTCGATAGCCAGAAATTGTTCATCCTGAATAGCGAGACATATGCTCGAGACGATTGATGCAATATTTTCTTGTTTCAACAAGGTGTCAGTCTCTGGGCCAACCCTCGACTCCGACTGCTTATAACCCGGAAAAGATACCAAGGAATTCCAGTGTTCCTGTACCATACAGCGTGGGCCGAGAAGAAATAGTATAGGTAGAACGAGACATACCATTTGTGCAATGGCATTTTCAAGGACCTTAATCTCATCATCTGATAAATGAACCCCATGCAAGAGAGTCGGAAAAGTTATCTTGACAGATTCATTTTCGCACGGTATGGATTGCATCCTTTTTAGTACTGGATGCAGATGTCGAGAGTGCTAATCTGGTTCTCGTATTCAGACGAGAAGCACGTTGAGTAGGCGGATTGTATAGAGGATGAGCGTCGGCGCTTGGGCTTTTATTCGAAATCCAAAGTAGCCTGGGCCCTCATTGGATTTCCCGGAAGAGGCTGACATATTGTAGTCCTATCTCGAGGGCGATTAATATGATAGTTGCTGAGCAATCTAATTTCAAGACTGACCAGCCCGCCCGACTCCCTTGGATAAGGTATCAAAACATAATGGCAATCGAGACCAAACGACCACCGTGGTATGTCAAGGCTCATTATTTGCTTGTGTTTTGAAATTCCCTATTTTTCACTGTGGACTCCCTTCTCATTTTTCTTGATATCTTACTATTGACGTCAAGAACAGCAAACCAGACAATTGGCGATACTTTCATTGGGTACATCGTGTCAAAGGATCAGACAAATCGCAAAGGAAGTCGGTCTCGCCATCTACCGGTGCTCATGGTGGATATTACTGAGCGCCGCATTCGTTGTTCGGTCTTCCGTATTGCAATCCCTGTTTCGCTGTCTACTCCATCATTACTGCTTCAGTACCTCGAAAGCTACTATTCTTCCTACCAAGATCTATTCACGGTGGCATACTTTCACCAATTCATGGTCATCCTCAACCCTCATTGAAAATTTTCAAGCTCAAAGGGAAGTACATGTTCGGGGTGGCCATAAACTTTGAGACTACGGGACATAAGGAACGCTTGGACTCGGATCAATGGAGTCGAGAGTGTAATTTCTGGCGGAAACCAAGCTAAGCAGAAGATACCATCTCAAGACATGGCGATCATGGGCGCTGTTTTCAGACAAGGCACTGGTCAAATCAAGATTGACCTGGAGATAAGGCATCAAAAGCATGCTTTAGCCCATAATACCATCACGGCGGAAATGAAGGAGGGGTTCTATTGCGAAAAACTAGAGGATCTATCTCATTATGGCATCGAGTTCCCACCACCCGGAAATTTAGTAGGAAATTTGAAATGGTGCCTTCTTGACTGAGAAAATCGCCTCTTCCATCCAACAGACAATGCTAATAACGAAGAACTGATCCAGGCTTCGACAAGCTGAAGAAATATGCAGTGCTCCGAAGATCAGCCTCGACGATGTAGCTGGTACAGGAAGAGGAGTTGATTTTTTTCGATGGTATCAGATTGAGCACCAAATGCACAGGGTGAAGAGACTCAACCACTGTAGAAACATCTGCACTTCTGGCTTCTTGCGGTTGCGATTCATATTTGGGTCAATACAATACTGCATATCAGCACTACATTTTTTATATGGGGCTATTATAATTGGTATCTTGTACCCTATACTTACCTCCTAATACCACCGTGTCCACCTAGGACGAGTTCTCTCATTGATAGGATCTTCATTTTGCACCAGTCATATTAACATCTCATCAAGTCATCGTATTCCCGGAAGTACTTTATCAAGCTAGACCTCCTATCTCTGTTTTCAGGGCTAATCGGCTCCTTTGAATATTCCTTGTGATTCTCGTACAACAAGAAAGGTTCCCATCAGACCCAATATTTCGTTGAGTGGATGTAGAGGTCTGCAAGGTAGATCTTCACACACGATCTTGGACCCATGAGAACGATAATCTGAAAGGAGAGGTTTTCTGGGACTTGGAAACCTTTCGAGTTTTTCAAATATTACATTGGAAAGGTAGGCTGGATCCTCGAAATCCTTTACTATTGTTTCTCAAAATGCTATGCCTGACCAACTTTTCTGATTGATCCTAAAATATATCATGGTCATTTCATGAGAAGGTATGTCAACAGACAGGCAACCAGCCAAAGCAATATTTAAGGCACGTCAAGAAGAAAGTATGATTTGAAATACTACTTGTTGTCAGGTCAACAAGTAAATAAAGACCCGACACATCGAGGAAAGGAGCGGAACCTTATGTTGGTTCTGAATTTTCTCATCAATTCCATTTTGTGCTTTTTTATCTGGAGATGTCCAAGATGTCGAGAACCATAAAGTTTCAGTCCACAGGGCACTACAAAGGCCAGTCCAATTGGAGCGCCGTTCAACTGCTGATAATATGACGACAGACCGGACCTAGATCGATATTGATTCCGGTCACAGTTCCTCGTATTTTGAGCCGGCGTTCCGGCGTTCGGGGTCGGTCCATAAATAGCTTTCGGTGGACCATCAGTCTGGAAGCATTTTTGACATCTAAAGCTCATGAGATCTGTATTTTCGATATGACGAAATTATCGAGTCTATCCGCACGCACAGCGAGTGCATATTGGTGTGCCTATATATTGAGCACAGTGGTTTAGACACTTTCAAACCCTAACAGTGTTGGTCTGACCAAGTTGGACTGATCCTTTGTTGACTCATATCCGTCCTCGATTTCACAGACAACAGCTACCGCACGCCATGAAACCTCCTCCATTGAACAACCGTTTTATAATTCCTCTACCTCCCCTGGATGCCGATGAAAACCTGCCTGAGCTACCCGAGCCTATCTCAATGCCAGAGAATTTAGTGGTACAGCTCAGTGGTAGCTTGCTTTTTGATTCTTTTGGAGATACACAACCGAAAGCGATTGGAACTATAAGTGAGTCTTGTTGCACATATATAATTTGTTTTTCATGTCTGGTGACTTTCTGTCATGCATCTAGCACTAGCAAGTGAATTGGACATTTGAGATCACTCTCAAAACGGGGAAGCAGCCAGAAGCGGAGAGGCTCTGGTAAAATGACCAACAAAATTCCCTTGTCTTAATGAAAGAGGATCGTTGTATATACGCTTTGAATTGTCAAATTTTTGTAGCAGCATAGTGGAAAAATTGCAGTACTTACTTTAATCAATAGTCTCTCTACCTAGAGCATGTCCATTTGACTCCGCCGTTGGTCCTGGTATCTGGTGCTCATCAAGGCAAATCCACGATCTGCAAAATATCCTGTGCCGAGCCATTTTTATCTATGATCGGGTAGGAATCCCTTGTCACAGTTTGTGTTCAATTTATCACTGTTGTCAAGTTTCGGGGATCCCCGAGACGAAGGCCAGATCAGTGGAGAAACTTTTTGAGCCATTAACGATGCATCTTCTCTCGCCACTTAGTGAATGATTTGATGCCATACATTCTTCATTCTGTGTATCGGAAAACATTCTAGAACCAACAACGTATGGTTGCCCATTGAGTCTCATGCACTGTGGCGGTTCGATATGGCAAGGCTTTCACGCCAGGCAATTAGTTGCTGTTTTGGAAAAGAGTCACCAAGGAGTCTTTTCAACAGTGACTACTCTTTTTCCTGGTATTTGAGGTACTGGAGTAACCATAGCCTGGCTGAAAACTACGGTCCAATGTACCAACATGACCACCGGTAATCCATGATACTGTTCGACGAGCATGAATTAAAAGGCGGAGAAATCTGCTTTGACAAGACGGGCGCAGAAGCTCAATCTGATCATCTGGGGTAGACTTCATTCTAGCAGGCCAATTTTAATCGCAGCGCTCACCGCGTGCCAAGTGTTGTCTTTTGTTGACGCATATATCTTGACATCACCCAGAGGGTACGGTCCGTGAGCACCAAGTTTGATGGTTTGATGGTAGCCCCTGAGCAGAGGATAGTGGATGTTGGTGTTCAGGGAAACTCATGTCTGAAAGGGATGGGTTAGGATACATCTGGATCTGGATCTACCCGATTGGTGACCTCAGAACAACTTTGAGTTGGTGCAAGAAAATGCGAAGCACAGCAAGACTGATAACAATCGTATGATGTCCCAAGCATAGCTCACCTGTAGCCTTACTTTTAAAACATGTGCTGATGGACATGGAAAACATCGCGTTCGTCGGCCTCGCTACTATCATTGACGGAAAGGGCAGAGTCAAAGACGTTGATCGGAACAGTAATCGCAACCTTTAAACCTCGTGAATCTTCGATAATGCATCTTGATTTGGGTCGCGACGGACTGACAGGGGATATCGCGACGTCACCCATGACGATCGTCACACACACATCTTGTAGCAACAATGACTAGCCATACGACTGTACCCTCAGCACCAAGCCCATCTACTCCTCTGACTGAATCCTATACTTACCACTCACCTCTTCCAACGGCCACAGGTCCTTATATCCTTGGCGTTGATGAAGCCGGTCGTGGACCTGTGCTAGGCCCATTGGTGTACGGTGTCGCATACTGTCCAGTGGCATACAAAGAAAATCTAGATAGCCTCGGTTTCGCAGGTGACAACAGGATTTACTATCACGTTACCCTCTAATTTGACTTCAATGAGCAGATTCCAAAACCTTGAATGCTGCCACAAGGTCATCACTGCTTGAAACACTCAGTTCAGATCCCTCGAATCTTGGTTGGTCAGTCCGTGTGATCAGGTGGGTATTAACAAGTTCTTTAGTGATAAATAGTCTGTTATGTGACGGAATAGTCCGCAAGCGATATCTAGTGGAATGATTCGAAAGCCACCGATTAATCTAAATAAGCAATCTCAGGAAGCGACTGTCCTCCTCATTCGAGAAATCCTTGACTGCGGAATAGAGCTGAAGGAGGTCTGTCATTGTGCATGTATCCGATGGAAGAACTACCTGATACGTCACATAGGTTTATGTCGATGCGCTGGGAACAACCACCACGTATGAAAAATACTTGTCTGGATTATTTCCAGGCATCGCGTTCACAGTCGCAACCAAAGCAGATGCTAAATTTAAAATCGTCGGAGCTGCCAGCGTGGCAGCGAAGGTTACCAGAGACGCCTGCATCGAAGGATGGTATTTCGAGGAGAGCCTCAAGAATAGCAAGCTCGGGTGGAGTACGGACTTTGGATCAGGATATCCTTCCGGCAAGTACCTTCATAAGAGTCTAACCCCAAACCTCATATCCAATAGATCCGAATACGCAAACATGGCTGAAACAAAACATCGAACCAACCTTCGGCTTTCCCAAGCTTGTCCGGTTCTCATGGACAACTATCAAAGTGATCTTGGAGAGTACAGCACACCGAGTTAAATGGTATATTTTTCCGGTGACCGATCAACAAACGTTAACCAAATCGTAAGGACTGATGAGGGTCAAACATCTTTGATCAAGGCTTTTGAGACTAGCAAAGGCCTAGACAAAGATCGTTGTCTAGTAGCGAAGGATCTTCAATTAAGTAGTGTGAACACGCTGTAAACGTAGAACATATATACCAAAGAAAAACTGATACTAAACAATCAATTATCTAATACTGTCGTCTTTTTGGATCTGGCAGATTCGCAGGTTCTTCGGTGGCTTTACGCTTGGACCCGAAACCAATTGAAAGTTTGCTTCTCTCCCCGGGAACAGGTGTACCACCTTGAGATGGTGTCTCAATCGCAGATGAGATTCGTGAGAACCCTGGCTTCGGCGCTGGGGACCCAGATGCACTATGTGTGAAGCTGGAGGGACCAGGACTGTCACCATTGGGCAATGCTTGCATCTGAGGAGCAGGGACAGTCATGAAACCAGGTTCTGGTTTTACTTGAGCATTCTTTCCCTCCTTCTTTTTCTTTGTTTTCTCAGTCTTGCCTTTTGCAAGGGGTTGTGCATCGAAAAACTCAGCGGCTTGAGGAACCGCACTGGCGACATCGTCAACGGAAGATAAATGATGATACCAGTTTTACTTACCCCCTGTTACCAACTGACAGTACGAAGTGCGCCTGCCCTGTTTTTTCCTGGCGCTGTTGGAATGCTTTATTCATGCTCAAAGGCGTATCTCCACTCGCCATTGCTTCCTTCTTCTTCTCTTCTGCAATTTTCTTGAGTCGTTTCTCAGTCTTCATCTTCCCAGATCCTTTCCCGTGAAATTTATGTGACAGTGCTTTCCAGGCTTCTTTGGGCGTCAGTTGCCGTCCAAATTCATCATAATAAACGATATTAACATCAGGCTTGTAGTCCTTGAACATGTTGAGATTCTCGCGTGCTTCCTGTTGTTCCCGCATGCGATTCTCATATTCTCGCTGAGCCTGATCCTTGTTTCCGCCACGGGATTGAAGGCGTTCCAAATCCCTCTGAGCAAGCCGTTGACGCATACTCGCAAGCCAAAGATCTCGCTGCAGTTGGACTTTTTCGCGCTCTTGCTGATCTGCCGAGGATTGAGCAAGTATACCTTGTTGTCGAAGGATGTTGAGGGTAGATGCCATGCCCGCACTGAATGTCTGTTCATTGGATGTCCCGATGAGGTCTCCATTATTAGCTTCCTCAGCTTCTGTCTTCTTGATGGCATCCTCTATTTCGTTCAGCATGTCCATATCAAAATCCTCATCCTCCTCGTCCTTCATTTGAATCTCGCCAGTCTCAAGTTCATCCAGAATCACATCCCCAGGTGCCATGGACACATCTCTGGAAGGCTGCTGGCTAGCACCACCACGTGCAGGAGGTATAGAGTGCTCCTCAAGCTCTGGTTTGGACTTCACCATGGGTTCCAACATGACAGAGCGGACAAATTCCGACGTATCGTCAAATGTCAAACCCCTATCTTCGGCTTCTTCAACCTTAATGCCATTCGACATTGTCAAAGCTGCCTCTTCTTGAGCACGCTGGTCAGCAACTATTATAAGTAAGATAACAGATTGTACCCAGAGAGTGACTATCAACACACTTTTTTTGGCAACTTCTTCGGGTGAAAGCTTTTTGGGTTTGTTAAGCTTCGCACGACGAGAACGAGCCAGGGCAGCCTGAAGATCGTCATCATCAACGAAATTGGCATTCAGGTCTCGCTCGCGCTGAACGGGTATAATAGGCTTTTCGTCGACGTCCATCTGGATGTCATTATTTAGATCTGAGACATCTGGTGCTCGTCGCGATGAGCGTTTCTTCTTGTTCTGGTATTAAAATTAATTCCAAATCATACAGCATACACACATCCAACTTGCCTTTGGCTTTTTGAAACCGATCTCGTCCGCTTGCTTATAATCCAAAATATCAATGTTTTCTGAAGGACCCCCATCAGCAGGTAGTACAAGTAGATGAAGAAGTAACAAACTTGTGTAATCTATACTGAGGAGCGATTTGTTGATAGCCACAGCCGCAGATCGTTTCTCTTCCTCTCGTTTGACTTTCGTCGATGGTACTGCCGATCCCAGACGGAAACCCTTGATATAAAAGGGATAAGAATATGTTCGGAAAGAGAAAATGATGATGTACAGAATCTTTTGGACCCTCTAACTCCTCATCATACTTAGCGAGGATAGTTTGCTTCACGCCTTGATTACCGTCCTTGAATTCCTCATCATCATAACCTGTGTAATCGCGCCGTTTAATCTTGAGTTCTCGATTTTTTTGTCGTACTTCCTCCTCCGCCATTTCAACGTTCTGCAATTCATCCTCTGAAAGGCATGTCGGCTCTTGCATCATAACTGAAAAGAGATGAACACACCTAAGTTATCAAGGATGCGGCTGTCTTTGAGCGTAAGTATACGCGCTTCGCCTTCATCCAGCGTATCGAAGGCGTGGCTGACCTTTAAGCCCTCGAGGTCACCTACAGGCGTGTCAGAAGCAAAGGACAAAATAAAGCTGCTGTATCGCACGCTCGGTATATTCTTCTTGGAAAACTTTGTCCATTTGTTCCAGCTCCGCTTGCCTCTTCCTTGCAAGTTCTTTCTCGCTCTTCTTGCTCCTTTTGATCCACTTTAATGTATCGTCATCACCATCTGCATCGCCGAGGGTTGCACCCTTGAGTGAAGCATGTAATTCCCGGCGATTTCGTACCCTAATGAGTTTGTATAAGAGCTCTGTTCTTCGACAGTGTCATAGCCTATGAGGCCAATAGAGGAACATAGAAGTGACTGTGCGACGAAGAAAGACCGTGTACTCACTTGGCTATTCCCTCTGCAATCCTCCTAGAACGAGTAACAACACATATTAACACTTGCCAAAGAGAGAGAGCTAGACGTACTTTGTTTCTTGTTCTTTCTTCTCCCTTTCGCGTTGGTTCCTGTAATTTTCTTCTGCCTCTTGTTCCTTGTCATTTGCTGGTGCCTTGTCCTCAGTCAACGGCTTGAGACCAAGCGAGATACGAATCTTATTGGTTTCTTCCAAGCTGATGCTCTCCTCAAGAGACATGATGTGAGATTACGCTTGTTGAATATAGTGAAATTTGAAGACGAACGAGGCGCTAAAAGCAAGCTGTAAAGGATCTGCTTACCTCAGCCATCAAGTGTCTTTTAGGGCTACCTGCGACTTACTGCACTCATGACTTCATTGCTGTTACCGTTCCGTCAAACCTATCGTTACCTTGTGCGCATTTACATTTATCTCCGCAGCACCCATCTGGACATTATTCTCAGCAACGCCAGGCTCATGAGAGTCCAGTCATCTTCTACTCGGTGGTTCTCGGGACAATTGGACCAGTAATGGCCATTACCATCCCTCCAATCAGGGAACACTTTGGCTACAGACCCGCTGAAATGATCCCAGCTACATATCCTCGTGTGTTTAACCCAACCTATTCTCGAACATTTGCTCAGGCTTTTTCTAGTTCCTAACAGACCACGGAGACCTGTACACGGGTATGAAGACGAGTAGCGCCTCTTCTGAGTGCAATTTTTGTCTGAACACAATCATGGAACTCAAGGTGTAAGAATGAGATGCGAAGTTGGTTTTGGAGATTCACGCGTCTGATGTCATCTATCGTTTCCGAGTTTACCAGCCTAGATCTGATATTTTCTCCTTCAAACCAAACCCCGGTATTATTCTCTCACTTTCGCCCTTCGATAATCCAGAGAACGGGTTTCCTACTTTCCTGGCATAATTTTCAGTCCACTTCGACATGTTCCTTGAAAACAAGGCCGATAATCCCACAAACCAGAGCTTCGCCAAGTGCAACGACCTGATGCCAACAGGGAAAAGCTCATCCTGAACCGTTCTCTATTTTCGTGAACTAGTAAGTCATGGTAGTAATGGACCATTGAGCTAAATAATGGACGGAGGCGAACCTATACAATTGTCCTTCTACACTGCACTCGTCTCTGGCATGTAAGAAGGTCAGCCCTCTACAAAGTCCACGACTCATAGCGCCTGGTGCATGCTAAAATGCACTGGCAATAGCCTACACTTGGTACATCGGAAAATATCTGCACACCCCATACTCCCTTGACCATTCATTACGAGCTTTTGCCAGGACGAAGTTCGATATCTCTCCAGGAGTTCTGCCATAATGTCATTTAGTGGACCATCCTGTTTTTATGCTTTTGGCTTGTGAAACTTTCCTCTAGAACCATTATTTTCATTTTATCTTTTACACGAAACTACACCCTTTGAAATTTTGATTACGATAGTAATAGGAATTAGTCACACTCAAACTAACTATTCACGACGGGTCCTTTATCTAGTTTTGATCGCCTGCTGTAATCATGTTTTGCAGGTCCACAAATTCACAGAGAGGCTAGTCCCCCTGATCGAGACCAGGATTATGAAGATACATATCAAACTGTTGGTTCTCTGCTAAACGAGGTTGATATCATTCTTGAGTCACAAAAGCGACTCCGATAAGTTTTTTTACTAACCAATGAATTCTTCTCGTCTGAACGAGTCAAATTGAATACCCATACACCGATACGAAAATGGTTGTGTTCAATCTGAGTTTTCACCCCATCAGTCACGCAGGCCTGATCTTTGTTTTTTGAAATTAGTCCTAGCATCAAAACCAATTGTTTTCCTAAATATCTGCATCGCGGCCTTCATAGTTTCTACGGTGTCCGAGACTCGTCCGTATGACCTCTAACGACGCCAAGGCTTATTAGCACAGCGTGTGTGATGTCATCACGCCAATTTGAAACTTAATATAATCCGGGACCTGAGCAGTTGACCCCAGAGCACATGACACAAATCATCATGGGGTTGGACCAACCTACGAGATTGGCTTATGCGCTATTGAGGAGATTGCTCCCGAATCTCACTTCAGAAGGTCCCTTCGCAAATAATCAACCCCTTTTGATCGATACTGGACTAGCTGAAAAGCTTTCTAATTGCACAAGCGTGATTCACTGATGACATGAAGCGAACCCTCCATTTCGTGGATCATTCTAGTGTCCATCTTCGGCTACTCTCGGTTGTTTCCTGGCCGCGTCAATTCAGTCCAAACCACGAGGTCAAATTTATCATTGAGAACGGAACATACGCAATAGCACCCGTGTATTTCCCGTAGTTGGAAATATCATTTGGAGGCGTTGCTGTACCTGAGTCTCGATGGGGTTTCACGCTCTCCAGAAGATCATGGGATATACTGTCTTCTATTTTCACTGTCATCTATAAATCATCCGTCGAGGAACAGTCTCTTTGGCCTCCCTCCCTCGTTCTCTCCGCATTCACTCCCATCCCCACTTTACGATATCATGAACCAGACCCGTTACCTTTATCTCGGCGATCTACACAAGCGAATCGGTGTGCTGAAGCAGTGGGAAAGGCATCGTAATCGCAAACAAGTTCATTGGTTAATGGAGTGCTTCGCGGAGGCAGTCAGTGACTATTCAGTCATAGCCCTTAATGATTTGTAACGGTCTGCATAGCTTGGAGTCTTCCTTTACTGCTTTCCTGGCAAGTTTCCTCTAGTCTGGAGGCAGGAATCTGTCATTAACTGTAGCAGGTATTGGCTCAAACCTCGGTTATATCCTTGGAGGCATCACACAACAACAAGGCGTTTCCTGTGAATACACATGCTCCAAGTTCACACACTATACTAACAGTTTACAGCTGTATTCCAGATCGGATTTGGCTATGCGCTTGGTATCATGTTCGCTCTCGGAATCGCTGCAGGCACTTCTGGGGGTCACTTCAACCCAGCTGTTACAATCGTTCATGTCATTTTCAGAGGTTTTCCCGTTCTGAAAGCCCTTAGGTGAGAGATATGTCCTCCGAGTCCACGTCAGCTAATTTTCTAATCTGAGGTATATCGTTGCCCAAATCTTTGGTGGTTACGTCGCTTGCATGCTGGTGTATTACCAATGGCGGCCAGTCATTCATGAAATGGTTGATGGGCTGATTGCTGCTGGCAAAGAGGCAGATCTGTTCACGCCAAATGGACCTCCTGGTGCATTCGGTCTCTATACTCTTCCCGGAGCAAGTCTCGGATCCACCTTCCTCAATGAGTTCGTTTGCGTGCGTTTCTTCATTGCATCAAGGGCATAGAAGCTCATCTTGATATCAGTCTTTCTTTGTCGGACTTGTGATTTGGACTGCTAATGATCCAACCAATATGATCATCACTCCAGCGCAAGCTGCGCCTTGCATCGGTCTTTCCTAGTACGTGAATCTCACCATCATTTGTATCGAATTCCTCCGACACGAAAACTGCCAGTGCGGCTGTTATCTGGGGTTTCTCACCCGTTGGGGTAGTCATGAACACTGCTCGTGATCTCGGTGGACGATTATGGGTATTGACGATATGGGGGTTACAAGGTTGAATGCCTTTCCTTCTTATTGTTGAAATGTTAGCTCAAATTGTTACCAGCTGGTGGAGGCAAATATGCTGCTATCACCGCCCTCACGAACATCCCTGCTACCCTCTTCGCAGTCATCCTCTACGAAGTATTCTTAGTCGACTCGGATCGGCTTGTTACTCCCCAGGCGTTGGAATTCACTCATCTTGCTCATGGAAACAGGCGTTTTACTTCTAAACATGCGAGAGATGAGAGTACCATCGAGCGGGGATATAATACTGACCACGATTCTGGAAAAGCGAGCATTACCGCACTTGAATATGCTTCTCAGACCAGGTAAGGGATTTAATCGGAAATACGCTGTGATAGTCCTAAATTCTTGGATCCTCTTTTCTATTTTGATCGAGAATTATGTATTCCCTATACATGTATAAATACAACGACCCGACATTGATGTAAAACACTGGATCTTCGATCAGGGGAACTTGAAAGTATTGCTCCTGAGAAGAAAGACTTCTGATTCTTATGTAACATTTTGAAAATGTCACTAAAGTGAGATTATGATGTGTTCAATAATACCATAACCATTTGGCTGGGCATTTGATATCGTTATATAAGCCAACAAGGTGTGCCAGGAGGGGAGGGGTACCACGTGAAATACAGTAGGTAGTGATAGAAAATAATGGCTGTTGGTTATGAATAACCATGACAAGTCGGAACCGGTAGTCAAATATCCGGGATCAAACACCTTTCGACTGTTTCCACAATACTTACACTTTTTGTATTCCAGACGCACCTCAAGTTACTGCAATGACACCACAGACCTATAAACGCATAGTGCTCAACTCGAGACCTACGGATAACTTTGAAGCGGACACCTTCCGAACAGAGGTCCTACCCTTCGCGTCACTCGGAACGCCTGGGAACCAGCAAGTACTCGTACAATGTACTTGGCTTTCTCTAGATCCAGCGATGAGGAATTATACTCGAGATGCGCGTAACTATTTACCGCCAGTGAAGATAGGAGAGGTAGTTCAATGTCCATGACATTTCTAGTTGCAATCAAGTTGAATTTAGAGGGATAATAGACTATGCGCGCATCGGGACTGGGCGTTGTCATTTCTACCGGAGATAACAGCAAATTCAAGATTGGGGACTACGTAACAGGCTCATGGGGTATCAAGGTTTACTTTTGTTCATGCGGACCTTGGGACTGACACTTTGTTCTGTACCTCAGGCATGACTGAATATGCTGTCGTCCAGGACAAGCATCTCGATAAGGTTGAGTGAGCAATCCGCGCGTCTCCCCTAGAGTTCACTGCTTCAACTCAAAGGGTTGTAGACTTTATCCAGGCATTGAGCCTCTCGACTACCTCAATACACTCGGTTTCTCTGGTCTCACAGCATATTTCGGACTCATGAGGATCAGCGAACTTAAATCGGGAGAAAAGCTTGTTGTTTCGGGTGCAGCTGGATCTGTTGGTCACGTTGCGTGTCAGCTCGGTAAAGCAGCTGGGGCAAAGGTCTATGGGATCGCCGGTTCACAAGAGAAATGCAATGCCTTGGAGAAAGAGACCGGTATAGAGAAAGCTTTTAATTACAAAAGCCCAACCTTCTTTCAAGACTTTAAAAACACCGTCGGGTATCTGGACGTCTATTTTGATAATGTCGGAGGTGATATGTTGGATTTTATGTTGACGCGATTGAACAAAGATGCCCGGATTGTTCTCTGTGGTATGTCATCTTACAAGTCCTTTCACTGGAAAATTCAGTCTTAAAAAAATGATTAGGTGCCATTTCTACATATAGTATGTCTCGGAAGGGGGAGGGGTTCTCCTATTGGATTTTGTGCTCAACTATGTTTTCAGATACAAATACGCCCAAGGGTCTTCAACGCTATACCAACATCATTGCTCAGCGTGCCAAGGTCCAAGGATTCATTGTGTATGATCTGAACGAGTTCTTTTTTCCCATTTACATTTATGCTCATGTTATTATTATTATTATTCTCTCAATAGTTTTGATTATGTGAAGGACTTCCCGGTAGCCCTCGAAGAAATGCGAAGAGATTTGATCAGCGGCAAACTCAAGCGACATTTCCACAAGATTGAGGGAGGCATTGAAGAAGCTCCCAAGGCTCTACCAATGTTATTTACAGGCGAAAATGTTGGCAAGCTGTGCGTGAGACGGGAATTGGATTCGGCCGCCGCAAAGACTGACTTTTTTATTCAGAGTGGTCAAAGTTTCCGAGGACCCGGTTGTTAGATCGAAACTTTGAGGTGTGGTTACGTGTGTGGTTCTTCAATTGAACCGTCTGATCACGGGAAGCGAGTTTTATGGGTAACATGTGTAGAAAACAATGTATTTACATCTCATATACCTTGCTGAGACCTCAAATCCTATACTCGAACACCCCATGAGTCTCGTCACCCACTCAGTGAGCCTTTATACTCCCCATTCCAATACTTGCGAACCAGCTCTGAGCGGTAATTCGAAAATTACACGTGATCATAAAGTAATACAGTCCGGTTCAGCCTCACTAGATCCTGACCTTCAAGTTTCCAAAAAAAAAAATGCCCTCCTCGACGTCGACGTTGAATACTCATCCGCGATCTTGGATCACCAATGTAATTCGACAGCTCAAACTCATTGTGCCTGGTGCCATGATCACGTATTATCTGGGTACACTAGACAAACTCGTACGCGTACTTCAGTCGGAAGATGACGCTTTCCACAGGTGCGGTGGTATCATGAACAGCTTCATGTCCTATCGCCTTGTTCACATTGTTTTTTTTGTTCTTGTCTATCACGAAATCTCCTGTTTAGTAAAGTGGCGTTTGTGGCTCTAGGTCATGTTTTCGTGATGATGGCTCTGATTTTTTATGTTTTGTTCTTGATACATTGGAGAGATGAACGTCCTGACGTTACGTTGATTTCCTCTTATTCTAATTTCATGCGGTCGAATGTCTGAAAAATCTCCCTCCCCCCAAACAATAGTGGCGCACCTGGCGAGAATCAGGTTCTCTTTCGGTCGTTATCCCTGTACGTTCTTTTTGAACTCTACCACCCTTGTCTTGTTCTCATTATTCATGATCGTGTATGTATATATAGGTTTTGACCGCCACGATCATCGTCGGTTGGATTCTTCATGTTTTGATACTAGGTAGTTGGACCAACTTGGGCTATACACAAGGAATTGTGGGTGGTAAGCTTGCTTCTGCTATTTCTTCTTGTTGCTGCTGCTCCCTCTCGAGTGACTATTTCTAATGATTTTTTTTTTTCCGTGAAGCGACAAGTCTGTATGTACTGATATTCGGTGTTCTGGCTTTGATCCCCGCGCCGAGGAAACGTAAAGAAACTTGAAAACTTGTCGTATCGGCTTTTTTTTCTTTTCCTAGTTTACTCTATACCGGTATTGTTCTCTACGAAATTGTTTTGCTTTGTATTGTCATTTACGAAAAAGACGTTGAGGGGTTGAGAAGTGAAAACCTATTTAATGAACTAAAGTAATGGAAGAGGTTCTCCGACTGCTTGACAGTCGAACAACAAGGACCATATTTCTTGTCCAGGTTCTAGGAATGATGGACAAGAGATAACATGTGCTCATCTAGTGTATCAAAGGCCGATATCACAATGCTATCATTATTTCCTACAACACAGGATTCGTTTGACAGGAATAATACACACGGGAAAGCGTTACTTAGATCACTAATCACCAACGAGTCTTTGTTTATCAGATAGAGGGACCACTTCTCAAACGTCATGCCAGTCTTCATCTTCATAAAACATCTATCCATCCTCTTCCCTCTTCCCACCAACCAGGCTTATCCTTCGCATAAGATTCTGTAGCTTTCAACTTGGCCGTAATATCCACATGCGCCCTCTCGTACGATTTCCATGCCTGAGTCTTCTTCAACGCATCTTTCAAAACTTGGGCTCTCTGCTTCGCAACTTGCGTCCTTTCAAAAAACTGAGCACTAGCCGAGTTCAACAATCTCTCGCCCTGCTTCTTTAGATCCTTGGCACGTCCACGAGCTTTATCATTCCGCAAGACAACCTCTTCTCCTACTGCACGTGCTTTACCTTTACTTTGACTAACGACATTCAGAGTCTGAACTTGGATAGAGTTCATGAGACTGTCCATGGCCTCGACCAAGTCTTTAACACTGCTATCAGGCCTCCCTGTATTCTGGAAAATCCTGGCGCCAATGTCCAGTGCCTCAGAAAGTTCATTACCGAAACGCAAACTGAGAGCATTGGGTTTAATCAGGTCGGGTAGAGCATACTTCGTTGCCGAGAAAATAGAAGACACTGGTTTGACCTCGGAGGAAGAGGTTGGGGGGACGGCATGCTGCTGCATGTCCTTGGACGATGGAGCTTGGGGCATATCAGAGGCCACGATGGGCGAGGGAGAAGGACCAGGCACCATGAGGGAAGGAGTAAAACTGTGAGACAAAGAAGAAGGATGGGTGTGAACGGAAAGAGAGTCGGTATGCGAAGTGGTAGAGAGCGAGTTTACTTGAAAAGGCTTTACAGAAAGAGATGTGATCCCAGGTGACAGGACGCTAAGAGAGAAGTCCTTGAAAGAGGAAGTGGCAAGAGCAGTACTGGTACCGACTGGCACCGCAAGAGTTCGATTGAATTGATTGGCTTGGTCGACGTCAAAGACCCTAGTAGGCGAGTGGAATGCGGTATTGAAAGCGACACCCATCATGATAGAAACAAGTGCAAATCTACAAGCAGAGTTGGTCCAAGTGACGAGAGAAGTACATGGCTGCTACATACAGAGTGACCGCTCGGGCAGGATGGCCGTTGTCGAATACAGTCTTGATCTGTCGAGCGGGACTATCGAGGGCTTGATGGATGACTTGGAATGCTCTAGAGGGCTCGAGACAAGAGAGATCATCAGCGCTGGACAAGGGTTCTTTATCGGAGGTCAGGAAGATGGTTTTGTGAGCCGGAACTCCAAGGAGTTCCCAGTCGTCCTCTGCGGCGTGACGCAAGACAGGATCGGCAGAGGTAGGGACCAGAACGGGCAAGTAGGCACTGTGACGTGATAGAACCGGGAGAGTTGCAGCAGGAAGATAGACGATCGCCAGAGAGGCATGAGCCTGCAAGTCGAGCTATGAACGCAGTGAAGGTCAAGAGAAAGAGTTTAGCAAGGTGACGCACTATATCAGCCGGGTCGGGGGTGTCGTTGGTACAGTCGTGGACAGTTATAGTAAAGTTGTCGTCCTCGCAGCGGAGATGCAGGGTTTGCACGGGGCCATTATCTGGATCGAGGGAGCCGAGAAGAAGATTTCCGGAGAAACTGGCGGCTCTCTGGATGAGGCTCTGGACCAAAGACCACTTGATGGGGGAAGATGAGCCATAGAGAACGATATCCAAGTCTGTGGCCTGGGGTGTCGCTGGCTGATGACTGAATACAGCAGAGTCGGAACGAGATATGGGCTGCTCCAGATCAGGAGGACTGGTCAGAGGATCTGGGAAAGAGAGGCGAAGGTCGCGGATAGAACTGTGAGCAGCGGTGCTGGTGCGCGATGCACTGAGGGTTCCAACCAGGCTCTGGTCGAGAGCCTTCTGGTCGTCCTGGCTGATGTCGGGGATGTCGTCTGCTGGTCTGGGCGCAGGCTGGAGGACGGCGTCGTCGTCGACAAAGCCCTCCCAGGCCTCGACTTGGCTGCCATGCGAGCTGCCGATGCTGAGGGACGATCTGCGGGAAAGAGGCCTTGAGCTGAGGGAGTCGTTGTCGTCTGAGACGCGGCCGGCGACGTCGAGCCAGTCTGAATCGGAAAGGCTGTCGAACTCTGACATGGGAGTAGTAGTAGAGAGCTTACTTATGGAGTTGCCTGATATAGCTTTTTCTCCTCCCCATGAGCATCCCACAAATCGCACAGGCCGTCGCCATTGCCTCCGACCCTGCCCAGGCCGCTCTCCACCACGACGCCCTCCAGTTCATCGCCGGCGTCCAGCAAAATGCCAGCGAGACCTGGCGACTCGCCCTCCCCATCTTTGTCGACCGCGACGAGCAGGGCAGGAAACGGCACACACCCCAGACGAGGTTCTTTGCGCTGCGAGTCCTCGACGAGTTTCTCGACAACAGGTCTGCCCCGGCTTGAAAAAAAATATATATAACAGCTCTCTCACTGTTTCCAGGTTCGACCCCCTGGACGACGACCAGTTCAACACCATCCAGCAGTCCCTCATGGCCTACCTCCAGGCAGAGTACATCGGAGGACCTGCTGAATCCGATACACCCTGTATGTAGTCCTGCTCACCCTCCCTGCACTCGTACTCACCGACCCCAACAGTCCTCAGAAACAAATTCTCTCATACCCTCACTCTCTTTTTCCTCTGCACGTACATCGACCGATGGCCCTCCTTCTTCGACGACTTGTTCCTTCTCATCCGGACTCCCGTGCCCAACGCTGCAACGTCCAACTTCAACCGCCATGTCTCCCTCCTCTTCTTCCACACCGTCCTTGAAATTTCCGGCGAAGTAGCCGACCAAACCATCAAGGCAGCACGCTCATGGAATCCCACAAGACACCAGCGAGACGCGCGAGTCAGAGACGCCGTCAGAGAGCGCGCCGCGGCAAAAGTCAACCAAGCTGTTCTCTTGGTTGTAACAGAAGCAGCCGAGAGAATGGTCGAGTTGAGGAAACTGGACTGTACCGGCAACCTCAAAAAAGACTTGGATGCAGCCGTCGAGACTGTCGACTGGGGCATCAGAACATTTGGATCCTATGTTGGTATGTCTCCTCTTAATCCTCCCATGTCCGTGCCTCACGTCAGATCCGGGCAGGTTGGATCGATATCAGCTTGACTGTGACACCTGCGACTGTGAACCTGCTGTTCAGCATGCTAGCTGATGCCTCATTACCTATCCGATTGGCCTCCTCCCTATCCATCCTCCGCATCGTATCTAAAGGACTCAAAGAACCTGGTGATAAACTCCAACTCATTAAAGTGCTTTCCCTCGGCCAGGTCCTCGATGCCCTGGAAGCCAAAACACGACAACAACAGATCGAAAGGGGTGATACCGTGGATGAAGGAGAGGAATCCTACCGGGAAGCTCTCGGCAGGATGCTGAGCGTCTTGGGGCTGGAATTGGCAAAACTCGTCGATGTAGGGGCTTCATTGCATTTTGACTCTCGCTCATGCTCATCCAGCAAAGGAACCAGGGACACAAGACATCTGCACAGAAGCTAATTCGTACCTCGAGCAGATATTGCCGGTCATGCTGCGATTTATGGCAGACGATTACGATGATACAGCATCAACAATCTTCCCCTTCCTGCATGTTATTCTCGCCAAGGTGAGTATCTCCTTTTCCCAGTTCTTATGCATGATCGAACTCTGTCTAGTACAAACGTGACCGGAAATCCACCAAAGAACCGCTTGGTGAGAGTACACGCTCTTTCCTGATCTCTCTCGTACAGGTCATCATGACAAAACTCAGATGGGAAGAGAGGTCAGATCCTGATGATTCAGACGACGACGATGTAATGGAATTCGACAAGATGCGCAAGGTAATCATGTCCATCTCCAGAGAATCGATCTGTCTGATCTCTTCCCTCAGGATCTACGAACGTTCTTGGACTCGGCATTGGTAATAGATCAAGATCTTGTCACGAACGCTGTGCAGACTCTCGCTTTTGAGATTATTTCGGTGTACAGGCAAGGTGTGCCTCTCAAGTGGAATGATGTCGAATTGGCAGTCTATCTTGTTTTCATCTTTGGAGAGATCAATAAAAGTCAGTGTGTTCATGGATTGTATGTTGACCATAGTACTCATCTTGGAGGTCACAGGCGGCGGCAAGGGTCGCATTGCCTTTTGCCAGGCTCCCCCTGTCGATAAAACTGTAAAAATCAAGCCAGTCCTGGATTATTCAATGTACCCCTTGACAACACTTGGAGGGATGTTACTCGCACTCGTGCAATCTGGGATTGCATCATATCCCAACAAGCACGTCGCGCTACAGTACTTTGAGACTGTGGCGAGATATACAGACTTTTTCAAGGTCAGAAAAGAGTGTATTTTACCTACTCTGGAAGCTATGATCGACCCTCGGTGGGTTCCTCTCTTCACTTTGCATTCTTGAGGCTGAGTTGGTGAGCAGAGGCCTACATAGCGAAGATGCGTCCTACCGTTTCCGACTATATTATCTTTTCTATAAATTTATAAAAGAAAACCGAGCGGAACTCTCACCGGATCTCAGTCCTACCATTATCAACAACCTACGTGATCTTTTGCCTATAACTATCGAAATGCTAGAACTAGAAGAAGGCGAACCGGACGTTCTCGGTGAATTGGTTCGTGGCACCAATTTCGACTCTCAACTCTACCTCTTCGAAACCGCTGGCATTTTGACCTCTCTCACGTCTAAAACACCGGATCGTCAAACGAGCTTGTTGTTATCCTTGGTCAAACCTCTTTTGGATGACTTGTCGGTGAATTTGCGGTTGTTTAGAGAAAAGGGATTGAATATGGAAGATTTGGATAGTTTGGTTCCGATTGTGAAGGTGCATCATATTATTATGGCGCTGGGGAATATTGCCAAGGGGTTCCCGGATTATCCGAGTGCGAACTCGGAGAGTTATAGTATGCCCTCGCTTGAGGTGTTTTCAGAGATTGCGAGGGTGATTTTGGTGTGTCTTGAGGCGATGAATGTGTTCAAGGTTATTCGGGATGCTGTATGTGTGACCTTTCTTGTTTTGGTGGGTTTGCTGACTGGCGTTCCGAAACAGACGAGGTTTGCGTTTGCACGCATACTGGCTACTACTGGGCCTACTATCGCCAGCTTCATTCCTCCGTTGATGGAGAATTTGTTGGCGCATTTTGAACCTTCGGAATTGGTGGATTTCCTAAACTTTATCGGACTCCTGATTTTCAGACTAAACGTGAGTCGTGTTTTGTTTTTTTCGTTTTTTTGTTGATAGGCGTTTTTTTTTTTTACACAGAAGGATTTGTTTGATGTCATTGATCAATTGATTGGTCCCTTGAATCTGCATCTCAGTTCGCTTTTGTCATTGCCGATTTCTGGAACGGACGATGAACGCGCGCATAGTGAGACGAAAAAAGCGTATTTGGCGCTGTTGAATAATATCATGGCTGGGGATTTGCAGGGTATTTTCACCTCGGAACGTGAGTTGTGAACACGTGTGTGTGTGTGTGTGTGTTTTCTAACCATGGTTTTTTTTAAATCTTTTCCCAGGAAATTCCGCTAGTATCGAATCTCTACTAGAGAGCATGTTGAGTATAGCGGATGATACTTCACAACCATCGAGTCAGAAAGCCGCTTTTGTTTTCTTTAACAAATGTGTTGGGTGTTGGGGTAGACGGATCACAGAGCATGACCAGAACGGTTTACCTGGATTTGATCGATTTATTTACGAGCGCATTATCCCGGTCGCTTTTCGGGTCCCTTGTGCTCCCGATTTCAACTTGAAAGACGGACAGGTTATCGTTGTAAGTCTCCACAAAGATGAAAAATTTTGACACCC
>Ga0153955_100269_pt1 | contig 32525 bp, 30 predicted proteins | sample TSFL039MetaG_FD_104744 | JGI IMG/M metagenome (GOLD analysis project Ga0153955, IMG submission 104744) | Attine ant fungus gardens microbial communities from Florida, USA - TSFL039 MetaG | ecosystem: Host-associated > Fungi > Mycelium > Unclassified | place: USA: Florida, Wekiwa Springs...
GTGTTCAAGGACAGGGGACAGGGTGGGAGAGTGCGTTCCTAGCATCTTTGACTGGCTCGGGGAGCTATGGGGCTCTCTGGATCGCCTACGAAGAAAACAATAATAATAAAAATTAAAAGGGTATTTACAGTGGGAAAAGGTTGCTGTCAGATGTGCGTGCAAATATTGATGCTGATATAGAGAAAAACAGTCATGTTACCATCGTCGCTTTCTTGCTAGAATGAGGCACCTGTACTAGGGTAGTACATTCACAAACAATACTTTCACAAACAATACTTTCAATCAAAAAGAATTAACATAAGGAATGATAGAAAGAGGTTCTCCTTTGATGCTCCGTTTGAACGGCAGATCCAAAGGCGTACCCTTGTCCTTGCGTTTTCCAAGCTGACTCGGTCCATTTTTTGTTCCAGCACCCTGAGCTGCGTCCTGCAAAGCTTTAGCTTCTTGCTCTTCAAACATTTCCGCATATTTGTTATCAGTCCCAGAAAAAGCCTTTGCCTTTGTCCCCGCCACAATGCTCCATCTTCAAAAAAGCACGACCCGAACACAGTGCCGCACAGAACTCTATGAAAATCACTCAGCGACATACTTAGAAAAGGGTAGCAATTCTAGAGACTTGACAGATGACTTGATATCCTAACATGGTAGACACGCAAATATTCTGTTAGTGCACACATAATATGCATCGGCGAAATGTTTTTTCCAGTCTTAATCATCCTTTCCCTCTCTCAACTCCATTCTACTCGTCTTTAATATGATGAATAGTAACAATAATGTGGTCAAGACAATGGATTATCCATAGGCTTGTCACTTCGGAACTCACACCCGTACGACCCTGGTTTCAGGACAAAGAACCACATCAACTTCAGCACCAGCTGGTAAATCACTATTGACGATGCGCCGACTAAGATCAAGACCAGCGAGAGTTCATCACGCAAAGAGACGAGATACCGATATCTATAGAGCTTCAGATTCGACTCGATGGAGAATTATCCATCACGCACGGGATGGACATTTGGTATCACCATTTACAGAGTAAAGCGGAATGGTCATAGAATGAGTCATATTCCAACGTCACGATATCAACATGTCCATAGTTCATGTATGAGACAAAACCAACTTTACGTCCAAATTCGATAACGATTTTGACTTTCCTTTCAATTAGCCTATTTTTTGTTCGGGGGTGACCAATCTGCCAGCCACGCCTCAACGAACGCAATTTCCTCTGCATGGATCTGCTGAATCTCAGGTGGTTCTTGCGAATGGTCAGCCAAACCGTATTCATCCCAGTGATGGACAGCACCTGAGTTATCGATACGGAAAATAAGCCATGAGGAAAGCACTCCGAACGAAGTGGAAACACACCAGGAATCAATTTGAATGGTCTAAGAGTAGTGTCAAACCTCGGCCTAGCGTCGTCGCTGTGCGGAGTATCCGGTCTCCAAGGATCAACTACACAAAAACATCACGCCGTCAGAAAGGAGTGAATATAGGAGATGGAAATGGAGTGGGAGATTACCTTCACCGTCGATAATAGCAAGTCTATCCGCAGCAATATTAAAATCGCCTAACGCATTGACAGCGGTCACATTTGGCAATGGCGGGACTTGGAAAAATTCTCCAGGAAGGTAGGCTTGTTTGCAAATCTTGGAGAGATAAGGGAGGGTGATGAGACGGGAGATTATCCGAGGTTGTGTGGGGTCGGGTGGTGAGGTCTAGAAGAAATAATTAGAATAGTTAGAAGCGATGAACCGATACACACAGTGAAATATCCCCATTGTGTGCAGACCTGGAACTGCCATAACCTCCAGTCTTGATCTAAACCTGTATCTTGATATTGGGTGTCATTGTATGTTCCAAAGCACTGTTGCAACCGAAATTGATCAGCGTTTATTGGAAGTTTCAGTATACACTCATACGTCTTCGACTGTAGTCGGACATCTTGTAACCAAGTTATTTTTGATATAATTTGCATAGTTTAAGACTGAAAAATCCAGTTCGAAGCCCTTGTCAATCTTGACCATACGTCTCGGTGAACCAAACGGCAAGTTGACTGCCTCTACTGAGATGTTTTGACCAAACACGGATCCATTGATTGCTTCACAAAATCTGTCGAAAGCTTGACTTGAGACTGCTGGATCCCAAACTTGTGACTGCCACGAGCCCAAAATATTCTATTCGTATTACGGCAATAAAATTGTGCATGGACCGAAAAAGATGTAATTTTGTGAATATGAGCTGAGATTCCAGAAGCATAATGAATGACGTACAGAAATTGTAGAAGCAAAATCGTCATCATGCTCCAAGTCGGCCAAGCCGAATAAGCCTTTCAACTGTTTCTTAAAGAGACCGGTGAAGAGGATAGTGTCGATGATGTTGATAGAATTCTGGAGGTGCGAAGAACACGTAGGATCTGCGGCTTGACGTATAATCTCCATATATTGCCAATTCTCGACTGCGGCATGAGTTACTCCTGGTATACAGTTTATAAGACTGATACATTTGATAGAGGTTGGCGTACCACTGGATGCAATAGATCCCCAGACCAATTCAGGATAGAGAATTTTCATATGCGCCGCACGAGCGCCTGCATAAGAGCCCTGGGAGTTTTGATATGTGGTCAGAGACGGGAAGAAGTCGAGACCTAGCTGAGCCTACACCATAGTAGATCCAGGGAGTACCCGGAGCAGTCAAGTCTGCATCAATTCCATCAAACTGGACATTTGCCATGAAATTTGCGCTGTCGGCGGCCGCTTGCTCATTGTTAAGCCAGCTATAATGATTAGAAATAGCACCATTCGGAGATCAAAGTCAAGAAACATACCGAAGGGAGTCGGTAGTAAGGTTTTGAACAGCGATTGATTCACCTAGCCACCTGAGTCAGCTGGGTGATCCAGCGTTTGGGCACGAAGCTTACCATAGTAACGATGTTCCAAGACAACACCCAGTCCTCGTGTCGCATTTGTCAGGATATCAACAATACCAGTATCGAGAAAAGGCAATCGGTCCTTCATGAAAACTGATTAGCAGGTATTGGACCGAACAAGATGAACGTACCTCTCCGCTGGTCTCTCCTCCATCCAAAACAATAACTGGCGCGCCTACCCTAGGTTGGTAGTGCCTCTTGTTCACCCAATAACGCTGCCGGAACGTGTGTGTATTCGATTTGTCAAAATGGTCCAATGGCTGTTCAAACCATTGCGGTCCAAACTCTGCAAGAGCCAACTTCTTGCTAGGTTCGAAATCCAAACTGTCGCTTTCAGTCAGTCTGTAGCCATCTTGTATCGTTATAACCTTGTGTGATGGGAGATCACTGCGCGAGGTACCTTGTTCTTGTCGATCAAGACGCCAAAAGTTGACAGCCTGCGGCCCAGTGCTAGGGTTGGTTAGCCATGAACTGCCATAAGCACCACATGCCAGGCTGAAAATAAGGAATGGGAGGAGGTGACAAGTCATTAACGTAAGTCTGCTCAGGATCAAACAACTTTGTAATATCAAGATGATGGATTTAGTCTACTTTTCTCACTGCGAGAGGTTCTAGTTGTCTGCCATGGCATTAAGAATACCCCATTTGGATTACACGTGATGCCGAAGTATCAACCTGATCTCGGGCATAGAAGACTCGGACTACCGCCATGACTGATCTTTAGTAAAATGACCTGCTGCAGCTCTGTTGAAGTACAGGGGGAAGTGCCATGAGCTAGTAAACACATCCTGTAGTCTTACTAAAGCTGATTTTGGGACGGCATCCACCCTGAACGATGTCGTACTGCTACAACACCAGACCCCAAATATTATGTGCTGTGCGAACATCAACATAACTGGAGAGGTACTTAGACCCCTGGGTTCTGACCGATCCTTTTCTGCTCAGCTGCATCCTCATTCTTTCTCCTGACATGACTCACGGTGGTGAACTCTGGGTGGCCTATCAGTTTGCTTCGCGCGGGGGTGCTTCCCCAACAACACAACTCATTGAACTAGAGTTCGCTGGGCAAAAATTATTTGACCTTGAAGACGTTCTAGATTATAGTATGGCATCTTTTGCCTACCTTTTTGGTGACTTGATTGACCTATAGCTTCCAAATCTGCCGGTGACTGTATCATAATTACTCAAGTCTTTCGTCAAGGTTTCGTTGAGGCTTGTTTTCGTTCTGTTTGCACTTGGGTCCGTCGGGATGGTGTCCCCGTCCATTCCTCTGACACAGTAGAAGAACTTGTAAAACAAGATGTCGGAAAGTGTGCTAATACTGCTATCCATCTTTTCGTTGGTGCGGATTCTTATGACCGTCCGATGTCCACGAGACTAATAAATTCATAGAGGATGCTCCGACTGCTTTATGGTTCACATATTGCTATGTCCATTCCCCAGCTACCAGAGTCGCCATCCAGCGAGTCCGCTTGAACCAGAGTACCAAGTTGGAGCAAATGGCTCATCTCACCAACCACATTTTCACTCAGGGATACCTTCCTGGGCTTTACAGGCCTCTTGTTTATTGGGAAACCCAGTGTGGAGAGAAGCTTACTGAAGATGCCCACATTGTTGAGGCTCTGGCACATGGCTTTGGTACAACAGAAGGAAAAGCTATCAAACTCATTGTTGGTGAATTAAATAACGTTTCTACTACGATGTAACGCTGATTTGGGGATTCTTGTCTGTATAGACGCTCATCCATTCCATCCTCATCATCATAATCGTTTACTTCCGGCTCCTTGTTCTCCTTGCACTCCAACTTCTCCAATGCACCATGGTCGTGACCTTTAAGTATATGTATATGGAGGTCCGTACTAGTGTTCATAATTGTGCTTACTCGAACCGGTGAATAAATTGATTGTCTGATAAGAAATCCTCAGTCAAATACCGCTCTGACCCAGTGTAGATCAAAGTGTCGTCACATACCGCGGTGTTGGCGGAGCGGACTTTGGAAAGACATTCATCCTGTCGCACTAGTGCAACACGATCTCCAAAAATAACGTGGTGATCGTGCGATTGTTGCTGGCACTCTCATAGCCAGGGGGTTACTTAAACCCTTGGGATTTGGCCAATCCTTTCCCTAGGTCTTTGTGATTTGTTCCACTTTCCAGTTACAATCTCACTCTTTCTCACTCACTCTTTCTCACTCATTCTATGACTCACAGTGGTGAATTCTGGGTGGCTTACCGGTTTGCTTCCCGCAAAAATGCTTCCCCGACAACACAACTCATTGAGTTAGAGCTTGCTGGACAAAAGATATCTGACCTTGAAGATATCCTAGATCATGGTATAGTGACTGAGTTCATGCCTCGAGTATAACCTTGCTGACCTGTGACTTCCAATCCTGCCGATATCTATCCTTTCATAAAAACAAGTCTTCAATCAAGGATTTGTTGAGGCTCGCTTTCGGTCTGTCTGCACTTGGATCCGCCAGGACGGTGTTCCCGTCCGCTCCTCTGCCAGCGTAGAGGAACTTGTACAACAAGGCGTCGGAACATGTGTTGATACCGCTATTCACCTTTTCGTCGGTGCGGAATCTCATCACCTTCTGATATCTACAAGACTGATGTTGATGGATTTATAGAGGATGCTCCGACTGCTTTATGGTTCACGTACTGCTATGTCCATTCCCCGGCTGCTAAAGTTGCCATCCAGCGAGTCCGCTTGAACCAGAGCATCAAATTAGAGAAAATTGCTCATCTCACCAATCATATTTTCACTCAGGGGTACCTTCCTGGGCTCTACAGGCCTCTTGTTTATTGGGAAACCCAGTGCGGTATGAAACTCACTGAAGATGCTAACATGATCGAGACTCTGGCACATGGTTTTGGTGCAACTGAGGGAAAAGCTATCAAGCTCGTCATTGGTGAGTTTTATTGCAACATTACGCCGACTTGGAGGTTTATTTGTCTTTCTAGACGGTCATCCGTTCCATCCTCATCATCATAATCGTTTGCTCCTGGTTCCTTCCACTCCTTACATTCCAACTTCTGTGGCCCATCATTTCTGCTGTATTTGAGTACATAGTCTAGTGTTGTTTGCTCGGTGAATAAAATGATTGCCTGATATGGCCAGCTGTTCCATTGTTATCTCCTTTACCACCTGAACCACTATCATCATTTGTAATCCCTCAGAAATGCCCCGCCCAAAGCGCCGTCCTTATAGCCTATTCACGCCGCCTTCGTTGTCGTCTTCCGAGCTCATCTGCACGACGCTCGACCACGACTCGACAGACATGCTCATTGACAAATGGCTCGAGCACCGTTCGTCAGGACACGATGCCTACCATGACTGGTTTCGTGAACTGCGCACACGTCGCCACGCTGCTCAAAACCCAATTAAAAAGCAGGTCATTGCCTGGAACAAGGGTGATTTTGTACCCGAGAACGTGTTTTGTCGTACCGTCGACACGGGTCGCCTGATCCCTTTGGACAGGACTTGGACTACCCACGTCTATCATCATAAGACGATGTCAGAACGAAAATTGAGTATGATGCCCGTAGTCTTTACCATGGTGAGTCTTCTCTCCACCACCGACGTACTGCTCGGTGCTAGATGATAAGATATCTCAACTAAGGTTTTATAGCTGCCGGAGTTAATGCTCCTGCGAGGCATGCACGATGGAGGATGTGATGAGGTTTATATCATTGTTACAGACCTGAAGAGACAAGAAATGGACGATGTGACCGCGTACTTTAAACTCGTCACCAAATACTCGGTCAGTCGCTCCCGCAGGAACAGCACTGAACAGCAGATTCAATACGAGCGTACGTCTCCATAAGTCCGTCTTGTCTGTGTGCCCCATAATGTGTATTCACTCAGATATGCGCCTGAAACACACCCTCGTGAAACAACACCGCCTGCCGTGCTTTCCTCAAATCGACTTGGCTTTGCGTGCGATTCTCTTTGAAAAACGCCCTCGGTTTATTGTCCTTTTTTCGCACCAGACCACATCATACTCGCAAATTTTCTTCACACATCGAGATTACGTTCCCGATCCTGATATATTCTTCGACTACCCTACAGGTTGCCCCAATCCATGCTGCACTGAAGAGTGCGAGATGATCAGATTCCCACGACGGGGCATTGACAACGCTGCAATCTTACCTTTGGTGAATAGTAAAGGCAGACGAAGAAAATTTAGGAGAAAGGAGATGTGCAACTGGATTGACTGTGATATTTGTTTTGGACATCTGGTCACAGCGAGATACGTGGATGGAGAAGGTAGCACTGGTAGTGTTGATGAATCAGAAGAGTCTGTGTCTGCCGAAGGGAGCGAAGGTGGTAATAGCAGTATTACCTCGGATGGAAAGCCCCCTCTTGATGAAAGGGGACAGCAGGGATCACTCAAGGTTCCGTATGGCCACATTTGTGGCAAGTGCAGACTCGTCCGTTATTGTTCGCAGGAGCATCAGTTTGCTGATTGGCCCGAGCACAAGAGGGTTTGTATTAAGGCAAATGTTTGAAAGTATTAGACCATTTTTATCCGTGTACGCTACTATTGTAAGTCCTCGCCTTATGCTCTTATTGGATGCTGGTTTGTCGCGTTCCATTGTCATCAGAACTAATATATGGTTCATGGTGAAAGTGTCACAGTTTAGCAAATTCTTTGACCAGCTATAATCATATAGCATATTTATTCATGTCTCAATCTCCACGAGATTACCTGACCTTCATGTCATCTTGAGTTATTTCATAGAGTATACTCCCTCTCGAGATTTGACGAAGTGTTGCAGATGTACTGCCATGAGCCTGCACTTATTTGCCCCCAGAAAGGAAAGTTGGTGCCTGCCAGATCCCAATGGAGAATAGGGGCCTACTGCTCCTCTATCACGATGGAAGCTCAAGTCAAAGCATGATGCAGGAGGATTCTCTTTAGACAAGATAGCAGGAAGTATTAGGCTTCAAAGGACTTCCATGACCACCCCGATCCTCCTATGGGATCAATTTTGATTCGGGATGAGAAGACCCGTCTTCTCTCAGTAATCATCTAGCTCGAACACTATTGTTTCTCAGGCTATGTTCCCACAAATCATACTCTAATTCTAGGAGATACATTTCCCATTCGTGATAAAGTATGAGAAGCGCTCAGTTTGATAGAGCACATGACATTCAACCCGTGTCCCGTCGGAGGTGGAACAATCTTGATTTATATCACTTCCTATCCCCTTGCAACTTGCACACATAATCCTCCCATTCATGAGGCAGATCCTAGGCCAGATGTACTTCTGGCATCAAAAAATTAAGACAATGACAAACTCCAATTCTTCGGGAGACATGCTTTCCCAATAATACCATTAACTTATTACCAACTGGTTCCGCCTCTCATCACTCTCCAGAGCGTCCCAAGGTGCTCAGACCAAACCACATCTTCAATCTGTCGCCCGTCGATCTCCCATGTGAATACCCAATCTATAACAACAGATCAAATCCAAGCACAAAGCTCAAATTAATACCGTCTGTCGCGATGGTTTCACAACAGACAGCATCCGTAAATGAATCCTGAGATGAGTGACCACAGAGGCGGCCAGAAAAAAACCACAACAATAAGCAACGCAGCCTCGCCACACCATACCCCAGGTGACATCCAGTGTAGACCATTCAAATTATCGACAACTCGCAAACACCTATACCCCGCGGCCTACACCCCGTGTGAATTGGGCATGGACTAACAATACACGAGCAGTACATAACCACAGACAAGTTAGGGTGGCCGAAGCAGAGAAAATGAACCAAGTAACTAAGGAATGAGAGCTTAATCACCCTATCAGACACTTTTTACTAACGATATTCTGATGTCAAGACTTAAATGAGGATATGTCCCACATCACGCTTATTGATGGCGTGGCAAGAAGGGGATGTGCTTAACGTCACAACGTCACAACGCGTCATAGTGTGTCCCAATGAAATTCGCGTACCTTAAAATCTTCCATCATCATTTTCAGACCTTGTTTCGGCCCAAAGCCAGGATCCAATCGGCTGTCATGCATGAAGCTTGTCACCATTATTCTTACTGTGTGACTTGCCTGCTCCCTGATGAAATCTAATTTCTCACGATGATGGAGCTGTTTGGCGAAAAAATCATATTGTTTTCAATTAATCATCTTGCACTTGACAACACCAGTTTCATGCTTCTAGTACTAAGTATAATCTGCCAGATATTAATCTGTGAGAGTGATGAACTCATTTTTTCGAGGCACGAATCTAGCAATAAATCAGAGAAGATCAATAAAATAATAGAAAATAGATAACAAACTTATCATCTGTAGACCATTCCTGAGGCATGTGCTTGTCCGCGCTTGGATTAGATTAATTAAGTCCATGAAGTTGATACGACCCTTGCTGCTCTCTCAATCTACGTCATCAAATGGCCGTGACCCAAGTCGGCTACTATAAATGTACAACTTGATAAGTCATACACCTCGCTCGATTGTTTAGATGCTCTTTCCGCTATCTGGAATTCCTCAGTATTAGATTCACGCTCAAAAAATGTCCAATCACAGGATGTGGAGGCGAGGACAAAAGACCCGAACACTTGATAGCAAAGATCTCATTGGTCTCGCCACGTACATTAGATCAAGAAGATGCCAGAACATTGTTCTAATGGTACGGTTCTTAATACGATAATCTCTCTGATCAAAACTGAGCACAATTTACTACAGCTAGGTGCCGGTTAGTCATCTCTCTCTAACATGTTTCCTGCAATCAATGAGTGCTGTTCCCATATAGGCGTAAGCACTTCTGCAGGTATACCCGACTTCCGATCACCAAAGACAGGTATTCTGCCGTTTTTCTGTTTCTTGATTCCATGTGACCATAATTGGTCTACTTATCTAGGTCTATATGTGAGCCTGTTGCATTAAGTATCAGTAAGTCGCTGACTAGGGTCTAACCAGTCGAATCTTGCCCGACTGAATCTCCCATATCCGGAGGCCGTATTCGAGATCAATTTCTTCAGAAGTAACCCAGTACCTTGTATGTTCAGACATGCACCCTCTCACTCGGAGACTAACTCTCTTAACCATGGCTGCACTACGTCGGTCCACGCCACATCCTAGTCTACACTCTGGCACACGAGCTCTATCCTGGGAAATTCCGTCCGACACCTACTCATTCCTTTGTTCGTTTGCTATACGAGAAAGGCCTACTTCTCAAGTGTTTCACTCAAAATATTGATACTCTCGAGCGCCGTGCTGGTGTTCCGGGTAACAAAATAATTGAAGCACATGGAAGTTTTGCCACACAGCGGTGTATCGACTGTTCGACTCCATATGATGACATTTGGATCAAGGTCCACATTAAGGAGAAGACGATCCCCTACTGTGAAAGCTGTCAAGGCCTCGTCAAACCTGACATCGTCTTTTTTGGGGAACCGGTATGGCGCGATTCATAAATTCAGGGAAAAAAGATACTGACTCTTGTAGCTCCCGGCCGAGTTCAACGAATCGATACAGTTACTCCGACAAGCTGATCTCCTCATTGTCATGGGCACATCTCTCACTATTTATCCCTTCGCCCAACTCCCAACATTGGTTGATGATAAGTGTCCTCGTGTCCTAATAAACCTTGAGCATGTAGGTAATTTTTCCAGTCGGGAAGATGATGTCCTCCTGCTTGGAAAGTGTGATGAGAAAGTAAGGGAATTGTGCCAAGAACTTGGATGGGAAAAAGAATTATATGAACTATGGAAAGAAACAGAAGGTAGTCTCGAAGTTGACGAAGAAATACCTGATGAAAAAGGAGAGACATTGGTTCAAAACGAGCCAAGGACGGGGAAGGAGGAAAGTGACGAGAAATTGTTTGGAGTTGGATCAGAGGTTGACAAACTGGCAGAAGCCATCGACCGCACCTTAACATTCCCTGGCAAACAACAGAATCTTACTAGTCGCGGAAAGGAGCCAAATGAAATTTCAGAAGTGGAGCCACATTCAGGTCTGATGAGGTGAGGATAAACTTCGCAAAATGCCCATAGATTGAACAGAACATTTGATTTTTTTCCAGCAAAAGGCAATAATTAACGCATCCATGTAAAATGTATGCCCCCTATACTACTCCGTTTCCAGCACAGTCCTTGCAACGACCGAAGTCCCCACGGGGGAACGCACTTTAACACAGCACCCTCTGGAAGAGAATAACTGCTTCAAACCACTCATGCATAATTAATCTAGCCCCTTCGACCTATGGTTTGATGCCTCTAGTGAAAAATTTTGCCCGAAAGCACACTAAGAGGATCATAACGCGGGGCAGTAGTCGGCAATTAATCTGAACCACAAAGTCAGAAGTAGCAGACGCCTGTATTTTAAAAAAGCGAAAAGACAAAATCCCCAATTAAAGCTAAAGATAGAAACATCAACAGGATTGTTAGTGGAAGAGATGACACAGATCAGATGGCAATGGCTGCTTCAGAGTCCAAAGATAAAAGGAAAAGATGTTTGACGAGCCGTTAAACCAGGAAACCCAGAGAACAATGCTTGAAGGGGATCTGATATGAACACTAAAACATGCAACAAAAATGATTACTTATACAAATTGCACATGACAGTTATGATGAGGACGGAGCAGACACAGAAGCAGGAGAAGAGGCTTGCGACGTAGAAGCGGGCACAGGGTAAGCATTCATGATGCTAGCAATAGTCATTGGGACAGAAGGTCGAACACCAACAGCAGGTGGTGTAGATCCCGAAGTCGTTTGCGACTGACCCAATGGCGTGGTGGATTCATTGGCGGATGACGATCCGACGGTCAGTGGTGGTAAAAGCGGTTGATCAAGAACAGATGCATCGAGTGATGGCGGGGTAGCCTGTTGTCTTTGCTGAGCCTCAGCCTGAGCGATAATGTGCTGAGGGTAATAGCTCAGACCACGAGGGCTTGGGTTTACCTCTCGCTTCATCCGATCACATTCGGAAGGATATAGAGCTCCTATGGGTAGCGTCGAATCGTAATCCTCCGGAAGAGCAGGGGTTACAGCAGCATGACGACCCCCTAGAGGACTAGAGTAATCATTAGACTTCTCCCATGTGTCCGAGAAAATGCACGCACCCGCCCTCAATAAAATTCTGCCAGACGTAATCCCGCAACCGATCGGCATTCGGAAGTTCTTGAATTAGATGCTTGATGGTGTTCTGACCTAAGCCAAAGAAATCGGGCCCCGAAACTGAGTTGGAGTGTTGACGACTTCGGATTGCATTGGCTTGTTTGACGATGTTTGACCAAGCGCCTGTCGCAGTGCCCGCAATAACAGTCTTGCCAGGTGCATCAGATGGGACAATTTGAAATTTGGGACCATCGCCTCCATCAAGAATGGTGCAGTGGTATACAACTTCGGAATTAGGGTCTACAGTTGATAAATATCGTCTGCAGCGTTGATGAGGTATGGGCTAACGATCGCTAAAGATCTCTCACCTTGTAACTTCATACCCTACTGGAAATATATAACGTTCTGTATGAAAATGTTCCCTCATACAAACATCACCCAATCTGATAACCGTCATGATGCCCACATTGAGTGGAAGCATAGGCTTCCCCTTCCTATCTCTGGGAACAATAGGTATGTTGTGGTTGCCACTTGTTACGATGTGCGCCTTCAAACGTTTCGGTTTCTGCCGTTGATTCTCACCGCTGCTGCTGATGGAAGTTGGTGATTTCTGGATAGTTGGAGATGGTGAAAAGCTCGGGCCAGCTTGAAACATGCTTTGAGGTGTGATAGAGTTTGGGAGATGATAAACATAAGGATAGGGATATGTCGGCGCATGAGGCGTCATCGGTGTCCCAGAACCATAATACAGTGTATAGGGATTATAGCTTGAACTCGTTGTTCCTTTGAGAAATGCTGTGCTAAGTCCGAGATATGGATTATTGGCAAGACTAGGAGGGGAAACTTGATCGGATTCCGAGGAGGTCGATGAGGGTGCTGCGACGGAAGATTTGTCTTGAGGGGCAGTGGAATGATCAGAGGATTCATTGGAGACATTAGGAACGACCGAGTTAGATGGCAGCTCGGAACAATCCCGAGTTTGTTTAGAAGGCAGGGAGAGCATCGGATCTAAATTAGGATCCAAGTCCATGTTTGCTGGTTGAGATGGTGGCTTTTCCATAGTAGGTTTACGAGGAAAGGTTTCGGTGACAGGAATTGGCTTTGTGGGCTTTTGCGAACGAATCGGGCGAGTTTCCTGTTGTGGAGCTGATTCAGCCGATGAAAGATCATGCATCTCAAAGCCTGGTAAAGGCTATCAATCTGAGATCAAAGGGGACTTCTGCTTGGCCACGTACCTACGCTAGTGTTCTTTTTGGCACTCACTTTCTCCGACAAAGTACTTCCACCCGGAGACGTTCGAATACGTTTAACAGGCCCCTTCGATATAGGGCCTTGAGAGCGTTTATATCTTGACCTCGTTCGTCTGGATAGAGGTTCCGACTCTTCAACTATGGATTTTTCATCATTGATACTAGAAGATAAAATGGAAACATTAGAGTGAGAGAGACTGTAAATAACATGCAAAAATAGAAAAGATAAATACAAGCTGTAAATGATAGTAGAGACGTACCCATCATCGCACGCATCTAGTTGTGCGGAGGAGGATTTCCTTTGTTTCTGGCGAGGCGAATTCAATATGACAGAGCTTGCAAAAAGAGGGAGATCCATTTCCCACATACCTGCACTGTATCTTCCCCTCTTTTGTCTACTAACTTCTGATATCTGGCTAAATTCTGGGTTGAGGGTGATCCGGTGTCCGGAACGAGTGAAGACTCGACTCTCGTGTCCTTGGCGGTAACCACAGTCATCAACTAAGGCAGTTCGCCGTATATGTTCCTAAACAATACAAACCCGGAAATGATGATGGGAGAAGAAATAAACAATCAAGGTGAAGGCAAGAGCTGGAAAGTGGGGACAAATCCTAGGAGGGACTACACCAAACAAGCCACAATAGCACCATTCCAATGCCATGAGATACAAATAGATTGACACTATGTCCCGAAATTTTTCAAAATTTTATCCTTCCTTCCGATTGTAGAGGTTTTTCATGATGAGGAAAATGTCAATTCAAAAGCATTTATGTGATAGAAAATGGAGCAACAGAAAATGTGATTTGACCACTCTGAAAGAAGTTTTCTCATGGAAGGTCTCAATGCAGATTTCATATTATTCGTATTTTTGCGGAAATTTTAGGATGCTATAAAAACGTAGATGTCGTCAAGAATTACGAGCGCAAGAATTAATACATGAGCCATGTCACATAGATGGTTTCACAATTCCAGAACTCAATTTGTAGTATACGATTGAAGCATCCTCAGAAGTGATAGCGAGATAGATTTCGGATGGTTTTCCCAGCGAAATAAAGGCATCGTTCAGGCTGGGGCTAATATTAGGATTTCTGCCAGTATATCACCAGTATATCAAGAAAGAGATACTCACAGCTGGGTGGAAAGAGTTTCAGAGAGTGTACATGGCACAACATGGAAAATTGTATCCTGGTTTTGAATGAGCGTTCCAATAGACTCTAAAAACTTGGAACTTACTGAATCTCTCTTGCGTCCAGTGACGGCACCTCGTGAACAGCTCTCTAGTTCAATGACATTGACATGTTCCCACTGCTGAGCTTCGCACACATTGAATGATCAGACTCTGAGAAGGAAACTGTTCGAAGCACCGTATACAATGTCGTTGTAGGCCTGGAACAAGGCGCCTGAGCTTCGAGGATATTTCGCCAGTAGGGGCGCAAGAGTCAGGTACTAGATACATGAGAATATATTGTGTATCCTACATTCACAGAACCTACCGAAGGATGTTTCTCCATAAGATAAATCAAGATGATCATTTCGGGACCTATCGGATTAAGTAGGTCATTACATAAGCAATTGGAGTCCAAATATAAACCCTTTCATAATCTGCCTCAGCTTGTTTACCACGGACTGCGAGCGAGCACCGTGTAATAAATTGTCGACCCAAAAAAAAATGCACAGCTTGTCTCCGACGCCCTCAAGCAAGTCTATACTTGTATGCCTCAGCCTTATTCTGATTCTTTTATTCTAGTTAATTCAAGGCTTTCTTAGAGCAAGGCAATGCTACCTCGGGAGTTGGGGTGACCTTTCTCCTTTCTGGTCATAACTGGGACTTGCCACATCCAACCATCCAAGTTAAAACTATCTACAGAGGGAAGCTACAGCTTTCTCCGATGTCTCTTGGAGGCCAGTGCATTTTCCTGCGGCGAAAACTAGACGACGGCCTATGTCAATGCCGCTCCCTCTACGCGGCTTCTCAAACCCGGTAGACACATAGAGCAAAGTTTCAAGTCGAAATTGCCCTTCAGACCGGACCTGCCCACTCTTTTCGCGTTATTTCCGGGATTGTCTTTTTATACATTCTTTGCCATTCTCACTTCGACATGACATGAGTGGCTTTCTCTGTGCCACTTTTAATTGGATTTCTATCCCTCGTATGGCCAATCTGATGGCTTATTGCGGTCGTCTTCAGGCTAGTGCTGTGGTGTTGTTTTTCTCCTTGCACTTGGTACCCAAATCGCGTGACCTGTTCATCACATCACTGCGAATATCATCCATGGCATCCGACAAAATTTTGAACACAAGGCGAGTAAAAGTGGCAGAGTACTCGTGATCCAGTCTGCAATTGGAACCCTTGCTCTTTTTCTACTTGTTTCGGAAGTACCACTTATCCGCGTCGCCATACTCGGGATCAAGATATCTCGGACCACTGTTGATTTTCTGAGAGTAATCGTCCTTATGCAATACTATATTCTCTAGCTTGAAGTTTTTGATTTACTTGAGGATGGATCGTATTTTCGGTGTTATGGGGACAACATTGTTCAGGTGGGCAGTTCAACAGATATGGTCTCTTACCACTTGGGCGGACATTATTGTGAGTAGCTTTCTGTCATTTCTTGTGGGACCTATCTCTGAACGCGGATAGTTGGGATTGTCCTTCTCGGCATTTTATTTCCTTCGTCTTTTTTTCAATGGAAAGGAGTGCTAGTCATTTTTTTGCCTGCGTACATAATCATTTTGTCTATATACCAGTTTTCTCCAAGTTGTAATCTTGATTTTAGTATTTACCTCCTAGTCATTTCGTGACATCTTACATGGATGACCTTGTTGCCCAATAAAAGAAAAAGACACCCCCCCAAGTTGCTTGGCAAAATGTGAGGTAGTGGGTACTATCAAGTTTGACTAGACAATCAAAACCAGACAGAAAGTACAAACCTGTTATATTACCAAGATACCTCCACCTCATCTGAAAAATGCAGGATGGGTAGAGAAATCAAATAAAGAGAGGATGAAATTAGATAGAAACATCTATTTAAAGGAGACTAAAATAGACCATATCGCTGCCAATGAAACTTGTAACAAAGTTCTAGAAAAAAAATAGACGTTAAGAATAACTGGATGTTTAGTAAATGTAGTAGCAAACCAAGTTTACAACCCCGCTTCAACAGAGCAAAGTGTTAATAGAAGCTACACAGCCCAGACAGGGGATTGCCAAATTTGGAAAATGACTAACCTCCGGAAAAGTAAATAGGCACGTGCAATCAAGAAATCTAAAGACGATGGGTAACCTGCAACGAAATCTCATTGATCTACAAAAATGGTACGTACATGCAGCCTTTTCACGAGTTTCAAACTGATTCACGAACGTCTATATAATAGAGACCAATTCTATTACAGGGTATCAACCATTGTGTTTTCGTAAATCCCGTTTGGCTCATCTTTGCTCTTTGCCTCTAGGTCATGAACGGTCACTAACCCAGATCAAATTCAATGCTGAAGGAGACTTGTTGTTCTCCTGCTCGAAGGATCATGTCATTAATGTTTGGTTCTCACATAATGGAGAAAGGCTGGGCACATACGATGGGAATAACGGAACTGTTTGGACATTGGATGTCGACGGTGTGGGCTTTCCATTTTACTATAATTCCATATCTAATAATTCTTTTGTCTATTGATAATCATTCTTGATATGCAGTCGAGAGCAGATTCATGATATCTGGTTCTGCCGATAACACCCTACGCTTGTGGTCCGTGCAAACTGGAAAAAATCTGTTCACATGGGAATTTCCTACCGCTGTCAAACGTGTCGCATTCAACGAGGATGGAACCCAGGTTGTATGCATTACTGAACAACGTATGGGCTACCAGTGTGCTGTTCGTGTTTTCGAAATCAATCGGGATGGAGATGGCACTAACCGTGAGTCATGAATCATCTTGGTTTTATCTGATGAAGTAATTTTAATGGTTCTGAACAATTAGAATCAAAAGAATCACTCTATTTCTTTAACCCTATAGGTTCAAAAGCGACAGTTTGCGCATTCACCAATGCTCCAGGCGTCATCTTCACTGGCCACGAGTCGGGCAAGGTTGCATTGTTCGATGTGAAGAGTGGAGAAGAGCTGAATAGCAATGAAAGAGCACATGGCGATACTGTAACTGATCTCCAGTTGAGTAAAGATAGGACGTATTGTATTACAAGCAGCAAGGACAAGTCTGCTCGAGTGAGTATTTGGACAGACTCATTTTTATGGTCAGGTTGGCTTTGGACGCTGATTAACATATCAAGATACATGATACTAAGACGCTGCAAGTCCTTAAAACCTTTATGACAGAAACGCCGTTGAATAGTGCATCTATTCTGCCCTGTTATCCTTATGTGAGTTCTCGATACCTTAAGTAGAATATCTAAAAATAAATGTTTTCTCATTTCTCTATGTTTCTAGGTACTCCTAGGTGGCGGTCAAGAAGCTATGAGTGTTACCACAACCTCGTTACGCCAGGGTAAATTTGAAACCCGTTTCTGGCACAAAATTTTCGAGGAGGAAGTCGGTCGTGTTAAAGGCCACTTTGGTCCGATAAATACGTGCGCATGCGATTTGACCTGAATCACATACTGCTCTGTACTAACTTGCTATGGGCAATATCAGCATTGCCGTACACCCAAGAGGAACTTGCTATGCGTCGGGAGGGGAAGACGGTTACGTTCGTGTACATTATTTCGACGAATCGTTCTTTAAAGCAAAACCATATGGAGACCTAGAGATCATTGACTAGTGTTGTAAAAATTATATAGTAGTCCATCGGTATAGATCGATACCTTTCATGTTGCGCCACCTGTGCTATAAAGAGCAATTACGTAAGTGATATCAATTTGTGTACGACAATTGACTATTTCAATCCTTCTCTGTTGTCTCTCTGTTGCTTACTTTTGTAAGACCCTTCGCTCGTTCATTGTCTATCCTGATGCACTCAAGCATGTTCCTGATGTCCTATGCCATTTTGATGCTAACTACCCCCTCATTTTGTCTATCCCTCGATTACCGAAGTTGGAACTGGAAGCACGCATTTACGCTACGGATACGAGGAGACCAGAGGAATGTACCTCCAGAAGGGTTTTACAATCCACTGGACTCTGGTGGAAGTATGCTAACGGTATGTTGTGCCTTTTGACAAATGACAGCCGGCTCGAATATATCTAGCAAATACCTGTGACATTCCCAATGGGCATGGGCGAACCATTAAACGCAATAGTTTCTGGAAACTCAGATCCTCGTGTTCTAGTGAACGCAGAGGTTGACGGTGGATTACTCAACTACTTTATGTTTGTCACTTTTCTGGCCGGAAGCTTTTTGTCTGAGGGGCTGTGTGATTTACTGGTATCCATGTTCAGATCGTTCGGTTTCTCTGGCGAATGTTTGGGGCAACATTCAGGGTCAGACCAAGCAGCCAATCTGGGTGATGGGAATGGTTCTAGTGCGTAATTCGATTTCTCTCATGTCGCCTCATCTTACAATTGTTCTTATCATAGGAAACGAAACTGGTGTCATTCGTTGGGACTATAGTGACCCAGAGTTCGGCACATGCAAAGAGACCATTCAGGGGGGTAACCACTTTCGGTATTGGATACAGGATGGCTCGTCTGCTAATAGGTACGTTCATTGAGTCCTCTGTTAGAAAGCGCTGCATAACTTCAAATCTGCTCGCTGACGACAATTCTGCCTGTAGTGGTGCCGTGTTCATGGCTTTGTCATACGAGAAGCCAGTCTCTCGTGTGTTTTTCTCTTTGTTTCTTTTGAAACACTCTGCTCATCTTATCTTCGTTATTGACAGAACAACATGATATTATTCCTGATGGATATAACCTTGCACGGTTCGTCTAGATCTCTCTCCTTATCTTCCATGATTTATGTTTTTATCTTGACACCAGCGACTGGCTCGTAGGCAATATTACTCAATCGATGTTATCTACTCTCAACATCACGGATGGCACAACCTACACAGGTACGACCTCAAGTAATGGGTATACCTACGAAACAAACGTTCGTTACATTTCGGGACTCCTTGCGAATACCAGCATTGGGATAAACCATAACATCACTGTACCTGCAGATGGAAGGAATGCTGTAGATGGGCTAGTTGCCGTTTTGGACGTCCGGATATCACAGTCTCCACCAACATCCTCGTGCGTACCCTTCTGTAGGATCACCTTCCACTAATGTCGTTTCCGTTAGTGCTACTTCGCGGCATGCCACACTATCATCATCACTGCCCTATACTACATGTATCTTATTGCTATCACTCCTTGCGTACCTCCAGTTCTCGTGATTGCTGCAGCTTGTCTTTTCCATTATTGACTTGACCTTCATACTTTGGTACTGATCATTTGTACTTTCGTATCTCACCGACCATTACATGCTAAAGTTCTGTTGCTCCTATCCATGCTCGGCTTCTGCTGGCGCCTCTGTCAACTCTTTTTGAATCAAATAGGCTCGATGTGTAAGCAAGACTCTGTTCCATCTTATTCTCGGTTCTTTAAGTTTCAACATCGTTGTCACAAGAGTAAAAGCACCGCATGAGGAAGTGCACCTTGATCAGTGTCAAAAGATTTTGAACATTCCATTTCCTGATAGGTGTTAACAAAATAGATCTGCAATAGATCTGCAATACCTGATTCGCGCTTTGAGCTCAAATGGGACTAGGCCGATGTACCATCGCATAGAGGGCATCACAATCACCACTCCCATCAACCATAGCTTTAAAATATCCAGATGGTCTCGCTAGAAGAGTTGCTGGAGAATCATATTCAACCTAGAGCAACAATCAGATTTCTGTTTGGTTGGACAACGAAGTCGACTCACTATGTTGCCAGCATCCAGGACAAGCTGAAATGAAAGTTTCAGTCAATGACAATGAGAGAAGGACCAATGTCTACACTTACAATTTTGTCAGCATCCATGATAGTCTGAAGACGATGTGCAACAGTGATAATGGTCACATCTTTTTCAAGCTCATGCCGAAGGGATTGTTGGATGATGGTATCAGTCTTGTAATCTACCCGGGCAAACTTTGAGTGTACATCTTAATCATCATCTGGTATAGCTCACCAATAGCAGATGTGGCTAAAATGCATAATTCGTATCAGTAACCACCAGATACTGGCCACAATGCTAACCATACCTTCATCCAGAATCAACAGCTTGCTCTCTCTTACCATCGCCCTTGCCAGGGCTAATATCTGACGTTGACCAACAGATAGATTGGATCCTCCGCTTGAAATCTGACTGTCTAGGGTCAGTCGTTTCTCATCATCTGATTGCAACGAGGATAGCCCAGATGCCCGAAGGGCAGCGTTTAGTGCTGCATCATCAATTTGTTCGAACGGATCTAAATTCCTCCTCAGAGTACCACTGATGAGTTCAGGCTTTATATACGGGGCATTAATTGACATGAAAATATGCGGAAGGGGCTTACAATCTGTGGGATGATTGTTATCTTGGAGCGTAGGATATCGAGATTGATAGTGTTGGTATTGACACCGTCGAAATATACGTCTCCATCAACTACGATGCATCGAAGAAGGGAAAGCATCAAAGAACTCTGGATACAACTGAGGTGAATTCAGTATATGTATGTGCCCTTGACACACCTTTCCGCTCCCAGTTCGACCCACTAAATCAGCAATCAGCCATTTTCCGGTGATTTGACTCAATTGAGTGCTCACCTACTCCCACGCGCTCTCCAGATTTCACTTCAAAAGTAAGGCTGTGTAATACACTGGGCCCAGTCTTGGGCATAGTTTAGTTTTTGTTGGTCCCACTGCTTCTAAATGGTTGCACACCTTTGAGTAACGTGCTTTCAAGTTCTCAACACGCAAGTGACCACTAGTCGGCCAAGCAGCCGGAGGAACTCCACCTTCCTCCGGTTTATGCTCCTGTTCAATCTCGAGATAGCCTTGAATACGCTCCAGGCTAAATATCAACCGTCAGTAAAATTACATACCAAAGACCATGCTCACCTATTTGCCTGCACCTCCAGATCATTGAAAACTCGGACCCAATACAGAATCATATTGCAAAAGTCTATCGCCATGTTCAAAGTGAACCCAGTGTTTTCTGCATTGGTAGAACTTCCATAAACAAGATATGCTGCCAAAGTTGACGTGAAGAGAGCACCGAGCACATCAATTCGAATGGCAACCCAGCGGTTAAGGTTATATGACACCCTCGCGGCTCTACTATAGTAGTCAATACGATTGAGCGACTCCTGCCTGAAAGCATCCTGGGCACCATAGGCACGAATAGATGCTATGAAAAAGTGTTAACAACAAATACACTAAATATTGAACATTCGGACTTAAGCCAGAAATTGCAGCGCCAAAATGAGCGAGAACCGGGGCTTTGGCATTGCTACGGACCTGTATCAGTAAACACGCAATATCAACGGTGCCAATGCTGACCTCATTTCCCGTTTGACCGATAACTGCGCTTTGAGGTAATAATCTGCTGTTCTGGCGCCAACTACTGCCACAAATAAAGAAGGCAAGAGGAAGGTAGGGCTAAACATCACAATCACTATGAGTTTGGTGGACATTGCAATGGTAAATTCAACAAGCGTCAGAGTCCATTGTGCTATAGGTCCATCAACCGCTTGAATGTCTTGTGTACATCTCGTGATGATTCGAGATGTTGGGGTTTCATCAAGCCACCTGGATTGGAAGGTTAACGATAGGATACCTCTTTTTGGACGGTAGAACGAAACCTGAAAGTTGTGCCCAGGATTGCATCAACCAGTCGTTTGTGAATAGTAATACATGCTCGAAACACGCCATGTAGGTACAGGAGATCGGAAAATGCAGAGCTGATAACCGATATGACCAAGATGAGACAATATCCACTTAGGTAGCTGAAGAAGAGCTTGAGAAGATTATTCCGCGACCGAAAAATAGAACAAACATACAAGAAAGGGTTAATCTTTTTCGGGTCTGCTTCGGTATACTGGGAGCCCCAGTATCCAAGGAGGTATGTTTGAAACATTGTGCTTAAATCAACCAGAAGCAGGCCAAAAGCAAACGCGCAGAAGAATAGGATTGGGTAGCTGCCACCGACAGCCGAGAAGAAGAGCTTCATGGCTTTCCATGTAATATGCCCTTGCTGGATATCCTCAGCCACAATGAGCTTTCCCTGAGCCACGCCGTTCGTGGGTATTGAATCTTCCTTGTGATCGCTGGCCACTTCCCTGGTATCCTGACGTTCCTCGCTAGATTTCATTTCCGAAATCAGTTTGAAGTTCCGTGAGATCGCCACAGACATATCGGTCCCTTGACTAAGAATAGTTCCATTGCCACCAAGAGAGACAATGAAATCAGCGAGGTCACTCGTCAAGGCTATATTATGTGTCTACAGGATCTAGATTAGTCGAAATTATGTTAATAGAAGCTAATGGGCTTACCACGAGGAGAACGGTTCTTCCTTTGACTAAGTCTCCTCTTAAGCAGTGTTCCACAATCCATGTTGATCTGATAACCAACAAGTGAGCCATCTGGATAAAAGCCGTCCATTTACTTACGTGTGAACATCTAATGCTGCCAGGATATCGTCAAGCAGGAGAATTTGCGCTTGGGAATAAACAGCTCGAGCAAGAGTGATCCTGGCCTAGGATTGCTAGTTTGAGAATGTCATGTAAACCGGTACAAGCAGATACGAACTTTCTGGCCTCCACTGCAGAGCGTCAGTCGGACCGTACAGCACCAAAGTATAAGACTGACCTCAGACTCAGGCCCTTTTCGCCTACTTCGGTCATATCTCCAGCCTCAAAAAGCTCTATATCACGTTCGAGGGCACACTGATAGAGGACTGTGCCATATAGGAGATGTTCACGGATGTGATATCGAAAATGAACAAACACATACCAGCCTTGTATCGCTCCTCATTCCAAGTCGCTCCAAATAGAATGTTACCCCGAATGGTGTCATTCTGGACCCAGGATTCCTGTGCAACATAACCGATGCCCTTCTCTCGTGGCAGCCCATACCAAGAGTTGAGTTGTGTCGGCAAAAAGTGCATCTCGCCCAAAAGTGCCATCAATACAGATGTCTTCCCCGACCCACTAGGACCAGCCACATCAAGATCACTGTAAAACTACATGCATAGGGTTTTTCTCACGTTGGTCCAATTATCAGATTGATTCCACCCTGTTTGAACTGTAATTTCCCTTTGATACGAAGCGTAAACGCCTGCGGGTCCACAGCATGATTCCGGGACCAGACAAAATCTGCATCATGAAATCCAATGACCTCTGGAGGTGGCTCATTTACGATATCATGATGGGCCTGATCAGAAGGTGGCTGCATGAAATCAAGAAGTTCTGTGTTTTGCATGAAATCCGTCAAGCGGTCCAGTGACACTTTGCCTACGAAGACATCAAAGATGGATCAAAAGACAGAGATCGTGTTTCTAACCTTCAATGAATAACGAAAGCCCTTGAAAAGAGGCAGAAAGGGATCGACGAAAGAGGGTGAAAACAGCCATGCTCGAAAACACCTTGGCCGCTTTCAGATAGCTTGGTATGTGGGGCAATTGAAGTGCGATTGACGTACCACTTAGATCTTCTTTCCATATGAGCGTATGAGATGCATATGTAGCGAGCATAGTCAAAGCAGGGATCAGAAAGCTGCCAAGGGCCGGTATAAAATATCATTCTACTGATATGATTGAGTACGCACTTGACGATAGCGATGATTACGTCGTAGAACTTGCGCTTCCACAACCACTTCACTTCTTCCTCTCGACGAGTGGCGATCCTTTCATGCATTTCAGATTCCCATCCAAATAGCTTTAGCATCCTTAAGACACTACAGGCTTGAAGAAGATTTAATAGCCAAAAATTGGAGATCAACGGTACCTACTTTCTGTGACAGCCTGTACCCTGGAGTCCGTCTGCAGGTCAGATTAATTGGTACATACATCCTCTGTTATGATTTACGAGTCGCTCACCATTTTCATCCTCTCAATTTGGACTGTTTGTATCATCTTCGCCATGATGACTGGAATGGGTGCCATTGCCACTATGGTAGCTAATCCAACAAAGGAGCTACATTTTGCGCATATGAGACTATTGGAATTTGGGGAGGGTGCAAAAATACCTTGATCCCAGGACTTGATACAAGAAAACAACTGCCAGAATTATCTGTAGAGGATGAAATAACGCTAGACCATATTAGGTCAGACCATGAGTCAATAGACATTGTGCTCACCGAGAAATAGGAAGTCTCTAGCTCCAACCACATTGGCCATGTCAGTTGTGGCCAAGTTATTAATTTTTCCAACCAAGTTATCTGCCTGAGGACGACGATGATCATGTCGCAGCACCGCAGAATCACTTGGTCCGCTATCAAAATTCTCAGAAAGTTCCGCTTTCATCCGAAGTCGTAGACTGTGCTCAAAGATGAGCTGGGTGAGGAGTCCTTCGGTATGAACGAGCATCCTAGTAGCGATAAAGATGTACCATTGGCGACCAAACGACTCCATCATAGGGCCACAGAATAACCAAAGGATCCAGAACCAAGGTTTTACAGTGGCATTACGCCCACCGGTCTCAATATAGCTAGGACCATGAATCAAAAGACGCAGTGATGTGCTGGTGCAAAACTCACTCCAATATCATGTTGATACCAATTGGCGAAGCAAAGTTTGCAATGACCTGAACCAAGACCGTGAAAGCGAGAACGGAGTATTCGTAACCTTGAAGTCAATTGGTGAGGACAATGCTACCTTTGCTCAGGGAACAGACTCACTATATGTTCGCATAAGACCAAAGAAAAGATGGTGTTTCTTCGCGCCCTGAAAAACATCCAGATGCTGAAACATGGTTTAGTCAAGGTGAAGCAAGTAGAGAGAAATAATTACAGGAAAAGCTCTCTTCGTCGTATTTCTCGAGTAGTCGTAATCCGCAAGTGGGAAAAGCTGGTCATGTCTCAGATGAGGAAGACGAGCCGCGAGGAAAAGCAACGGGTCTAAAAACGTATAGACCATCAATGAAAAGAGAGATGCCGTTTGCTCTGGATTAATTTCCTTAGCAGGCTCCTAGGGGTTTCTATTAACCATCCACCCAAAGCGACCCGGGAGATATACTCATACTTCAGGGTTAACTGGTACATATCTCCGGGGGGAAAATAGTGGGATTATAATTGCAGTGATCATGAGTAAACCAAATCTAACCCATAAGAGAGGGCCTTCTCCAGCATCAGCAGGATCTTCTGCATACTTCACTAGAGGCCATATATTGCGATATACGTCCACTGTAAGCGCACTGAAAAGAAGCACAAAGCAATGCCGACTGAGCGAGATTCTCCATTTATCACACAAGACAGAGGCAAAAGCGACAAATAAAGAATAGACCTGCCCACAGTTATGAGTGAATGATTGGTAGATCCGAGAGAAACCAGTACGTACGTAGAATGGAATCATTCCATACACTATTTCGAGTATCCTCGTATTGGAAAGATCTCTAACCTCCAAACAGACAGCAGTAAGGAGCAGTCCAATACATCCGAATAAGCGAGCGACGTTGAAGGTGAGAATGGTTGGTCCGCCATGCTGCTTGACAAGATTAGAAAAGCCTGATAGGTATTCTTCGTTGGAAGATTTTGTGTACGGGTGTAATTGTCTATGACAATATTGTACGAGCAGTGACACAACCGAAAAAACAGGAAGGAGCCTGAGAAACCAAAGTGTATCGCGGACCAGTCTAAACATCCTCAGTTATAAAGAGAGACGCAGAGCAGATAGATAGCCACTTACATGAATTCTTTTGTTCCATCCAGGAGTCCCTCCATCAAATCGAGGTCTGCCGCCATGCCAGAAAGTCCACCCAGTCGCACGACAATTGGCTGGCCGCCTATGCCGACTTGAGTCATCATCTCCATCTGTCCAGAGAACCAGAATAATAATATGAGTCTATTATTCTCGAGCTCGTAAGCTAGACACACAGAGGATAACGTTTGATAAAAAGATCAATTCGTCTTCTCACGGCACAATCATCTATGCAATGTACTCAAAATTCTATTTATAAACTCTAGCATTGAGAAATCAACACATGCTCATAGGAACCTGTGTATAGAGGCTTAGGAATTCTCAAACTCGAAAACGATGGAGTTAAAACCACGAGACAATTGTACCGTGTTACAGCCAGGTTCGTCCGTGGTATATCGCGCCCCGATCGGCTCATTCCGAGTGAGGTTCAAATTCTCTACTTCACATGCTTGCGCATGCTACCAGGCTGTGGAGACGGATGAACGAATTTTGTCTAGATGTCCTGTATAAAGGGCTGGACAACAATGGGAGGAGGGCAGACCTCCTATTTCTGTCCTCCTTCTGCTCCAACACCCGATGTCCTGTTATCGTCACTCATTTACGAGCCTCTGTCAAGTCTTCCCTCTAGGATTACACATATAAGAAACAAAGAGTGAAACAGATCAGAGGATCTCACAACTCATTGTGTTTCAAGCTAAAGCGGGACCACAATAATACCGGAACATAAATCTTTGTTTTTTGTCAAAAAAAATAAGCATGTTCATAACCTACAGCCCTGGCTACTTTCCAGCCAAGTACTCAAAAAGTGGACAGACAGACACATTTGAATCACCCATTAATCATAATTATTAATTTCTATTTGCTTGCCAAAAAATACACTTCATGAGCGATGCCACCTACTATGACCAAGACAAAAGACAACAGGTAAAGAAAGAGAGGGAGAGAACTATCGAGAGGATCAAGCCATATACAGAGAGAGAAAAAGAAGGGAACTGTGTAATGCACGATATAAAATAGGAAGCTCAGGATCAATTACAGACCGGACAAGACACCCATCTTGACAAAGATAGATAATAAAAATTACGAATGTTTGCAGTACATGTAAGTTAAAGGATGCAAGCAGGAGACGGGTGCCGATGCCAAATGGGTCGATGAATCACAAGAAAGATATCACAAGGACCGAAAGAAACTGGACAACGGAATATGACAAAGAATAGAGAGAGGAGATACAATAAGAGGGAGCGAAAAAGATACAGAAGAAACAGTTCAAGGAGCGAATTCTTGCCAAAAGATTGGATGTTGTTGATGATATGCCAAAGGCAGGAATGGGATCACACACACTTGTGACCTCATTATCCATGCAGAAAAGAAAGAGAACCATATCAGAAAGAGAGCGCATAGAGGTACACTTGCAGTGGGAGTTTTGCAATCTTCCTGGAAGGGGAACATTGTACAATGCTGTTCAACTGAGTCAACGAATCCACCTCGAACAAGACGAAAGGGCCGAAAAACTCACTCACAGTTATCATAAGTCCAAAAACAAGTCCAGCATCAACCTCGACTGTTCGGCCAGATATCAGCAACAGTCCTCCGTTCCTTTCTCGCGACTCCACCAACGGTGGCGGCAGTGTTCCTGCTTGTCGCACTCATACTCGAATCTATGAAACGTCTTCCATTCACATTCCCTGTCACTTCCGTAGATATCGTTGCACTACTGACGCCCCTCGGTTCCATCTCACCGAACTCTCCCGCATCACCACTAGTTACATCATGAGAACCACCAGTCGGTGCTCTCACTCCATTCCTCAAAGGCATCAATGTCGACGAACCATTTACAACACCCATCAGCTTTCTTGTTGTCCCTCTCTCTCTCTCATGGGCCAACAACGATATCCTCCCCTTCCCGTTCGCACTCCCATTCGCACTTCCGTCCCCTGACGTACTCCCATCCATCTCCACAGCAGCACTAGGAACAACAGTCGTCTGCCTATACCCCTCCAGCTGCCTCTGCAATCGCGATCCTCCATCCGGTTTCGAAAATGTGGGTTTCATCGACGTCGAAAACATGGCTCCTCCGCGCTGAGAAGTGCCCGTACCCACATTTTCGGTCTGTGTCTCTATAGACATCTCCATCAACCTCGGGCTCATGAAATCTGAAATGCTCTCGTCCAACGTTAAAACCGTCGTTGCTCCACTAGGTGTTGAGAGTGTTGAAGGTCCAAGATTGTGGATCACATTCGGTGAGTTGCTACTGATATCATTTGCACCGCGGATCGTAGTAGCGGAAGTAGCAGATGCGATGGAAATTCTTCTCTCATCACGGCCTCTGGCAACATCAGAAGGAGTGGCTTGATCATCGACACGTTCACCATTTGCAAGCATCAAATTCCTTCTTAAAGGTGTCTCGTACACTTGTCTCCCTCGGGAAGTCAGTGTTCTACTCCTTTCCAGGGGAGTTACCTCATGCACTGATTGAAGTGGGGTGTGCTGATACTCTTGTTGCGTCAAGATAACCGGTACGTCCAGTTCTCCTCTTCCCCCAGCGCCGAGGGTACGATCAAATGATGTTCTCGATATTCTGGAAGCTGGTGTTGGCGATGGATCATAAAAATCACCTAAATTTGACTGCCGATAGTGATGATTGACGAGAGCCATCTCCCTCTGTTGACTCGGTGAAAACAATTTTCTCGTTCCCGGGATATTAACCTTCGGCAAACCCAGAGTTGCACCACCGGTAGCAGACGCAGTTCCAAGTGCAAGGGAAGTATTTTCCAACCGATCAAGTTCCCGTACAGCATGGAAGGCAGGGGATGCACGTGCGAGTGGACTATCAGGTCGAATGCCTGCTAATCGGCGCAATGCTTCTTCTCTAGTTCCTGCTACACTGCCGCTGCCACCACTGCCGGTACCAGTACTTACGCTCGCACTGCTTGATCCGCTGCCTCGAACTGCTCCGCCACCTCCACTAGCACTGGAAGCAGCACCAGCTTCCCAAGACCTTCTCGACTCCCTGATCTCAGGACTTACACCTCCCAATCTCGCACCTTCCTCACCTAAACTGATCCTCTTTCCATGTACAGCAGGACTTCCTCTGGGCGTTCCACCATACGTGCTTCGGATATCTGAGGATTGCTGTAAATGCACATGCTCTTTCATCACCCTACCCACACCTAGTAACAAGCCCGTCGCAGCTCTGATCAAATCATCACTAACTCTGAGCCCATCTCGATAATCTGTACCGACTTTTTTCCATATGTCTAGTGGTGTCAATGACGAGCCCCTGGATTCAAACACAGAGCTGTAAGGGGGAACATAGTCCCCTTCAACTTCAGCTTCAATCTGTGCGTCCAATGCACGACCATTCCCGATTCTGAGCATTGTATTTAGCCGTTCAGCGTTCATAACAAGTGTTTGGGCATTGGAGGTGAGCATCTCTGCATGATTGGTACCTGCTGTACCGAGTGCCGGAATTAATTTGACGATTTGAGATTCGAACATAGATAGACTGTCGACCATGAGTTTCGCATGCTCGGATTGAATGTTGTATTTGTGACTCTGACTGGATGTTTGGCTTGTTTGATTATTATGACCAGATGTTTGCCGAGATCCAGTACCGAATGAACCTGAGTATCGGTCTCGTAAGGATGCAGGTGAAGGTGAAGGTGAAGGTAGAGGTGCCGCAGTAGTGGAAGTGCTGTTGCGATATTGTCCGAGAACTGATCCCGCTCTGTGCATTTCCCTCTCCCTCCTATCCAGTTCTCTCTCTTTTTCCAATAACATTTGTTCTCTCCGTGATAGCGATGCCTCTCTCAGAGCCCCCTTGCGTGTTCTCACTATCCGGCCATCTGCCTCCCCATTGACCCTATTCACACCTCCATCCTCGTCACCCTGGTCATCCTCGGAATCGGATTGCCGGTACATACTCGTACGAGAGAGACGTGATTGGGAAGTATATTCTGCCATAGATGTCGAAGCTCTTGGGGGAAGGGTACGAAGACTTGACGCCGATTCAGGCGCATCAAACACAGATCTTCTATGTCTCCTCGCGGGCGAGTCCTCTGGATCCCATCCACTTCGAGTAAACACGTCAGGAGAATCAGAGGTCCGCATAGGCCGAGTTCCGTTGTTATTTGAGTCCAAAATGCTTGTGTCCAGTGAGCGTTCACGATCCCGCCCAACTCCAACACGGACTCCTTTATTCAAGGCAGCTGCTCCAAGTCCTTCGCCAACGAAGTTTCGACTTGTAGGACCGCCTAGAGCACTTTCTGCACTTCCGCCTCTTAATACCTGACCCCTTTCTCTACGTGCAGCTGTATGTCTTCCAATGGTGACAGAACCTGAGACGTGGATGGTAGGAGAAGAGTTATCGTGATCAAGAGTTCTTTTTGTTGATATGGGTGTCGCCGAGTTTGGGGCAAGGACAGGGGTGGTGTACGCGCGAGATAGGGGGTCTCTAGGGTAGTCATCACTGGCATGCAGGATCAATCTGCGGCCGGTGCTGAGCATGGGAGAAGTGGCGGCGGCGGCGGCTGACTCAGTATAAGGTACTTTGTCTTTTGTTGTGGACTGTTTCCGCCTTAGCAAGTTTCATGAATATAACGAACAGACAAAACAAATACCTCCTCGTCTGTTGAACTGTCGCGGAATTCGCGAGGAAGCGCACTGCGCCGTCTCGCCCCTATAAGGGGTGTTTTCTTGATATTTACAGTCGGCAATCGTTCATCATAATTATCGTTACTTGCAGAATTGTTGTCGTTATTGTAAGAGACCCTTTTCCTGCGCCGCGCAGGTGAGGTGGTACTGGAACTACTACCACCGGCACGTTGACTCCGGTTCCTGTATGGAGATGCAGGTGCGGAAGATAATCGGTTCCCTCTTGAATCCGACGTCGACGTTGAGTTGTAAACAATACTGTCGCCTTCACGCTCTGTTTCTGAACCAGAAAGGGCCCGCGACGGGTCTGGCATCGAATGTCTGTGGGTCATCGATGAGCTCGATGATGGTGAGGCCCTCCCAGACTTTCCAGCAGCTAGTTTGTCCAATTGCTATTCAGAGGTCAAGAGTAACATAACAAATCATGAAAAAAATTGCGCACAAGCTTGTTGCGCTGGGCAAGGCTACGGGCACGCTCGAGGGCCGACTCATTCGAGTCAGCACCAATTTTCAGCCTCATCGTCTGTTCCTCCTCATCCTGATCAAATTCATGTCCGTCGTGTGTTGCTGACAACCTGCTACTACTTCTCGAACTACTGTTGCCCTCACTGCTGTTCTGCGAATTCTGTATCGTCTCCACCATACGCCTGCGAGCCATACTGGTTGGGTCACCTGTGCTCCCACTTTCTGTCGAGTTTGTTGCTGGGGGCGAGGGGAGCCCAGAGCCGATGGGACTTGGAGGCTCCGGAAGATCGGGGATGGTCTGTGGAATAGAGCTGACGTTGCTGCTCGCCGGGGTAGACGGTGTGCTGCCAATGTATATGGCAGAGAGCGGGCGGTCTCTGGACTTTATCGTCGTCCGTGGCGGCATGGATCGACGGCAGCAAGCATCGACCAACCAAAGGAAAAATTTGCTCGCTGTGGGCGGTGAGGAGGAGGATGGATACAGAAACACGTGACCTGTCATTATCGAGATTGCCAGATAAGGAAATGCTACTGGCCCTCAGAACATAGCCATGGACTCTGACCCGTTGGTTGTGACTGACACAATCTTCAGAGCCTTGTAAGAGAGTCTGTCTCAAAAACCTACTCGCTTTTTTCCCCCATCAGTCCTGTCTCTATCCAGCACACACCTAGTACCTCTCGGCTGCACGGGAACAATGTCATTCAGTCTTGCTTTGACCTTTTATATACAGGTTTGTATATTATAGCGATGACACAGCACTCCAAGAACGTTTGAGCACCATCACCACCTGTACCAGTGTAACTTGGCATTGGAAAAAGAACGGTCAGAACGGACATGAAATGAATATTTTAGCTGCACTCTCAAATTCAATGACTAATGTAAAATAAGTTGCGCTGCAGAGAGCGATCCGGCAACTTGTGTCATGCGAACCATTGACAAAGATCCTCCCACTTCCTCACTCTTTTTTAAGATTAATGATTTATTGCAGTGTTCAATTGCAGGCGATGGTAGACGAATCTACTTGAATAGAGAAGAAAGAAAGAGTAAACCAGCGAAAACAGATCTAGGGGAGGATAAATAAAGTCCGCATTCAAGTCTAGTACTCTACAAAAAAATTCGCAAGATATTCGAGGTCGTTCAAGCAACATTAATTCTCTTGGGTGCCTGCTCAGCCAATGATTGAGGGAACATAATACTCAATACTCCATCAGTCATCTCCGCCTTGATTTCATCATCCTAGGAAACCATCAACAAGGGAAATCAATTCATTTCGGAGATCACTCACCTTCACCCCCTTGGGAAGTCGCAGAGAACGAGAGAACTTGCCAAATCGACGTTCACGAAC
>Ga0153955_100272_pt1 | contig 32234 bp, 40 predicted proteins | sample TSFL039MetaG_FD_104744 | JGI IMG/M metagenome (GOLD analysis project Ga0153955, IMG submission 104744) | Attine ant fungus gardens microbial communities from Florida, USA - TSFL039 MetaG | ecosystem: Host-associated > Fungi > Mycelium > Unclassified | place: USA: Florida, Wekiwa Springs...
TCTCGCGACACCAAATCGACGTCACCTGATCGCAAGAGAGGCAGGGTTTTACTCGCCCTCCTCCGGCTACCATCCTAGCCTACTCGCCGGTCCTCGCACTGCCGCTCCTGCACCTTAGCGCCGCCACCAGAGCTTTTTCAGTTGAGGGTTTCAACCATTGTCTAATTTTCTTCTCTTCTTCAATACATTCTCTGCGTATCTGTTCAAGCAGCCTTACGTTGATGTTTAGTGGGGGATTGGGCAATTATTTTTTTTTTTTTTTGGGTATTGGGTTGTTGGGGTTGGTTTTGGTCAGTTTTTTTTTCCCCCCCCCCCCCCCCCCCCCCCCCCCTTTTTTTTTGGTGTATGTGTTTGTTATGTGTATTGTTATTTTTTGTATGCCCTCCCTCCCTCCCTCCTTTTTTTTCGTCCATGTTTGATGTTGACTTGTGGTGTGGTGTAGAGAAACTAATAGGTTAGGTTATGGTATGATTTTTATGCAGACAATGGCAGATTATGATATTTATTTATTTTTATATGATTGATGTGAGCATCATACAGGGGTGGTTGTTTATTTTGAGGTGGTGGGTGTGGAAATGAAGAACAGAAAATATAATGTAAATAGCTGGACCCTTGTTTGCAAGTTTTGGTGGAGTGGTGAACCCTAGTAGGAATAAATCTTTTTTTTTTGTCTTCCTCCTTTTCTTGGTTGGGTGAATTGAATAATGTATCTTTGACAAAAAAAAATGTGAAATTGCCATTTGTAATGGTGAGTCAGTGTAAATGAGAGTAGATCACTCACTGTTTTTCTAATTTTTTTTAAATTTTATTTGATGTCCTTTTTCAGCTTGTGATGTGAATAGACTAAGAATTGGGCTTGTAGTGTACAAGAGTTCTCTATAATTTACATTATGAGTTGAGTAATGAAGAGGGGGTTGTTAGAGGAATGTCATTGTTTGATAGTAACGGACTTGGAATGATTACTAATAGATCCAAATGAACCCTAATAGTTACTAATGGTCTGTAAATGCACTGGACAGACCTTTGATAGAGATTTGACAATTTGTAATGACCAGAGCAATTAATTCAGGTAGTACCTCAATACTTTGATCTCTACCTAAACCCAGTAGTTTAGAGATCAGTTGCAACCTTGTATTTCTTCCTAACCACATGGTCAGTAGCTCCAGTTAGGAATTTCAAGAAAGGGAGATAAATGTGTTATAGTTCCATTACACCTATTGTCTCAAGAGACTGATGGTTACAATAGTCAGTCTAAGCCTCAGTTAATAAATGACTTTGTTTGTCTACTAAGGCTCTCAAAGAGATATAGAGGGAAAACTAGAAGAAAGGAGAACTTGTTGTTTCTCTTCTTTCTTTGTCTATATTTATACTATCTAGGGTTACTGTTGTTTGTACTACTTTGTAACTACCTAGTGATAAAGAAGTTAGTCTGAGTCACTGAAAGATCATAAGTCTGATTGTTTACTAAAATATCCTACAACAAGTCCTAAGAACCAAGAAATAACATACAACAAGTCATGAGCAAATAATAAGTCAAAGAAACAGTCCACCACAATTCTAAATTGGTCAAGCATTGTAAAACAAACCCTAATCATCCAACACAAGTTCCAATATATTGTTGGTTATATTGCTTCCAAACTAGAGACTATCCAAATAGAGTTGATCAATAAGATCTAGTTGTTCTTAGATCAAGACATTGTCTTGACTCTATCTATTATTCATAACACAAATAAAGAAAACTTAATAAAGTCTTTGCTATATTTAACTACCTACTTATACACAGATGGTTTTTTTTTTTAATCAACAATTTATTATATGGTGTTACACCAAACAACCAATTTCAACAATATTTTTACCATAATAACAAAAATATTTGACTTTTAAAAGAGAATCAGCTCTTTAAAGATTACTATCAGAAGTCTAGTTATGTACTTATAAATACTACTTAAGTAGCAGAGTAGTAGCTGTAATTATCACTATTAATATTATCATGAATCACCATTTCATCCAAGTCAATATTTATTTTCTTTTTCTTTTTTTTCCTTTATTTTTAGATATGTGGAAGGAAGTTGCCAAAGTTGGATACAAGAAACTCAGTGATTCAAAAAGAATATGTAGTAATAATTAAATGTGTACAAATAATAAAAGTGTATAAGTAGTATACAAATATTATTGGAAACTCTGATAAGTTCTCTTTATTAACTCTGACTTAGAGTAGGATTACTTCTTAAGTAACTTACTTAAGCTTGCAATTGTTATGGAGTAGTATCAGAGTATCACAAATGGTTACTTACTGAGTTTGTGATTGAAGAGTTTTTGGTTCTCAAAGCAAGGTAGAATAAGCAACAAAAGATGTTGTTAAGTCTGAGGTCCAATCCTCAGACTTGTAAAGACTCAAGTTGTGGTTGTAGTAACCCTAACCCAAATCTCACTCTATGTTAGAGTAGACAAAGGGAACTCGTTAGAGTTCCTGCTGATTTGTTGTACACTACTTATACACATTTGACTATTTGTCCTTGTTTACTGATCCGACTATATTACCTAATTAAATAAAAGAAAAAGAAAAGAAAAATAAATATTGACTTAGAGAAAAAGACAATTCATGATATCACCCCCCTCTCAAGGGTCCTTGTCCTGAGGACTTCTTCATAGCTCATTGTATGGGTCTTTTAGGTTGCCCATATCATGGTTTTCATCTACTAATTCCTCCAAATACTTCCTATCTTCCTCTATTCTTCATCAATCTTTCTTGTCCTCTTCTTTGTTCCACTCCTCTATCATTCCCCCCTCGTACTCATGTTTCTCTTCTTCCATCTTCTTTAAGAATGGGTTCTTTTTCCATTGTTTCCAATTTTCCTCCATTCACTTCTAATATTCCCTATCATATCACTTATTGCCCCATCCATAGAGCAACTTGGCAGTGTACCTCCCTGGTATTTCTCTGCTAAACATCTTCCTGTTTTCCTTTCCTTCTTGCCATCTCACTTCTTCTTCTTCTTCTCTTTGATATTCTTTCTTGAATTCCTCTACTAAATCCATTGTATTCTTCAAGTTCTCCCTGCTTTCCCAGGTGTCCTCCTTGGCTGTGTAACCCTTCTATCTTACCAAGTACTTCTCTCTTCCTCACACCTTTCTTTTGTTCATAATCTTTTCTACCTCCCATTCTTCTTCCCCTTCAATTACCACTAGTTGTGGCATTTCTTTCTTCTGCCCTTCTACTTGCAACTTGTACCGTCATACTTGACTAACATTTACTACTGGGTGTATTTTAACTGTACTAGGCAGATCCAATTCTATTGCATTACTGGAAATGATCGCCTTTACTCTGTAAGGTCCTACAAAGCATTCAGTGAATTTCTCTGTTTGTCTTCCGACCATCTGGTACTTTAGATCTTTAGTGCTGAGTAGCACCAAGTCACCGACTCAATATTCTTCTACCTCTCCTTTCTCCCTATCTGCGTACTGCCTCATATCTTCCTGCGCTTTCTGTAGCGCTGCCTTTGCTTCCTCCTGTACATTCTTCATTCTTTCCACAAACTTCTCTGCTCCTTCATATTTCCCCTTTCTCATTTCAAATCCCATTCTAGGATCTTGTCCACTATTTGTCTTAAAGGGCAAAACCTTAGTCCCTGCATGTACTCTATTGTTATAGGCAAATTCTGCTGTTCCTAACCACTCCAGCCATTGCTCTTGTCAGTGATCGATGAACATCTGTAAGTACTGTTCAAGTTCTTGATTCATCCTTTCCATTTGGCCATCTGTTTGTGGGTGGAATGCTGTAGACAATTTTGTCTTGATCCCCAATATGTGATTCAGCTCCTTCATGATACCTGCTGCAAACTGTGGTCCTCTATCAGAGATTATACTATCTGGTAACCCATGTAGCTTCCAAACATTATCTCTGAATAGGCATGCTAACCCTTCTGTGCTAGTCTTTTCCATAGTAGGTATAAAGTGTCCCATCTTTGTTGATCTATCTACTACTACTAGAATTGCATTGTAGCCTTGTGCTAAAGGCAGCTTTGTAATAAAATCTGCACTAATGTGAGACCAAGCTTTCTCTGGAATCGAATTTGGCATTAGTTTTCCTGCCTGTGGCTGTGTTCAATTCTTATTTCTTTGGTAGGCATCGCACCCACATATTGCTTCACTTCTCTAGTGACCCCTGGCCACCAGAAATTCCTTGTCACCAGCTCTGCTGTCTTCCACTGTCCTCCATGTTGTAGTGAATGTTGGTAGAGATAACCTCAGCTCACACTCTAAGTCAGAGTTGACAAAGAGAACTTGTTAGAGTCCTTACTAATTGGTCTAGCTACTTATACATGAATCGGTATTTACTAGTATTTGTCTACTCAAATTATCCTGCAGACTCCTTTTGAGTCATAGTGTCCCACACACTTCAAACTATTACATAATAAATGAAAATAAAAAAGAAATAAAATAATCTGCTGCTACTGATGCCCCAGCTCATCTGTTGTTTCATTATACCACCCCTCTCTCAAGCTTCCTCATCCTTGAGGATTTTATAACTCGCTATCCCAATCCCCAATGTTCCCCATCTCATCTTCTTCTTGTTGTTTTATCCATAAGAATGGATTACGGCTTACTTTAGCAAATGAATTCCTCTTCCATCGCTGCCAATTTTCTTCTAACTTTTTCCAATACTCCTGCTTGTATTTCTTCTCCTCCCACCCATACAATAATTTTGCCATATACTTCCCTGGCAATTCTCTGCTGAACATGTTTTTCTCTTTCTCCCTTTCCTGCCACTATGTATCTTCTTCTTCTTCCCTTCCATATTCCTTCTCAAACTCTTTCACCAAATCACTTGCATTTTTGAGATTTTCTTTGCTCTCCTGTCACAAAAAAGTGACTACTAAATAGTGCCATGGAAGTATAACAAAATACTTGTTCAATGAACTGCATAAATAGCTGGACCCTCGTTAACAAGTAGCCTTGCTAACATCACTCTTTTGGTGGAATAGTAAACCATACAGTATGTGACTACTGGTCCATAGTACAACTGTGACATCTCCCAAGTGTCTTCCTCTGCCGTGTACCCTTTTCACCATACTAGGTATTTGTCTCTTCCTCATACCCATCTCTTATTCATTATCTTTTCTACTTTCCACTCTTCCTCTCCTTCAATTATTAATGGTTGTGGTTTTTCTTTCTTTTGCCCTTCTACTTGTCCTGTGTACTGGCATACTCTACTTACATTAACTACTGGGTGTATCTTTACTGTACTCAGTAGTTCTAACTCTATTGCATTTGTCGACACTATTGATTTAATCTTGTAAGGCCTGACAAACCTCTCTGTAAGCTTTTCTGTTCTCCTCTCTGTCATTTGGTACTTGAGATCCTTTGTACTTAGTACAAGGTCTCCTACTCAATATTCTTCTGTCTCTTCTCTATGCCTATCCACATATTTCTTCATGTCCTCCTACACCTTCTCCAGCACTGCTTTCACTTCCTCCTTTATCTCCTGCATTCTTTCCACAAACTTGTTTGCCTCCTCAAACTTCCCCTTCTTCCTAAGTTCAAATCCCATGCAAGGGTCTCGCCCACTATTTGCCATGAAGGGCAATACTTTTGTACTTGTCTGCATCTTATTATTGTAGGCAAACTCTGCAGTTCCCAACCATTCTGGCCACTGTTCCTGATGATGATCAATGAACATTCGTAAATATTGTTCTAGTTCTTGATTCATTCTTTCAGTTTGTCCATCTGTCTGTGAATGGAATGCTGTTGACAATTTACTGTCAATCCCCAGCATTGTATTCAACTCCCTCATCACTCCTGCTGCAAATTGCAGCCTTCTATCTGAAATAATACTTTCTGGTAAGCCGTGCAGCTTCCAGACATTATCTCTAAACAACCTCACTAATCCCCCTGCTGTTGTTTTTTCTGTAGTAGGTATAAAGTGGGCCATTTTAGTTAACCTATCTACTACTACCAGAATCAAATTGTATCCTTGTGCCAATGGTAATTTTGTAATAAAATTGGCTGATATATGACTCCATGGTTTCTCTGGTATTGAATTTGGCATTAACTTGCCAGCAGGTGCTTGCGTACGATTTTTATTCCTCTGGCAGGCATCATATCCTTCTACATATTGCTTTACTTCCCTACTCACTCCTGGCCACCAAAAATTCCTCATTACCAACTCTGTCATCTTCCAATGTCCTCCATGTCCTCCTACAGGTGTATCATGATATAGCCTGATCACTTCTGCTCTCAGTTTCTCATCTTTAGGTATGTATACCTTGCCTTCCTTTAGTATTAATCCCTTATGTTCTTGCCACTTCTCATCTTTTAAGACTTTAACCCCTGCTTGTTTCATCTCTTCTACTGCCTTGACAACTTCATCATCTTTTGTTTCACTCCTCCTTATTCTGTCCAGAATATCTACTCTGTCTATTACTACTTCAGACACTTCTGCTGCTCAAGCCTCTAACCATTCCCTTTTTACCAATGTCTGTTCTTCGTTATCTCTCTCCACTCCTATTTCCCAATCTGATCTTCTACTCAATCTGTCTGCCTTTCCCATTCTCCTTCCAGGTACATGCTTCAAAACAAAGTCGAATCTAGATAAATAGAGTGCCTATCTAGCTTGTCATCTATTTAACTTCTGATTACTCACAAAGTACTCTAGATTTTTATGGTCTGACCAAATTTCAAATTTCCTCTTTGCACCTTCTAAAAAGTGTCTTCAGGCTTCCAGACATCAAATCACTGCCAATATTTCTTTATCATGAATCTCATAATTTCATTCAGTTTCATTTAGCAATTTTGAGATGTAGGCCACTGGTCTCCACTTGTTGTCTTTGCATTTAATAGACAATACACCTCCTGTTGCAAAATTGGAAGTGTCTGCCTCAACTCTAAATTCCTTATCTCAGTCTGGTGCTACCAACAATGGTCTAGTTGTGAAGATCTCTTTTAATTGCTTGAATGCCTTCTGCTGGGCTTCCTCCTACTTCCACTTCTCATCCTTCCTTGTCAATATGTTCAAGGGCTTTGCAAGTGCTGCAAAGCTCTTAATAAACTGCCTATAATAATTGGCAAGTCCCAAGAATTTTCTGATATCCCTGACCATTCTTGGTGTTGGCCAGTTCAATACTCTTGCTACTTTATCCTCCTCCATCTCAATTTTCCCTTGACCCATCACTACTCCCAGAAAGTTTACTTTGTTTGTTTTCCATGAACACTTTTCTGGTTTCACATACAAGTCATTCTCTTCCAACCTCCTCAGTACTTCTGTCACAATTTTGTCATGCTCTTCTTCACCATCTGTGCCTACCAGCACATCATCCACAAAGACTGCCACTTTTCCTTCATTAATAAGATCTCTCATGATCTCATTCATCATTCCCTGAAATGTTGCTGGCGAGTTCATCATCCCAAAGAACATCACCACCGGTTCAAATGACCCCACATGTGTAGTAAAGGCCACCTTTCACTCATCACCCTTCTTAATGCATACATTGTTGTAGCCCCATTGTAAATCCATCTTAGTGAACAGTTTCTTGTTTCCCATTGAGTCTACTAAGCCGGTAATCAATGGCAATAGGTAGTTATTTTTTACTGTTTGCTTATTGAGTCTATAATAGTCCATGACCATATGCTTTCCACCATCCTTCTTTCCCACAAAGAAAACTGGAGAAGTCTGTGGTGACTTTGAAGGCCTTATGTACCCTTTTTGTAGGTGGTCCTAAATGAACTGTTGAACCTCTTCCCTCTCATTCCTAGAGAGTGGATACACTCGTGCTTTGCTGGTCTTGAACTCCTCCTTGAGATCTATGGTGTGATCCCATATCTTCCTTGTTGGCATTCTCTCTGACTCCACCTTTCCAAATACCTTCAACCACTTGTGGAACTTTTGAGGGACCATTGCTTCCACCTTTCTATGGTCCAGTTCTATTTCCTCTTCTCTGCCCCAATCTTTCTTTTTATCTGCTGCCCATCTAATCCTTTCTATCTCATCTCCTTGAACCTTTTTCTTTTTTTTCCTTCTCCTTTTAATTTCTGGGCCCATTTCCTTCTTGCCTGTGTATTGTCCACATATAGATGGACATCTCATCATCTTAACTTCTCCTTTCTCCCAGTCTATTTCTGGATTGTGCGCCTGCAACCAAGGCATGCCCAATATTACTTCTGTTTTTCCTAGATTGCACACATCCATCCTCACTCTTTCCACATGCCCTTCAAAGTACAGGTTTACTTCTACTTCATGTGTGATCAATCCTCCACTATTTCTTGTACCATCCACATTTCGCACTATTATTGGTTTTTCAAGTTTTATTAACTTGAAACCTCCTCTTTCTGTGCACTTCTTGTTCATGAAGAGCCCTGTGGCTCCGCTGTCCAGCAATGCTTTCACTGACACCCTTTCATGAGTATCAGTCTTCTTTACTCCTATTTGCATCCACACCTCCTGCAGACCCTTCAAGGTCCTTCTAACTTCTCTCTGTCTTCCCTCTAGATCAGTGATTCCAGTCCCCTTTCCCTGGACCCTAGGCACTGATTGTTCTAACTTCCCGCCCCAATTCTACCATGGTGTTTTCTTTCCTGTCCTACAAGGTGGACAGAAAATCTCCCCCTTCCCATTTTCTCTATTCTTTCTTTTACTGCATCTCTCACATCACATGCACTACACACTACTCTCTCTGCTCTTCCTCTTTGTGCCTCCCTTTCTCTCCACTCCTTTGCTTCTCTGCAATTTTCACACCACATATGCAATAGTTGCCTTTTACTCAGGAACCCTTGTCCATGATTCTCCTGAGTTTTGGTACCCTTGTAGTTGCATCCTCAACACTCCACAAAGGTTACCACCTCTCTCCTTGTCATCTACCCTTCCTTGCTTATTTCGGCTCCTCTTAGGGGTAGTCCTTTTGCACCAGAGTGCAGTTTGACCTTTTCCCAGGTTTCTCTTGGAGGTGCCACTTCCTCCTTTCTGCTCCTTTCGTTCTTCTTGGAACACTCCTACTTCTTGTGCCCCTCTTTTTCACACCCAAAACACTTTACCACCTCTCTCACCACTTCTTGTCTTCTTACTTCTTTTACACCACACTACATTACCCTGCTTGCCAGGGCCTCAAATCTATTTGTCAATTTCTTCTTCTCTTCCACCCTTCCACCCTTGTTCTAGCAGTCCTTAGCCATATGGCCAAACTGCTTGCATCCCCAACATTTTCTACCCTCTCTTCTTTCTAGTTCTGATCTCATTTTGGCGAGTGCTCACCAGGTGTTGAGCATTTTGCTCAGGATGTTGTTGTATGCCTCTAAGGACATTATATATTGTATTTAGAGGGGCTAGCTTGGTTGTGTGTAGGGAATATATGTATTTGCAGGTTTACTGACCAATTGTTCTTCAGCTGACTATTTACCGACTACTTACATCTGCTGGGGCACAAATCTTCATCCAGCCAAGTGCCTATTGCCCTACTAACTACTGCCCTAATACTAGGGTTACACTATCACTTCTCAGGGAAGATCCCTACTCTAATCATCTTCTTAAAGATATGACGATGTTCCTTTGCATGTACTAGTCACAATGAACTAGCAGCACAAGGCTGATAAAGTGAAAGATGTACAAGTAATCTACTAAGCACCACCTGTCATCAGGTCTGGTCTATGTGTGCACTCAGGTATAGTGCCCACAGTCCACCTCCAGGGTCTAAACTTCCTGGTCAGTCCACTTAAGCCTGTAGCCTGGCTATGTATGGAGGTGACTAGTGATTGGAGTTGATCACCAGTTGAGGGTCGATTGTGTGAGAGTAAGATTGCTCAGGACTGAGGAGGTCAGGAGCTTGTAGTGAAAACAAGTTCTAGTGTAATGAACATTGGTAGAGATGACCCCAGCTCACACTCTAAGTCAGAGTTGACAAAAAGAACTCATTAGAGTCCTTGCTAATTGGTCTAGCTACTTATACGTGAATTGGTATTTACTAGTATTTGTCTACTCAAATTATCCCACAGACTCCTTTTGAGTCATAGTGTCCCGTGCACTTCAAACTATTACATAATAAATGAAAATGAAAAAGAAATAAAATAATCTGCCACTGATGCCCCAGCTCACCTGTCGTTTCATTACAGAAGCCAACTCCCCAAAATATTATCAAGTAGAGTAATGCAGTGTGGGATTTAAGAGGTAAGAAGACAGGTAGTGGAAGAAGAGGAGATGCAGTGTTTCAGGTATTGGGAAGTAGGACACAAGAAGTAGGAGTGTTCTAACATCAAAGTAAAAAGAGAGAAGAGAAAAAAGAAAGAGAAGGAAGCACCATTGCTAGAGGTATAGAAAAAGATATAGGAACATTATGAGGAGAAAGAACTGTCCCCAAGAGGAGCAGTCATAGGAGTGAAGGAATGAACAATACTATGGGAGGTGGTGTCCTTTGTAGAGTGTAGAGGATGCAATTACAAAGGAATAAAAACTCAGGAGAACCAAGGACAGGGTTTCCTCAGTAAGGAGCAGTTGTGTAATATGTAGTACAGCAGCTGTAAAAAGGCATAGAACTAGAGACAAGTGGAAGCAGAGGCAGATAGAGCAGAAAGAGTAAAATATAGTGCATATGGAGAAAAGGATGTAGTAGTAGGAGGAGCAAGCAAGAGGAATGAAAAAGGGGAAATTTTCTGTCTGCTATGCAAGACAGGAAAGAAAATACCCTGGTGGAACTGGGGAGAAGAGATAGAAAGGTCAGTGCTTAGGGCTTAGAAGGGAGGGGCCAGAATCACTGATCTGGAAAAGAGAGGAAAAGCAAGGAAGATAATAGAAGCTATCAATCAGAAGAAAGTACAAAAAAACAGAGTAGAGAAGTCAGGAGAACATTGAAACCATTGAGGAAAATATGAATGAATGTGGGTATTGAAAAGGTAAATACACATGAGAGAAGGACAGTGAAAGCATTATTAGACAGTAAAGCAACAGAAATGTTTATGAGCAAAGAATTGGCTCAAAAAGAAGAATATAAGTTGATTAAGTTGGATCAACTACTATTAGTAAAGAATGTGGATGGCACAGGAAATAGTAGAGGTGCCATTACACACAAAGTGAAAGTAAACATGTTCTTTAAAGGACATATGGAAAAAGTCAGAATAGATGTGTGGAAACTAGAAAAAACAAAAGTAATTTTGGGTATGCCTTGGTTAGCTGTCCATAATCTAGAAATTTATTGGGAGAAAGGGAAGATTAAAATGATGAGGTGCCCACCATTATATGGAAAATTGATAAAAATACAAGGAAGAGGAAGAAAGAAAATTAGAGAAGAGGAGAAGAAAATTGTGAGATGGGCAACAAATAAAAAGAAAGATTGGGAAAGGGAAGAAAAAATTGAGGCAGATCATAGAAAGGTAGAGGAAATAGTTCCCAAGAGGTTCCATAAATAGTTGAAAGTGTTTAGGAGGGTAGAGTCAGAGAGAATGCCAATTAAAAAGGTTAGATCTCAGAGATAACTTCAAAGCAAGGGTATATTCTTTATCTAGAAATGAAAAAAAGAAAGTGCAGAAGTTTATTAAGCACTTGAAGAAGGGGTATATTAGACCTTCAAAATTACCCCAAATGTTACTGGTGTTTTTTGTAGAAAAGAAGAATGGTAGGAAGTGCATGGTTATAGACTATAGGAGACTCAATAAGCAGACAGTAAAGAATAATTATCTTCTGCTATTAATTATAGACCTAGTGGACTCTATGGGAAATAAACAAGTGTTTACTAAAATGGATCTTCAGTAGGGCTATAATAATATAAGAATAAAGAAAGAGAATGAGTGGAAGACAACATTTATTACATATATGGGGTTGTATGAACCAGTAGTTATATTTTTTGAAATAACAAATTCACCTGCCATATTCCAAGACATGATAAATGAAATTTTGAGAAACATGATTAATGAGGGAAAGGTGGCAGTATTTGTGGATGATATGTTAGTAGAGACTAAAATAAAAGAGGGACACAATGAAATCATAAAGGAGGTATTGAGGCAGTTAGAAGAAAATGATCTGTATATAAAACCAGAAAAGTGTACCTGGAAAATGCAGAAGGTCAACTTCTTAGAAGTGGTAATGGGTCAAGGGAGAATTGAAATAGAAAAAGACAAAGTGATAGAAGTGTTAAACTGGCCTGTACTTCAGATAGTTAGAGATGTTAGAAAGTTCTTGGGACTAGCCAACTACTATAGGCAATTTGTCAAAGACTTTGTAAATATTGCCTGACTCTTTGTAGTGAACTTAAGTTGGAGTTAACTCAAGTGCACACTCTATGTCAGAGTTGACAAAGAGAACTCATTAGAGTTCCTACTATTTGTTCTACACTACTTATACAATTTAATTTTTTGTACATGTTATGTTTCTCTCAAATTTCCCTATTGAATCACTGTTCCCAATTTGGTAATAAGTTCTTGTACATCCGATAGTTAAAAGAAAAAGAAAAGAAAAGAAAAATAAATATTGTCTTAAAGGAATTGAGTGGTTCATAACACCACCCTCCTCTCAAGGGTCCTTGTCCTGAGGACTTCTTCATAATTTGGCATATGAGTCTCTTAGGTCACCCATATCCTGATTTTTGTCTCCTAATTCTTCCAAAAATTTCCTGTTCTCCTCTATTCTTTGTTGGTCTTCCTCATCCTCTTCTTCATTCTACTCTTCTATTATTCCTCTCTTGTACTCATGTTTTCCTTCTTCCATTTGTTTCAAGAATGGGTTCCTACTATATCTGGAGAACGGGTTTCTCTTCCATTGTTTCCAATTTTCTTCCATCTGTTTTCAATATTCCTAATCATACTTCTTATTTCCCCATCCATAGAGTAACTTAGCAGTGTATCTTCCCAGTAATTCTCTGCTAAACACATTCCTGTCTTCTTCAGTCTCTTGTCACCTTACTTCCTCTTCTTCTTCCCTGTGGTACACTCTCTTGAACTCTTCGACCAATTCTATTGCATTCTTCAAATTCTCCCTGCTTTCCCAAGTGTTCTCTTCTGCTGTACATCCCTTCCATTATACTAGGTACTTGTCTTTTCCTTGCACCTTCCTCTTATTCAGTATCTTCTCCACCTCCTATTCTTCTTCTCCTTCAATTATCACAGGCTGCGGTTTCTTTTTCCTTTGTCCTTCTACTTGCCCTGTGTACCTTTGTACTCTACTTACATTGACTACCAGATGTATTTTTACTGTACTAGGTAGTTCTAATTCTATGGCATTTGTCAAAACTATAGACTTGACTTTGTAAGGTCTAATGAATCTCTCTGTAAGTTTTTCCATTCTTCTCTTCACCATTTGATACTTGAGATCTTTAGTACTGAGTAGCACTAAATCTTCTGCTCTATATTCTTCTGCCTCTCTTCTATGCCTGTCTGCATATTTCTTCATGTTTTCCTACACTTTCCCCAGTACCACTTTTGCTTCCTTTTGTATCTTTTGCATTCTCTCCACAAACTTGTTCACTTCTTCAAACCTCCCTTTCTTTCTCAGTTCAAACCCCATGCAAGGATCTTGTCTGCTATTTGCCTTGAAGGGAAACACTTTTGTACTTGTCTGCACCTTATTATTATAGGCAAATTCTGCAGTTCCTAGCCATTCCAGCTACTGTTCCTGACAGTGATCTATGAACATTCTCAAGTACTGTTCCAGTTCTTGATTCATTCGCTCTGTTTGTCCATCCATTTGTAGGTGGAATGCCATTAATAATTTATTATTAATCCCTAGCATGGAATTTAACTCCCTCATGACTCCTGCTATGAATTTCAGCCCTCTATCTGAAATAATACTCTCTGGTAAGCTGTGTAACTTCCAGACATTATCTCTGAATAATCCAGCTAGTTCTCCTGCTGTCATTTTCTTTGCAGTAGGTATGAAGTGAGCCATCTTAGTTAACCTATCTACTACTACCAGGATAGAGTCATATCCTTGTGCTAATGGTAAATTCATAATAAAGTCTGCTGATATATGACTCCAGGGTTTCTCTGGTATCGAGTTGGGCATTAATTTGCTGGCAGGTGCTGGCGTATGATTCTTATTTCTTTGGCATGCATTGCATCCCTCTACATACTGCTTCACTTCCCTACTCACTCCTAGCCACCAGAAGTATTAAGTCACCAACTCTGTCATCTTCCATTGTCCTCCATGCCCTCCCATGGGCATATTGTGGTGTAACCTGACAATTTCTGCTCTTAATTTTTCATCTTTAGGCATGTACACCTTTCCTTCTTTCAACATCAGCCCTTTGTGCTCTCTCCATTCTTTGTCTCTTAAGACTTTTACCCCTGCTTGTTTTATTTCTTCTACTGCTTTAACCACCTCATCATCTTTTACTTCACTCTTCCTGATTTTGTCCAGGATGTCCACCCCTTTGATTATCACCTCTAATATTTATGCCACTCTAGTTTCCAACCACTCCTTTTTCACCAATGTCTGTTCCTCGTTGTCCCTTTCTACTCCCACTTCCCAATCTGGCCTTCTACTCAGCCCATCCACTCTTCCCATTCTACTCCCAGGTACATGTTTCAAAACAAAGTTGAATCTAGACAAATAGAGTGCCCATCTAACTTGTCATCTATTTAACTTTTGATTACTCATAAAGTATTCTAGATTCTTATGGTCTGACCATATTTTGAACTTTGCCTTAGCACCTTCTGAAAAGTGCCTCCAGGCTTCTAGGCATTGAACTACTGCTAACATTTCCTTATCATGAATCTCGTAATTACATTCTGTTTCATTTAGAGATTTTGAAATATATGCTACTAGTCTCCACCTGTTATTTTCACACTTAACAGACAAAATGCCTTCTGTTGCAAAATTGGAAGCATCTGCCTTGACTCTCAATTCCTTATCTAGGTCAGGTGCTATTAGTAGAGGTCTTGTGGTGAAGATCCCTTTCAACTGTTTAAATGCTTTTTGCTGGGCTTTCTCCTATTTTTACTTCTCTTTCTTTCTCGTCAATGTATTCAAGGGCCTTGCTACCACTGCAAAGTTTTTGGTAAATTGCCTATAGTAGTTGGTGAGTCCCAAGAACTTTCTGACATCTCTGACCATTTTTGACATTGGCCAATTTAACACTTCTGCTACCTTATTCTCCTCTATCTTAATCTTCTCTTGACCTATCACTACTCCCAGAAAGTTCACTTTGTTGACCTTCCATGAACACTTTTCTGGTTTCACATATAAGTTGTTCTCTTCCAGCCACCTCAGTACTTTTGCCATAACCTGTCATAAATTACCCAATTCCCTTTAAGTCAATATTTATTTTCTTTTTCTTTTTCTTTTCTTTTAATTATGTAATATAGCTGGATCAGTAAACAAGGACAAATAATCGGACATGTATAAGTAGTGTACACAAATCTAGCAAGGACTCTAATGAGTTCTCTTTGTCTACTCTGACATAGAGTGCAATCTAGGTTGGGGTTACACCACTCAAGCTTAGGGTCGTTGCATAACCTCATTGTGGCCCTTCTTGTCTTCTGAACCCACTAGCATGTTGTTCACAAAGACTACCACCTTTTCTTTATTAATGAGATCTCTCATAATCTCATTTATCATCCTCTGGAATGTTGCCGGTGAGTTTGTTATCCCGAAGAACATCACTACTGGTTCAAATGACCCCACATGCATAGTAAAGGCCACTTTCCACTCATCTCCCTTCTTGATATTCACGTTGTTGTAACTCCATCATAAATCCATCTTAGTAAACAATTTCTTGTTACCCATACTATCTACTAAGTTGGTAATCAATGGCAACAGGTAGTTGTTCTTCACTGTATGCCCATTAAGTTTATGATAGTCTATGACCATATGCTTTCCACCATCCTTCTTTCTAATGAAGAAAACCAGAGAAGTCTGTGGCAACTTCAAAGGCCTTATGTACTCTTTTCTTAGGTGGTCCTGAATAAATTGTTGGACCTCTTCTCTCTCATTGCAAGCAAGTGGATACACCTGGGCTTTACTGGTCTTGAACTCCTCCTTAAGATCTATGGCATGATCCCATATCTTCCTAGCCTCTCTAACTCCACTTTTCCAAACATCTTTAGCCACCTGTGAAACTTTTGTGGCACCATTGCCTCTACCTTTCTATGATCCAGTTCCATTTCCTTCTCTCTTCCCCAACCTTCCTTCTTGTCTGCCACCCACCTAATCCTTTTGATCTCATCCCCTTGGATTTCCTTCTTTCCCTTCCTTCTCCTCTTAATTTCTGGGCCCATTTCCCTTTTGCCTGTATATCGTCTACATATAGGTGGACATTTCATCATCCTTACTTCCCCTTTCTCCCAATCTATCTCTGGGTTGTGTGCCTGTAACCAAGGCATTCCTAAGATCACTTCTGTCTTTTCCAGATTGCACACATTCATTTTCACTCTCTCTACATGTCACTTGAAGTACAGGTTTACTTCCACTTCATGTGTAATTGCACCTTTGCTATTTCTTGTACCATCTATGTTCCTTACTGCTATTGGCCTTTCAAATTTTATCAGTTTGAAGTCCCCTCTCTCTGCACACATTCTACTCATGAAGAGCCCTGTGGCTCCACTGTCTAGTAATACCTTTACTGAGATTCCTTCATGAGTGTCAATCCTCTCCACTCCTATCTGTATCCACACCTCCCACAGATCCTTCAGGGTCCTCCTAACTTCCCTTTGTTTCTTCTCCAGGTTGGTGATTCCAGTCCCTTCCACTTGGGCCTTAGATATTGACCGTTCCAACTTTCCACCCCAATTCTACCATGGTGTTTTCTTTTCCATCCTGCTATAATGGTTCTTAGCTTTAGGTATGTAACCCTAACCAGAATTGCACTCTATGTCAGAATAGACAAAGAGAACTCGTTAGAGTCCTTGCTGGATTGTATACACTACTTATACATGTTCAATTGTTTGTTCTTGTTTACTGATGCATACATATTACATAATTAAAAGAAAAGAAAAGGAAAAGAAAAATAACTATTAACTTAGAGGAAATGGTAGTTCATGACATCTGCAGGATGGACAGAAAATCTTGCCTTTGGCATTCCTCTTCACTTCCCATTTTACTGTGTCCTTTCCTCCACACATACTACACTTCACCCTTTCTGCTCTACTGCATTCCACTTCTCTATCTCTCCAATTCCATGCCTCCTTGCAACTTCCACACCATATATTACACACCTGTTCTTTGTCCAGGAAACCTTGCCCCTGGTTCTCCTGAGTTTTTGTCCCCTTATAATCACACCCTCTACATTCTACCAATGTTACTACTTCCCATTTTGTTGTCCACCCCTCCATACTCATTCTCACTCCTTTTGGAGGCAGTCCCTTTGTCCCACAATTTTGCTTTACCTTTTCTAACACTCCTCTTTGTGGTGCTATTTCTTCTCTCCTCTCCTTCTTCCTCATGTTTGGACATCCCCACTTCTTGTGTCCTTCCCTTCCACACCCAAAACATTTCACCTTCTGTTCAACTGTTTCCTGCCTCCTAACTTCCCTTACTCTGCATTGCATTACCCTACTTGCCAGGGCTTCAAATCTATTTGTTGTTTTCTTCTCCCTCTCTTCCCTTTCTCTCTTATTTCTGCAGTTTTTGGCCAGATGGCTGAATTGCCTGCATAACCAACATTTTCTTCCTTCCTTCCCTTCTAGCTCTGATCTCATTTTGGTGAGTGCTTGCCTGGTGTTGAGCAAAATGCTCAACAAGTCATTGTATACTTCTAACAACATAATGTGTTGTACTTAGAAGGGCAAAGTTTTTGTTGTATAATGAAAAATGTGTATAGTGGTGGGTTTTGCTGACCAAAGTTCTTTGGCTGACTATTTATCAACTACTTACGTCTACTGGGGTGCAAATCTTCATCCAGCCAGGTTCCTACTGCCTTACTAACTACTGCTCTAATACTAGGGTTATACTATCACTTTACAGAGAATATCCCTACTCTAATCATCTCTTTAAGGGTGCAACAATGTTCCTTTGTGTGTACTAGTCACAATGGACCAGCAGCACAAGGCTGATAAAGTAAAGAGGTACAAGTAATTAATGAGCCTACCTGGTTATAAGGTCTGGTCTGCATTGGGGCCCAGGTATGGTCCCAGTCATCCACCTCTGGGGTCTAAACTTCCTGGTTAGTCCACTTATACAATTTAATTATTTGTACATGTTATATTTCTCTTGTGTTTCCCTATTAAGTCACTGTTCCTGATTTGGTAATAAGTTCTCATGTGTCCAATAGTTAAAATAAAAATAAAATAAAATAAAAATAAATATTGCCTTAGAGAAATTGAGGGGTTCATAACACTCTTGAACAATCTAATGAGGAAAGAAGAGAAGTAGAATTGGGAAAGGAAATAACAGAAGGCTTTCAAACATTTGAAGAGGATTTTACTAGTAGATCATTGTTGGTCATACTAAACTTAGACAAGAAGTTCAGAGTAGAGGTCAATACTTCTAACTTTGTTACAGAAGAAGTTCTGTCTATTAAATACAAAGATAATAAGTGGAATCTAGTAGCATGTATCTCTAAATTATTAAACAAAACTGAGTGTAATTACAAAATATGTAATAAAGAGATGTTAACCATCATCAGATGTTTGGAAGCATAGTGACATTTTCTGAAAGATACTAAAAGCAAGTTCAAAGTATAGACAGATCACAAGAATGTAAAATATTTTATGAGCAATCAAAAGCTTAATTGGAGACAAGCTTGATGGGTTTTGTATTTATCTAGATTTGACTTTACTTTGAAGCATATTTTATGAAGCAAAATGAGAAAGACAGATGGTTTAAGTAGGAGACTAGATTAGAAGATAGGAGTGGAAAAGAATAATGAGAAGCAGATGTTGGTAAAAAAAAAAGTAGCTGACAGTGAAAAGGATTAAAGTAGCAGAGGTAGTCATAAAGGGGTAGATCTGTTAGACAAAGTAAGGAAATATAAAGCAAAAGATGATGAGGTGGTAAAGGCTATAGAAGAAATAAAGCAAACAGGGGTAAAAATGTTAAGAAACAAAGAATGGCAACAGAAGAATAGACTAATGTTAAAGAAAGAGAAAATGTATGTTTCTAGAGATGAAAAGCTAAGAGCAGAGGTGATCAAGCTACACCATGATATACCTGTAGAAGGATATAGAGAACAGTGGAAAATAGCAGAGTTAGTGACAAGAAACTTCTGATGGCCAGGGATTACTAGGAAAGTAAAGCAATATGTGAAAGAATATAAAGCCTGCTAAAAAAACAAGAACTAAACTCAATTAATGGTAGGAAAGTTAATGCTGAATTTGATTCCAGAAAGGGTATAGTCTTACATTAGTACTGATTTCATTATGAAGTTACCCTTAGCACAGAGATATAACTCAATCTTGGTAATAGTAGATAAATTAACAAAAATAGCACACTTCATATCTACTACTAAGAAAATGAGTGCAAAGGGCTTAGCATAATTGCTCAAAGATAGCATCTAGAAGCTACATGGGTTACTAGAGAGCATTATTTCACATAGAGGACCACAGTTTGCAGCAGAAATAATAAGGAAGCTAAACCACATATTAGAGATGAATACTAAACTGTCAACAGCCTTCCACCTATGAGATAAATGGTCAAATAGAACAAATGAACCAGGAGTTAGAATAATACCTCTGAATGTTCATAGATCATTAATAAGAGCAATGACCAGAATAGTTAGGTATAGCAGAATCTGTCTATAATAATAAGGTGTACATAAGAACAAAAGTATCACTATTCAAAGTAAATAGTGAGCAAGATCCTAGGATGGGGTTTGAGTTGAGAAAGTAAGAGAAGCATAAAGAGGTAAAGAAGTTTGTAACAAGAATGAAGGAAGTACAGAAAGAGGCAAAAGTGGCCTTATAGGAAGCACAAGAAAACATGAAGTATTATACTGATAGGAGCAGAGGAGAGATAGAAGAATATAAAGTAGGCAATCTAGTGCTACTCAGCACTAGAGACTTGAAGTATTAGGTAGTTGGAAGAAATACAGAGAAACTTACAGAGAGATTTGTGAACCCTTATAAAATCAAGGCAATTATTTCTAGTAATGCAGTAGAATTAAAATTGCCAAGTACAGTAAGAATACACCCAGTAGTAAGCATTAGTAGGATATGTTGATACAAGAGTCAAATAAAAGGACAAAAAAGAAAGCACCATAACTGGTGGTTATTGAAAGAGAAAAAAGAGTAGTATTGTTAGGATTGACTCTAGGAGGTTCTTGGGGGGGCTTGGCCTCAACAGTTGGTTGTGCTGACCTCTACACTTGCTTTCTGGGTGTCTTCAAAGATTTATTCAAGGGAGAAGAGAATAAAAAAGTAAGATAGTTATAAAGTAGAGTCTACCTAAGAGAGAACAAAACTAAGATATCTACAACTAGCAATGCTACTTAAATACTCTAGAGAATTTCAGAAGAATATAAGGTAATGATCTAATTAACTGACTAAGATATAAACTGATATGCTAGTATGCATTATGCAGTTATGGTTGTAATAGTACCCTCTTCTTATAGTTATATCCTTATGATTGTAATTCTGGCTGCAACTTCTTTCTTGGTTTTTACTATTGATTACAATAGTCAGTTTAGCTTCAGGGGTTATGATTTATAGTCACAAGACTAGGCCAGACTTTTCTGGGTAGAGTGAGTGATAATCTAATACTAGTTTGGCTGTATTTTCAAGGTCAGTAGCTAGTATCTGTCACAAACTTCATTTGACCATATCTCTACAGATACTTGCATAATTCCCATAGTCTTAGATGCATCTGGAATCCCTTAAAAAGACCTTTCAAACAATGCCCAAAATGTGTCAAAGAAATCAGTACTCATCAAGATATTAGTTAATCAGTGCTGGACACTGATTGGCTGATATCTCAGGAACTACCGAACATGGACATTCACTTCCATGTGCACATGGAGACTCTCTTCAATACACTTCTGACAACCATGAATAGATCCTAGAGTGATAAGATCTTGTGGAGATACAAGGACCTCAAGGTTTGGCATGACACTGATCTATTACCCATAGATGCACATCAATCCTTGAACACAAACAAGGACTGCTCCTTTTATGGTTAGGTTATCACTATTTCAGACACAAAAGGACTGCTATATGTAGAACAATAGGCAGTAGATATATAATGCTCTGTCTAGATACACAGACTATCTCATTTATGTATATAAGGCTCTCTAGTCTAAGGATTAGACTTCAGACTTAACAACATCTTTTGTTGCTTACTTTATCTTGTATTTCAAAATCTTTGAGAACTACTACTTACCAATCACAAATCAGGAAGTAAACATTTGTGATAGTACTATCATAGTCATGCTATGGACTAGTAGTTACATACTATATGGTTTACCATTCTACTAAAAGGGCAACATTAGCAAGACTACTTACTAACAAGGGTCTAGCTATTTATATAGTTCATTGAACAAGTATTTTGTTATACTTCCATGACATTATTTAGTAGTCACTTTTTATGACACCAACACATTTTGGACTCTACTCTGGTTGTAATCTCATTCTGTGCTACTGTAAAACTCATATAGAATACTATTATATATGATTATCCATACAAGAGTGCCTTCTCCCAGGCTTATCTTCACTAAGAATTCATAATAGCTTAATGTCCTGATAAGAGTGATGTTTGTACTTTTCCCAATGACCTCTGTGCAAGGAAAGCTGAACTTTCAGCTGTAGGAGTCCACATAAGTGATAATGACTATAGGAGTACCATTATACAATCTTTACCTCATTGGTTGGTCACATATGTATCAAATTAACTATTAGCTATTTGTCTATACACATCTCTTCAACATACTATTGACCCTGATGTTTTGATTATCTTTGTTTATGATGAGTGGGAAAAAACTCGTTCAAGTATGAAAGGTAAATTGCAAAATGAAGGAAATGATATACTGATTTTTAAAACAAGTAGAAAAAAAAAGACAAAGAGAGAAAAAAGGGCCCATGCTGGATATGCAGTGGTGATCACTGGAAAAGAGATTGTTCTAAAAAGAACAAGAGAGGTGGAAGTGATAATAGCTTAGGAAAGCCAAGTGTTAGTGCAAATATGGTTAAGGATGATGATAACTATGCCTTTATAGTTGAGGAGTTATCAGATAATAAAATAGAAATTGAAGAGAAAATTACTAATGGATCAGACTTCAAAGAGTTGAAGATAACAACTGATGAAGCTATCAATGTTAGTGAACTATTCTCAACATAAATTGAAGTATTTGATTTGGGAGTAACTACCCATATTAGTCTATATCATAATAGATTCTCTGCTTTTGAAGTCATTTTACTCTGACCTCTTTGAGCTACAAACAAGCAAGCATTCAGTGCTATTTATAAGGGCAAGATTATCCTTGACCTACCTAATGGTATAATATCCTCAAAGCTCCACCTTATTAAGGTTCTCTATTTTCCAGAGGTCAGTTATACCCTTGTCTCAATTGGTTGACTTGACAATACTGGTTTTACAATCACATTTGTAAATGGAAAATGCATTATTTGTGATGCTGGTAGAGCTCATATTAGAGAAGTTTCTAAAAACAAAAGGAGGTTATACAAACTTGTTAGAGAAGAAGAAAAGGTAAATGTGGTTGGTGAACTACTTACTTTAAAAAAACTTCATTGTTATCTGGGCCATATAGCCCCTGGTACAGCCCAGAAGCTTGTAGATAATGGTTTAGTCATTGGATTAAAGCTAGAGAGTGGAGAAAACACTGATTTTTTCTGTAAGTCTTGTATCTATGGCAAAATGACTTGGGTTCCAATTTTGAGAACTTGAGAGGATGAAGGTATAAAGTTATTTGGCGAAGAAATTCATATAGATGTTTGGGGACCTGGTTGAGTGGAGACTAAGAAAAGATAATAATACTATGTTACCTTTATTGATGATTACTCACAGTGGACCTATGTCAACTTCCTTACAAACAAGTTGGAAGTCTTTGAAGTATATAAGAATTTTGATATCATAGTTAAGACACAGCTTAATGCATGTATTAAAGCTCTTTATTTAGATAGAGAAGAAGAGTATACTTTGATACAATTTCAGGTGTACTTAAAATCTTGAGACACAAAAATAAAACTCATAACACATGACACATTATAGCACAATAGTATTACTGAGCAATAGAACTGTATTATCCTTGAATGTACTTGAACCTTGTTATATGCTAGTTGACTTCCAAAAATGCTATGGGCACATGCAGTCTCACATATAGTGTGGTTGATAAACTGAACAAGTTCTAAAGCAATTACTGGGAAAACATTCTTTGAAATGATATATGGAAAGAAGCCTGATTTAAGTGGTTTGAGAGAGTAGGGTGAAGAGGTTTTGGTACACCAAGGAGATAGAAACAAACTGGGTGTAAAGACTCAAGTGTTGGTTGAGTAACCTTAACCTAAGTCTCACTCTTTATCAGAGTTAACAAAGAGAACTCATTAGAGTCCTCACTGAATTGTGATCACTACTTATACAGGTCCAACTATTTGTACATGTTTACTGATCCAACATCATTACATAATTAAATAAAAATAAAAATAAAAATAAATAATAACTTAGGGAAAATGGCGGTTCATAACACCACCCCCCTCTCAAGGGTCCTCATTCTAAGGACTTCTTCACAGATCATTGTATGGGTCCCTTAGGTCACCCATATCGAGGTTTTCATCCCCTAATTCCTCCAAATATCTTCTGTCTTCTTCAATCCTCCATTGATCTTCCTTGTCTTTTTCCTTGTTCCATTCTTCTACCTTTCCTCCCTTGTACTCTTCTTCCTTTTCTTCCATTTTCTTCAAGAAAGAGTTTTTGTTATATCTTAAAAATGGATTTATTTTCCATTTTCTCCAGTTCTCCTCCATCTTCTTCTAGTACTCTCGATCATATCTCTTATTTCCCCATCTGTATAACAATTTTGCAGTATATCTTCTCAGTAGTTCTCTGTTAAACGCTTCCTTATTTTCTTTAGCCTTTTGCCATCTTACTTCTTCTTCTTCCTCTCTACTGTAGTTCCTTTCAAACTCTTCTACCAATTCCATTGTGTTCTTGAGATTCTTCTTGCTCTCCCAAGTATCTTTCTCTGCCGTGCATCCCTTACATCACACTAAGTATTTATCCCTTCCCCATACTTTTCTCTTGTTCATGATCTTCTCTACTTCCCATTCTTCTTCTCCTTTGATTACCACTGGTTGTGGTGCCTCTTTCCTCTGTCCTTTCACTTGTAACTTATACCTTTGTACTCTACTAACATTAACTACTGGATGTGTCTTAACCATACTTGGCAACTTTAATTCTATTGCATTACTAGAAATAATTGCTTTTACTTTGTAAGGTCCTACAAAGCATTCAGTGAACTTTTCTGTATGTCTCCCTGTCATTTTGTACTTCAGGTCTTTAGTGCTGAGTAGCACTAAGTCACCTATTCTATATTCCTCCACTTCCTCTCTCTCTGTCTGCATATCTCTTCATTTCTTCCTGTGCTTTCTGTAGTGCTGCTTTAGCTTCTTCCTGCATGTTCTTCATTCTTTCTGCAAATCTCTCTGCTCCTTCATACCTCCTCTTCTTTCTCAACTTGAATCCCATTCTGGAGTTTTGTTCATGGTTTGCTTGAAAAGGTAACACTTTGGTTCCTGTATGCACCTTATTATTATATGCAAATTCTGCCGTTCCCAACCATTCTGGCCACTGTTCTTGTCTGTGGTCAATAAACATTTGGAGGTACTGTTCCAATTCCTGATTCATTCTTTCCGTTTGTCCATCTGTTTGGGGGTGAAATGCAGTCAACAATTTGGTATCGATCCCCAGCATTTGATTCAATTCCTTCATGACTCCTGCCACAAACTGTGGTCCTCTATCTGAGATTATACTATCTGGTAACCCATGTAGCTTCCAAATATTATCTCTGAATAATCATGCAAGTTCTTCTGTGCTTGTTCTTTCTGTAGTAGGTATAAAGTGTGCCATTTTCGTAAGTCTATCTACCACTACTAAGATTGTGTTGTATCCTTGAGCCAAAGGTAACTTTGTAATGAAGTCTGCACTTATATGAGTCCATGCCTTTTCTGGAATTGAGTTTGGCATTAATTTTCCTGCTGGTGGTTGTGTTCAATTCTTGTTGCGTTGGCAGGTATCACACCCCTCCACATATTGCTTTACTTCCCTAGTGACCCCTGGCCACCAGAAATTCCTCATCACCAGCTCTGCCATCTTCCACTGTTCTTCATGTTCCCCTATAGGTATATCATGGTGTAGCCTGATTACTTCCACTCTTAACTTCTTGTCTTTGGGAACATATACTTTCCCCTCTTTCAACATCAATCCATCTTCCTGATACCACTCTTCATCTCTTAGCATCTTTACTCCTGCTTGTTTCATCTCCTCTACTGCCTTTACTACTTCGTCATCTCTTGCTTTACATTTTCTTACTTTGTCTAGTAAGTCTACTCCCTTTATTATGACTTCTACCACTCTTATTCTCTTTGCTTCTAACCACTCTTTCTTCACCAATGTCTGCTCCTTGTTATCATTTTCCACTCCAACCTCTCAGTCTGGCCTCCTACTCAATCTATCCACCTTTCCCATCTTGCTTCCTGAAATGTGCTTCAATACAAAGTCGAATCTTGATAAGTACAGTGCTCATCTTGCTTGTCTGCAGTTGAGCTTCTGGTTGCTCATAAAGTACTCAAGATTCTTATGATCTGTCTAAACTTCAAATTTACTCCTTGCTCCTTCCAGGAAATACCTCCATGCTTCCAAACAGTGTATTACTGCCAACATTTCTTTGTCATGTATCTCATAGTTTCATTCTGTTTTGTTTAATAATTTAGAAATCTAGGCGACTAGTCTCCACTTGCCATCTTCACATTTAGTTGATAGTACTTCTCCTGTTGCAAAGTTAGAAGCATTGGCTTTTACCTTGAATTCCTTATCCAAATCAGGTGCAACCAATAGAGGTTGGCTTGTAAAGACCATTTTCAACTGCTTGAATGCATTCTGATGCTTACTTCCCCATCTCCACTTTTCTTTCTTCCTTTTCAGATTATTTAGGGGTCATGCTATTTTAGTAAAATCCTTTACAAATTGCCTATAGTAATTGGTGAGACCCAGAAATTTTTTAACATCCTTGACTATCTTAGGTGCTGGTCAGTTCAATACTCCTGCCACCTTTTCCTCTTCCATCTTGATCCTCTCCTGACCCATTACTACTCCCAGAAAATTCACCTTCTGTACCTTCCAGGCACATTTCTCTGGTTTCACATATAAGTTGTTTTCCTCTAACTGTTATAAAATGGCAGGTGAGCTAGAGAATCCGTGGCAGCAGATTATTTCATTTCTTTTTCTTTTTCATTTATTATGTAATAGTATAAAGTGCATGGGACATTATGACTCAAAAGGAGTCCATGAGATAATTCAAGTAGACAAATACATGTAAACACTGATTTGTGTATAAATAGCTAGGTCAATTAGCAAGGACTCTAACGAGTTCTCTTTGTCAACTCTGACATAGAATATGCACCTAAGTCAATTCAGACCTTGGTTCACTATACTAACCTTCTCAACACTTCTTCTATGATTTTGTCATGGCCCTCCTCCATTTCTGTTCCTACCAATACATTATTTACAAACACTGCCACCTTTCTCTCATTGATCATATCTCTCAGAATTTCATTCATCATGCCTTGAAATGTAGCCGGTGAATTTGTCATTCCAAAAAACATCACCGCTGGTTTGTATGACCCTACATGCATAGTGAAGGCCACCTTTTACTCATCTCCCTCCTTTATTCTCACATTGTTATAGCCCCATTGGAGGTCCATTTTAGTAAACACTCTTTTATTGCCCATAGAGTCTACTAAGTCTGTAATCAATGGCAGAGGGTAGTTATTCTTGATTGTCTGCTTATTAAGCCTCCTATAATCTATAATAATGTGCTTTCCTCTGTCCTTCTTGCCCACAAAGAATACTGGTGACATCTGAGGCAATTTTGAAGGTCTGATGTATCCCTTCTTTAAATGCTCATTGACAAATTTCTATACCTCTTCCTTCTTGTTTCTAGAGAGAGGATATACTCTTGCTTTACTTGCTTTGAAATTGTTGTTGAGATCTATTGCATGATCTCACACCTTTCTAACCAGCATCCTTTCAGACTCTACTTTCCCAAACACCTTTAACCACCTATGAACCTTCTAGGTACCATTTCCTCCACCTTTCTATGGTCTGTTTCTATTTCTTCCTCTCTTCCCCAATCTTCCTTTTTGTCCACTGCTCATCTAACAATCTTCTTTTCATCCTCTCTTGTTTCTTTCTTCCCCTTTATTCTCACTGCTTTTCCACACAATGGTGGACATCTCATCATTCTAACCTCCTCTTTCTCCCAATCTATTTCTGGGTTATGGGCTGCTAGTTATGGCATGCCCAAAATTACATCCATCTTTCCCAGCTCGCACACATCCATTCTAACTCTTTTTACATGTTCCTTGTAGAACATGTTCACTTCTACCTCATGAGTAATTGCATCTCCACTGTTTCTAGTGCCATCCACATTCCTTACTTGTAAAGGTTGATCCAGCTTGATCAATCTATATCCTCCTTTCTGAGCTAAGCTTTTGCTCATAAACATCCCTGTTGCTCTACTATCCAACAATGCTTTCACTGTTTGTCCTTTATGAGTATCTATTTTCTCAATATCCACAGTCATCCACACTTCTCTCAGAGGCTTAAATGTTTGCCTCACTTCTCTCACTTTCCCCTTTTGTACTGCCTTCTGATTAACAGTTCCTGCCACCTTCCTCAGATCAGTGATTCTAGCCCTAGGTATTGTCCATTTTAATTTTCCTCCCCAATTCCACCACGGTGTTTTCTTGCCTGTCCTATAGGGCAGACAAAACACTTCTCCTTTTTTGTTCCTCTCTACTTTTTCTCCTACCACTGCATCTTTTCCTCCACACATGTTACACTTTACTCTTTCTGCTTTTCCCTCTTCTGCTTCTCTATCTCTCTAATTCCATACCTTTTTGCAGCTTCCACACCACATATTACTCAATTGTACTTTCCCCAGGAAACCCTGTCCCCTGTTTTCTTCTATCTTCATCCCCTTATAATCACATTCCCTACACTCCACAAAAGTTACAACCTCCCATTTTGTTGTCTACTCTTCCATGCTTATTCTTGCTCCCCTTGGGGGCAATCCCCTTGCTCTGCTATGCTCCTTCACCTTCTCCCATACTTCTTGTGGTGGTGCTGCATTCTCCTGCCTTCTCTTCTTCATTTTTGGACACTCCCACTTCTTGTGTCCCTTCTCTCCACATCCAAAACATTTCACATCTTCTCTTATTACTTCCTGCCTCCTCACCTCTCTTACCCCACACTGCATTACCCAACTTTCCAATGCTTTGAACCTATTTGCTACCACCATCTTCTTCCTCTGCTCTTCTCCATTCTTACAGTTCTGGATGAGATGCCCAAACCTCCCACAATGCCTACACAACCTCCCTTCTCTCCCTTCTAATTCTGCCCTTAATTTGGTGAGGGCATGCCTTTTTTTGAGTATGTTGCTCATGAGTTGATTGTATTGGTCCAGAAACATCGTGTTATGTTCTGAACAAGTGTTTGTGTGTTAAAAAAAGGTATGTATTTGTTTGAGGGTAACTCGTCATCTTCTTCAAAGGGCTCACAGTATGTTTGCTAGGGCGCACAGATCTTTTCCCAGCCAGGTGTCTACTGCTTTACTGACTACTGCCCTAATAGTACTTTGGCTATCACTCCATGGAGGAGATCCCTACACTAATTGCCTTCTTAAGGATGCAGTGATATTCCTCTGTGTAGACTAATCACAATGGACTAGTAGCATGAAGTATACAATGAGAAGAAAATACAAGTAGACTACAAAGCACTGCTCAGTTGTAAGGTCTGGTCTGAGCTAGTACCTGAGCTTGGTCCTAGCTGTCCACCTCTGGGATCTAAACTTCCCAGTCAGTCCACTTAAGCCTGTGGCCCAGTTATGAGGAAGTTGGGATTGGTCTGAGATGACCACACACTGAGAGAGTGATAAGAGTAAGATTGGACAAGGATCAAGGTGATCAGTGTCCTAGATGTGGAAATGAGTTCTAGTGTAAAGACTCAAGTGTCGGTTGAGTAACCTTAACCTAAGTTTCACTCTTTATCAGAGTTGATAAAGAGAACTCATTAGAGTCCTCGCTGAATTATGATCACTACTTATACAGGTCCAACTATTTGTACATGTTTACTGATCCAATATCATTACATAATTAAATGAAAATGAAAAGAAAAATAAATAATAACTTAGGGAAAATAGTGGTTCATGACACTGGGCAGACAAACAAAAAAAGATCAATGGATTGGATATGATAATGAAAGCAACAGATCTCAAATATACTTTCTAGACACAAGCACTGTTAGGATTGAGCAAATTTTTCATTTTGTCAGGACAAGTCATTCCAGACTTGAAGGGGAGCAAGTACCTATTAGCAAGTTTTGAAACAACACCACCACTATCTTAAATATGCCTGAAACAAATATTTCCACTCAAAATCACAATATTATAGCTCCTATTACTAGAAATGACTTACCTTCCCTAAATACTGCAGATAATACTAATAACAAGGATAAGCATAAGAAGGAAATTGCATCAGCTGGCAGACCTAACATATTTAGAATCCAAGCTTAAAAGTCCAAGAAATTCTTGAAGAAAAGATATTTGGTCTTATTGAAGAGCTGGACTGGGTTGAAGTTCATATGTTACTGGCTGATATAGAGAAGACTGAGGGTCTGGAACCAAACAGTTTAAAGAAAGCTATCACAAATGGTCACTTACTAGTTTGTAATTGCTGAAGGTGTTCTTCAAAAGGCTCAAAAAAGCAAAGTAGATAAGCAACAAAAAATGTTGTTAAGTCTGAGGATTAAACCTTAGACTGGACAGGCTTAAATACATAAATAAAATGGTCTATATACCTAGACAGAGCATTACATGTCTACTGCCTATTGTTCTACATATGGCAGTCCTTTTTTGATAGAAATAGAAATAACCTAACCATAGAAGGGCAGTTATGGCCAAATAAAGTTTGTGACAGTTGGGCAAGAAGAGTATGAGCAATGTTCTGATCTCATTCCCAAGTAGCAACATCAGCAGTAGTGCTAATAGAAGGTGAAGCTGGAGTTAGAGAGGATGCTGCAGCTGAAATAATACTAGCTGCTTGAGCAGGGAACAAAACAAGAGGTATGGAGAACTATGCAGAAGAACTTAACATAGGACAAGGCACACTACTATTGAAATGTCCCCATAAACTCTTTTTCTTGATTGTAGTCTGAAAACAAAGTGAGAATATCACTCAGTTCCCTTTAAACACATTAAGCTTGGGTACAGAGCTAGGTAAGATATTATTTACAGTGGCCATGTTGTTTTGAGTATTAGATTAGGTTCTTCAGAAATTTACAATAGGATGGGGCCTATGACCTAAAAAAATATAAGTAACTCAGTCACTCAAAGCTGTATGAAAACTATATATATATATTCATTTACCTGAAAGAATATAAGTAGCTAGAGTAAAAATAAGTAATTGAGTATATAGAAACATTAATAAGATTGCTAACTTCAATCACTTGAAGCTATATGAGAACTGAGGATACATACTAGAAACTCAAAGTATAAATGTATAAGAGAACAATAAGAAAGGACTTCATTACAGCTACCATTCTTAGGTGAAATGAAATGATGATAAATGACAATGTAAAAATAAAATTTACTCCATGCTGCTGTTATGGGGCATAGTTTGTATTTCTAACAACTAGAAATACTGACTGTGTGGTTAGAAAGAAATACAAGGTTGCAACTGATCTCTAAACTACTAGGTTTAGGCAGAGATCAGAGTATTATAAAAGCTCTACCTGTTCTGCTACTATTATTTCTATTGTTACTATTTCTGAATCCATTCTACTGAAATACCCAACTGGTTACCCAAAGGATAGAGAAGGCAATATATATCTAACCTTCCAAGTAGTTCACTAATTAGACTTCAGTAATTATTATCTGATATGTGAATATAAAGCTGTTTATGCACTGTCACAATATCTGAGTAATTATTGTCTAATAGATGACACTGTTTTCCATAAAACAGAAGGACTTCAGATCTGAAGATGTATCTTTTATGTGTTGTAGTAGAGAAACTGATCCTGAACTTGATAGTGGCATGAACTTAGTTACCACCAATGGGAGTTTATGTATAGATGTTATATCTAGGAATTTTGTAGTTATTTTCTTTTTAATTCTTTTCTTTTTATTTTTATTAATTTATTATTATTATTATTATTCTCCTTTTTATAGTAAATTTCCTGTCTACCACATATGTATGGAACAAATTTACCTCTCAGAAATTTGCCACAAGTGTAGGCATCAGACAAGGCTTAGCTCTATCCCCTATCTTATTGGCCATTTATCTCACCCCTATTATAAAAACATTCAAAAAAAGAATAAAAAATTTAAAAGAAAGCATACCCACAGATATTTTATTATTTGTTGACGATGGTCTTTTAATTTCTCAGAAGAAGAGTTATGAGCTGTTTTCTGTTTTTCTCTTAAGTAGTTACAATATGATCTCTAGAATCCTCTTAGATGCAGGCCTTGTCATAGAACACAGCAAATCAGAAGTGTTTTACTTTACACAAGCTTAACATTCTTCTAATCTGTCTATTAACCTTACATTGGTAGGAGGCCCTTTACTTCAACTCAAGCCCATTTGAAGGTACCTAGGGTTCTTTTTCAATCACAAACTAAATTTTCATTACCATGTCTACTTCTACATCACCAAATGTCTCTTGACATTAAATGCTATGAAAATGCTGGGCAACTCATCAAGAGGTATCTTGTCACAAACTTCATTCGGCTAATAACTCCACAGATACTTGCACAATTCCCACGGTCTAAGATACGTTGGAAAGCCCTTAAGAAGACCTTTCAAACAATGCCCAAAACATGTCAAAGCAATCAGTACTCACTGAGATATCAGTTAATCAGTGCTGAACACTGATTGGCAGATATCTTGGGAACCGCCAAACATGGACATTCACTTCCACATGCACATAGAAGCTTTCTTCAATACACTTCTGACAACCATGAATAGATCCTAGAGTGATAAGATCTTGTGGAGATACAAGGACCTCAAGGTTTGGCATGACACTGATCTATTACCCATAGATACACATCAATCCTTGAACACAAACAAGGACAGCCCCTTATATGGTTAAGTTATTGCTATTCTGGACA
>Ga0153955_100273_pt1 | contig 32170 bp, 27 predicted proteins | sample TSFL039MetaG_FD_104744 | JGI IMG/M metagenome (GOLD analysis project Ga0153955, IMG submission 104744) | Attine ant fungus gardens microbial communities from Florida, USA - TSFL039 MetaG | ecosystem: Host-associated > Fungi > Mycelium > Unclassified | place: USA: Florida, Wekiwa Springs...
ATATAAGGCTTCATAGTCTGAGGATTAGACCTCAGACTTAACAACATCTTTTGTTGCTAAACTACTTCGCATTTTTGAGCCTTTGAAGACCACTCTTGCAAATCACAAACTAGTAAGTAACCACTTGTGATACCTATGTGATTCTCAAGCCCTAACTTATCCAAGAACTATCTGAAAATCCCATTCTATCTTCATCTGCCCTATATAAAATTAGTAAGGACTACCTAGTATACTTAGCTTTGTTCTCAACTTGGTGTACCTCTCTAATTCATACTCTTGCTATTCAACTCAGAGGTCTATCCATTTTTCTGTCCTGTCTCCTCATTTGGATGCAGTGCAACTTCTCCTGTTCAAGAATCTTCTTTTCCAACCCACTAAGAGAACAGCACCTAACATTGACAAAGAGAACTCATTAGAGTCCTTATATTATAAATTACCATTTTCCCTAAGTTTATTTTTATTTTTATTTTTATTTTATTTTAATTTAATTTTGGGTTTGTAAACAAGTATCAATAAACAAACATATAAAACAAATTGACAAGGGCTTTAATGAGTTTTTTTTGTTAACTCTGACATAGAGTGTTAAGTGACCACATTCCTAAGCCAGGGTTAGGCTTAGAGAGGAGCTTTTACTTCTGAATGTAGAATAAATAACAAGAACTCAATAGAGTTTTTATATATTAAGCTATCTACTTAGCTATCCTACCAATAAGTAAGTAATCATGTGACTATATGTGACTTGTTATGACCAAGTCATGTGATCTACTTATCTAATCTACCAGTCATGTGATCTTAAGGTCATGTAATCTTTTCCATATATCTTCTTTATACAATATAAACTAAATAAAAGAATAAATATTACTATATGACCAAGACAGTTCATAACATAGATTGGGTACTAAGCTAAGGTTAACTCTAATCTAAGTTTGGTTCCTTATATCTTGCTAGTTATGTTACACTATTTATACATGTTTATTTATTTGTATATGCTTATAAACCCAAAATTAAATTAAAATAAAATAAAAATACAAATAAATAATAACTTAGAGAAAGTGGTGATTTATAACATTACTACTTATACATAATTTCTATTTGTACATATTAGAGTTCTCTCATGTATCTCTTTTGAGTCACCATTCCTGATTTGGTAACTTATTCCCATGCATCTGAAAAATAAAATAAAATAAATATTACTTAAGGAAAGTGGCAATTCATGACAATTTTGCTCTTTCTCTTTTAGGATAGAAATGCAACTACTTCTGCCTACATATAGTTTATACACAAGTAGAGTAGTTCCCTCAGTCATCTACCTCAATGGGTGACTCCTGAGGTGAAGCCATTATCCTTAGTATGTCATAGACTTAATATCTTATAGGTAAATATAGTCATCTATCTTAATAGATGACTCCTGAGACTTAATATCTTATACTTACCAGTTAATGTCTGAGGTCAGAAACTTTACACTGGAATTATGCACAGATGCTCACTAGACTTACATTAGAGTTGGCTTTATTTGTAATAGCTGAATTGTTGGTACCTTAGATTTGGAGGGAAGAGCAACAGAAAGCCTTTGATACTCTGGAGAACACTACCACCTTATCATCATCTATACTTGCTTCACTAGATGACAGCTCACCCTCCAGGGTTAGGGCCTTGTTCAAAGCCGTTGTGTGTTGGCAGCTACTTAACGTCATCATATTGATCAGGAACCACCTGTGGCCAATGAACAGAGAATCAAAACTCGTGCGGGAAACGTTCATGGACTATAATGTATAGACATAGGTTGATGAATCTGGAGAATGTAATAAGAATATTTTGCCTACTGATTGGTGATAGGATCATGGTGTTTTCAGTCGCCGCACTTCATGATCAGTTGATCTTGATGACGTAGAAATTGATGTGTTTGACCTAAAAACTAGACAAAACCATGGTCAACATATTTTCGAAGTCGTGGATGTAGATGTTAAAGAACGCAGACCTACGGAGAACGAGATCCTCAGCTTTATCATGCGCTGGGAGCGTTTATGTGAGATGTGTTTGTAAAGGCTCATGAATTAAGGAGAAGATCATTCTGAGCCACCTCGAAGCTCCGAAGCTTCTTGTCTTAACGTGAAGCAAGACAAATCGACAAATGCACTAGTGAACAAGTGTAAGTTCTTCTATAATTGAGAAAACCTCTTTTGTGACCTCTGGAAGCACCGATCTGGCGTGGACAAGTTTGAGGCTATTCTTACCAAACAAACCCATTGGTCTGCCTGCTCTGAAGACATCAGAGAAGTTTCTGGCAACACATAGCCAGGTGGGGGTAAATACTCATTATTCCTCTTCGGAGCTTCATATTCATGTTTAATTTCTCCAGATAGCCATTCTAGGAAGTGCTCTTCTCCCCTTTTTGTTACTTCTTTAGTTCTTCACCTGTGAGAAAATGAACAGACCTTTTGTTGAACATAGATACGGTATCAAAGGCGACTTGACAGTTCCGTACAACATCTCACGGCATATGACAATGGCGCAACTCGATATTTATTCAGCACCAATTCGTCAACTATCGTTCCATCGTTATTCACCAGAACACCGGTCCGGTGTCCATTTATTCTTGTGATTCTGCCTTGAGGCAAACTTCCATACAAGGTCTGGACCTCGTTGGATACCCACCGTCAACTCGCTGTCGATAGTCGCGAGCCATCCACGTTGGAAACACATTCTTATTAAGCTGTAAAACTAAAACCAAACAGCTTACCGTCGCCGTCGCCCTCTCTCCTACTCCAAACAATCACTATCCAGCTTCTCAAGTCGCTGTTTTCGCTTCACCCACCCATGACGAGCCACTCTCCCCAACGTGCCCTGAGAGTATCTCAAGTGCATCAGCTGAATCAAGGTATGATCTTTTCATGTAATCAATTTTCCGATAGTGGCTGTCAATGGATTTCCCGTTGTGTCAGTTATCAAGATCTACTCAGATAACTAATTTTCGTCGACACAGGTCTACCTCAGAATTTTAGAGAATCTTCTCGATCGCCATCTTTGCGAGAATTATCTCGTGCGATGCCTGCGGCGTCTGTGCCAATGTACGCTCCATCATCAGTGACACAACAGCTCAATCAAGTTCCACATCAAGCCAGTCCATCGAACTCAAGTAATCCACGACCATCGCCCCCTATGGCTTCGATGCCACGACACCATGCCACCCTACAATCAGGCGAGCTGGGAGTAACCCCCTCAATCTCTCAGTATAACACCCATTATACTCAGACAGCTGGCCGCTCGCAGATTGCTACTCTTACACGTTACCAGCATGATGATAGTTATCAAATGACGCCTGAACTACTGGAAGAGATCGAGCGTGCGGACCAACAATCGCAGACACATACCAGCTCTCCTGCATTCTCTATCCATCCTCATCTGGAATCAACTACGCCTTCTAGAGACCAAAACTTAGAGAGGTTTCGCGCAGGAGATAGAGCAAGTCCTAAAGAACTCGAATCTCGTCGACCAAGAGATCTTGCACCAGCCCGAGAAAGTCCAGTGGCAAGACAACCCCACTCTCCATCGACATTTGTGCAAACACCAATTTCACAACCAGATCGCAATGCTTCCGACTCTGCAACTCGCTCGTCTCCTATGGGAGGTGGTTCATCCGGGGATACGTACACCCCTTACATCACACGTGACCGCCGGGCCACTGTCAATTCCCTGAATAGCGAGCCTCGCGCCCAATACTCACATTCAACTCATACACCTCCGTTGCAGGCTGTTGGGAGGTCATCTGCTGATAGATCACTTCCCGTGCAAGAGGAGCCCGAGGATGATCCTCATCTAAATGTAAAGGACGATCCCTGGAATGGGATAGAACAACTAGACAGTCGCCATCAAACTTCTTCCCCGATCCCTTCTTCTGATACACACCCGGAAGGAAACTCCCATCGCCCTAAGATTCATCATTCGACTTCTCCCAACCTAGATAATTACTCTGACGATGAGGGAGCGAAAACACCTAGGTCTCCAAGTGTTGGTCTTCCCGAGAGAAATGTGCAGCCTATGACTAGTGGAATTCAGATGCATCCGCGTACCGTTGGCCGTACAGGCTCAATGGACCAAGTCGGGCTGAGAGGCATCGCAGAAACAATTCGTCAACCTTCACCACAGAATGGTGTGCCCAATCCATCCCACTCGCCAAATGCCCAACGCTCCGGCCAGCCTTCTGAGCTGCGTAAACTGAGTGTCGATGCAAATGTATCGCTTCCATACTACGCTTCCGAGTCGAGTCCCTACTCCAGGCCCTATTCTAACAACCAATTTCTTACCGAAGAATATTATGGACACGATCCTTCTACTTCTTTCTACCACGATCCACAATACGACCATCGAATTCGCCCAGAAGCACCCATCCCTCCTACGCCTCATAGCCACACTGCTGCTTCCTCACCTTCCCCATTTCCGCCTGCGTATTCTCGCAACGTAAGAAACATCACGGACCCAAGGCCAACTCACACGGGCTCCCCTTATCCAGCTCCTTATGACCACATACGTCGGAATATCAATATCTCACGTAACACAATATTTGATCCTAACGATCCCAATTTTGATATGATACGGGAACAAGTTGCTAATCAATGGCAAACGTTTGCCCAAAACACCCATGCTCTTGGGAATATTTCGGATTCAACTTTTTCTCCTTCTGCAACTCCCTTCCAAGGCAATTTTTCAGCTTGGGCTCACCTTCATGCGCGCCGAACAATCAATGGAGCCTTTGGTATCAGGAGCCTACAATCTAGCCCTGGTCTCGAACCACCCGATCGAGGTGAAGCGCCTTCCGCAGCACCTTCCCATGTCTTTCGTAGCAAGAAGAAAACAAACCGTGCTAGTGGTTTGAGCACTGAGATATCCCGTAAGACTCCGCCAAGGGTTCAAAGCACTCAACCTCGTGAAACGAGCCCCGAGCCCTCAACATCTGGTGAAGAGACAGCAGGTGAGGAGAATTACGCCGGGCAGAATACCAATCGGAGGAGTTGGGGGAATGGTTCTCTTGCTGGTCAAGTTGTAGAGGATGATGGAGAAGGGGATTGGATCGACGAAGATGAAGAGCCAGATGAAGATGATCTACTCGAACTCGAGTATCACCCTTTATACATCAAAAGTGTCGCTAAGAGACGCAGAAGATGGACAATGGGATGGGAAAACCTTCTTGAAGCTGTAGGTGTCATTTTTTTGTTGTATCACGACGATGGTGTTGATCAAGAAGTAGTTCCGCACATTGGATAAACAGACGGATGCAACTATGGTTCTATTGGCAGCGCCTTCACATTCGACTAAATTGTACTCCATTCGCTCGCGCTCCGTCAGGAGGCAGCCCAGTAACTCGGATATCACTCCCCTAAAAGTTGGTTTTAAGCGTATCGCTGCCCATCGACGAAAGACGCGTTCCATGGTCAAATCTTCACTCGTGGACAGATTCTTAGTATCGTCCGGAACTTCTGGGGAGGGTTCGGAGAACGAGACAAGGGAGGGAGACCTCAAACGTGCGTTTGAAGCTGCAGTTGGTAGTCTCGGAGTATTCGAATATATGTTCGCGGAGCGAGAAGTGCGATGGGCTGAGGAAATGAGAAGGATTACTGAGGATCGTGAGCGTGTTGAGAATTTGCTCAGACAAGTTATTGGAGGTGAACGCAGTGGATCAACTACTACACCAACTGCGCCACCATTACTATGAGACCGGTAGCGAGCGTCCTTTGTACCTGATGGCTCTGTTAGCTATTCATTACTCTTGCATTATCATTCATTGTTGTGGAATATGTAGGTACCATGTTATTGGACCGATGGTTAAATATGGATTCTTTACCATAAAGATTGAAATAAGAGTGATATTTGGTTCGTGGTCACACTGAAGCTTACAGTTAGCTTACAATTGTTGGTGAAGACGCAAAGGGCCTAAACAGGGCCCAACATTAGAAATGTATCTACGGGAGGCACGTGTAGGAGAAAGGTGTGGGCGAAGATTGATAGTAAATTGTTGCAGCCGTAATATGTGACCTGCCTTGAGTCAGCAAGTCATGTGCAACACAATGGTTTAACCGATCTGCTTCTGTTGTTCGGCAACGCACGACATCAATCCTCTTTCTTCGGCAGTCATCTTCACACTGTGTCAGGAACGCCTGACATGTAGAACGTTTAAGCACTGATTTTCCACGTCCTATGTCACATTTGCTTTTGTTCCTCAGGAATTTCCCAACCTCTCCCACTAGATTGCGTACATTCACACCGTTGGTAATGTCACATTGTCACACCGCGTGGTGCTTTGATGTGGCATAACGTATTTTCTTGAGGATGAGACCCTGCTTGCATGTAGCACAATAGTTCTCACAGTTTGCTCTTCGCAATTCTCAGCAACAACGCTAAGAGCCTCGTCCCTTCTATCTACTGTGACATTGCTTCCAGACTCATGGTCAATCTAGCTTCATTCTATAATTGGAGACAACATCTGTGAGCAACCTTGATCTGTAACTGAGAGGATATCTATATGAGCACTGTGATCTTCTCAGACACTCTGACATTTGGAATTCATACTCAGCATCTCGACACAGACCAGTCTGAGGCCACAAATTTTCTCGGACTGCCTACGCGAAGCCATCCATTCCTGCTGTTCCTGGCAAAGAATCAAAGGCCCTGGTTCTCTTAGAAAAGGCTATGCCGAGATGCTAGGCAAATGCCATAGCCGTGAGAACTGGATATTTTTATCTCAAGTTCAGGCAAAAAATTCACTCCACTCAATTTAGATAATAGATCCATGACAAATGTATTGGGAACCTATTGTTTTGCTACCAGCACCAATGAGTCGTACCCCCGCCAGTATTTCAACTTTGGTCTCTCTTATTGCTGGTGCTGCCAGTAGCCTTGAATCCTATTATACTGTTCATCCTACAGAACCTCATGTTCCATCCCTTGATGACACTGAACCTCATCCGCTTGATAACGAGTTTTATCCCTCAGACGTCAGGCAAGCTGCACAGACTCTGGAAGGAGCATGCGCACAACTTTGTGCCACCCTCTTGCGCCCTAACCATACTGTACTCAACGTAAGTAGTCCTCAATTTTGAGCCACGAGGAATGATCCAATATCCAGTAACGATCAGAGACACTTCAGTGTGTGTGTTCACGTTTTCTCTGCGGAAACTATGGATTGACTTGTCGCGGTCATAGGTTTATCAGACAGGTTTCCTTGGCGTTGTTCTACGAGCTGGAGTGGCGGATATTTTATCTAATGAGCCTACCGGATTACATATATCAAAAATCAGTAAACACTGCAAAATCGAGGAAAGGAAATTAGCACGGATTCTCAGGACATTGAGCTCGGTGCACTTTTTCCGTGAAGGTTTTTTCTTTTCAAATATTCCCCAGATATCACTAGATTCCTCAATGATTTGACTAGTCTCAAAGGACGTGTTCTCAAATAACCGTTTGAGTATGCTTCTCCTGCGTTCTCATCCACTTTCTAGCATGGGCCGGCATGTGTGAGCCTCTTTTCGCTTCTACCTAATCTCAAAGACTCATTAAAACTATTGGCCTCATCAGCCATGAACCCTCAAGCAAGGCCATTACTCAACTTGCCGATACATTATTGGATCCGGAATGGGGATTCTCTGATGCACCCGAAAAAACAGCCTTCAATCGTGCTCACGAGACTCCTCTTCCAATCTGGCACTACTTTGAAGGAGTGAGTGCGGTATAGTCCGATGTTCATCATTCCCAACAAGTAAAAATCATTTGTCAGAAAGACAACCCCATTGCACTTGAACAAGGCATCCGATTCGGTGCAGGCATGGTTGGTTTTACTATCACAACTGATTCAAATGCCATCGTCACAAGTGAGTGTTGGGTTCATCTGTTTCTAGAGGACTCTTTTGGAATCCGATAGGTTATCCCTGGGATAATCTTCGTCAAGGTGCCATCGTCAATGATGTCGGAGGTAACCTGGGTCACATCTCCATGGAACTATATAAGCGATACTCGCACCTTAGCTTCAGATTGCAAGATCTCCCTGTACAGACAGAATATGCACAAAAGGTAATTTGGCCCAAGGAATGTCCTCAAGCCATTGCAGAAGGTAGAATTGAATTCAAACCTATCGACTTATTCATCGAGTCACCCATTCCTAATTGTGACATCTATCTTGTGAGCATATCTCCTCCCGGTCATTGATGTGACTATCTATTTTGGGTCAATTAGTTGAAGAATGTCATGTTCGTCGATGAATGTTGCCTTGGCCGTGGGCTTGGATATTGACCATGGTCTATAGTCATCTATTGCCGGACGAAGCAGCAATTACCACTCTCTCCAATATTCGCAAAGTCATGTCGCCGACTAGTCGTATTCTCGTTCGTGAGCCAACGTTTCAAGATACAAAAACAAATCAGAAATTGATGTATAAATAGAAGAATATATGCTTCAAAGTGCTGTTCGCACCACGGATAGCACCGAGCTCACACTCAAACAAGCAGAATCACCTTTATTACCTAACTATGGTGCTGGACGTATACGCCAATATTACACTGATGCAGCTATGATGGTCTTATGCAATAGTCAAGAAAGAACTCTGGACCACTCTGTGCAGCTTGGGAGGAAAGCCGGTCTGGAGTTTGTTAAGGTGTGGGATGTAGGAGAATTAAGTGCTTTTGAATTTGCACCCGGTGCTATCGAGGAATGATTATCTCTCCTCACTTTAGTATTACAAAGTAAAAATGATACAGCCCTGTAGCATAGATATTCTGACATAAGGTGCAGCTCTTAAGCTCATTTCTCGAGAAGCAGCTAAATCTTCATGCTTCCAGACTGATGATGGAAGATCGTTTTTTATGCAGCCTGTTGCAGGATTTCATTGTACTAGGTACTTTACCGCGGACTGCGATCGAGCACCGCATTATAAATTTATGATTTTAAACAAAAAAAATTATGCACATGACCTCTCCACTCAAAATCATTGATGCCAGGGACGACTTAGATAAAGCCCAAGGATTTTAGATATATTACATATCCAAAGCGCGAGCTGATCAATATCCAATGATCTATTAAGTCTGCGCAGCGAAAGCTTTTCCTTTCTCAATGTTCTTCTTGAGTTCGGGCAAGCAAGCTTCAAGAAGCTTCTCCTCCGCAGGAGAAATTTTACCGATAGGGTGAATCTTCTCAACACCGTTAGACTACAAAGAACAGATGTGATCAGCAAAAACTACTATTAGATAGATAAAACTTACGCCGAATTCAACGGGCGACGAGAAAAAGTCGACGCCTTGATCAGCAAACAATGGACTCTTCACAAACGTCGGCGTGATAAGACCTTTCTCTCCATTCAACGCTTTCAACAACACACCAGCAAACTTGGCCCCGGCGTATGCCATCGAAAGGGTAGCAGATCCAGCACCATCTTTTGCCTTGACGACCTCATCACCACCAAATTGGATCCTGTGCACCAACTTCTCATATTGGTCACCAGTAACAGCATTCGCGTAAGTAGTTTGTGAAATCAGCGGCACAATCGTGGGACCGGAGTGTCCACCAACAACATGAACAGGTGTTTTTTCAGGATCAGATTCAACTATGCTGGCAAGGAAACGTTGTGAACGGACGACGTCGAGTGTAGTTACGCCGAATAATCGATGAGGGTCAAAGACACCAGCTTTTTCAAGAGTGGAGGCGACGATAGGGACGGTTGAGTTGACGGGGTTGGAGATAACCAGAATATGAGCAGAGGGAGACACACGTGCGACTGCAGCGGCAAGGTCGCGTACAATAGAAGCATTAGTATTGAACAGATCATCGCGAGTCATCTACAAAAGGTCAATTGCGGATCAATCCAATATTTTGGGCGTACATACACCGGGCTAAGAAAGATAAGTGAGCTTAAGACTGCGATCACTGGTGATGGACTATATACCTTGCGGGGAACACCAGCGGGAATGACAACAATCTCGACATCCTCGAGAGCCTGGTCAAGTTTGTCGGCGGGATAGCCGTTAACCTGGATGACGTGTCAGAGCCTCAGTACACTCTGCCATGCCTAGATACTGACCTCGGAGGCAGTGTCAACGTGGCTGACATCGGCCGCAACACCAGGTGCACCTCGAATATCGTACAGGTTCAGCTTGGTAACCAAAGGATTGCACTTGAGCAACAGCGAAAGAGGCTGGCCAATTCCTCCTCCGGCGCCGAGAACTGCGACTTTGGTCTGGCGGGAAGCCGAGGACGAGAAAAAACGCGATGAAGGCGCAGCGAGGGTGCGAAACGCGGTACGAGCAAGCATGACTGGACAGTGGTGGTAGGAGGAAGAGAAAAAGTAAGAAAATATTTCGGAGAGAGAGGGCTATAAATAACAAACCTGGGCTCGGCTATGTTCGGACTGTTTCTCCTCACAATGGCTACCGATTTCTGGGTTTCCTCCCACTAGTTCAGTTGCCTCCTGCTTTTACAGAAATTTATCTCATGGGCTTTAATTAGTAAACGCTGGATCGTCGATCGCGCAACGCTCCTCAGGGCCCGTGCGCTTGACTCGCTCTACCTCGACGACACCATCTACTTCGACTACTTTGCCATCTACTTCGCTAATGGTACGCTGTCTGGATGCCATCAATGACTCCTCGTGCTCATGTATCTCAGTCATCACGAAATTGGGTAAAAAACTCGGACTCAGGCAGCGTGTCATCGCAACCGCCACTGTCTTCTTTCGTCGTTTCTACCTCAAAAATGCCTACTGCGAAACAGACCCTTTTCTCGTTGTTGCAGCATGCTGCTACGTTGCAGCTAAAGCAGAAGAAACTCCCGTTCACATAAGAACTGTCCTAATGGATGCTCGATCCCTATTCAGCCGTGCGTTGACATCTATCTACTGACCTACATCACGAGTAATTCGTTTCTAGAGGAAATGTACAACATCAAAAATTTCCCCAATGATAATTCTAAGCTTGCAGAAATGGAATTCTATCTCGTTGATGATCTTGAATGCGATCTCACTGTTTTTCATCCTTATCGTACACTTCTTACATTGTGTAAGAAGGAATCTGAGCTTGATTCTTCCGCTACACCTGCGGAAGAAGGTGAAACGGGGGATACTGCTGTCGGACTTAATGATGCTCTCGGTGTTGGAGTCGGTGCCGACGATGGTCCCAGATACTGGGGCACCGGAGAAGGAAAGCTCGAACTCTCCTCAGGGGCACTACAAACTGCTTGGTTTGCCGACGATCTCTGTCCGTTAATATGACTTTGACGATTGTATATACAGGTTCATCATCAACGATACGTATCGCTCTGATATCTGTCTTCTCTACCCACCACACCTCATCGCCATCTCTGCGATCTATCTAACTTTAATCCTTCATAATCCTACACGTTCAGTCGTTGTTCCTCTCCTCTCCTCTTCTCCCTCCCTCCCCCCTCCCCCAACTCCTGTGATTGAAGAAAGGCAGAAACCTCGTCGCTCAACACGTAACATCACTTCACCCCGCCAACAATCGTCGTTATCAGGATCATCGTCGGCTACAACCCAAAAGAAACCGCAACAAGACCCTATAACTTTCCTCTCCGAGCTCAATGTCTCTTTTTCTCTCATTAGCACCATCTCTCAAGAAATCATCTCGCTGTACACCCTCTGGGATCGATACAAAGAGGATGCAAATCCAGAAGCCAAAACTCCCTCCCTCTCAAATACCTATCCTCTTCATCCGCATTCTCAGCCGTATACTCATCTCAGCTTTACCTCTTCCAATCCATTCCCACTACCACCGCTACCTAACATGCCAATTTCGAATACCTTCCCAGATGATCTTATGTCAATGCCATTACCGATGTCCCTCCCCGCCCAAGGCAACCCGAACTCAAGTCATGACGCATCCAATATCGATATCATATCCCTCTGTGGTCCTGGTAACGTTAACAGTACCGAAGACGGTGCAGACATTACTGTAGAAGGGATGAAAGATGGAAGTGTAGATGGTTCTGATCATGACCAACCAGTCGACTTCACTGTAACACCAATGTATCTGTCTGCGTTATTGCTCGAAATGAGAGAAACGAGAGCTGTGGATGTTGCACAACAAAGGCAAAGGGATGTCAATGATAGTATAAGAGCGGTCGGTGTCGGTAGTGGATATGTTCATGGAATACACGCAGTGCATGGAGTTCACTATGCACCTGTTCATGGGCATGGTCACAGCCAAAGTTCAGTAATACATGGTTATGGGCAGGTACATGGAGTGAGTGGTGGGATGATTGCTGGGATGAGGATGTAATAGACGCAGGGAAGAGGTGGTGGTGTAAAGAATGAGATGACTTGGGCTGCTGGTTGAGTAGTCTTTATTCATTTGTTAGATGTACATGTATAGTCAATCTGAGATTTTTCCTTGGTTGTATCATTTATTTTGATTCTACAAAGGTACTTGTGTGTTCCTTGATGGAGTCATCACTCATTGTGATGATAATGGACCTGCAAATCGTCTTCATTGTTGATTCTTTGTTCTTCGTCACTTGATTTACCTGTACAAAAATGTCTATATTGAACCTGATTTGCATGAGATAGGCAAGGCAGACTTGAGTTCTCCACTACGACAATCAATCAGTAGATTGATCTATTGTCATGAGGTGCAGTATTTTCTGATATGGCTATATATAAAGCTGTTCTATAATGCGCATGCTTTATTTCGATTGATTACCTATTCAACTAGCATGCATGCGGTATCTCCATCTGTTGTAATGGTATATCATCGCCAAGATCCTGAGTAGCATGTAAATCCATCACTTCTCTTCTACCTATGGAACTGGACCCAATGCTTTTGTCAGCAAGATCATCCATCGTTTTCCCCCAAAATGATCTCTGACTCATAGTACTATGTTGAGATTCAAAGGTACCATGAAGGGCTGGATTACGAAAGACAACATCAGTCGAGACCGTGGCGTTCATGTCTTTCGCTACAGATAGTGAACGTAGGTTGAGGACAAGCCGTGAAAGCATGGTGCTGGTGAGCAACTGGCTGAAGGAGGCGGCTATCTCTTTGATATCAGTTGGAGCGAACTAAACAGCAACCATCAAAATAATTGCAAAATACCGAAAATCAGAATGACGTACGAAAAAGATCAACGTGTTCATTAGGTTTGCCAAGAAAATAAAAAAGAAGTACATTGTCCCGTCGCGAACAAGAATCAGCAGTGCCCTGGAAGCTATCTCATTCATGGAGCTTGTTAGAGAGAAAGAGAGAGATCGCATGAAAACGGAAGATCTGGAAGGTTAATTTGAATACGACATACGAAGATACCAGGTTACGAAGATATTGCCTGGCGCAGTAGATTGTGAGGAAGAAGATAACACTGTCGGTCACTAGGGGAGAAATCCAGACGAAGGCTTTTATCAGGTGATAATCAGAAAATGGATTGAATCTAAATTTTATAGACGTACGAAAAAGGGGACCTTTCCCTGACAGAATACATCCTAGATCTGTGGTTAGAAAGGAAAATATGGATAAGTAGATATGTTTACCAGCTAATCCCTTAGGAAGAGGTGCAGCTTGAGAGTTATTTAGAATAGTTTCCTAAGAGCTTAGAAAGATTGCTTACGATATCCCGTCCTCAGGCCATATGCTGATATTATAATTTGTGCTGCCCATAGGGCAAGCAAAAATGCGAGGATGCGCAAACTACGGTTGTAGATGGCGTACACCCGCAAGATCATAACCACTAAAAAGTTCAAAATACATATACGATGTCGTATCGATACGACATACATTGACCAACTGTATAGTAGTGAGCGACACTGAAGGGAACTTTGACTGCAGAGCTTACTCACCAGCGATCAACCCTACAGTTGTCATCCCCTCAAAAAGAACGAAACGCCTGCATCTTCAGACCAGGATCAGTTATGAAGACGTTTTGAACACGAATTGTACACACGGCTACGAACGCATTAGTCAGAAGATCAGAGAGAATGTCGATACACATACCTCTCCAGTCCATTTAGGTTCATGAAAAGCTGCATCATTATCACAGCAGGGTCAATAACATCCGACAATTACATACAATGCGCCACTCACCAGTTAAGACTATGATGAACTGCATAAGAGTGCCATAACGATTGATGAGGAAGAGGAGAGTGACGAAGGAAAACTGCCGATGCCATATCCTCTTCACCTGCAAAAGTATATGTTTTTTTTTCAATGATCGAAATTTGACAATACAACCACCCCACCTCCTGGGAGAATGTCAAGACTGGTAGTGCGGAAGTCAGCAGCGTAGCCTGGACTGCTAAAAAAAGGTACTTGCTATGATCGTAAACCAGCATCACAAATGCTGCGAGTTGGAAATATTTTCCAGCGAGTCTGAGCACAGTCCAGAGAATGAGCGTGTTGCAACTCTGAAGGCCAACGACAACATACAAGTGAGAGGCCGCGAGGCTGGCAGTCTGAGAGTCCATCTTGGAAGAAAACAACATGAGTGGCCAGGCCACCCCACCTATATGTGTACCTTATGGGGTCGTTTGTTGTGAGAGGTTTCTAGAAAGATGGGTCACTGACCTGTTACAGAAGAGAGACTGTCAGGGTCGAGTAGTCCCACGCCAAGTGATGACCCCCTGCCGAAACATGACAAGAAGTATTGAGACGGCACTACATTTTGAAATTTGAGCGGAGTCGAAGCGATTCGTCGGTCAATGTCGGTCAGGGAAAGTTATTTACGGGTACGGTGTAGCGCCCTCCGAGGGTGCTTCTGAGAACTGATAGATCAGCCTCAGAGCTCGATCGATGCCTCTGGACTGGAATCTGGCTGCTTCATGGAAAATCCTCGCTCTGATCGGATCATCGGTCAAAACCAACGACGTCTTTCCAAAGTATCAAAGCACTAGACTAGTTTTTGAGTATTCCTGCCAAAGGTCTGGTTTTTTGCTACTCAGGATCGCATTATCTGAGAGTTTTTTTCCATTCAGCTGTGGAAACGGATGCACTCAAGGGGGAGATAACGCGGTCTGGGGTAAATTCAAGAAGCCATGTGCATCAGGTTCTGATTATATCAAGCATGTGCCATCACTGTAGAACTTGAGATGCATTCACATGTTTCTCTGAGTACCTACAACAATGACCATGTGCTCACTTTTGGAATGTATGACCCCGTCCCCAACTATATTTAATGTTTCAGACTGATATAAACAGACAATAGGAGTGAGACATTATAATATTTGTAACCCTGACGTAAGATCAGCATTTCCAGTCAATTCTGGCCAACAAATTCTACATCCAGAAAAGTAATCAATACAGGGGCACTCAGTTGTGTCATGAACAGTGCTCCAACTCAACTTGTATTGTATTTCCAATGACCAATGTTGTGGAGTCTTGGGGTCAATGTAATAAAGTGAGAGCGATTATCAAATTGTCATGATTGATCGATTGATGTGATAGTGATTAAGTAATTGCCTACCAAACAGCATTTGTCACTGGAGCAAATATACACTCATTGAGACATTTTCTTTCAACCAGCATTCCAGTGTGTCTGTGGTAATGAACACCTAATGGCAAAAAAAAATTAAATTCTTTCCAGAAACCTCAACTTAGATTCTAATCCTTGTCCAAGGTAGAGGTAATTACACTTCTATAACTCACTGACTATCAGTACTTTTCAAGTATGGGAAGATCAAGGTCATCCAAAATTAGATATCCTCAATCTTTTTTTGATCTGATATTCGTTAATCAGGCAACTCAAATCTCAGTATGAAAAAAAAATCCAATCAATTTCCTTAAACATCTATACAGCTTCACGTTTCCGAGGTGCAGCTCTCACAATATTATCCACTCTAATAGATAAATAAAAAATGAGGAAAACCACGGACAAAAAAAACGCGACAACACACCGGATAATCATCTCCGCAGCTTCACTCGCACTCAACACGACTTGTCTCTTGAGCTTGTAACTCTCTGTTACACCTAACGTTTTCATCGATGCAATCGCTCCTTCGTCCATGTCTGAAATTGAAATGCCCGTGGGAGATGAAAGGGGGGGGAAGAAAAAAATCAGTGATCATCCAGAGATAGATAGTCAACCACATACCGAGCCCAGCATCCACCTGTCCATCCCAATGCGCCGCTCTCAACCTCGTAACAAGATCACTCGAATCAAATCCAGCATTATCCGCTAAAATCACTGGAATCGCCCTCAATGACTTTGCAAATGCCTCTGTCGCAATCGCTTTTTTCCCTTTGACGCTTCTAGCTGCCTCTTCTACTGCACAAGACATGAGCATTTCGGAGCATCCACCACCCAATACTGTACGTGTTTCTTTGACGGTCTGCGAAAGGACGGAGAGAGCATCGTGTAAGGATCGTTCGGCTTCGTCTACCATCTGAGTGGTAGATCCTCGGAGGACCACAGTACACGCTTCACCAGCGGCAACACCGGAGAATTTTATGAGCTAAAGGATATGGAAATCATCCAATTGATTTGCCGTGGAGAGACACATTTAGGATGGGGTATCCACTGATGCATACCTTATCTTCGCCGATTATAACCTCTTCAATCAATTCACATTGTCCCAATTTGACCAACTCGGGTCTATCAAACGTCGAAGCGATTTCACCACCCGTGACCAATGAAAGCCTCTCAACACCCTCAAAGTCAGCATGCTCAATCACTAAGATTCCTTTCTCTGCAAGGAGGGATTCCGGATAGTTGTAGATGAGTTGACGATTGACGAACACGTTGATGCCATGTGCAGCAATGGCTTCAACTTTAGCTTTCATTTTTTCCTGTAGTAGAGGATTGACAGGGAACGGTCAAAATAAGGAGCAATGTAAAAATTTGGCCGAAACGCACACGTTCGGCACGCTCAAGTTCGGCAAGTTTGCCCGTACCGTCCACTTTGAAACGGGCGCCGAAGACTTTGACCTTGTCGGTGTCCATTGCTGTTGATCAATTTTAGAGATGTGCACAGTCAGAAGAGGGTATGTGGAACCATACAGGTGTTAGCAATTAGGATTTTGCAATTTTCCAGACGTTTCGGCGAGTTGACGGCAATTGTCTTGTCAAGAATAAAACCTAGTCTGATATAGGTTACTATTCGAGGGATGGCAAGGGATATGACACACCTTCATCGAGGTATGAGTCGGTGAGCTTACCACCGATTTTCTTGATGATTTGGATATGCTCGAGGTCTATTGAGCCCTAGAGAACGCACTGAAGTTAAATTGAGTCATTGATAAAAGGGATAGTGATATACTTTTAGTCGGAGCACGGCATCGACAGCGAGATTGGCAAAGTAATCCTTATCCTGGGACAAGACTTTTGATGAGAGTGTTGTCCGTGCGATGTTAAAAAGATCCTTGCGGAATTGTTGGGGATCAGATCTGGGTTTACTTCGTTAATGGGACATGGACCAAGCAAAGGAGCAAACACATACGCATGATCAACAGCGCTCTTCTCCAGCGCCTTCAACGCAGCAGCACTAGCAATTCGGTAACCCTCGACAATGGTCTGCGGGTGAATTTTCTGCGCAACCATTTTCTCCGCCTCTCTTAGTAGTTCTGCTGCCAAAACTGCAACAGAGGTTGTCCCATCGCCGACTTCGTCGTCTTGGACTTTTGAAATGTTGACAAGGATTTTTGCAGCTGGGTTATCGAGCTGGATCGCTTTGAGAATTGTCGCGCCGTCGTTTGTTACATTGATCTCGCCTGTGGATGCTGACTGGAGGATCTTGTTCATGCCTTTGGGCCCTAGGGTAGATTTGACCAGATCGCCAAGGGCGAGTGCGCCGACAAAGGACGAGAGACGGGCATTCTCTGCCTTTTCTTCTGTAGCCTGTGGGTAGCTTCAGCATGTGCTGCCAAGTCCAAGCAATCTGCGCACCTGCTCGTTAAATATCTGGACGGACATGGTTGTAAATGTTTAAATGAGACGCGTCTGGATGATATTTTGAGATCATTGATGTTTCCACGGTCTATTGCCGGATATGGGAAGACACGTCGCCGCTTCTCGACCAGAAAAGCCATGTCCCGGGCACGACGCTCGCCTCCCCCGGCCTTTGTGTTTGCAGGCCAGAGCCAGTATCTGCGGCAGGACTACGATGCGGACCAGAGGCGTGCTGCAGCCTCACAGGGCTTTGCTGGGAGGACCAAGCACCATCCCTCTGGAGGGCTCAGCATCTCGCAGGGAGAATACAGACTTTTGTTTCTCATTGTTTTGCTCGCGTGTGGCGTGCGGCTCTTCCGTCTCTCCAAGCCAGACAGTGTCGTGTAAGTCGCCCGATTTTTTTCCCACGTCTACTCATCTTGGTTTGCAGATTTGACGAAGTCCACTTTGGTAAATTTGCGTCAAAGTATATCAAGAGCCAATACTTCGTCGACGTCCATCCCCCCCTTGCAAAGCTCCTCATCACCCTAGCTGGCTTTGTCTTTGGCTACAACGGCCACTTCGATTTCAAGGACATTGCAAAGTTCGTTGTCTGCGCCTCCCTTTACCGATTCAAATCCCTGAGATCTCCCCCACAGAACGTACGAGCATGTGCCCTACGTTGCGATGCGGATGATTCCTGCTGCGCTGGGCGTTGCAACCATTCCTCTCGCATATCTGACTCTCCGCGCTCTAGACTGTCGCGCCACCACTGCTCTTTTAGCTTCTCTCTTCATTACATTCGAAAATGGACTTGTTACACAATCTCGGCATATTCTCCTCGATTCGCCCCTCGTTTTTTTCACTGCTCTAACCGTCTTTCTTTGGGTTGGCTTTTGTAATGAAGACAAACACGAGCCGTTCACCGCCAATTGGTGGTCTTGGCTTGCACTGTCTGGTCTTTCACTCGGCGCCGTTGTCAGCTGCAAGTGGGTTGGGCTTTTTACTATTGCAACCGTCGGTGTCAGTACCTTGTGGCAATTATGGAATCTCCTAGGTGACCTCCGGGTCACCCCAAGGCTGTTCATTCGTCATTTCACAGCAAGAGCTATCTGCCTAATTATTGTACCTGTCGTCTTCTATATGTTCATGTTTCAGATCCATTTCCTCATCCTTGAGAATTCGGGAGATGGCGACGGTTTCATGAGCTCCGAGTTCCAGCATACGCTCAAAGGTCGTGGAATGGCAGATACTTTTGCCGATGTTGCTCTCGGTTCCCACGTTACCATCCGACATGTCAATACGCAAGGCGGATACCTCCATTCTCATCCACACGCTTATCCCACCGGGAGCAAACGTACGTCTTTCTCAAATCACCTTATCTGCCCATCAACTAAAGCCAACCCAATGTAGAACAACAAATTACTCTTTATCCTCACCGCGATATGAACAACGACTGGCGCATTATAAATGCAACGGTCGACGACTACCCTCAATACGACTACCAAACTCAGCCCCTCGAATACATTATCCCTCACATGCGAGTCAAACTGCTTCACATCGCCACCGGTAAACATCTTCATTCTCACGACATCCGACCTCCCGTTTCCGATGTCGACTTTCAGAACGAAGTATCGGGATATGGTATGCCTGGTTTCATAGGTGACGCAAACGATGACTGGATCGTCGAGTTGGCATCAGGCGATATAAAAGATCCGGAGAGTTTTCAGAAGCTCAGGACCCTTCGAACAAAGTTCAGGTTAAGGCATATGTTGACGGGATGCTATTTGTTTTCGCACAAAGTTAAGCTGCCGGATTGGGGGTATGAGCAACAAGAAGTGACTTGCAATAAAAATGCGGTGAGAGAGAACTCGCTATGGTACATTGAGACTTCGGAACATGTTCGGCGTGCGTTGCTTGATTTTCGCTTGTTTTGGTCATCTGAAATATTCACGGTTGTCTACCTAGTTCCACCTGATGCACCGAAAGTTAACTATCAACTACCAGGATTTTTGAAAAAGTTCCTCGAACTCCAAAAAGTCATGTGGACTACCAACGCTGGTCTCACCGATCGACATGCATTCGACTCAAGACCCAGCTCATGGCCCCGGCTACGTCGTGGAATTGTGAGTCGTTTTTGAGTCACCAACGAACGCTTGTTGAATGTTCATCCTAGAACTTTTGGGTGAAAGATCATAAACAAATTTACCTTATAGGTAACCCAATGATCTGGTGGTCAAGTACACTCGCTGTCATTATCTATGCACTTGTTCGTAGTCTTCTCATACTACGACAAAAACGTGGTTTTAGGGATTTTGAAAACAGTGCGTTCACCCCTTCACTCCTGACCTTGCATCTCCTTACCCGTTTTTCGATAGCCAAAGTTGTCAAATACGACACCCTTTGTGGATTTCTCTTCGTCGGCTGGTCTCTTCATTACCTCCCGTTCTTCCTCATGGCGCGCCAGCTTTTCCTGCACCACTACTTTCCTGCCCTCTACTTTGCTATTCTCCTCTATTGTGCCATTTTTGATCTGGTGACGAGTACGCTGAGACCGAAAGTGAGATTACAGGTCGCTGGTGTATTGATTGTTCTGGCGATTTGGAATTTTCAACATTTTGCGCCGCTGGCTTATGGGACGGAGTGGACGAGACCCAAGTGTGAGGGTGCGAGGTGGTTGAAGAGTTGGGATTTCTCGTGTGGAGATTTCTACCATGATGTAAGCTTTTTTTTTCTCTCGTGACAGCATTGATGAAGTCGTTTGTTTGTTTTTTTTCATAGTATTCTCAGTATATCTCACCATTGGCAACACCCGAGAAAGATTTTGGTGTTGATGTTTCGCCTGCTGCTGCTGTGCCAGCGCCTGGCAATGAAGGCCCTCTTGTTGTAGATCCTGAAGTTGTTCCAGCCAATATCCACCCCGATGTGCATCATCAAATCGCTGCAGCAGACGTTCAAGGTCAGGGTCAAGTGGCTGCTCCTGCTGTAGTTAACCAATTGGTTAACGCTGACGAGAACATCAACACCATTATTGATCCAGGTAAACCCGAACCTGGACGGGACATCTTTGCGAATGGTGGAGGTGAGGTGCAGAGTGGTACTGTTCCTCCACCTGCGCACAACAAGGCAGGTGCTGCTGAAGAGGTGAAGGTGATTAGTTCGGTTCTTGGGGGTGCACAAAATGGGGAGGTAGAGAGAGGACTGGTTGATCGGGATGAGGAGGAGGGAAGGAAAGAGGATGGTAGAGAGTATACGGTCGCGACGGATTTAAATTTAAATGGTGGGACTCATCGTCCGAAGGGAATTGGGAAACTTGAAAATGACGCCGAGTCATCTAAAGACGAGTCGAAATTTTGGACTGAGCAACAATTCTCAGAGGATGTTCCGGCAGCAGCGGTGGCGGAAACGGAAGCAACAGTAGCAGAAGCAGAAGCAGAAGCAGCAGGACTTGAGCTTCCTATGGGACCTCATGATGAAGCTGGAGAAGTGAGAGAGAAAGTTGCTGAAGAGCTTTTTGGTGATGATGTGGATGAGTGAAAGCAAAAAAGGCGTCGTAGGGATAGTAAGGTGTTGATATGAACAGGATGATGATGGTTTGCCCTCGTTGATTTTTTTTCTTTTGTTAGTCTGTTGCTTATGCGTAACTATATATTGTAGTGTTTGTTGGGTTAATTGATCGGTATTTATTTTCATCGTTTCTTCGAGTTGAGGTGAATTTTGCTGTTTTACTGTTTATTGGATTTGGATGGGGTGGAATAAGTGATAGAGAGGTCAAGTTTTTTTTTTTTTTGAAATGAAATGAATCGGCGAGGACAATTCATGGCTATTTGGGAGTGGTGATGGAGTGAAGCTGAGGAGGATGTTGCTTGTTATGTTTAATTCTTTTATCACGAAAGAGTTACATAAAAGCTGAGATGTAATTACACTTTTTGTTGATGGAGACATATGTTTGTGCTTTTATTATTATTGGTGTTGTTGCATTGTAGACATGATACTTACTTTCATCCCCTTTTGAAATAGTTGAGAAATTCTGATCTGACACTGTGCGGTGTCAAGAGAACTGCCCTGATCAGTAAATTGGGTTGGGAGAACAAGTGTTTGGTCTATTGTTCGTGACTTGATCTACTTTTCCTTCTACAATGAGAATACTGGCTGGTGTCGAAATAATGGCATGTATGTACCAGTTTCCTCTGGCCCTTGAGGTCATGATCCAGAATCTAGTTATTCCGTGATTGCCGCGGCATGCTCATGAGTAACTCGGTGGCTGACTGGGGATTGATAAAGGGTATACGAAGTGGATTTATTGTTGCGATACTTAGGTTCGTGTTCACAACAAGCAATACATCACATCAGACGGCTGGAATCGTCTCAACATTCATAGTATCTAGGAGATGATACTTGGTGAGAGAGACTCTTGGGCTGAGGAAGCTACCCTTTGAAAACCCCTGGTCTCCCAGGTGATGCAGATGTTGATATGAAGGGCACGGTGACCACCCCGGACCATTTATGATTCATTAGTTCTAATAGCTGGTCCATGAGCATGTCTACGATCATTATCACAAGAATTCACATGAGCACTTCTTTTTTTTCGGATTCAGCATTTCTATTCCGCAACAAGCGAACTAGTACTGAGACGCGGAGGGCTATAACGAGCCCAATGTCTGGGATGTATTTATGGGAGAAAGGAGTAGGGTGTGGGCGAAGTTAACTAGCAGATTGCAGTGTGTTTGAAGGTGACGTTATGAGAAGAAAGAAAAAAAAAAGTATGTGTTTATCAAGTTGTGTTGCCGTTGGGTGTCTCGAGTTCCTCATTGTATTGGTCTTCTAGTGTATGCATTGGATTTGAGGAGGAATTCCGTAAGGGCTTCAATCCCTTTGTGTGTGCCGAGGGTACATGAGCACTTCGAATATTTCATACACACACAATACTTTTCAACCTTGCCAGCTTATCCAAAGGCTGCCGACTCTTTGCATGTACAGTTTCCATCAGAACACCATCCATTAACAGTCAATTAAGGTTCACATCCATCTGGACGTCCTTGGCACTAAGTCTCCGTTTAGATCGTGCCGCCCATGTTATCATGGTAAAGTATCCACTACCCTCATGTATTTTCTACACGCTCTGTGACTGATGGTTGTCAGAAGCCTAGGTCTGGGAATCATTGTCGGTTCTGTATCAATAAATCGGAACACTTGAAGTCTTCATGTCGCCCGTAGTCTCCACTCTGCCGAGTCGGCCTAGTCGAATTTATGATTGAAACATTTAGGACTTGGAACTATTTTCAAGTTGTGACAGGATGACGTGTCTCGAGGACTTCTCATTACAAATTTTCCTGGCTTGGACTATACAAGGATAGACTCGGTTTCAGAACCAAGCCGAATTTAAGATGAATCAGTGTCTGTCACTTGTCCCTCTCACCTCATGGAATCGACCTCAGCAGTACCAGCTAACGCATCACTACTGTGAGTACCACTGTGTTGCTACTCGATTTCAGACCTCATTTGAGTGATGAACTTCTCAGATTAGGGCCACCTGTGAGCACGTCTGCTAGAAATCTCAGAACATGAACCTAAATGGCTATTCGGGCTGATAGTTGATTGGTGTTTCTCTCAGCTGGTGGTTATATGGCATGTTCATAATGCAATACTGTATGTCTGACACCATATCATTGACTTCTACGTCCTCACTCTACGAAAGTTGTGTATCTCAGTGGTGGTCACAAAGACCCAAAGTGGCTCCAGGCAGTAGGTGGGTAGGGTTTAATCGATCTTGACACCGAGGTTAAGATTTCTACAGTACACTTCCTATTTCTGATTGAGTCTGCTCAGACCTTCATGATTATGGACGACGTCTTTTTCTGGTTCGTTCACAACTTCGGCAATTATTCCGCACTGTTGAGGTTCAACGTTGCCGCCATCGACGGCCCATTTCTTGATGTTGTCATCACATTTACGGTGCAGAGTGTGTACTGTTGGCGGCTGCGGAAAATAGGACAATGGAAGATTTTGCCAATCGTCACTGCAATGGTGAGTCGCTTTGGTGATTGTTGCCTGGGTGAGATTGACACGACTGATGAACAGCTTTCGCTTGTCTCGTGTATAGGTGGAATGATTGCTGGCATACATGTAAGTTTTTCCTGCTTAGACCCTGCTCACTCACAAGTCACAGAGTCAACTAGATCCAACACATATTAAATCCGCAATCTATGTCGGTATTTTTGAAACTCAGTAGGACAATTTTTTGAATGAACACTGAACACTAGGTTTGGCTGTTCTCGACTGCCATCACCGATATTTTGATTGCCAGTTCCATGACTTACTTGGTAAGTGATACCCCAGGAAGAGATGTGCCGTTGAGCTCATCCCATTACAAAGCTCTTACAGTATCGAACACCCGAAGCCAGTCGAACTACAATAACAACTGTGACACGGATTCTGTTATTAACGCTGGAGACAAATGCAGTGACTGGTAAGCATCTATCTGTAAATAAACTGGATCGGTAAGACACCAACTCTTATTCTTAGCTGCGGAAGCGGTCGCGCTAGTTGCCGTTTTCCTCCATCCATCGGTGTCACCTCCTGTGCGTTCCTTACCCCTTAAACTTGATGTTGATCTTAATCAAATGATCTATTTGCAGAAAACCAACATATACATGGTAATGTATGCACCAACGCAGCTGACCTTGAAAATTGGCACTTATATGTTCAATCATCAGGGGTTATACACTCGGTAAAATGTATTCTGGCTTCTACCTTGTTGGGACTACAGTTACTGATCCTCCCTCTGTATGCAGGTATAGCAATTGCTTCATGGTACTTCTGAATCAGCGTATCTATTGGGATACGTCCAGGAAAAGTAGTGATGAGATAGGTTCCTATGGTTCTAGCCATCAAAGTCGGGGGAATCGTTCACGGAGCCATGATCATCCTCTATCCGACCAGAATCAAACTACAGGCCAAGTCTCTATGATACGATTCGTAGGATCGAAGAGTGATAGTCCTTCGGAATACGAAATGAACAATATTCATGAGCCGCAGGATAGCCTAGATCTGAAGTCGGGTCCTAGTTCTGCCTAACGGAAGATCAGTGATGATTTCATACTATTATGTTGGAGATTGTAGCAACAAAATTAAGCCATGTGGACCTTGTGTGACATCTTTTTTTTTAAAAATCGAATCTGTACCATTTGTCATGTAGATACACAACTCCGTAACAGGCAAGGGTGTGTGATAACAGTCCCTGTGGAATATGACTAAAAATACTCCTCAAACTTCCTTTTTTTTTTCAATCAAACCTGCTATCATTATGCCAAGTAGATACATGACTCTGTAACAGGCAAAGGGTGTGTGATCATAGTCCCTGCAAAGTACAAACTAAGAGTACCTCTAAAATAACTTACTATGACATATGCCTTCCAGCTTTTGATCACCAGTATGACCTGCACAAGGCAGGCCAGGTGACAGTGTTAAGCTGGACCAACAATTTACAGCAAAATTATAACATTTTAGTACTCTAACAAGGCTAATCTTGTTGCACTCTAGGTCAGCAGCATGGTATAGTAATATATACTGGCTAACTCACCTATAGACCATTATGGGATTTACACATAGTGTTAGAGGTAAGAATGACTATCCTTTATTCCTAGTGTACAAGTGGTTTATATACCAGTCTAAGTATAGTATTCTTGGGATGATAAGAATGATGTGTACATAATATTAACTAATATTCTACAAATCTATTTCCAGAATGAGGACAGCAGCTCTTATACATCTCTATAATATGCTTAGATTGTACCTTTCAGTATAGATACACTCAAGAGATGGAGTAGTGACCATAATCACCACTATTAGATATCTCAAATTTATAAAACCACTATCTAACTTCCCCAGATAGTCAGTATTCTAGTCTTTGGACTGAGGAACCACTTGGAACAGACTTGAAAGTACAAAATACTACTCATGAAATAAGCTATAGTACCTAGGAATACTGATTAGGACCTCTAACATCATAGATAACCTATTAGATATGTCTATTAATTATTGATGGATAGCTATAAGAATAGATCTTTACTCATGAGAATAGAAAGCAGTCCATAGTATTGTCAAACTATACCAGAAAGATATATCAGGCAAGTAGAATGAGATAAGATAAGATAGAAAAGGAGAGAATAAAGGATAGAAGTATATCTAAGCAGTAGCAAGGGGTAGATGGTCTTGATTAGCTATCATAAACTAAGAATAGGCCCTGAGTCTAGGCTAAAAACAAATTAGCAACAAAGAAGACCACTCACAAAAGGATGTTTCAATATCAAAGATACCTAAGATATTATTCTAATAACATAGGACTAGGTTAGCAAGAACTGGGGAGGATTAGTTATATGGAACACATGGACTTTAGTTTCATTTCAATTTCTCTATTTCATTCTCAAGTTTCCATTTCTCTCTATTTCTTTGTTTCTTTGTTTGTAATCTTAATATAAAATATTCTAGTTGTGAGGAAGACACAAAAAGGGAACTTTACACCTACCTTCTGAGCTCTAGAATAATAAAGTCATAATCTTGAATGTTTTAAGTGTTGTGTATATTCTCATCCAAAAAAAAACAGAAAACTTATTCATAAGTATAACTAGAACTACTTGGGAGACTTGGATAGCCTCATACACTAGGAGGTAGAATGTAAGAGCTTAAGTCAAGGTCAAGTAACCTTATCCTTAGTTCCCTCTTTATCAGAGTTAGACAAAGAGAACTCATTAGAGTTCTCACTAGTTTGTGTATAATACATACAAGTCTGATTATTTGTACATGTTTACTGATCTGATGTAATTACCTAATTAAATGAAAAAGAAAAGAAAAGAAAAATAAATAATAACTTAGGGGAATTTAGCAATTTATGATATAGAACTCTCAGCATACTTTGTGATAGAACTCATTGGTTATATAGTTGACTATAGTAAAGTGCCTCACAAAACATAACTAGATCTGAAACTATACTGCTGGATCAATGGTGAACCAATGCAGCTAGACTAGAAACTAGTAAAGACTATTACAGTATGAAAGGAATATGTACTTTAGAGAAACCTGCTTAACTTAGAACTAGTACACTTTACAATGGAACATAAAAACAAGTTCAATTTCTTATATTTTATTTCTATTGAGACTGTTTCTTACCAATCTTATCTTTTCTTTGCTTTTGAGATGACTTTTATTTCTCGCAAGTATACTTTTAAACTGTGTCTTCATCTCTCAAACCTTTTCTATTATCTTTTGATTTGATTTCTCTCTATGAATGACACTTGAGGACTAGCATTGTTATTTTGTCTGTAATTCTAGTGATTTCCTCATTTGTTTTGAAGTTGTTTTGTACTTGAATATTACTAAGAAGAAAAACACAAAATACTCTTATTAGTGGATGGGCTTAGTAAGAGACTAGATTGAAGAAAAGGAGTAAAGAAAAACAATAAAAACAGGACACTGGTAAAAGCAGAGGGACTAAGAAAGACAAAGATAGAGAAAGTACTAATTGAAGAAGTGGACCTGCTGAAAAAAGTAAGAGAGTCAAAAGCAAAAGATAATGAGGTCATTAAGGCAATAGAGGAAATAAAGAGGGCAAAAGTAAAGGTACTGAAAGAGAAAGAATAAAGAGAAGAAGATGGACTTATGTTAAAAGAGGGCAAAGTATATGTATTAAAGGATGATGTTGTAATGACAAGCTTAGTTGAGACACCTGACTTATCATACTCAATGTTATGAGAGAACAAAGAGAACTTGATAAAATTCTTCTGTGAATTGTTCTACCTACTTATACATAAATGTTATTTGTCTATGTGTACACTTAAGTAATTTCCTACTATTAAGCCAAATCAACAATTTACAGAAAAATAATAACATTTTAGTACTTTAATGAGGCTAATTTGTCTTCAGAACAAGAATAATAGTTTCTATACTTTTCTATAATGTGTTCAGATCATACCTTTCAGTGTAAACACACTTGAGAGATGGAGTAGTGGCTGTGAACACCATTATCAGATATCTCAAACCTATAAAACTAATACCCAACTTTCCTAGATAGTTGGTATTCTAGTCTTTGAACTGATATACCACTTAAAACAGACTTAAAAGTGCAAAGTACTACTCATGAGATGAGCTATAGTACATAGGACTCATTATCAGGAACCATGACATCATAGATCACCCATCAGATGCATCTATCAATCATTAATGGATAGCTATAGAAATAGATTTTACTCATAAGAACAGGAAGCAATCTGTAGTACTATTAAACTACACCAGAAAGATATATTAGGCAAGTAAAAAGAAATAAGATGCAATAGAAGAGAAGAGAATAAAGGGCAGAAACATACCTAAGCAGTAGTGAGGGGTGGACAGCCTTGATTGGCTACCATAAACTAAAAATAGGCCCTGAGTCTGGACTAAGACAAGTTAGCAATAAAGAAGACTACTCATGAGAGGACATTTCAATGTTGAAGATACCTAAAACATCATTCTAATGACATAGGACTAGGTTAGCAAAGACTAGAGAGGATTAGTTGTAAGAGTTCAGTCTTTGGTGAGTAATCTTAGGCTTAACTCTACTCTAAGTTAGAGTTGACAAAGAGAACTCGTTAGAGTCCTTGCTGAATTGTGTCTACTACTTATACATGTCCAATTGTTTGTCCTTATTTACTGATCCAATAATATTACATAATTAAAGTAAAAGAAAAGAAAAGAAAAATAAATATTGACTTAGAGAGAAAAGATGATTCATGACATTAGTTATATAGACTTGAATTTCATTTTAAGTCTCTTGGTTTCATTCTCAAGTTTTGGTTTTCTTTTTATTTCTTTATTTCTTTATTTGTATTCTCAATATAAAATACTCTAGTTGTGAGAAAGGCACAAGAAGGGAACTCTGCACCTGCCTTCTGAGCTCTAGAGTTATAAAGTTATAATCTTGAGTGTCTTAAGTATTGTGTGTACCTTCATCCAAAAAAGAACAGAAAACTTGTTTGCAAGTGTGGCTAGAACTGCTTGGGAGACTTGGATAACCTTATGCCCTAGAAGGTAGAACTCTTGGCATATTTTGAGGTAGGACTTGTCAGTCATATGGTTGACTATAGTGAAATACCTTGCAAAATACAACCAGATCTGAGACTATACTGCTGGATCAATAGTGAACTAGTATAGCTAGACTAGGAATTAGTGAAAACTATTACAGTATGAGAAGAACACATACTTTAGAGAACTTATCTCAAATCAGAACCAGTATACTTTACAATAGAACATAAAAACAGATTCTATTTTTTTAAATTATACTTCTATCAAGACTGTTTCTTACCAATTTTGTCTTTTATCTACTCTCAAGGCAACTTTTGCATCTCACAAGTATACTTTTAAATTGTGTTTTTATCTCTCAAATATTTTTCTTATTCTTCTGATTTAATTTCTCCCCACAAATAACACTTAAGAACTAGTACCATTATTTTGTCTGTGATCCTAGCAATTTTCTCATTTGTTTTGAAGTTGTCTTGTACTTGGATACCACCAACCAAAGAAAACACAAAATACCCTTGTTACCACAATCCTTTCTGTCACAAACTTCATTTGGCCATAACTCCATGGATACTTGCACAATTCCTACGGTCTAGGATGTGTCTAAAAGCCCTCAAGAAGACCTTTTGAACAATGCCCAAAACGTGTCAAAGCAATCGGTACTCACTGAGATATCAGTTAATCAGTACTGGACACTGATCAGTAGATATCTCAGGAACTGCTGAACACAGACATTTGCTTCCACATGCACATAGAAGCTCTCTTCAATATGCTTCTGATGACCATAAATAGTCCTTAGGGCAATAAGATCCTGTGGAGATACAAGGACCTCAAGGTTTGGCATGACACTGATCTATTACCCATAAATGTACATCAATCCTTGAACACAAACAAGAACAGCCCCTTTTATGGTTAAGTTATTGCTATTCTGGACACAAAAGGACTGCCATATGTAGAACAATAGGCAGTAGAACATGTGATGCTCTATCCAGGTGCATAGACCATCTATTTATATATATAAGGCTTCCTAGTCTGAGGATTAGACCTCAGACTTAACAATATCTTTTGTTGCTTAAACTACCTTACTTGAGAATCATCAACTCCTTAATCACAAATCTAGTAAGTGACCATTTGTAATACTTTCAGAAGTTTCCATTATATGACCTGTCATATGACCAGATCATATGACCTTTATCTTATCTCATCTTGGCATGTATACCTTCTCCTCTTTCAGCATGAGTCCATCTTTTTCTGTTCATTCTTCGTCTCTTAATATTTTCACCCCTGCTCATTTTATCTTTTCTACTGCTTTGATGACCTCATCATCCTTTGCCTTCAATTCTCTTACTTTCTTCAGCAAGTCTACTCCTTCAATCAATACTTCTTCTACTTTCACCTTTCTTAGCCATTCCATCTTTACTAGTGTTTTATCTTTGTTGTCTTTTTCCACCTCCTTCCTCTAGTCTGGTCTCCTACTCAGCCCATCTGCCTTTTCCATCTTGGTTCCTGGAATGTGTTTTAATGTGAAGTTGAATCTTGATAGGAACAGTACTCATCTTGCTTGTTGTCTATTCAACTTTTGGTTTGTCATGAAGTATTCCAAGTTCTTGTGATTTGTCCAGATTTCAAACTTGGTTCTTACTCCTTCTAAGAAATGTCTCCATGCTTCCAGGCACCTAATTACTGCTAGCATTTCCTTATCATGAATTTCATAGTTTCTTTCTGTGTCATTCAACAATTTGGAGATAAAGGCTACTGGTCCACATCTTTCATCTTCACTTTTTACTGACAACACCCCTCCCGTAGTATAGTCCAATGCATCCACCTTGACTCTCATTTCCTTATCCAGATCTGGCACTGCCAGTACTGGTTCAGTTGTAAAAATTCTTTTGAGTTTAGTAAATGCTTTTTCCTGCTTTTGTTCTTACTTCCACTTTTCATTCTTTCTAACCAACTGATGTAGTGAATTTGCGATTTTGGCAAAGTTCTTAACAAATTGCTAGTAGTAGTTTGCTAATCCCAAAACTTCTTGTATGTCCTTAACACACTGCAGTGTTGGCCAGTTCGTAACCCCCTCCACCTTTTCCTTCTCCATTCGGAACTTTTCTGGTCCCATTATCACCCCCCAAGAATTCTATCTCCCTAACCTTCCATACGCACTTCTCCAGTTTTACATAGAGGCTGTTCTCCTCTAGTTACCTCAATACTTCCTCTACTATTTTGTCATGCTCCTTCTCCGTTTCTGTTGCCACTAACACGTCATTGATGAAGATTGTTACATCCCCTTTGTTGATCATGTCTCTGAAGAGGTCATTCATCATAGCTTGAAAGGTAGCGGGTAAGTTTGTGAGCCCAAAGTATATCACTGTTGGTTTGAATGATCCTAGGTGCGTTGTGAATGCTATTTTCTATTCATCTTCTTCCTTGATTCTGACATTATTATATCTCCACCTCATATTAGGGGTAAGGGGTAGCTGTTCTTGATTGTCCCCTTATTCACATATTGATAGTCTTGTACCATCCTTCTCTTTTTATCTTTCTTTGGTACAAATAGCACAGGTGATATTTGCAGAGATTTTGAAGGTCTAATATAGCCTTTCTTTAGTTGGCTCTTCACGAACATTTGTACCTCCTCTTTTTCAGTTCTGGATAGAGAGTAGATTTGTCCTTTCCTTGGTATAAAGTCTTCTTTGAGGTCGATGACATGGTCCCAAGGCTTTCAGGTTGGCATTTGCTTAGACTTTACTTTCCCAAATACCTTCTTCCATTTGTGGAAGTATTGGGGCACCAGTTCCTCCACTTTTCTATGGTCCTCCACAATTTTCTCTTCCTTCTCTCTTTCTTCCATAGTCCACCTTAGATCTTTCTCATTTTCTACTATTATTTGCTTCTTCTTTACTACTTTTTTCTTAGGTGCTTGACCACATATGGGTGGACACCTGGTAATTCTTACTTCCTCTGTTTCCCAATTTATCTCTGGGTTATGCCCTATGAGCCACAGTATCCCCAGGATTACTTCTGTCTTCCCTAGTTCACACACATCCATCCTTACTCGTTCCACATGTCCCTTGTAGTACATGTTGACTTCTACCTCATGGGTTATTGATCCTCTATCACAAATGGTCACTTACTGAGTTTGTGATTGAAGAGTTTTGGATTTTTAAGCAAGGTAGAATAAGCAACAAAAGATATTGTTAAGTCTGAGGTCTAATCCTCAGACTATGAAGCCTTATATACAGGAAATGATGGTCTGTGCACCTGGACAGAGCATCACATGTTCTAC
>Ga0153955_100274_pt1 | contig 32161 bp, 29 predicted proteins | sample TSFL039MetaG_FD_104744 | JGI IMG/M metagenome (GOLD analysis project Ga0153955, IMG submission 104744) | Attine ant fungus gardens microbial communities from Florida, USA - TSFL039 MetaG | ecosystem: Host-associated > Fungi > Mycelium > Unclassified | place: USA: Florida, Wekiwa Springs...
GTAAGCATCCGTAAGGTGGCCGCCGATTGTGGCTATTCTGACGAAAGCAGCTTTCGCAAAGCGTTTAATCAGGTGATGGCGATGACACCCGCGCGTTATCGACAGTGGATTGCCGCCAGAGCGGCGCCCGCAACACGTTAATCAGCGTAGCGCATGCAGCGCTGCCCAACTGGCGTCTTTGATTTGGCCGTCTTTAGCAAACAGCAACGGTCCGGTGGCCAGCTCATCGCTTGCCTTCGGCGTCGCCGCCGTCCGGTGGGGCGTGTCCCAGACACCCCACGTGAGCACTGCGTCGACACCGGCTTCCAGCACAAGCGAAAGATAGCGCTTATAGGTGCTGGCGACCGCCATGGCGCGGCGCGCCATCGGCAGGCGGCTGTCATCAACATCCAGTTCGGTGATATACACGGCCAGGCCCAGCGCTTTCACTTCACGAATAAATGTCGCCAGTCCCGGACCAGACGCGTACTGCGGACCGGCCTTGAGATGAGACTGAATGCCCAGCGCACCGATGGGGATCTGTCTGTCCTGCAAATTGCGTAGCAGCGCCAGCACAGCGTCGCGTTTTCGTTGCGCGTTGTCATGGTCGCTTTCCAGCCCGTAATCGTTATAGCAAATGACGGCGTGAGGATCGGTCTGATGCAGCGCGTCACAGGCGATATCCAGATAACGCGTCCCCAGACGTTGATACCAGAAACTGTTGCGCCATCCGCCAGGCAAACCGTCAGACAGGTTGATAATCTCGTTCGCCACGTCCCAGCTCTGTATCTGTCCCCGATAGCGCCCCGCGACGGTATGAATATGGTCTCTCAACACTTTTTCCAGCAGCGTGGCATCGCGAATCGCCAGCAGCCAGTCCGGCACCGCGCGGTGCCAGCAAAAGGTATGCCCGCGTAGCAGCAGGCCCTGCGCTCTGGCAAAGGCGGCAAGCGTATCCGGGCCAGAAAAATCGTAGCGATTCTGCTCAGGCTGAACGACCACCCACTTCAGCGCGTTTTCCGGAACAATAATATTGGCCTGGCTGGCCACAAACTGCCGGTAATGCGCATCGGACCGCAAACGCTCGGGCCGGACCGCGAACCCAAACAGAAGATGACGCTGCGCGGCTATGCGCTTTAAGGGGGGGAAAGCCGGTTCGGCCGCGAAGGCCGGTATCGGCAATGCGGAACCCAGCAACAGTGCCGCGCTGCGTTTTAAGAACCGACGTCGCGGCGTGGATGTGAAGCCAGAGAGACTATGAGGTTTCATCAGTGCCACGTCTCCTGTGACGTTTTTGCCCGATCATCGTGAAGGTCGCATCACACCAGCCCGGTATTCTTATAACCCTAAGCCCTAAGGCCCGTCAGCAACGATTTTGTCCACGTCGGTAAAGCCAGATTTCTGAATGTAAAATCCCTCGCTTTACGGTATCGGGTTTTCTGGCATTCGCGGGGCTGTGTGCCTGCACGTTTCAGGACGGGCGCTGCCGTGCCAGCGGTAAAAGTGACCTTTGCTACCTTGTTATGCCGCACTGGCGGACAAACCGAATGAAAAGCTGTCGATTTACCTTTGCTAAGCTGATAAGTACACCTGATACGTTTAATAAAGGAGAATGCTATGACGCAGCCTAAAACCCGCCCCCTCGGCAACAGCGGCCTCTCTGTGCCGCTTCTGACCTTTGGCGGCAATGTCTTTGGCTGGACGGTAGACGAGAAAACCTCGTTTTCTCTGCTCGACGCGCTGGTGGAAAAAGGCCTGTTCTTTATCGATACCGCCGATGTCTATTCACGCTGGGCGCCCGGCAATCAGGGGGGCGAATCCGAAACCATCATCGGCAAATGGCTGAAGAAAAGCGGTAAACGCGACAGGATAGTGCTGGCGACCAAAGTCGGCATCGAAATGTCACCGGAGAAGCAGGGACTGAAACCTGGGTATATTCGCCAGGCCGTCGAGGACTCGCTGCGCCGTCTGCAAACCGACGTGATCGACCTCTATCAGGCGCATCGCGATGATGAAACCACGCCACTGGCCGACACATTAACCGCCTTTGACGCCCTGATCAAAGCCGGCAAAGTCCGGGCTATTGGGGCCTCCAACTACAGCGCCGCGCGACTGCAGGAGGCGCTGGACATCAGCAAACAGCATGGGCTGGCGCGTTACGAAACCCTGCAACCGCTCTACAACCTTTACGACCGTGAAGAATATGAAAGCGAGCTGGAGCAGGTAGCGCGAGAGAATCAGCTTGGCGTGATCAACTACTACGCGCTGGCCAGCGGCTTTCTCAGCGGCAAATATAAAAAACCGCAGGATGCCAGCAAGAGCGCGCGCGGTCAGGGTATTGTAGATAAGTACCTGAATGAACGCGGTAAACGCATTGTTGAAGCGCTGGAAGACGTGGCGGCGTCACATGATGCGTCAGCCACGCAGGTGGCGCTGGCCTGGCTCATCGCGCGCCCGAGTATTACCTCCCCTATCGTCAGCGCGACCTCCTTGTCGCAGCTTGATGAACTGGTCAAAGCCACTGAGTTGACGCTGAGCAAGCAAGAAATTGAAGAGCTGTCCCAGGCCAGCAAGCCATAAAACCTCCGGGGATGCCGCGGCATCCCTTTTACTTTGCCTCGCAATAAATGCCTTTTTAGCTATAAAAATATTCATTCAGCGATAACTGTCACAATTGCGTTAATTCCTTACCACTTTGCAGTTACATACGCACAGATTTGCAAAAATTGACATTTAGTCAGCATTATTCTCTGCCCTGTCTTTTCCTGTCATTTCATAAAGAATAACGCTGATGAATACAAAAAAAGCAGTGCAGTTTATGCCTCGCCTGGCCGCGGGCAGCCTGATGTTTGCGATGCTGAGCGCCTCCGCGCTGGCCGCCGATGCCTTTAGCTATGACTCACCTTACCTGTTTGGCGACTGGGGCGGTAACCGAACGCAGTTAGAAAACGACGGCATTAAGTTAGATGTTAACTACACCATGGAAAGTGCCGCCAATCTGGGTGGCGGAGCTGACAGCCATACCTCGATGCGCTACAGCGACCAGTGGGCGTTTGGTGCCAATTTCGATCTGCAAAAACTCCTCGACTGGCAGGATACGCAGTTCCAGGTCACCATTACCGATCGCAATGGCCGCAACATCTCCGATCAGGTGGCCGATCGCCGCACCGGGATGCTCTCTTCTACCCAGGAGGTGTACGGTCGTGGCCAGACGTGGCGCCTGACGCAATTCTGGTTAAGCAAAGGCCTGTTCGATAACACGGTCAATCTGAAAGCCGGACGCGTTACCGTCGGCGAAGATTTCGATAACTTCGACAGCAAGTTCCAGAACCTGGCGTTTGGCAGCGGCCAGGCCGGTAACTGGCGCGGCGATCGCTGGTTTAACTGGCCGGTTTCGCAGTGGGGCGGCAGGCTAAAAGTCAACGTTACGCCAGAGGTGTTTTTCCAGGTCGGTTTCTACAATCAAAACCGTGCGAATTACGACCGTGGCGATGGTTTCCGGCTGGATACCAGCAACTCAGAGGGGAATCTGGTGCCGGTCGAGTTAGGCTGGAAACCGACGTTAGGCCCCGACAAGTTGCCGGGTAACTATCGTATCGGCTATTACTATTCGTCCGCAAATGGCGACAACTATGGCAGCTGGCGTGACGGCGCTTACCAGCGCAAAAATCATGCTTACGGCGGCTATGTCCTGTTGCAGCAGCAGTTGACGGCGCAGGGCGGCGATGCCAGCCGGGGTCTGGGCGTGACGGTTCAGGCGGTGATGAACGACCATAAAACCTCGAAAACCGATAACTATCAGTCCGTCAGCTTCACCTGGAAAGGACCGTTCGATGCCCGTCCGCAGGATGAGATTGGCATCGGCGCGGCGCGTATTCACGTCAACAGCGCCTACACGCGTTCGCTGCGTGAACAGAACGACGCCAGCGGGCAGACCGATTTTAACAGCCCGACCTATCTGCCTGTTCAGGACGGTTCGGAGTACAACTATGAAATCTATTACAACGCGCAGCTGACCAAATGGCTGCAACTGCGTCCTAACCTGCAATACGTTGTTGCGCCGGGTGCCGTTAGCGACGTGAAAGATGCCTTTGTCGGCGGAATCAGCGCTAACGTGAATTTCTGATCCGCCCATCAGACCTGCCCGCAGGGCAGGTCTGCTTTCCCGCCTGCCCTGACGCTTTCATCCCGTACCTGCTCTGTTGATTCGCCTCAGTTTTCCGCAATTTTTTGCAAGCCCTGCCCCACTTCACGCGGTATAACCTCATCCATGTCTTACCACTGCGCATAACGGAAAAACCATGAAAACTTATATCAGCAAAGCGTTCTCAGCCGACCGGGCCTGGGGTGCACTCGACATCGCTAACTTTGATGGCACAACCGTACGGCTTCACTGGACGGATCAACCCTACAAGTGGCACATCAATGACGGTCAGGAAGTTTTTGCGGTGATGGATGGCTGTGTAGAGATGCACTACAAGGAAAACGGAGACATCAGGACAGTGCGCTTGCAGACAGGGGATATTTTTTATGCCAGCGTGGGCACGGAACATGTTGCCCATCCACAGGGCGAAGCGCGCGTACTGGTGATCGAGAAAGCGGGATCGGTCTGACCCCAACCGGCCCTGAGGCAGGATGGCTGGCGCACATTTTCCGCGTATACTGAGGCGCAAACACAGCCTTGACGGAGGTTTCGCCTGATGACACCGTTACCGCCGCTTGCACATCTGGGTCCGCGCATTTGTATCATGGGCCCCTCAAACAGCGGTAAATCTACCCTGGCCGTGGCGATTGCGGAAAAGCAGTCGCTGCCCGTTATTCATCTCGATCAGCTTTATCACCAGCCCAATACCGACTGGCAGCCCAGAGAGCACGCCGTGTTTTTACAGCTTCACCGCGAGGCAATAAGTGCAGAACGCTGGGTTATCGAAGGCAATTATACGCGCTGCCTGCCCGAAAGACTGGCGCGCGCAACAGGCTATATCCTGCTGGATCTCGCGATGCCTGTCAGTTTACTGCGTTATATCCGGCGCTGCTGTGCCACCACGCCGCGTGCCGGGGCGCTGCAAGGCAGCACCGATCACATCAATCTCGCCATGCTCAGGCATATCACCTGGGTGACGCCGGGCAATCGCCGTCGCTATCACCTCCTGTATCAGGGACTTAGCCTGCCCAGGTGCCGTCTGGTAGGTGCAAAAGCGATAAACCGCGCCTGGCAGGAGTGGTGCCTGACGCCCCGTCCTGCGACAGGGATCTTACCCGGCAAAACAGGCCGGTAGCCTTTCCTGCCTGTCTTTTGTATTGTCATGATCCTTACTGGCTCACTCCGGGATCGCAGAATGCACATCACGCTCGCGCAGGATGACCACATTCCCGCCCTGCAACAGATTTATGCTCACCATGTTGTGCATGGCACGGGCAGTTTTGAACTGGATCCGCCTGATGAAGCCGAACTCGCCAGCCGGTTAGAAAAAATCCGTGCCGCCGGACTGCCCTGGTTTGTGGCCATCGAAGACGGCCAGGTTTGCGGTTACTGTTATCTGGGCTTTTATCGTCCGCGCCCGGCTTATCGTTTTATCCTGGAAGATTCCCTTTATATCCATCCGGCTTTTCAGGGGAAAGGTGTGGGTAAACGCCTGCTGGCGCACGCGATTGACTGGGCTGAAAGCAGGGGCTTTCGCCAGATGGTCGGGAATGTGGGCGACAGCGCCAACGTGGCCTCCATCGCTCTGCACCGATCGGCGGGCTTCACCGTGGCCGGTACGCTAACCTCCGTAGGCTACAAACACGGGCGCTGGCTGGACACGGTATTGATGCAGCGGACACTTGGCGCGGGCGACAGTATCCCGCCTGAAAACGGATAGCGCAGGATGCGTGCCAGGCGGGCCGCTGCCCAGGGCTCAGGCGGAAGCGCCCAGCTCGTGTGAGATCGCCTGGGCGGTCGCTACCACCTTCGCCATCAGGTTTTTTGCCCCAATCTGTTGCAGCTTGGCCGTCGGCAGCGAGACCGACACCGCATAGGGAACGCGCTGCTGAATATCAAATACCGGCGCGGCGATACAGGTCACGCCCAGCTCGTTCTCTTCGCGATCCATCGCGGTGCGCTGCTGCAGAATATCTCTCAGTTCCTGCTGCATCTCAGGCAAGGTAGTGATGGTGTTTTTTGTCAGTTGCTCAATGCTGTCCTGATGGCTTTGCCAGTAGTGCAGCAGGTACTCTTCACTGCCCCAGGCCAGAAAAATTTTGCCCATCGCCGAGCAATAGAGCGGCATATGCTGCCCGATGTAGGCGCGTGTGCGCATCATGCCGGTGGTGGGTTCCAGTTTATTGATCAATACAACATGATCGTCTTCACGGCTGGAAAAGTTAACCGTTTCGCCCACGTCCAGGTTGAGCTTTTCCAGATGCGGTCCGGCTACGTGGATGATATTGAGCGATGACAGCGCTTTCTGACCGACCGAAATAAATTTGGTCGTCAGGCGATAGCTGCCAGGCGACGGAGCCTGGGTGACATAGCCACTGCTGTGCAGCCCCTGTAACAGGCGGTGGACGGTGCTTTTATTCATGCCGGACAGCTCAGCGAGATGGGCCAGCGGGCAACCGTTCGGGAAATTGCTCAGTAATTCAATTAACTGAAGGCCACGAAACAGACTCTGTGTTCCCAACGGCTTATCGTTTTTATTTTCCTTCGCTTTATCCACTTTACCCACCATCCGCCGATCCTCTCCGTTTCTGACTTCCTGAGCGCACTATCGCATGATGTTAACTCATGGCATAACAACTGGGAATCTTTCGCTTTTTTAGTGTGGCCTGGCGATCGCATTCCGCCTGGCAGGAATTGCGCTGTTCATCACAATTTCAAAACAATATTTTAACCCTATGTTTCTACTGAGGAAATAGTCGCCTCGCTTCTTTGCTTTTCCGCATTTTCAGGGATAGTATTTTTTGGAATAGTATTTCACATGTTGAAATCAGCAAGAACGCGTCACCACGCTTGCTGCCACTACTCACCAGGCGTCACGGGAGGCTGGAATGCAAACTAACCCGGATAAACCGGTCCTGACACTAAGCCATATCACCAAACGTTTCGGGGGGAACCCTGCCGTCAATGACGTAAGCCTGGATGTCTTTCCGGGCGAAGTGGTCGCGCTGTTAGGTGAAAACGGTGCGGGTAAATCGACTCTGATTAAGGTACTGGCCGGCGTTTATACCAGCGACGAAGGCCAGATAACCTTTAATGGCAACCCCATCCCCTCAGCGGCCGCGCTAAAAACCGCCACCAGCCAGCCTGTCGCCTTTATTCATCAGGATCTGGGGCTGATCGAGTGGATGACGGTGGCGGAAAATATGGCGCTGATCATGGGCTTCAACCGTCGCCTGGGCCTGATTAACTGGCGGGCCGTGCGTGAACGGGCACGTTTAGCGCTGGAAGACGTCGGTATTCAGCTCGATCCCGATGCCCGCGTATTTGAACTGTCACGCACGGAAAAATCGCTGCTGGCCATTGCCCGCGCGGTAGCCGTCAACGCGCAAGTACTGGTACTGGACGAACCGACCGCCTCGTTACCCGCCAATGACGTACGGCATCTGTTTAGCGTGATAGAACGCCTGAAAAGTCGCAACGTCGGCATGATTTACGTGACTCACCGTCTGGATGAGGTAATTGAAATTGCCGATCGCATTTGTGTGATGCGGGACGGTAAACGCGTCGCAGAGGGCAACACGGCAGACTACAGGTTGCACGATCTGGTTGAAATGATTGTCGGCGAAGCGCTGGAAAGCAATCAGCGCCTTGTGCTGCCTGAGGGGCGTCCGCCCGTGCTGTCACTGAACCAGCTCTGCATCGATGAAGTGGGCCCGGTCTCGTTCAGTCTGCAACCCGGCGAGATGCTGGCGCTGGCCGGCCTGCGTGGTGCCGGTCAGGAAGAGATTGGCCGGATGCTGTTTGGCCTGAAACAGGCTACCCAGGGCCAGGTCATTTTTCGCGACAAGCCCTGCCATTCCCGATCGCCTCGCGAGGCTATGGCGGCAGGCATCTCGTTTGTGGCAGGCGATCGCACCGGTGAAAGTCTGGTTATGTCGATGAGCGTGCGTGAAAACCTGTTTCTCAACCCCTGCGCGAGCGGGCATCGGGTGATGTCCCATTATGGTCGCCGCGCGGAGGTGGGTGCCAGCTGGTGGAAAGTGCAGCTTTTCGACGTGCGCCCTAAAAACGTGGATCTGGATATCAGCGCCCTGTCCGGTGGCAACCAGCAAAAAGTGGTGATGGCCCGCTGGATGCACCTCAATGCCCCGTTGCTGATTCTTGAAGATCCCACTGCGGGCGTCGACGTGGGCGCGCGCGAAGAAATTTATCACCTGCTCAACAAAGCGCTGGCAGACGGCGTGGCAGTGCTGGTGATCTCGAATGACCTGGAGGAAATCGCGCATATCTGTAACCGCGCGCTGGTGTTTAACCGGGGCCAGGTAGTGGGTGAACTGAAAAACGAACAGGTCACTTTTGCTAATTTACTGGAGCTGGCCTCAGCCAGCTCTGCTGCCCCCTTCGCTACCGTCTGAAAAGGCAGTCAGGAGAAACGCTATGTCTAAAACCTCGGTGAAATCTACTGCACTTGAACAACGGGTCAGCCTTGCTCAGCATGGTTTTGCGCCGTGGTCGATGCAGGTCGTCACCCGCTACGGATTACTGTTGTTATGTGTGCTGCTGGCGTTACTGTTTTCGGTACTGTCCCCGACTTTCGCATCCCTGCTCACCGTGCAGGCCATTCTGTCCAGTAAGGCCAAAATCGCCCTGCTGGCGCTGGCCGCCACCTTGCCGATGATTGTGGGCAAAATCGACCTGAACGTCGGTTTCGGGATCGTGCTGTGGCACATCCTGGCCATTACGCTTCAGGTGGAATACGGCTTTTCCTGGCAGATGGCGGTGCTGACGGTGCTGGTCTTGTCGGCGCTGTATGGCCTGCTGAACGGCATTCTGGTGGCGCTGGCGGATATCGACAGCTTCGTCGCCACGCTCGGTTCCGGCACGGTGCTGTATGCCATTGCGTTGTGGCACTCCGGCGGTCGCCAAATTGTTGGTGACTTACCGGATGCCTTTAGTGCGCTGCACAGTACCGAAGTATTTGGCATTCCGATTGGTGCCTTCTATGTGCTGGGCCTGGCGCTGGTATTGTGGCTGATCACTGAGCACACGCCACTGGGAAGGTGCATGTATGCCGTGGGCGGTAATCCCGTCGCCGCGCGCCTCAACGGTATTGCCGTAAATAAATACGTGATCGGCGCGTTTATCGCCTCCAGTGTGATCACCGGCTTCAGCGGGGTGCTGATTGCGGCGGAACAGGGCGTCGGCCAGGCCAGCGTCGGGATGGATTACCTGCTGCCTGCGCTGGTCGGGGCTTTTCTGGGCAGTACCACCATTCGTCCGGGGCGGGTAAACGTCTGGGGCACCGTGGTCGGCATCGCTATCCTGGCTATCGGGATTGCCGGTATTCAGCAGTTTGGCGGCGCGTTCTGGGTGGAACCGCTGTTTAACGGTGCCACGTTGCTGCTGTCGATTACGCTGGCCGGCTACGCTCAGCGCCGCCGTATGTTGAATCAAAAAGCCGTCGTGCGCAGTCAGAGCGCGCCGGCGACCACACCTGACTCACAGCAAAAAACCATCACACCAGGGAACTCATTATGAAAAATCCGGTATTTGGTCTTTCTCTCATCGCCATGCTGGTCGCCACCTTACCAGCCCATGCAGACAGCTATCTCGATCAGGCGACAGCGGCCGTGGCCAAAGCGACGGCCAGCGCCACGACCTGGGACGGTCCGACGACCGGGCCAACGCTACAGCCTAAAAAGAAACTGATCTTTATCGCCTCGGATATGAAAAACGGCGGTGTGCAGGGCGTTCAGCAAGGCCTGAGCGAAGCGGCGAAAGTGGCTGGCTGGACGCTGGATACGCTGGACGGCGCAGGCTCTGTCAAAGATCAACTGGCGGCGCTGAATCAGGCGATTGCCCAGCGCCCTGACGGTATCGTTATCGGCGGCTGGAACCCGAACGTCGCCAAAATGCCGCTGAAAAAAGCCCTGCAGCAAAAAATCGTGCTGATGGCCTGGCACGCAGAGCCTCAGCCGGGCCCGATTAAGCAGTACGGGATCACCGATAACATTACGTCCGATTCTAATGAGGTTGCCCGTCTGGCGGCGCAGTACGCCATTGTGAAGTCAGGCGGCAAAGCGCAGGTGATTATCTTCACCGACTCGCTGTACAAAATCGCGCTGGATAAAGCCAATGCGATGAAGCAGGAAATTGAGAAGTGCAGCGAGTGTAAAGTCATCGACTTTATTGACACGCCGCTGGCCGATACCTCTAACCGTATGCCGTCGCTGACCTTTAGCCTGTTACAGAAGTACGGCGACCGCTGGCAGTACTCGCTGGCGATTAATGACCTTTATTTTGACTTTATGGCACCCGCGCTGAAAACCGCAGGGAAAGGCGGCAAAAACGCACCGTATAACATCTCGGCAGGCGACGGCTCGGTGTCGGCCTTCCAGCGCATTCGCAATGGTGAAAGCCAGGTCGCGACCGTCGCTGAACCGCTAAAACTGCATGGCTGGCAACTGCTGGATGAGTTCAACCGCGCCTTCGCCGGACAGCCCCCGTCAGGCTATGTCACGCCTGCGCACCTGATTACACCGGAAAATATCAGCCGGGATGGCGGACCGCAGAACCACTACGATCCGGAAAACGGCTATCAGGACCATTACAAAGCCATCTGGGGCGTGAAGTAACGGAGGCCAGCATCATGCAGGTAGAAAAACTGTGCTCCCCTGCCACCTGGGCCGAAGGCCCAGTCTGGTTACCGGCGCTGGATGGGGTGGTATTTAGCGATGTCAAAGGCAACCGTATGTACTGCTGGCAGCGCAATGGCGAGCTGAGTATCTGGCGTCATCATTCTCACTATGCCAATGGCAATGCCCGCGACCATCAGGGACGCGTGGTCAGTTGCGAACACGGTCGCCGGGCTATCAGCCGGACAGAAACAGACGGTACGGTGAACGTGCTGGTGGATAAAGTCGAGGGCAAGCGGTTTAACTCGCCTAACGATCTGGCGATCCGCTCCGACGGCACCATCTGGTTTACCGATCCGCCTTACGGGATCGTCAGCGATCATGAGGGTTACCTGGCTCCCAGCCAGGTGATCGGCTGCTATCTCTACTGTTTTGATCCGGAAAGTGGGCAGCTCAGCATTGCCGCCAGCGATCTGCAGCGGCCAAACGGGCTGGCGTTCTCGCCTGATGAAAGCGTGCTGTACGTGGCGGACATGTCGGTGGTGGATTTCCCGACACTCGGCCGCCATGAGCTGCGCACCTATAAAGTGGACGGTCGCACGTTGTCTGCAGGGCAGTTTTTTGCCGATGTCTCACCCGGTTTCCCGGACGGATTTTGTGTGGATGCCAACGGCGATATTTACTGTAGCTGCGCTGACGGCGTGATTATTTTCGACAGCAGCGGAAACCGTAAAGGCAAAATTCCGATTCCTGAAACGGTATCCAACTGCACCTTTGGCGGACCGAATAATGATGAACTTTATATCACAGCCAACACTTCACTCTACCGGGTAACGCTACGCTAACGCCCCTGCACAGGCAGGGCGAAAAGCAGAGCAAAACAGGTCAGCTGTCTCTCAGCTGACCGGCCTGACTGTGGCCGGAATCGGGCAAAAAAGCCCAAGATCACAGAAGTCAGAATTAATTATATCCTTCTGATTTAAATGAAATAATTTTTGAGTCATTTCTTTGACTCGCTGCATTTTTCCCCATAGCATTTAGTTGAAATGACATTCCACATTATGAAATAAGACGCGGGGAGTATCAGTCAGATGAGAATCAGCTATCAGCAGTTGTATCAGGAGTTTCTTCGCGTACTCCTCAGCCGCAACGTGCCGCAGGCCAAAGCCGAGGCCTGCGCGCACATGTTTACTGAAACCAGTCTTAACGGCGTCTATTCCCATGGCGTTAACCGCTTCCCGCGTTTTATTCAGCAACTGGATGCCGGCCACATTATTCCCGATGCGGATGCGCAAAAAGTCCTGTCGCTGGGTGCGATTGAGCAGTGGGATGCGCAACGCGCCATCGGCAATATCACCGCCCATAGCATGATGGACCGCGCGATAGCGCTGGCCACGGAACACGGCATTGGGCTGGTGGCCTTACGCAATGCCAATCACTGGATGCGCGGGGGTAGCTATGGCTGGCAGGCGGCGGAAAAGGGCTTTGTCGGCATCTGCTGGAGCAACTCCATTGCCGTAATGCCGCCCTGGGGCGCAAAAAGCTGCGCGATCGGCACCAATCCGCTGATTATCGCGGTACCGGGCGAGCCGGTTACGATGGTGGATATGTCCATGTCGATGTTCTCCTACGGCATGCTGGAAGTGAATCGCCTGGCGGGGAAAAGCCTGCCGGTCGATGGCGGCTTTGATGATGAGGGCAACTACACCCGTGATCCGGCCACGCTGGAAAAAAACCGCCGCATTTTACCGATGGGTTACTGGAAAGGCTCAGCGCTGTCTGTGGTGCTGGATATGCTGGCCACCCTGCTCTCTAACGGCGCCTCCGTGACTGAAGTCACTCACGACAACGGCGATGAATTTGGCATTTCTCAGGTGTTTATCGCCATCGACGTTGATCGGCTCATTCCGGGCGAAACCCGCCAGCAAAAACTCGATCGTATTCGCGCATCCATCACCGGTGCGGAACCGGCTGACAGCACACAGGCGATTCGCCTGCCGGGTGACAAATTCCCGCCACTGCGTGAAGAAAACGAACGCCTGGGTATTCCGGTTGATGAGCGCGTCTGGGCGCGCATTCAGGCGCTACAGGAGAAGGCATCATGATTACCGGACACCTTGCTAATACCGATCCCCGTCACTATCCCGCCGCGATTGCTCATGCCCTGGCCTACCTCGCCGGTCATGATCTGGCAAACATGGCCGCCGGCCGTTATCAGGACGAAGAAACCGGCTGGGTCGTACAGGTGTTAGATCTGCACACGGTTCCCGCCGCAGAGAATTACCCGGAGGCGCACCGCTATCACATCGACGTGCAGTATCTGGTGGCAGGCGAAGAAGTGATCGGCGTCGCCACACAACCGCTGGATCTGGCGGTGCATCAGCCTTACGACAGCGAACGCGACATCGTTTTTTATCAACATGCCCCCGATGAAACCCTGGTACGGATGCTGCCCGGCACGTTCGCCGTATTTTTTCCTCAGGATATTCATCGTCCTAACTGCGCGGTCAGTCAGCCCGGTCCAATCCGCAAAGTCGTGGTGAAGATCCCCACGCGCGATCTGGTGTAAGGCAGGGAGGCACGATGAGCATCACCACAAGCGCTGTCAATCATGAAAAGGTCCCTGCACTGCGCTGGCTGCGGATCATTCCGCCGATTCTGATTACCTGCATCATTTCGTATATGGATCGGGTCAACATCGCCTTTGCGATGCCGGGCGGCATGGATGCTGAACTGGGCATCAACGCCTCGATGGCCGGGCTGGCAGGCGGCATCTTCTTCATTGGCTACCTGTTCCTGCAGGTGCCCGGCGGCAGGCTGGCCGTTTACGGCAACGGTAAACGCTTTATTGGCTGGTCGCTGCTGGCCTGGGCGGTGATTTCCATACTGACCGGCATGGCCACCAGCCAGTATCAGCTGCTGGCGCTGCGCTTTGCGCTGGGGATCGCCGAAGGCGGCATGTTACCGGTGGTGCTGACGATGATCGGCAACTGGTTCCCGGATGCGGAGCGCGGTCGCGCAAATGCCATCGTGATCATGTTTGTGCCGATCGCCGGGATCATCACGGCTCCGCTCTCAGGCTGGATCATTACCGGCTGGGACTGGCGCATGCTGTTCTACGTGGAAGGCGCGTTATCTCTGGTCGTGATGGCCCTGTGGCATTTCACGATCAGTAACCGCCCGCAGGAGGCGAGATGGATTTCGCCAGCCGAAAAACACTATCTCATCACCACGCTGCATAACGAACAGCTGATGATCAAAGGGCAGAACGTGCGCAACGCCTCGCTGATGCGCGTGATGCGCGAACCGGTTATGTGGCGGCTGATTCTGGTCAATTTCTTCTATCAGACCGGCATTTACGGCTACACGCTGTGGCTGCCCACCATCCTGAAAGGACTGACGCACGGTAATGTGGAACAGGTGGGCTTTCTGGCCATTCTGCCCTACGTCGGGGCGATCGTCGGCATGTTTCTGTTTTCTGTTCTGTCGGACGCGACAGGACGGCGCAGGCTGTTCGTGGCGCTGCCGCTGGCCGGCTTTGCGCTGTGCATGGCGCTGTCGGTGTTACTGAAAGCGCATATCGGGTGGTCCTACGCGGCGCTGGTGGGCTGTGGCGTCTTTATCCAGTCTGCGGCGGGCGTGTTCTGGAGTATTCCGCCGCGCCTGTTTAATGCCGAGGTGGCTGGCGGCGCGCGCGGCCTGATCAACGCGCTGGGCAACTTGGGCGGCTTCTGCGGTCCCTACATGGTGGGCGTTCTGATGGCGTTTTACAGCCGGGATGCCGGGGTTTACAGCCTTGCCATTTCACTGGCGATTGCCGCCCTGCTGGCGATGACGTTGCCCGCACGCTGCGATTCCCCTCAACAGGAGGCATTATGAAACGCTGGCTGGGACTGGACTGTGGCGGCACCTTTATTAAAGCCGGGCTGTACGATATACAGGGCCGCGAGCTGGCCGTCGCCCGGCAAAACCTGCCGGTTGTTGTACCGGAACCGGGTTATGCCGAACGCGATATGACGCTGCTGTGGCACCAGGCGGCAGCCGTCATCCGTGAGGTGCTGACCACCAGCGGCGAGGATGCGGCGTCGGTCGCCGGTATGGGCATTTCCGCACAGGGTAAGGGGCTGTTTCTGCTGGACAAACAGCACCGCCCGCTGGGCAACGGCATCCTCTCCTCCGACCGCCGCGCCCTGAGCCTTGTGCAACAGTGGCAACGGGAAGGCTTGCCGCAGAAACTCTATCCGCTGACCCGACAAACGCTGTGGACCGGCCACCCGGTGTCGCTGCTGCGCTGGATCAAGCAGCATCAGCCACAGCGCTATGCGGCGATTGGCAGCGTCATGATGGCCCATGACTATCTGCGTTTCTGTCTGACCGGCGAGCGGGCATGCGAAGAAACCAATATCTCTGAGTCCAATCTGTATGACATGCAGGCAGCCGACTGGTCGCCTGCACTGGCAGAGATGTCAGGTATCCCGGAGATAATATCGGCACTGCCGCCGATTATCGGCCCGACGCAGATTGCGGGCTATGTCACCGCCGGGGCCGCTGCCGAATGCGGTCTGCTGCCCGGTACGCCCGTCGTGGGCGGCCTGTTCGATGTGATGTCAACAGCGCTGTGCGCGGGTTTGAATGATGCGACGCGCCTGAACGCGGTGATGGGAACCTGGTCAGTGACCAGCGGCATTACCGACTGCATCAGCGATGAAGCAGACTATCCCTACGTTTATGGTCGTTATGCCATTGAGGGTCAGTACCTTATCCATGAGGCCAGCCCGACGTCGGCGGCCAATCTGGAATGGTTTTGTGACCAGTGGGGCATTAAGGACTACAGCCAGCTTAATGCGTGGGTAGCAGCGCTGGCCCCCGCCAGCAGCAGTGTGCTGTTTCTGCCTTTCCTGTATGGCACCAATGCCGGCGCCGATCTGCACGGCAGCTTTTTTGGCCTGCAGGCAGGTCACACGCGCGCCCATCTGGTTCAGGCCATCTACGAAGGCGTGGTGTTCTCACATCTGACGCACCTCAACCGTATTCTGCAACGTTTTCCTCAGGTTACCGCCCTGCGTCTGAGCGGTGGGCCTACGCGCTCTGCGCCCTGGATGCAGATGTTTGCCGATGCCAGCGGCCTGACGGTTGAAGTTCCGCAGATCAGTGAGAGCGGCTGTCTGGGCGCGGCGCTGGTGGCATTAACCGGCACCGGGGCTTATGCCTCACTCCAGGCGGCCCAGCAGGCCCTGGCCCCTGACATCGTGTGCTGGCAACCGGACAGCACGTGCTATGACCGCTACCAGCAAAAGTATCAGCGTTATCAACATCTGATTCGCGTCCTGCGCGACGCCCAGGGAGACCTGCCATGAGCCTGCCCTTACTCCAGCTGGCGCTGGATCACACCACGCTGGATGCCGCGCTCACTACCGCCCGGCAACTGCATCCGCATGTCGACATTATCGAAGCCGGTACGCTTTTGTGCCTGAGCTGCGGTGTTGAAGCCGTACGTCATCTGCGCCAGCAGCACCCGGAAAAAACGCTGGTCGCGGATTACAAAGTGGCGGATGCCGGCGGCACCCTGGCGGAGATGGCTTTTGCGGCAGGGGCTAACTGGATGACGGTGATCTGTGCCGCGCCGCTGGCAACCTTTGCCAGCGCGCTGGCGGTGGCGCAGCAGTACCAGGGGGATATTCAGATCGAACTGTTTGGCAACTGGACGCTGGATGATGCCCGGCAGTGGCGAAAGCTGGGTCTGACCCAGGCTATTTATCACCGTGGACGGGACGCACAGGCCAGCGGGCAACAGTGGAATCAGCACGATCTGGATACCATGAAAGCCTTATCAGACCTGGGTTTTGCCCTGTCCGTCACGGGCGGTATCACCCCGGATGACCTTTCTCAGTTTCGCGATATCGATGTGAAGGCGTTTATTGCCGGCCGCGCCCTGAGCGATGGCGAGAACGGCATTGCATGCGCCACCGCATTTCACCGGGCCATTGGCCGCCATTGGGGGACAGTATGAAACGCCTGCACCCGTTAGGGATTTACGAAAAAGCCCTGCCTGCGAATCTCACCTGGCCAGAACGTCTCGCGCTGGCCAAAGCCTGCGGGTTTGATTTTGTGGAAATGTCGGTCGATGAAACCGATGAACGGCTGGACCGACTGAACTGGAGCAAAGAGCAGCGCCTGTCGCTGGTCAACGCGACCATCGAAACCGGCGTCACCATTCCTTCCCTGTGCCTGTCCGGCCATCGCCGCTTTCCCTTTGGCAGCCACGATCCGGCGATCCGCCAGCGCGCAGACGATCTGATCGATCAGGCCATCCAGCTGGCGAAAGATGTGGGGATCCGCACGATTCAGCTGGCGGGCTATGACGTCTACTACGAACCGCATGATGCAGGCACGGTCGCGCGGTTTGCCGAGGGCTTGTCACGCGCAGTGCAGCGCGCAGCAGCGGCGCAGGTGATGCTGGCGGTGGAGATCATGGATACCGAATTCATGAACGCCATCAGCAAGTGGAAAGCCTGGGAACAGCAGCAGGCTTCTCCGTGGTTTTCCGTTTATCCGGATGTGGGCAATCTCAGCGCCTGGGGCAATGACGTGACTGCCGAACTGACGCTGGGCATTGATCGCATCGCCGCCATTCATTTGAAAGATACCCAACCGGTCACCGCCCATTCACCGGGGCAGTTCCGCGATGTGCCCTTTGGTGAAGGCTGCGTGGATTTCGTTGGCGTGTTTCGCACGCTCAAAGCGCTGAATTATCGCGGATCGTTCCTGATTGAGATGTGGACCGAGAAAGCCGAGGAGCCGGTTGCCGAGATCGTACAGGCACGGCGCTGGATTGAACAGAAAATGCAGGAAGGAGGCTTACTATGAGCATTGCCATGATGAAAGAGCAGGTGCTGGCGGCAAACCTGGCGCTGCCGCGCCACCATCTGGTGACGTTTACCTGGGGCAACGTCAGCGCCGTCGATCGTGCGCAAGGGCTGATGGCGATTAAGCCCTCCGGCGTGGAATACGACGGCATGACGGCGGACGATATTGTGGTACTGGAACTGGCAAGCGGCCGCGTGGTGGAGGGCACGAAAAAGCCTTCATCGGATACGGCCACCCATCTGGCGCTCTATCAGGCCTTTGAGGACATCGGCGGCATTGTGCACACGCATTCGCGTCATGCCACCATCTGGGCGCAGGCGGGCCAGGACCTGCCGGCCTGGGGCACCACGCACGCTGACTACTTCTATGGTGCCATTCCCTGCACCCGACTGATGACGGAGGCCGAAATTACTCACGATTACGAGCACAATACCGGCGAAGTGATTATCGAAACCTTCCGCTCACGCGGCATCAGCCCGACGGCCATTCCCGCCGTGCTGGTTAATGCTCACGGGCCGTTTGCCTGGGGGAAAGACGCAGATAATGCCGTGCATAACGCAGTCGTGCTGGAGGAAATCGCCTATATGGGGATTTTTTCCCGCCAGCTGACGCCTGATATCACCCGAATGCAGCAGCCGTTACTGGATAAACACTTTCTCAGAAAGCATGGAGCAAACGCCTATTACGGCCAGTAATTCTCTTCTTTTTACTCAGCGGGAGCGGTGAAAAATGAAAACAGGGTTTTATCTGACGTCCCCGGCCGATCGGCATTACGGTGCGGCGCTGTGGGCAGGGTTTTGGGGCGGTAACGTCGCCAGTTTTGTCAAATGGGGCACGGAGAATCCGTTTCCGCCCAGAACGCCGGACAGGGCAATTCCCCCCGCGGAGATGCTCCAGGATATGGGAATCAATGTCAGCAACCTGGTCTATCACTATTCCGGTCATGTGGTGAACTGGGGCGTGGCCGGTGTTCATCACCTGTTCTCGATTTTCTTCGCCCTGCTCTACTGCGCCCTGGCCGAGATTATCCCGATCATTACGCTGGGTCAGGGCGTGGCGTTCGCCCTGATCATTACCGTGGCCTTTCACGCCGTGATCCTGCCCATAAACGGCTGGGCACCGCCCTTATGGCACCTGCCGCTGGCGGAAATTGCCTCGGAAACGCTGGGACATATTCTGTGGATGTGGACGATAGAAATCTTTCGGCGCGCCCTGGGTGGACACGTATCGCCGCGCCGCGCTGCATGAGTCTGTTGCGCATGTAAGTTATCAATTTTGATTAAGAACCCTCTGAAATCCTGATGGCGCACTTTTCTCCTTGTGCGCCTAACAGCCTCGATCGCCGCGCTTTATTCAGCAAAAATACGCTATCGTTTGGAAATGTATTTTTCTGCCCGATAAACGGCGGTTGACCATTGTTAAGTCATTTTTACAATACGGCCTACGCTTAACCGTATCGGCTCGCCCGCGCGACTGCCGCTAATGAGTCAACCGACAGGCTGTAACATTCATGAAAATCGTCTCAATCCAGTATCTGCGCGGCCTTGCTGCGTTACTTGTGGTACTGGCGCACAACTCATCGCTGTTAGAGGGTCACTGGACCCGACACATTCCAGGCGCGCTGGGCGTGGACGTGTTCTTTATTATCAGCGGCTTCATCATGACCTTCATTACCCATCAGTTTAACGAAGCCCCGACCTCATTCATGGTGAAACGCTTTTTCCGCATCTGGCCGGTCTTCTTTGTCGTCTGGCTGTTGTCTTTCGCAGTGGTGTATCACGATCGCTCTCTTCACGATATGTCCTGTGCGCTCTATTTCTGTCTGCAGGATTACAGCAGCGCCGGACCGACGTTTGGATTCAGCGCGTTAGGGCCGCCCTGGACGCTGTCTTACGAGATCCTGTTTTACGCCGTTTTCACCGTAGCGATGTGCATCAACTACCGCTATCGCAGCTACCTTTGTGCACTGATTTTCATCGTCTCCAGTGTGGGATTTCAGCTTTACTACAACGGCAGTTTTGACTTTTCCTCCCAGGTTTCGCCGCATCTGACGGTGACGCACTGGTGGCAGGCGTGGATTAAGTTAATCAGTAACACTATCTGTATGGAGTTCATCCTGGGGATGCTGCTGGCAGAATTGCTGGTGAAGCGTAAGCTACCGGAACTGGATAACAGAATGCGCCGACTGCTTCAGGCAGGGCTGGTGCTGGCGGTCATTACCGCCCTGATTACAGGACCTCAGCCCTTTGGCCTGCACGGCGGTTTCTGGCTGGCCGCCGCCATCATGATCATGACGGTGATGCTGAGCTACCGTGCCGACACCGGTCACAACCGTACGCTGATTTTCCTGGGGGATATCTCATATTCGCTGTATCTCATCCACTATCCGCTCATGGTACTGCTGATGAACAGCCTGGCAGATAAAGCCTGGACAGATAACCTTATGATTTTCGTACTGTCGGTCAGCGCCAGCGTGGCGCTGGCGTCGGTAATGTTTTTCTACATTGAAAAGCCCGCCATCAAAGCAGGTAAGCGCGTCGCCCGCTGGTTGTCTGCCCCGCTGACGCTGCATCGCAGTTCGTAATCCGGTAAACACAGTGGCCTGAACCGGTCACTGTGTTTGTTGTACTCAACACGCTGCCAGGATAACGGGCGTGAGGCTTGCCCGGCGCAACACCGGGCAAGAATACCGACTCAGAACAGCACGGAGTAGTTCAGACCAAACGTCCGTCCCCGGCCTTTGTACTGATACAGCGACGGTGAACCATAGGTCGGGCTGTAGTACAGCGGCGCGCGCTGGCCCCATACCGTGGTGTAATCACGATCCAGCAGGTTTTCCACGCTGAAGCTCAGCTTGCCGACAGGCAGTTCATAGCTGCCAATGAAATCAACAGTGGTGTAGCCGTTGATGTTGTAGCCCGCGTCGTCGCTGAGATTAAACGAGGTAGTGCTCTGCACCTTCAGGCTCCACGGATCCGGCGACCAGCCAACATAGGCGGTCGCTTTCGACGGGCTGGCCACTTTCACGTCATATTTTCGCCAGCTGCCATCCACTTTGGACTCGGTTTTGAGCACGTTGAAGTTTGCTCCGGTGCTCCAGTCGGTGTCCGGGATAAAGTAATCCACGGCCCCTTCCACCCCGTAAATGCGGCGCTTATCGTCAACCACGCTGATCGTCAGGTCCTGATTCTGCTGCACATTCTTGTCTGACAGCGAGTAATAGGCGCTGAGTTGCGTACGCAGATTATCGCCGGTATAGCGCCAGCCCAGTTCCCATGAATCGACTTTGATGCCCTGCAACTTGCTGGCATCCACATTAATGCTGTTGGTCAGCGGGAGATTGCCGTTAACCGCCCGGCCATAGGTGCCGCGCCCGTAATATTTGCCTGGATCGGGCAGCTCAACGCCCTGCGAGAAGTTAAACCAGGCCTGCTGCCGCGCCGTGATATGCATCAGGATACCGGCGTTATACAGGAAGTTATCGTAATCGGTAGAGCCGCCTGGAATCGCATCGGCCGAGCGCGCGGTACCGTTGGCAATCGCCTGCTGCTGAGCGTAACCGACGAAATCATCCACCTTGTTTTCGGTGTACTGATAGCGCACACCGCCACTCAGCGTAAACGTCTCATTGATGTCGTAGCTGGACTGCAGGAAGGTCGCCAGATTAGTAATGTCATAACCCGGATAACGGCCCGTGGTGTAGATGCTCTGGTTGTTCAGCCCGCCCGAGGCGGCAGACTGGCCCAGATCAAAGAACATCTGGTTGGAACTGAAACGCTCATGATCGGCGTCTACGCCGTAGGTCAGCTGCAGCCCATCGACCGGCTTACTGGTGATCGCCAGCTTACCGCCGTACTGATCGGTGTTCTGCTCTGAGGAGGACAAACTGGTGACGCGTCCGCCGGACACCGTGGGGAACGGATAAAACGCCAGTGACTCGTCCCGGTAGTAAACCTGCCCCACCAGCTCCTGACCAAGAAAATCAGTATTGGAGTACTGCAGGCTGACCAGATGGCGTTCGGTGCCGGGAAGGCGGTCGGAGTTCAGCCCTTTGCGGGTGTACGCGGTGCCTCCGCCCGTTACTGCGGAGAAGTTACGCCCAAGATAGAGGCCATAATCGTCATCGCCCTGACTTTTGTAGTACTGCGTGACCAGCTGCAGTTGCTGGTGGTCATCAATCTCCAGCGTGCCGGTGCCCATAATATCCAGACGATCGGAATACTGCAGGCCCGTCTGGGTATTGTCCATCAGCAGTGAATCGCCCTTGCCATCATACCAGCCGCCAAACTTTTGGTAGGCAACGGACAGGCGTCCGGAGGCACGATCGGTGCCGCCGGAGAGGGCAGCCGCCACGCGTTCATCATGGTCTTTGCTACTGTTGAATCCGGTTTTGGTGCCGGTTTCAAACTCAAACTGGGTCCCTGGCTGGCCTTTTTTGGTCACGATATTGATCAGGCCACCGGTACTGCCGCCGCCGTATAGCGAGGTGGAACCGGAGATCACTTCAATATGATCGATATTAAACGGATCGATGGAATCCAGCTGACGGCTGTCGGTACGCGAGGAGTTAAGGCGTACGCCATCTACCAGCACCACAATAGCGCGACCACGCATGTTCATACCATAGTTGGTGCGGCCCTGGCTACTGACGTCCAGGCCCGGTACCAGCTGTGCCAGCGCATCTTTAAACTCTTTTCCGCCCTGGACCTGTTGCTCCAGTTCGGCCCCTTCAATCACCCAGGTGGTCTGTGCCATTTCCGCCACGGTGCGGTGCGTACGGCTGGCGGAGACAACCATTTCATTCTCACTGGTTTGCTGTGCCACCGCCGGTGCCATCATGGCTAATAACAGCGGATTAAGCAGCCAGATATTTTTGTTTTTAGTCTTCATCGTCGTTCCTGCATGCGAGGTTAAGGTTTACCCCAAGGACTCGGTATAGTTTTGAGTGGATGCAGCACCCTGCTGCGGTTTTTCCCGGCTCGCGCTGCGCCACTGAATCAGGGCAGGCGGCGTGCTGAGATCGAATAAATCACGCCCCAGCGCGCGATTCAGAATACGGGCGGAACGCCAGGCCATCAGGCTGAGTTGCGGTTCAGCGATGCCGTGCGTTTGCATACTGGCGTTGACCGCAAAGATGTTAGTGTCCCTGGGTCCGTTCCACTCCAGCGTGAAATCTTCGCGCACGCTGAACGTGCACTCGTCTTTCATGGTCAGGCGGCTCATCAACGGTGACAGTAGCTCGGGCAATGCCGGGCGATAACCGGTGGCAAAAATCACCACGTCGCACTCAATCAGGTCATAACCCTGATCGAGCTGATGCTGTAACTGTAGCTGCCAGCATTGCTGATGGCGGGTCAGTTCCACCACCGAGCGGCTGGGAAGCAGATGCGCATTGCGCGGCTGCCCCAGCACCTCAAAGCGATGATACAGCTCGCGATAAATCGTCAGCAGCGACGCTGCCGTAATGCCATCCGAAGTCATCTTTTGCTCATCCAGCATGGTCTGGCGCGCCTTCTCACTCAGGCCGACAAAGCTGGATACGTACTCAGGGGTGAAATATTCATTGGCAAAGGCCGCTTCATCCAGCGCGTTAAAGTTATTGCGGCGCGACACCCAACTGACATTCGCCGGTTCACCCCACTCTCCCCGGAAGGCGTTCAGGAACAGATCGGCACCGCTCTGCCCTCCGCCGATTACGGCAACGCGTTTGCCGCGCAGATCCGGCTTGCGCAGGCTCATCTCACTGGCGTGGAAACAGGTCGCACTGATGCGGTTGACGCACGGCGGCAGATAGGGTTGTTTACCAATACCAAGACAAATATTGCGTGCGTAGCGCTCACCGTCATGGCTGTGAATCACGAAACGCTGTTTCGTGTCGTCAAACTCGATGCGCTCCACCGTGTGATTAAAGTGCAGGTTATCCATGCCCTCGGCGGCCCAGCGCAGATAGTCAGAAAACTCATCCCGCGATACGGTTCGCAGCTCTGCCGTCATAAAGCGGTAGAATTTCTTACGTTTCACAAGGTAGTTCACAAAGCTGAACGGGCTGGTGGGCGCAACTGCCGAGACCAGATCTTTTAAGAACGAGGTCTGCATATGGCAGTCCGGCACCAGCATGCCGGGATGCCAGGCAAAATCCGGCCGACTGTCTAAAAACGCACTGGTAAAACCCTCGGCTTCGTGTGCCAGCGCCGCGATACTCAGGTTGAACGGGCCAATACCGATGCCAATAAAATCAACAGTGTTTGTCATGATTCAGTCCTTGGTGACCAGCCACAGCGGGTTTTGCAGATTTTCCAGGTAAGTGGGCAACATACGGCTCCCGCCATCCTGATCGGGCCAGGTGAGCTTTACCGGGTTCAGCACGACGCGAATGATTTGTGGCTTGAAGAGGGAGAAAAGCGCAAAGCGCGCCGACAGCTGCGGGTGCGCCTGCATGTAATCGCTCAACACTGCGGCAAGCAGTTGGTAAAAGCGCCGCTCGGGTACGCCAAGGCGCGCCATCAACGGCGAAATAAAACGCAGAACCGTAACAAAATGTCCGGTTTGCAGGTCATGAATCAAGTAGTCCGCGCTCAGGCGGGCCGTGACATCACGGACCGCCTGAGGCAGAGAGGCCATCTCGGGAAAATCGTCCTTCACCAGCCGCATGTCGCCCTGAAAATCCTTCAGCAGGACGCGCTGCGGAATACTGTCTTTCATCGCCAGGGTAATATTTTGTCCGTGCGCGATCAGCGCCACGCCGTAACGGCACAGCAGGTGATACAGCGGCACGACGACCACGCGAAACATCTGACTGAGCCAGGCCTCGGCGCTCAGGCCCGAGCGGGCAATGTAGGCACCGATAAGCGGCTGTCCCTGCTCATCGCACTCCATCAACGTCGCCATCAGAATCGGCGTTTCGTCCTGATGCAGCCAGCGCGCAGGATTTTCGCGCCAGATCACGCCCAGCATTTCCTGGTAGCGATAGGGGGCTTCGGCCAGCGCGGCGTAACCTTGATGAGCGACATAGCCTGCGGCCGGTTCGCCCAAAATCACCGCCCCGCTTTGCTGCAACGTTGCATCAGTGGCAAAGACATGTTGTAACCAGCGCGAGGCCAGCGGGCCCGCCGCGATGTATTTGCCAGGAATGCCGCGATAGCAGGAGGTGTTGTAGATCGTCAGCGGCAGTTTGATATCCAGTCCGCCCTGACGGCTGGCGTTGGTCAGCGTGCGCAGTGACTGCTGTGCCAGCCACCGATCGCCAAACTCGCCCAGCGAGACCATTTTGCCAGTGGCCAGATCCGCGACAAAATCGAGTGCGATTTTTTGCTGCCATTGCCAGGGATGAACCGGTAACGGCAGCCAGCTGTCGTCCAGTCCCTGTGCCTGCCAGGCCTCGGTGAACCGGGCGTATTCGCCGTCATCCATCGCGGCATGCAGCAGTTGCTGGATGTCCAGCGCGCTGTCGCAGCGCCAGACCAGATGCTCACGCTGAACCGCCAGCCAGTGCAGGCGGAACGTGTTCAGGTATTCCGGGGCGTAGCGCGCCAGTGCCGCCAGTCCCCAGCCGCGTCGGCCTTTGTTGAAGACAAATTTGGGATGGCCGCTGAGCAGGCACTGCAGGCGGTCGGCATCCAGATCGATAAGCGCGTCCGCGCTCATTCCCTGACGCGCCTGCATAAGCTGAAGATCGCCGCGCAAGGTGGCGTAGAGATCCTGCATATGCTCCGCTACCGTGGCATCGCTCATCGACAGCACCGGCTGTAACTGGCAGAGCAGGGTCTGGGCCAGTACCGGCGTATCCGCACAACGCAGGCTTTGCGCATCGATCCATAGCCAGCCCCAGATGCCACGCTCGGCGGTGAAGTGCCACTCAGCGCCCGGCAGGCTGATGCAGTAACGGTTATCGCCCTGCGCCTGGGCCTGAAAGACCTGCTCGTACTCCAGCTCGGCCAGCATTTTCGCCACCAGCTGACGGTTCACGGTTTCCCATGCGTGCGGATTCATCACAGGCCCACCTCGCTGAAGAAGCGGGCACGCCGGGTCATCACCAGGCGAGAGCGCTTGTGAGGGAAGTCGAACTCTTTAACGGTGGCATAGCCCGCAGGTGCCAGATGACGGAACAGGCGCTGATTATCAGCGCGTGGCTCCAGCACCAGGCGCTGGGTGTGCGGGTTATCCAGGAACAGGTAGTGGCTGATACCGCGCAGCCAGCTCTGCACATAGTGCGGTCCGCGCCACTGCGATTCGCCCACCAGCAGGTGCAGGCCGCGGTCATACGGCTGCCAGCTGTAGTGGCGTCCGATACGGTCTTCGGCGGCCCAGTAGATTTCAAAGTAGCTGAAAGGCGCATCATCAAAGCAGCCAATCAGCGGAAAGGCATAGCTGCTGGTGAGCTGGCGTTGCAGGTAGGCGGTCTGCACCGCCAGCGATCCGCTCTGCTCCCAAAAATAATCCACGCGCGGATCGTTCATCCAGCGGGTAAACATCTCGGCATCCCGCGCAGGATCGGCCACGCGGAAACTCAGCGTCCGACGCACACGCGGATCGTAACGGCGATAGACTTCGCCTTGAGGACGCGGCGGACGCTGCGGGAAGTAAATCTCACGTTCGGCATCAAAGACCATCTCGCCGGACGCCTGCTGACGCGGCGTGGACAGCCACAGCGGCAGTTGCCAGAAGGCCTCGCGGTGCACGATATCGCTTTTCAGCGCGGCAAACAGGGCCAGCGCCTGCGGCTCTTCCCGCCATTCGGCATAGGGCAACACAATGGCGGAAAGCGACGGAGCCGCGATAAACATCTGATCCAGCGCATCACGCAACCAGCCTTCGGCAAGCGGGCCGGTATAATGCAGGACCGCACTGTTGTCCTGTCCCCAGCCCAGATTCAGGGCCTTACCAGACTTCTCGCAGCGCAAACCGTGGCCGCTGTGAACAATCGTTGCCTGAGACATTTAGCGCTCCTGGGACAGAAGGGGATTGGTGAAGTTGAAGTAGATTACCGACGGATCGACGATGGTGTTTTCGTTGTGATCGTGCAGGTAACAGAAGAAGTTGCCTTTCACATTCCAGTGCGGACTTTCCAGCACGTAATCGAGACAGTCCGTGTGCGTGACCTCGCAACGCAGCGCAGACAGCGCATCACGTACGCGCGCCATCAGGTGCGTTTCGCTGTCCATGCCCGCCGCGCCCAGTGCCGCCGTGACCGCGAACGTGGAATTCACTAACAGGTAATAGGGGAAATAGCGCAGCAGCTGTTCGCGGCTAAAGACGTTTTCTGCCTGCGCTTCGCTAATCTCATCCAGCCAGCCTGCGGCGTGCGGCATAAAGGCGCTGCCCTGGCAATCGCGATAGATCAGGCCAACCGGCAGGTCTTGTGCCATTTCCACCAGGATATTTTGCTGATGCGCTAACAGCACCAGTCCGTAATCGGCTTCGGCCGTAAACAGCGGTTTCAGCACCTGCTGGCAGTATGCGTCCACCCAGGCATGGGCGGCCTGTTGTTCGCTGATACGCAGGCGCTGGCTCAGGCGCTTAACCGCCGCCGTCAGCAGTGCGTCGCCGCCGTCCGGCGCGGACTGCGTCAGGGAAACCAGCACGTTGGTCTGACTCTGCGGCTGGTCGACAATCAGGTTTTCACGCAGTGCGAACAGGCTCTCTTCCCTGATCGTGCCCTGCATATCACGCAGCCCGGCCCAGCCGTCTTCCTGCATCACACGAAACGTCGGGAAACGCGCCTGCATCGCCTGCCAGCGCGCGGTCTGCGCCAGCCGCGCCAGCCGCATGCCGCGTTTGACTTCTTTCACCGATAAAGTGCGGACGGAGTTAGTGAGTCGCACGCTCAGCGAGAACTTGATCATGTCACGACTGGTCGCGCAATAGAGCGAGCGTGATGACGTGGTGGGCAGCCAGGATGTTCCCGCCTCACCCAGATCCTGTAGCAGCCCTTTATCCATCAGTTGCTGACACCAGCTCTGCTGCAGCAAATAGTCCGCCTGCCAGGGATGCAGCGGGAATAACCACCTCTGGTCCGTCAGCGCATGCAGCAGCTGCGGTGCGTTCTCGACCGCAAAACGCGTCAGGCGCTGCTGTAAGTTCAGTTTCAGGCTGTCGCCCGCCAGGTAGTCTTTATCCACCGCGAACCAGCGCAGCGGAAAATGCGGGGCAAAATCGGGCAGGTAGCGTCTGGCCTGCTGCGGCGTGAAAGGTTCGTGCGATTTGGGGGCAGGATGGAAAGCGTGCCCGACCAGCAGCGCCTGTTCGGCCTCGGCAAAATTGAGTGCGTTTTCGCGCAGGCCGCACCAGTCATGACGGGACGCCGCCGCTTCGCGGGTGTGGGCATGACTTTGCATTACGCGCTGGTAAAACGCCTCGCAGCCTGCGACGGGCAGCGCGTGCTGGTGTTGTAACTTATCGACAATCAGCCTGGCGACGGTTTCAAACGCCACCGGCTGGCTGCCACGCTGCGTCACCAGCCGGGCCGGAAAGACAAAACGGTGGTGCTGCGTCGGAGAAAAGTAAGCCACCTTAAAGTGTAAGGTCTGCTGTTCATCCAACGGGATCGTCAGTTCGGCGGGGTCACCCTGGCTCAACTGCCAGTCCCTGGTTTCACGGATCAGGGCGTTCAGGAAGCATTGTGCCGCCACGTCCCAGGCCCCGTCATGCGTTGATTGTATCATTATCAAACAATTTCCAGTCGTTATGATAATGCGAATTCTGCCGATAACAGTTCTCATTATCAACGACAATTGTTAGAATTGGCAGAATAAATTTTACAAATACATACAACAAAGATACGGGTTAGCAACATCGTGACATCTCCTGAACTGGCCATGACGCAAAAAAAAGCGTTAGCAAACTGGCCTTTAGCCATCAGCGCCGGGTTGCTGGGTGTGGGACAAAATGGCCTGCTGGTCGCGATTCCGGTGCTGGTTGCTCAGACCAGCCTGAGTCTGTCGGTGTGGGCAGGACTGTTAACGCTCGGCTCCATGCTGTTTTTGCCCGCGTCGCCGTGGTGGGGAAAGCAGATTGCCCGTCAGGGAAGTAAACCGGTGGTCCTGTGGTCGCTGGCCGGTTACGGCACCAGCTTTTTGCTGCTCGTTCTGGGCTGTGCGCTGCTGTCTGTGCAGGCCGTCAGCGCACCGATTGGATTAGGCATATTAATTATTGCCCGGGTTTTTTATGGTTTGATGGTATCGGCCATGGTGCCCGCCTGTCAGGTATGGGCGCTGCACCGGGCGGGCGAAGAGAAGCGCATGACGGCGCTGGCGACCATCAGCTCCGGCCTGAGCTGTGGCCGACTTTTTGGCCCCCTCTGCGCGGCCGGAATGCTGGTGATTCATCCGCTGGCCCCGCTGGCGCTGTTGGTGGTGGCGCCGCTACTGGCGCTGGCCCTGTTGCTGCCGTTACAACGTTCGGCCCCGCAGCCAGCGGTGACGCGTAAAAACGCCCGCCTGCGCCCTCATTGCCTGCCCTACCTGCTATGCGCCCTGCTGCTGGCGGCCACCGTCAGCCTGATGCAACTGGGGCTGTCTCCGGCGCTGGCCCGACAATTTGCCGGGCAGACGGCGGCGATAAGCCATCAGGTTGCCTGGCTGCTGAGCGTTGCCGCCATCGCGTCACTGGGTGCGCAGTTTCTGGTGTTGCGTCCGCAGTTACTGACGCCGCTTTCACTGTTAATCAGCGCCGGGATCCTGATGGCGCTGGGCCTGGGCATGATGCTGACCACGCCGCTCTGGCTGTTTTATGTCGGCTGTGCCGTGATGTCGTTCGGTGCGGCGCTCGGCACACCCGCCTATCAGTTGCTGCTCAACGACACGCTGGCAGACGGTGCCGGAGCAGGCTGGATCGCCACCAGTCATACGCTGGGCTATGGCTTGTGTGCCCTTCTGGTGCCAGTGATCACGCACTCGCACGGCGAAGCCGCGCTGATTGCCGCCGCACTCACTGCCGCCATGCTCTTTATTGCCCTGTCGGGGCTGATCTGGCGTTCACGATCAGCCTTATCGGCTCATTAACCACAAGGAACGACGATGGCTGACGTCCCTGCTTACCGCCTTTTTGAGGTCAAACTGGCCCGCAAACATCACCTTTCACCTTCGATGCTGAGCCTGGTGTTTAACGGGCCCGACGTGGCACAGATGAAATCGGATGCGCCCGACCAGCGGATTAAGATTTTGCTGCCTGCCGAAGATGGCAGCCTGCCCGACCTGCCCAATAACGATGAGTGGTACCAGACGATTCTGTCGCTGCCCAAAGCGCAGCGGCCGCTGCTGCGCACCTATACGCTGCGCCACCTGGATGTCCAACGTGAGGAGCTGACCATTGAGTTTGTCAGCCACGGTACAGAAGGCCCGGCCTCGGCCTGGGCCATCAACGCGAAACCGGGCGACAGCCTGGTGATCGTTGCGCCGAATGCGGCGTTTGAGGCCGACAGCGGTGGCTACGAATGGACGCCGCCAGACGGCCTGCGCAATGCGCTGCTGATTGCCGATGAAACCGCCTTGCCTGCCGCGAAAGGCATTCTGGAATCGCTGGCCCGCCAGCCCTATCCGCCCCGGGTTCAGGCTTTTTTTGAGGTGCCGGATGCTGAGGATTGCGTCGATTTACAGGCGTACGCGTTTGCCGACATTGTGTGGTTGCCCCGCAAACCTGCGTTTGCTTCACATGGTGAATGCCTGATCGCGGCAATTCAGTCCCAGGTCAGCGTACCCGATGGCGGCCAGCAGCAGGCCGTGCAGGAAGAGGAAGACGGTGAGTTACTGTGGGATCGTGCGCAGGCGCGCAACAATGAATTTTACGGCTGGGTGGCCGCCGAATCGACCGTCGTGAAACTGCTGCGTCGCCATCTGATTGGCGAGCGCGGCGTTGATCGCGAAGCGATTAACTTTATGGCGTACTGGGCCAAAAAGCGGGCACACTAAGCGTCTTCTTAACCGCATTTTCTTCAGGGAAGCCAGCATGATTTCAGGACGTTGTTTATGCGGAACGGTGGTATTCAGGCTGACACAAAAGCCCAGTCATTTTTACCGCTGCCACTGTTCGCTGTGTCGTCGCCAGACCGGCACGGGCCATAATCTGGCGACGATCGTTAATGCAGACCACTTTCGCTGGTTGGCCGGTGAAACCTTTATCGCCAGCTGGCGTCGCCCGCAGGGATACCGCAATGACTTCTGCAGGAACTGTGGATCCACCGTGCCGAACGACTTACGTGACCGGCCGCTGATCTGGCTGCCGATTGGCCTGCTGGATGACGATCTTGATCTGCATTGCGCCGGCGACTATTGCCTGGACGATGCCCTGTCGTGGAGCGGTCATCCGGTTGAAAACCGCCATCAGCAGGCTCCTGACTCGCTGGATGCCCTGCTTCACGCCCTGCACGTCACACCGTAAATCCAGTCCGCCGCGTAACTGGCTCACGAAAGCTGTGCCGTGGCGGATCGTCTGCCCGGCCCGTGGCGCCCGTTACGGTACGTCCGTTTGCGGTGCCGTTTTCAGCAGGTCAAGTAAGGTCGCGATGGGCGGATCCAGCATGATAATGTCTTTTTTAATCAGCAGATGCAGCGTGGTGGCGCGGCGCACCCCATGCCGAAGCGGCAATATCTTCAGGATGCCCTGTGCCAGTTCGTGACGGATGCGCTCCTGCGGAATCCAGCCATAGCCCACCTGATGCATTACCGCTTCTACCGCCGCGTCAATGGTTGAGAAAGACCAGTAATCGCCACTGCTGCTTTCATTCTGCACTGTAAAATGTTCGCGATCCGCAATGCGAATCAGCGGATACCGCGCCAGTTGTTCCTCATCCAGGTCTACGCCGCATTGATGCAAGGGGTGATCGCGGTGCGCCACAGCGACAAAATCCACGTTCATCAACCATTCGCCCCGCCCGGCCATATCCTGACGCTGGGTTACCACCATCACATCGGCCTCAGCATAATCGATATCGGTTTCGAGCACTTCGGTGAGATTAATTTGCGTGTGTGGGTGGCGTTGCTGAAAGGTTTTCAGGACAGCGAACAGGCGGCGGCGCGGAAAGATGCTGTCCACCACCAGATCCAGTTTGGTTCTGACGCCGCTGCGTATGGCGCCCGCATACGCCTCCAGCGAATGAAACGCCTTAAGAAGCGGCCGCACCTGCGCCAGCAGCAATTCACCGGCGGGCGTAAGTACCGCTTTGCGCCCCTCAATGTGCAGTAAGGTGATGCCAATACGCTGTTGCAGCATGGCAAGATTGTAACTGACTGAGGACTGGCTGCGGTTGGTCAGGTCGGCGGCTTTTGCAAAGCTGCCTTCTTTCATAACCTTATCCAGCAGGCTCCATTGTTCCAGCGTGGTTTTATGCATCATCAATCCATTTTTTGAATGGTTTTCATCATAAATTAGCGTTTTTAATTCATAAAGTGAATGACTAAGCTGGATTCACCAACAGAGGAGAACGAAAGATGAGCAGCTTCGACAAACACAATCTTGACGGTTTCACAGGTAAACATCTGGTTTATACCTACGACAACGGCTGGAATTATGAGCTGTACATTAAAAATGAAGACACCATTGA
>Ga0153955_100278_pt1 | contig 31944 bp, 39 predicted proteins | sample TSFL039MetaG_FD_104744 | JGI IMG/M metagenome (GOLD analysis project Ga0153955, IMG submission 104744) | Attine ant fungus gardens microbial communities from Florida, USA - TSFL039 MetaG | ecosystem: Host-associated > Fungi > Mycelium > Unclassified | place: USA: Florida, Wekiwa Springs...
AACCTAACCTAACCTAACCCTAACCCCTAACCTAACCTAACCTAACCCCCTAACCTAACCTAACCTAACCTAACCTAACCCCTAACCTAACCTAACCTAACCTAACCTAACCTAACCCTAACCTAACCTAACCCCTAACCTAACCCTAACCTAACCTAACCTAACCCCTAACCTAACCCCTAACCTAACCTAACCTAACCCCTAACCCTTACTCATTTGTTCTCATCATATTTGTATAGTTTACTTTGTGATAGGTAGTAGCTGTTCGCACTCTAGTCGAACGTCTGAGTTTACTTTGTGATAGCTTGTACATCCTATTTCCTTTCAGCTATCTACGTCTGACACTCTACTCCGCAGATGGCGAACAATCGGTGCTTATCATCCTGGCCACGATTCAGTTGATAACGATACCTGCTGGTGCCATCTCCCTAGAAGGATTGCCCATTTATCTGCTGGGAATCAGTGTTGATGGTGATCATCCAACGTCCGCCACTATCAGCTCCGATCAGGAGAACCTTTGCAAGTGCAGCACTATGTTGGCCTATATTTTTGTAGATCAGGGCTGGTGTCCTTTTGTTTGTTCCTTGGTAATGACCGTTGTACTTGCCTACTACAAAAATGTGATGGAGGTTGCTGAACGTCAGAAGTTCAATGGACGTAAATATGACTTTCTGAAGACAGCACTCCGAGAGGCTAATTGGTCTATCATTTCCTCCTAGTTTGGCGAATTGTCGTTGGCCTCTCGCTAATTTCTGTGCTTGCTACCCTCTATCACCGTGTTGTGTTACCTGCGTCGACAGTACATTCTTTATTTTAACCCTATTTTATATCCTAGTCACCCTCCAGTGATTGTCCAGTGGTTGAACTTTTGACAGCGTGATATGACAACAAGTACATGTTCTACTTTACATGAAGAAGCATTAGAAAATCATCTAGTTTTCCGACCACCTCTTATCAAGCAAGCAGTTCTCCATGAGCAGCTTCAAAAGACCTCCTCCTTCGACAGCGCTTGAGTAACGACACGTAAATCTGATTGTGAAATCCGCCACTACTTTGCATGCTCGAGCGACTCACTGGTTTGACCTATTGGCGGCCCTGATGCTGCTCTGGGAGTCCAATTTTGTCTGAGGGCAGGGTAGAGATCGACGTGGGATGGCGTGTCGGCGGTGGTGGTGGTAGGGGTAGGCCAAGAATTGCGTAAAGCCTCCTGGGCAGTGAAACGATGGAGTGAATGGAGGACGGCGACTTGGCTTGATCGGAAACGGGTTCCAGCACGGACTCTGAAATTTGGTTTTGGGGTTGGCGTTCTGCTGGGCGAAGGTAGTGGCAATATTGGCCCGAACAGGGGGCGGTTGAGAGCGGTGAGTATGCTGGTTTCGTTTCCCTTTAAGGCTGGAAGCACTGTTGACAAGGCAAAAAGTCCGGATGGAAGGTCTGCGTCTTGTTTACACGTGATTTAACCTAAGCTCATGATGATAAAAGTCATTAGCAGAGTATTGATCAGGTGTCTGGACCAGTCGAGCGAGGAGGGGACAGAAGGAGCAGCTTGTGGTATAGGAGCTCACTTAAACCGTCCAATTCCGGAGCACATCCGAATACAACACTGCGAGTCAGGACCTGATGCGACTTACGGAGACAAGTGGCGCGGCAGCGAGTGGATCAACGACTTGGGACTCGCTAGAAAATTCGGACTTGGTGATGTCTCGAACGGGCATGCTAGATTAGGGAGCTCTCCGAAACCAAGAAGAGACCCTCAAGTGTGTGATGGGGTATGACATTGAGACCGATATTGGAGGATTGGATCCAGGTGTCCACCTGCTGCATAGTGCACGCATGACATCATTAGTGGTCTCATGTTTCTGCAGTTACGAGCACGTGTGGACCACAGAAGGCGTGCCAGCTCAGGTGTGCATATCTCGGGTTGCCAACTTGGGGTTGCTACTGCAAGCCTTCATGGAGTGCATGTATCAGCATGAGCTGGCGGGGTACCACAGCTCTACAGCGTATGCACCGCATATTCTTTATCTCAATGTCTGACGGAGTCCTGTGGTGAGAGAGAGTTGTATGTAGGATTAACATGGCCAAACAAAGTATCAATCGATCAGTGGCAGTGACTTTGTTGATTTATCTTTTACAATGTTCAGATCGTCATTTGAATTGTTCAGTGCGCTCCTGAACGCGGTTTATGAGGAACAAAGCACAAAGCAAGACAGATCCTGGAGGGATCTCGTCCGTTATCTTCCCCAATAAATTATCCAGGTTTTTGTCTTTTCTGTCAGGAGAACCTAAGACACGTCGTCAATTTTTTTCAGATCTAGCCACATGGTCCATCCTAGAAAGTATGACATCGCGGGCCTTGTGAGCTGTGCTCAACCTTTCATGTGCTCTAAATCGAAGTATGCATCTCTGTGGTCCGTATATTTGCCCCACAATTTCTCTCTGTATCATTGGAGGTACTACCCGTTATATTGAGTGCATTGTATCATCCCCCGCATATATATATCCACTCATATTACAAGTGATCCCAACACCTTTGGAAATTTTTACATATGAAAACCATATTCATCTCAAACATACTTCACTCAGTTCATGTTTAATACTTGGATAGTATGTTTCAGGCAGAAGATGATGACGAGAGCACATGAAAAACAGAGGTGTACTAGGCCGAGATGTACTTCACTCTGTTTATGCTCAGTGTTTTTCAGGCAGAAGACTGGGATGAGAGAACACGAGAGACAGTATTCGGTGCCAAAATTGGTGTACACGTGTCACCAGGGTCGGGAGGAGCAACTACAGCTGATAATATAGAAGACGGGAATTCTTTGTATTGGGTTCTAGAGAGGGTTATATGAAAATTTATTTCTTATAGGGGATACAGATGAGCAGATTGTATAGATGGAGGTGACTGTATAGATAGAAATGATTGTATTTATTGTACGCTGTTTTTCTTACTCACATGCTCACATACTCATACTATCTCTTTCTTTAATATCCAGGAGTCAAGCAACATCGATTTCACAATTGATATTATGGTAGAATGACAACTTGATTATGCAGAGGAATAGGTTGAGCGACAATCTATGGGGATGAAAATGTATTGAAGACATTTCCTGGAGTCTGCCCATGCTATTGACAAGGGATCCACGAACGGACAGAAATATCCCTGACTCGGGATACTTTTTGGTTGCAGGGCACACATCCTCTTCTCTCTCTTCATCAGTCAGTTTCAACCTCTTTCATATGTATTCGAACTATCTATCGAGAGATGTACCCAGGATTAATATCAAGTGATGTATCATGGAAATTATTACACCTTGCTATCATACTTACCATCGTTCTTGCATAAGTTCCCAAATCCAGTAGATTGGATGGTAATAATAGGCCTGTATCTGGTTCGATATTTTATTTTGGTGATGCCAACTCACTTTTGGCGAAAGCACACTCAGGGAAGTCGAAGTCAGAGCATACAGATGAAGAAATGAACTCCACTGACTGAAGCGAGTTTGATGGGCTCCGATGATGAACCCCACTTCTCGGCCACTTCTTACCTGTATCCGAAACTCTCAGGAATATTTGCTGAGCCTGAAGATTCGGCCCCCATGATGACGGATCCCATCAACTATCAAGAAGTGATGTAAAGATCCAATGTGATCCATTAAAAACGGGCATATGCCGAAGAGCGTGAGCAATTTTCCAGGCAAGATTATTCAGTTTTGTTTCAAGGCTTGTAAGGTGCAAAGTTGTAAGATGCAAATCGGTATTCGAAACTAGACTAGACAAGGATGGACAAGTGCAAAGCAAGACTTATTGACCCAGGCTTCTCACAAATCCCCAGAACACATTCTGATGAGACATTTGCTCCTGTCACATATCATCAAACCTTACAGATGCTTCTTGCACTAGTTAATCAGCATTGTTAGCATGTCCATCAGATAGATGTCAAATCAGCATTTCTAAATGATGATCTCAAAAATGAAATCTGCATACACTCTAGGTGTTGAAGCAAAGGAAGGAGAGGTCAGGATCTTACACAAGGGTTGAAACAGACATCCAGAGAGTGGCATCTCAAGCTGAAAAAATGCCTGGAGGACTTAGGATTCAAAAGAAGCAATAAGGGGTTCACTAAAAATAGTGAAGGCAAAATATCGATCATAGCTGTCTATGTCAACAACTTGTTCCTATTTTTAGAAAGTCATAGGAATCAAAGGGAAGCTTCTAGTGTAGAAGTCGTCGGCGCAATGTCATGTTTATCTGTCAAATGTTGCTTTTATTTCGAGGACATTGGGATGCATGTTAGTAATCCTCACAGTGGTGATATGTCTTCCACAATCAAATGACCTGTTTTCATTCCCTATCTCACTTGGCTACGAGTGCGCTCCACTGTGTTGGAGTTTTTCATTTTATCTCAAATATACACATACTTACTTCGGGTATATAAGTGCTGCATTATGTATGCCTAAGATCCTGTCTTCGCTACTGGATCTTAGATCTTAGTCTTCATCATCTTGAGTGACACACTGCGCTACGTATATTCTTCTACATTTTTCTGGTGAATTGGACTGTTATTGACATAAATTAAGTATAAATACTAGTGCTGCGTTGTAAGTATTTAAGTTATTGATATGGTTAATAAAAGACGAAGTGACTCAGATGACACCTTAATGGGTGATCAACTAATATATTAAATACCTAAAAGACGAAGTGACTATGTAGGTATTAAGTGTGGTACAAGGCTATAAGATGCGCTCACCTCAGATGACACCTTAGTGGGTGATCAACTGAGGGACTAGCTAGGCTACTTGGCTCATTATTATATCACGTTTCAGTATACTGTGTCCAGGATAATAATATACCATGTCTCAGTGAAACAACAGAGTTGAGACTCTTGTGAGTCAGTCCACATCAACAGTTAAATGTGTCTTTGTGTTCTCTCTGATGCGTTTTGCTTCACGGGAAATCCCAGTCCTTCTCACATGGGTACTGAGCCGTATAATCATCCACGTATTCCCAGGCACTGCTTTACGAAGGCTACATAAGAAGATTTCATTCCGCGGTGCAGGCATACAGGGCCTGCCTTCCCAGAATGCAGTTACTTCGGCAATTTCTCCTGCGCGTTCTTATGTTGTCATTCCTCTTCCTGAGAGCACTTGGACAGAATTCTGTCCAGAAGTTTGTTTGGGAGTTTCGGATGGATGTGAGTGAATCCTTTCCTTGAGCTCTTCGATGCGTATACAGACTGAAATACGTGTCATTCCATAGTTTTCACCGGCTAAGTTACCGTCATGTCACAACTTCAGTCTTGTCGTTTCCCCTCAGAATGTGACCGCTGAGAACTATTCTGGTACACCTCCTTACTATATGATGGCCTTTCCAGAGAGTGGTCAACCACTTACTACGCTTGTTGGAGTCAACGGCAGCGCCCTTTATTGGCTTCCACAGCATCCGATTGGTGAAGAGAGGCTCTTGATTATTCTTATGAATGAAGGCTTACAATCATCGTGGCAGGTACGAAGCTGATACTGCAGATGGTGGATTCATTAGGAAATACTGGTGGCACATCGAACTCGATATATGAGGTAGTTCAGAGTGAGTCTTCAGGTTCCTCCTAGAAAGGCACCGCTTGATTGATAAAAGCTGCTGAGAGCACTGATTGTGTCGTCCCTACTCCTTCCCAAGATTTCAGGATATCCTCTAATATCACGACAGGTGGGACACTCGAAACCTGCCAACCATGGAGGATAAATATTGATGGTGGCCACCCTCCTTACACTGTGGTACTGGATGCAAGGACCTCACCTATCATGACGAACGTCACTATTCTATCAACCGACAATGCTGTGGTTTACATCAATCGTGCTGCTCCTGATACCGATCTCTTTGGTGAGTACTTTGACACCATGTGCTGTGTAATATTTACTGACTTTCAGGTGCAGTGGCTGCTGCTGACAGGTCAGCTGATTCTCAAAAATATTACGTCGTAACATATGATTCACTTCAATGTTTCCCCCAGTTTTGGACGGTGGGCCACTGGGACACAATATGTTTCAACTGTTGGTAAGTAGATAATCGGTGGAACAGTTTAGCGGATAGCTTGATCCATATTACCAGGCTCAACGGACACCACCTGTCCGGGTCTTAGTACGACATCCTTCGATCAAAAAACCCTAAATCAGCAAGAAAGAGGAGCTCAAAACTCGGGACGTCGCACTTCGATAATCATCGGAGTCGTGGTCTCGTTAGTTACATTCTTATTGTTAGTGGGTGTAGCCGTAACGTGGTATCACTTGCGCAGGAAGAAGAATGCACAATGCGGGAGACCAGATTCAGGCATTGGACTTCATCAGTTTGACCAGTTCAGGCCTACAGGTCATGTCTTCCCATTATCAAGCGTTATTACTACACCCTCTCCTGGAAGATCCAAGACCATCCCGCAATCATTTGGAATGGGCTCCGTGAAATTCCCTGTCAGTGACACTTATTCGCACGGCCAGTCTAGCTCTGTTAGTCCCCTAGCTGCATCCGCCTGCCGTTCTCAAGGCCAAGAAGCCATGCCAGTGATTTTGTCGGAATCTCAGAGTTTTGATCGGCCTGCATGCTCTAGACAGCATATGTCATATCATAATGGAATAGTACAGGGTAATGAGCCAATAGTTACAAGTGAAAATGAGCTCGTATGTCAACACCGAGATGCAGGACAGGTGACTCCAGAGCTACCTCCTCCCTACATTCTCCCTGTCATACACCAGTCATAGCCTAACTGATTTGGGCTGACTCTGTTGCCGAAGTGTACTGGTACAGTACACTAGCATGATGTAGAGTGCGTTTCTAGAGGTTGCGATGTAGCCTGGATGTCTTTATTTTTCCCTACTACTTAGGTATTCGGATCGAATCATCGTGATCCAGGATCACTTTGTGCACCTTGTCGTGCACCTCATCTGATCCCCTTCTGTTCTTGGTTTTGACCGCTCATCACAACTTGTTTATCATGTGGCAGAAGATGAATGGACAAAGCAACAAATAATATTCCGTCAATATCCAACATCATATACTGAGTTGACAACGCCGAATGTCCTATCCATCATCTTTCTTCTTTCTATATTTATTCACCCAAGGAGGTTTCTCTTTCAGCACCGCGTGAAGTATTTGCTTCAGGATCCCTATTAGATCCTGGATGGTTGAACGAAAAGTTTTCCGATGTCTTGGAATAGATGCTTTCGTCCAAGGGACAATTTGCCTCCAACAAATCGAGTATCAACCGTGACACCTGAATGATACACAAATCAGCGATGTTGATAGAGATAAAAGGAAAAGGATTTCGACTTGCAATAAAGGGGACAATGAAATATGGACAGCTAATACTTAGAGTTAGTAATGAGAAGACCAGTAAAAATAACAACATACGAGACTAGGAAACTCATAATAATATCTATTAAAAAAGATCCACGGAGGGTGAGAGCAGCATCTAATATTGAGTAGACTTGCAAAAAAAATGAGCACCAGCCCACTCGTTTTTTAGTCTAAGCTTACCCAGAAGACTGAATAAGATCCATCAGTAAGATTGATGATATCTACATATAAAACTCACGGGATGAATAAGAGAGCCCCATCGCGGTAAAATACATACAATAGACGAGTGGAGGTTTGCATGTGAGAAATACGCTTGCATATTCCCTCACCAAAAACTCTCTGTGTCCTGAACGTCATAATAAACCTGATCAAAGTCAAGAGGACTTCGACCGCTGTCGTGAGAGTCCTGACAATGCTTTTTTGTGTGAGAATAGACGTGTAAGTTCGCAAAGTAAGAACACGCGTACTAAAAGGCACTATCAGCACTGTTTTGTATATCAACAAGACGTGTTGACTCGAAATAGCAACCATGGAGTGGAAATGGCACAACAGAAACTGAATAGACATATGTGTCTATTATCACTCTACACAGAGTGGCCTGAGAAGTAAGATCAGTTGATGGATAAGTATTGTACTGTCTTGAAAGCCTACCAAGAGCTCAGCTGTTTTCGACCGTCAGTTGTCTGTATTGATCAGGAATCAAATTCTACGAAACACACCTGCCGTGATGAAATATAGAATTAGTGTGACTAGAATTGAAATGAAATCGAATAAGTCCATCTAGCTCACGTACCGATTAAATCTTTGTTCCAAATCGCCCGAAGGCGTAAAACCAGCAGCATCTTCAGTGCAAATGAAGTGATCACCGGATTATTGAACCTATCAACATCAGCTTTTCTGGATTTCTGATAGTCATGTTAAAACTGACATGACAAATAGTGCATTGCCAAATGTACACCTGGTGAAGGGGTAAGTCAGACTAAGAAAAAACCACATCTGATCTATACCACTAAGAGCATCCTAGTCAATGAAAAATGAAAATGGATCAAGAGCAATGTCTTACTGATTTCGATGCCCAAGTTTTATTAACAGCTGGTGAAAATGTCATCAGGATACATCTCATTGACTTCAGGTAATTTCCTCATACTATATATCCTTATTCTGAGCATTTAGATTAGTCATCTTATTCAATAAATCAAGGGATTTGCACCTACATCATAGTTATCCAGTTACTTATCAGAACAGAGAAATAGATGGTATGCATTTTTGACCAGTTCCTCCTGAGTTTTCATGTCAGTGGAAATAGTAACCCCATGGTCAAATGGGAACATGCCTATGAAGATACTGGACCTAGGAAAGAAGGGATATGTAGATCATTGTTTACACATGGAAAGTCTCATCTGCTGTGGAATGAGATTGATAATATCATATACCATCAGCATAACAATAACAGCTTGAAAAGACTTCAGTGGTTGGTTCACAAACAATAGATCTAGAATCAGCATGCCTTGGATGTAATGTTGATCTGACAGTCTCTTCAGGTTGAGGATATAGTCTTCTAGAGTAAGTCCATACTGATCAGCCATTGAGATGGGATAATGAAGCAGGAAGTATTTAGTACACAATTCAATGAGAATGCTTCAATTATATATTAACTGGTATTTTTTTTTGGGTTAACAATTTGTTATATGTGTAGTGACTGTCAGTTGAGATAACCTAAGATCACACTCTAAGTCAGAGTTGACAAAGAGAACTCATTAGAGCTCTCACTAATTGGTTTAGCTACTTATACACAAATGTGTGTTTACAATTATTTGCCTAGCTATTTTATCTCGTGCATCCCTTTTGAGTTACAATGTCCTGTGCACATTCAAAATTACCTAATTAAAAGAAATGAAAAAGAAATAAAATAATCCGCTACTGTGGATTGTCTAGCTTGCCTGCTGTTTCATAATACCACCCCCCTTTCAAGGGTCCTTGTTCTAAGGACTTCTCATAGTTCATCATATGGGTCCCTTAGGTCACCTATATCCAGATTTTCATTCTCCAACTCTTCCAAATACTTTTTATCTTCTTCTATCCTCTATTGGTCTTTCTTGTCTTCTTCTTCATTCCATTCTTCTACCATTCCTCCTTTGTATTTATGTTTCTCTTCTTCCATCCTTTTCAAGAATGTATTCCTATTATACCTTGAGAATGGGTTTTTCTTCCACTATCTCCAGTTCTTCATTTGCCTCCAGTACTCCCTATCATACTTCTTATTTCCCTATCTGTATAGTAGTTTTACCATATATCTTTCTGGTAATTCTCTACTAAATGTTTTCCCTTTTTCTTTCTTCTCTTGCTGTCTTACTTCTTTTTCTTCTTCTCTACTATATTCCTTCTTGAATTCTTCTACCAACTCCATTGCATTCTTGAGATTCTCCTTGCTCTCCCAAGTGTCTTCTTCTGCTATGCATCCCTTCCATCATACCAAATACTTGTCCTTCCCTTGTATTTTCCTCTTATTCATAATTTTCTCCACTTCCCATTCCTCTTCTCCTTCAATCACCACTGGTTGTGGCATTTCCTTCCTTTGCTCTTCTACTTGCAACTTGTATCTCTGTACCCTACTAACATTAACTACTGGATGTATTTTGATCATACTTGGCAATTCTAATTCTATTGCATTACTAGAAATAATTGCTTTCACTTTGTAAGGTCCTACAAAGTGTTCCATAAACTTCTTTGTACGTCTTCAGACCATCTGGTACTTAAGATCTTTAGTACTGAGCAGTACTAAGTTGCCTACTTTATACTCTTCCACTTCTCCCCTCTTTCTATCTGCATATCACTTTATGTCCTCTTAGTGCAGCCTTAGCCTCCTCCTATACACTCTTCATCCTTTCTACAAACCTCTCTGCTCCCTTATATTTCCTATTCTTTCTCAACTTGAATCCCATTCTGGGGTTTTGCTCCTGGTTTGCTTGGAAAGGTGATACCTTAATTCCAGTGTACACCTTGTTATTGTATGCAAACTCTGCTATTCCCAACCATTCTGGCCACTGTTCTTGTCAATGATCAATGAACATTTGGAGATTGTCATGAACCACCAAATTCCTCTAAGGCATTATTTATTTTCCTTTTCTTTTTCTTTTCTTTTCTTTAATAAATGTACACATTAGGATCCAAGACTATTACCAGATATTGGTTTGTATAAGATGTGTCTATTACCTAAAGCTAGATGAACTTACTATATCACTTGATAATGAGGATCTAGCTAGCCTACAGGCTAGCTATACTTGTGCTACTAAAGAATACCTATATAGTGTATTAGCTAGCTACCTGGGTAACTTACTTAAAAACATGGTGAAGCCCTTTGTAAGGACTAGTAGGGAATAGCAATATTTTATGCATATACTAGAAGGGAACCAGAATGAGGCTTATAGAATTTATAGTAAAGAAAATGTGAAAACATTATCTAGCATCTATTAAAACTTAGGCTTACTGCTGTTATAATTGTTATCAGCCTGTAACACCCAAGAACAGCACAATAACCTATAGTTGTATTATAAAATTACTATTGGAATACTTGGTTAAGATATCTATACCAATAAATTTAACATTGGTGCCTGTAAATAGTAACTTCCCTTTTTACATTCCTTTTACTCATCCTGGTCAAACTGAATAAGAACACAATATACCTAGTATAGCCATCAGGTCTTCTCTTTCTTTTGTAAGTAATTCTGTCATTGAGATAATAGAGTCTACTACTAAGATGATATTGTACCTCTTGTCATAAACCATCCAATTCCTCTATGTAACGATTCTTAGCTCAGGTGGAGTAACCTTAACCCAGATCACACTCTAAGTCAGAGTTGACAAAGAGAACTTGTTAGAGTTCCTACTGATTGTTCTATACTACTTACACAATTTAATTATTTGTACACATTATGTTTCTTTCATGTTTCCCTATTGAGTCACCATTCCCAATCTGGTAATAAGTTCTCATATGTCCAATAAAATAAATAATGTCTTAGAGGAATTTGGTGGTTCATAACACCACCTTTCTCTTAAGAGTCCTTGTTCTGAGGACTTTTTTATTCATCATATGGGTCTCTTAGATTACCCATATCTTGATTTTCATCTTTCAATCCTTCCAAATAATTACTATTTTTCTCTATTCTTTGTTGATCTTCCTCATCCTCTTCTTCATTCAACTTTTCTACTATTCCTGTTATGAATTGCCTTTTCCCTCTAAGTCAATATTTATTTTTCTTTTCTTTTCTTTTTCATTTAATTATGTAATATTGTCAGATCAGTAAATAAGGACAAATAATTGGACTTGTATAAGTAGTGTACACAATCTAACAGGGACTTTAACAAGTTCTCTTTGTCAAACTCTGACTTAGAGTGGGATTAAGGTTAAGATCACTCAACCTCAACTAGGATCCTTCTAGTTCCTCCCTTGTATTCAAATTTTTCCTCTTCCATCTTCTTCAGGAACAGATTCCTGTTGTACCTTGAAAATAGGTTTTTCTTCTAGCGTTTTTAGTTTTCCTCCATCCACTTTCAGTATTTCTGATCATACTTCTTATTTCCTCAACTGTATAGCAACTTTGCTGTATATCTTCCTGGCAATCCTCTACTGAACATGTTTCTGTCTTCTTCTGCTTCCTGTTATCTTCTTCCTCTCTGTGATACTTTTTCTCAAAGTCTTCTACCAATTCCATCATGTTCTTCAAGTTCTTTTTACTCTCCCAAGTGTCCTCTTCCACTGTATATCCCTTCTATCATACCAAGTATTTGTCCCTTCCTTGTACCTTCCTCTTGTTCATAATCTTCTCAACTTCTTATTCTTCTTCTCCTTTAATTATCACTGGTTGTGGTGTTTCCTTCCTTTGCCTCTCTACTTGTGACTTATACTGTCATACTCAACTGACATTAACTACTGGATGTATTTTAATGGTACTAGGCAATTCCAACTTTATTGTGTTACTAGAAATGATCACCTTTACTTTGTAAGGTCCTACAAAGCATTCCATGAACTTCTTCATATGTCTTCCAGCCATTTGGTACTTTAAGTCTTTAGTACTGAGTAGTACTAAGTCACCTACTCTGTATTCTTCTACTTCTCTCCTCTCTCTGTCCACATACCTCTTTATATCATCTTGCACTTTCTGTAGTGCTGGCTTAGCCTCTTCTTGCACATTTCTTATTCTTTCTGCAAACTTTTATGCTCCTTCATACCTCCTCTTCTTTCTCATCTCAAATCCCATTCTTGGATCTTGCCCTTAATTTGCTTTAAAGGGCAACACTTTAGTTCCAGTGTGTGCTTTATTATTGTAGGTGAATTCAGCTGTGCCTAACCACTCTGGTCATTGTTCTTGTCAGTGGTCTATGAACATATGGAGATACTGCTCCAACTCCTGATTCATCCTTTCCATTTGGCTGTTTGTCTGTGAATGAAATGCTGTTGACAATTTGGTTTTGATCCCTAACATGCAATTGAGTTTTTTCATAATGCCTGCTTGTCAGAACCCATGGAACAATCCAGGATCTCCCTTAGAGGGTATGAGGTTGAAGATGAGGAGAACTTGACAGAGTTCCCTCTATGAATTGACTAGCTATTTATACTTGTACATATGACTGTAACTAGTCTATTCTAAGAGAGATCAAGATATCTATTAACTACCATCTGTCAAGTCCTGAGTAATTCCCCATGTCAGACAGCTTCTGCCCATATGTTCTCCCACACATAACGACTGCCTGATCGGTGTGTGATCAACCTCAGATCATCACTCAATCTTCCTATGCTTGTCCCTTTTATGATCATGACATTCCCACATCGTGTTGGTTAAGTTGTATTGTTGTTAATTAATTAATTTAATAAAGAAAAAGATAAGTGTCAGAGCAAATCATAACATGCTATAGATAATTTTGTTTTGATTCCTAGCATGCAATTTAGCTCCCTCATAATACCCACTGCAAACTATGGTCCCCTATCAGAAATAATGCTATTTGGTAGTCCATGTAACTTCCAAATGTTATCTCTAAATAGCTGTGCTAGTTCTTCTATGCTCGTTCTCTCTATAGTAGGTACAAAGTATACCATCTTTGTAAATCTATCTACCACTACTAAGATTGCATTGTATCCTTGAGCCAAAGGTAACTTTGTAATGAAGTCTGCACTAATATGGGTCTACGCTTTTTCTGGAACTAAATTCAGTATTAATTTCCTTGTCAGTAGTTGTGTTTGATTCTTATTGCATTGGTAGGCATCGCACTCCTCTACATACCGCTTCACTTCTCTAGTAACCCCTGGCTACCAGAAATTTCTCATCACCAGTTCAGCTGTCTTCTACTATCCTCCATGTCCTCCCATAGGTATATCATGATATAGCCTGATTACTTCCACTCTTAGCTTCTCATCTTTAGGAATATATACCTTCCCTTCCTTTAACATCAAACCATCCTGCTAGTGCCACTCCTCATCTCTCAACATCTTTACACCTACTTACTTCATTTCTTCTACTGCCTTGACTACTTCATCATCTCTTGCTTCACACTTTCTTACTTTATCTAACAGGTCTACTTCTTCTATGATCACTTCCACCACTCCTATTCTCTTTGCTTCCAGCTACTCTTTCTTCACCAACATCTGCTCCTTGTTATCCTTATCCACCCCAACTTCCCAATCCAGTCTTCTACTCAACCCATCTGCTTTTCCATCTTACCTCCCAAGATGTGTTTTAATATGAAGTCAAACCTGGACAAATATAAAGCCCATTACACTTGTTGACAATTTAGCTTTTGGTTGCTCATAAAATATTTCAGATTCTTATGATCCATCCACACTTTGAATTTACTTCTTGTTCCTTCCAGGAAGTGTCTCCATACTTCCAAGCATTGTATTACTGCCAGCATCTCCTTGTTGTGTATTTCATAATTTTGTTCTGTCTCATTTAACGACTTAGAAATATATGCTACTGGTCTCTACATGTTGTCTTTGCATTTAATAGACAGTACTCCTACTACTTTATTCTCCTCTATCTCAATCTTCCCCTGACCCATTACTACTCCCAGGAAGTTTACCTTCTGCACCTTCTAAGTGTATTTCTCTGGTTTCATATACAAATCATTTTCTTCCAATCTTCTCAACTGTTAGGACCTGCAGAACAATCCTGGATCCCCCTCAGAGGATATGAGGTTAAGATGAGGAGAACTTGACAGAGTTCCCTCTATGAATTGTCTAGCTATTTATATAATTACAAGTGGCTATGCTAAGGCTATTCTAAGAGAGAACAAGATATCCATAGACTACCATCTGTCAAGTCTTGAGTATCTTCCCATGTCAGACAGCTTCTGCCCATATATTTTCCCACACATAGCGGCTACCTGATAGGCATGTGATTGACACATCCCTTTCCCATGCTTTTCCTTTTATTAATAATGTGGTGTTCCTATGCCATCGTCATAAAGTTGTTACCATCGTATAGTTATTAATTAATTAAATTAATAAAGAAAAAGATAAGTGTCAGAGCAAATCATAACATCAACACTTCTTTCACAATTTCATCATGCCCTTTCTCTGTCTCTGTTCCTATCAACATGTCATTCACAAATCCCACCACTCTTCCCTCATTAATTATATCTCTCAGGATTTCATTCATCATGCCTTGGAATGTGGCAGGTGAATTTGTTATCCCAAAGAACATTACTACTGGCTCATATGACCCCACATAAGTAGTGAAGGCTGCTTTCCACTCATCTTCTTCTTTTATCCTTACATTGTTATAACCCTATCGGAGATCCATTTTAGTAAATACTCTTTTATTACCCATAGAGTCTACTAAGTCTGTAATAAGTGACAGAGGATAGTTGTTCTTGATCATTTACTTATTGAGTCTCCTATAGTCCATAACCATATGCTTCCCTTTATCCTTCTTGCCTACAAAGAATACCAGCAACATTTGAGGTGATTTTGAAGGTCTAATATATCCCTTCTTGAGATGCTCATCAACAAACTTTTGTACTTTCTCCTTTTCATTCCTAGAAAGAGGATACACTCTCGCTTTACTCACTCTGAAGTCATCTCTGAGATCAATTGCATGATCTCATACCTTTTTAACTAGCATCCTTTTAGACTTCACCTTCCCAAACACTTTCAACCATTTATGTGTTATAAAACAGTAGGTAAGCTAGACGATCTGCAGTGGCGGATTATTTTATTTCTTTTTCTCTTCTAATACTATGCTATCTCAGAGTATAGTTGTCCTCCAAACTAGTCCTTTCGGGTCTAATCCGTGATGCTTTTGCCCTTTTTCAGCCTTCCCATCAGTCACTCCTGATACTATTTCCCTTTTTCGGTCTTTCCATCTATCAACCGTGACCGTTTCCATGTGGACATCATTGATCTCCCTTTTATGTCTTAGCTCGGAGCACAGATTTGCCAACAATAGCCCACTTGGAGCACAGATTTGCCATGAATAGCCCATCTATTTCCATCCTCAATATCACACTCTCTATTATTTTATTTTCATGTTTGTTTTGTTTTGTTTTATTTTATATTTTCCCTGCTGACTCCGTCGCTTCGTCTCTCTCTGCTTCTTCCTGTACTCCCCCATCGTCGATCTAGCAGGTACAGTGTTCGGTCATCATCAATATAAGTACAACACGACTACTCATCGGTTGTACTCCTTCCATACTGACAACATCGATGGCTGCTTCCCTTTAGTATTCAGGTCACCAGTACCCCTCGAGAGCCGTTCTGCTTGTTCTATTGTTTGCTTGTATTGGAACGCCTCCTGACCGGACTGTCATCTATTCTCCACAGGTTTGTCATATCTACGTATGCTACAGCATAGATTTGATCAGATGCACACCTGAAACATGCTTGTGAAATGACACCGCCCGCCGTACTATATTCAAAGTGACTTGGCTTTGCATGTGATCCTCTCAGCTCTGTAATTTTTTTTTTTTTCCTTCCCTGGCTTGATGCTTGTTTTCTTTTCTTGGCTCTTATTTCCCTACCGTATGTTTGGAGTCCTCTTTACTAAAATGGATCTCTAGTAGGGCTATAATAATGTGAGAATAAAAGAAAGAAATGAGTGGAAAATGGCCTTTACTACTCATGTAGGGTTGTATGAACCAGTAGTAATGTTCTTTGGGATAACAAATTCACTTGCCACATTCCAAGGCATGATGAATGAAATCTTAAGGGATATTGTCAATGAAGGAAAGGTGGTGGCATTCATGGATAATATTTTAATAGGAATAGAGACAGAGAAGGAACACAATAAGATTGTAGAAGTGTTGAGAAGATTAGAAGAGAACAACCTATATGTGAAACCAGAGAAATGCACCTGGAAGGTGCAGAAGATGAACTTCTTGGGAGTAATAATGGATCAGAGGAAGATTGAAATAGAAAAAAACAAAGTGGCAGGAGTATTGAACTAGCCAGTGCCAAAGATATTAGAAAATTCTTGGGCCTAGCAAATTACTATAGGAGATTTGTAAAGGATTTTGCAAAGATAGCACAACCCTTGAATAACCTAACAAGAAGGGAGAAGTGGAATTGGGGAGTTGAGCAGTAGAATGCATTCAAGCAGTTGAAAACAGTCTTCACAAGCCAACCTCTATTAGTGGCATCCAACTTAGATAAGAAATTTAGGGTGGAGGCTGATGCTTCTAATTTTGCAATAGGAGGGGTGCTGTTTATTAAGTACAAAGACAGCATATGGAGGCCAGTGGCCTATATCTCTAAGTTGTTAAATAAGACAGAACAAAATTACAAAATACACAACAAGGAGATGCTGGCAGTAATACAATACTTGGAAGCATGGAGACACTTCCTGGAAGGAGCAAGAAGTAAATTCGAAGTGTAGATGGATCATAAGAATCTAGAGTACTTTATAAGTAACCAAAAGCTAAATCACTGACAAGTGTGATAGGCTTTATATTTGTCCAGGTTTGACTTTGTATTAAAACACACTTTAGGAAGTAAGATGGAGAAAGCAGATGGATTGAGTAGAAGACCAGATTGGGAGGTTGGAATAGAAAAGAATAACAAGGAGCAAACATTAGTAAAGAAAGAGTGGCTGAAGGCAAAGAGGATCAGAGTAGCAGAAGTAATAATAGAGGAAGTAGACTTGCTAGACAAAGTAAGGAAGCGTGAAGTGAGGGATGACAAAGTAGTAAGAGCAGTGGAAGAAATGAAGCAAGCAGGTGTAAAGATGTTGAGAGATGAGGAATGGCACCAAGAGGATGGCTTAATGTTAAAAGAAGAGAAAGTGTATGTCTCTAAAGACAAGAAGTTGAGAGCAGAAGTAATCAGGCTACACCATGATATGCCTGTGAGAGGACATGGAGGACAATAGAAGATGACAGAATTGGTGATGAGAAATTTCTGGTGGCCAGGGGTCACTAGGGAGGTAAAGCAGTATGTAGAGGGATGCGATGCCTACTAATGCAACAAGAATCAAACACAACCACTGATAGGAAAGTTAATGCCAAATTCGAAAGCATAGACCCATATTAGTGCAGATTTCATTATGAAGTTATCTTTAGCTCAAGAATATGACTCAATCTTAGTAGTAGTAGATAGATTTACAAAGATAGCACACTTTGTACCTACTATAGAGAAAACAAGCACAGAGGAACTAGCATGACTATTTAGAGATAACATTTAGAAGTTACACAGATTACTAGGTAGTATTATTTCTGATAGGGGACCACAATTCACAGCAGGTATTATAAGAGAGTTAAATTGTATGCTGGGGATCAAAACAAAATTATTTACAACATTCTACCTACAAACTGATGGTCAAACAAAAAAAATGAACTAGGAGTTGGAACAGTACCTCTGCATGTTTATAGACCATCAACAAGAGCAATGGCCAGAGTGACTGGGTATAGCAGAATTTGCCTATAACAATAAGGTACATACTGAAGCCAAAGTGTCACCCTTTAAGGCAAATCAAGGACAGGATCTGAGAATGGGATTTGAAATAAGGAAGAAGAAAAAATATAAAGGAGCAGAAAAATTTGCAGAAAGAATGAAGAACATACAGGATGAGGCTAAGGCAGCACTACAAAAGGCACAGGAAGATATGAAGCAGTATGCCGATAAAGAGAGAGAAGAAGTAGAGAAGTATAGAGTAGGTGACTTAGTACTACTCAGTACTAAAGACTTGAAGTACCAAATGGCTGGAAGACATATGAAGAAGTTCACAGAAGGCTTTGTAGGACCTTACAAAGTAAAGGCGATCATTTCTAGTAACACAATAGAATTGGAATTGCCTAGTACAATTAAAATACATCCAGTAGTTAATGTTAACCGAGTACAATGGTATAAGTCACAAGTAGAGGGGCAAAAGAAGGAAGCGCTACAACCAGTGGTAATTGAAGAGGAAGAAGAATGGGAAGTCAAGAAGATCATGAACAAGAGGAAGGTACAAGGAAAGAACAAGTACTTGGTACAATGGAAGGAATATACAGCAGAGGAGAACACTTGGAAAAGTAAAGAAAACTTGAAGAACACTGATGGGGATAAGTAAAGGGGAGGATTGTGTAATGTGTGTGTAAATAGAAATATAAGTGTGCTTTACTGTCCTTACAAAAGTGGGTGCTACCAAGTTAGAGAATCAAAATCTCCAAGTCATTCCACAATTGTGTGCAATCGAGTAGGCACTGGGGAGGTAATCAAATATAAAAGGGAGGGGCTCACGAGATAGTAAAAGCTTGCTATTTAGACACTAGAATAAAGGAAATGTTTTTAGTTTCCACTCAAGAGCACTCTCACCAGTTGGATCTCAAAGGTGTGCGTTCCTCTCACACCGTAGCACTACTGTCCAAGGTACTAGTCTAGTAGGCTGGCTTTCCATTGATACAGCAGTCCTACCTAGATCTTACATTGCCCTCATGCAAGCTTGCTCTCAACTGACCATACAGTTGGTAACTTACTCCAAAAACACGTAGCGAGCGGTTCAGTTCCTAGTCCAAGCAAATGCCCAAGTCCTCCTTTAGAGTGGGTATCCCTTGAGGGAAGTTTTTATAGAGTTTTATAAAACAGAAAAACAGAAAAAGAGCTCTTAATCACTCAAGTTGAGTTTCAGCTCTAGAGCAACGAAGGGCAAAGATGAGGGTTCTTCTTTTTGTGTCTCTCTGTGCTACTAGAGTATTATATTAGTATTACAAAGCCCAGAATGCAACAAACAAGATAAAAAAGAAATCCTCCTGATTACTCGAAAAGGCAGGTAGAATGAGTCGAGTCTGCATCCAATCATGCAATAGCTGCTCTCCGTACTCCCTGTCTATTTCCTACTAACTTTCTTTATCTTGTTGGCCAACCTTGAGCCTGTTCTAAGGGTTCTAGGGTGCTCGAGAGGTTCTTTGAACATTGGTCTGACTACTCTTGAGTGCATCTTCATCATCAATATTACTCCTCTCTGTTTCCAACTCTCCTGATTCCTCTCCTAAACCTTTCTTTACTCTCTCTTCTATTTCCTGTTCACATCTCTCAGGTCCTTCTTCTTTCTATCTCTTCCTGATGATGTTTGGTGTATCCTTGTCCTATTCTTCTATATTTGGACTGCTGATCAGGACTGATGTGCAACCTCTGATGGTGTTTCTATTATAAACCAAGGATCAGCTATCAGGTGATATCATTATCAAGGGAAATGCTTCTAAGGTCAAGTTCGCTCTTGAGAGCACTTCTAGGGGGGAGTCTGTCTTATAGATATGATATGAGACTATACAGAAAGCATTATGAGGTATCAATAGTAGTGATTGCAGCCACTACTCCACTACTCAGATAGCGTTCTCAAGTACATGACTGGACTTCTAGTGGTTATGTCTAGGGAGCCAATTCTCTCTTGAGAGCCATTTATTATGATTATTAGGTTCCAAATGTTACTTATATTGCCAAAATTAATTGTCCAGTATGATAACACCATGGAATTGGTAGAAGACTTTGAGAGAGAGTATTGCAAAGAAGAAAAAGAAGTAAGATGACAGGAAGCTGAAGATGACAGGAAGACGTTCAGCAGAGAATTACTGGGAAAATACATGGCAAAACTGCTATATGGGTGGGGAAACAAGAAGTATGATTGGGAATACTGAAAAATAGAGGAAAACTGGAGACACTGGAAGAGAAACCCATTCTCTAGATATAGTAGGAATCCCTTCTTGAAAATGGTGGAAGAAGAGAAGGAAGGATACAAGGGAGGAATAATAAAAGAGTGGAATGAAGAAGAGGATAAGGAAGATCAACAGAGGATAGAAGAAGATAAAAGAAGTCCTCGGGATGAGAGCCCTTGAGAGGGGGGTGGTGTCATAAATCACCTATTTCCTCTAAGTCAATTTTTCTTTTTCTTTTATTTTGATTTATTGAATGTGCAAGAACTAATTACCAAATCAGGAACAGTGACTCAATAGGGAAACACAAGAGAAAGCTAACATGTACAAATAAATCTTTTCTATAAGTAGTATAAAACAATTAGCAAGGACTCTAATGAGTTTTCTTTGTCAAACTCTGACTTAGAGTGTGAGTGAGGTTAAGGTTACACAATCTAAGTCTCAATCGTTACACTATCCAGATTCATATAAAGCTGAGATGAACTCAAAAGTGGCTTCACCAAAGGAGTCAATTTGGGGTATCCTGTTACCATCGTTGTCTGAAATATTTCTCTATCTGATGAATTCTGTAATGATAGAGTAGTCGAGATGACTGCCTTATCACACTCAATGTTATGAGAGAATGAAGAGAACTCGATGGAGTCTCTTGGTGGATTGTGCTATCTACTTATATACAATTTCTATTTGTCTATGTATATGCTTAAGTAACTACCAATCTTTCCAGAAGGTTCTATTATGTGACCTGTCATATAACCAAGTCATGTGATCTCCTTTTATCTTATCTTATCTTCCTTTTTCTATAATTAGAATCCTTCATCTAGTCCATCTAAGAATAGCTCTCATTCTTCCTATCCTTCTAACCATACTATTTTTGGTTTGGGTGGGTGGTTTATGACAAATTCTGCCATATGGAGCAAAGAGCATAAGATATTGCAAGTGTCACTTTGCAGAAATTTGTTTGTGCCAAAGAGGGAAATTGGACCGAAGTGACTATCCCAAAGGTTTGGGTCAGCTGGAACATTAGCTTCATACAGGATGGTATAATGAAATGGCAGACGAGCTAGAGAATCTGTGGTGGCAAAACATTTTATTTCTTTTTCTTTTTCTTTTTCTTTTATTATGTAATAGTTTGAAGTGCATAAGATACTATGACTCAAAAGAGACACACAAGATAATTTGAGTAGACAAATACTAGTAAACATATATTTGTATATAAGTAGCTAGGCCAAGTAGCGAGAACTTTAATGAGTTCTCTTTGTCAACTCCGACTTAGAGTGTGAACTTAAGTTATCCCAACCAACATTCACTATACTAGAACTCATTTTCACACCTAGAGCACTGATTGCCTCAATCTCTGCTCACTCTTACTCTCACACACTTGACTCTCGACCAGTGATTGATCACTAGTCACCTCCATATATAGCCAGGCCACAGGCTTAAGTAGACTGACCGGGAAGTTTAAACCCCAGAGGTAGACGACTGGGACCATACCTGGGCCCTAGTGTAGACTAGACCTTACAACCAGGTGGTGCTCAGTAGATTACTTGTACCCTTTTTACTCTTATCAACCTTGTGCTGCAGGTACATTGTCACTTGGTACACACAGAGGAATAGTGCTCAGTCCTTAAGAAAGCACTCTAGAGTAGGGATCCTCTTCTTAGAGGTGATCGTTTAACCATATCATTAGAGCAGTAGTTAGTAGGACAGTAGGCACCTGGCTGAGTGAAGATTTTGTACCCCAGCAGTTGGTAAAATAGTCAGCCAAAGAAATACTGGTCAGTAAAACCTGCAACAAATACACTTTTCCTACACAACCAAAAACTTCGCCCTTCCTTAGACACAACACCATGTCTCTGGAAGTGTACAACCAAACCATGAGCAGTCTGCTCAAGCAGAGGTAAGTACTCATCAAACTAAGATGGGAGTTAGAAGAAAGAAAGGGATATAGATGTTGGAACTGCAGATTGTTTGGCCACTTGGCTAAAAACTGTAGAGACAAGAGAGGAAAGGAAGAGGAAAAGACAAATGAGCAATAGATTTGAAGCATTAACAAGCAGGGTGATGCAATGTGGGATAAAGGAGATGAGATGACAGGAGATAGTAGAAGAAAGAAGGCGATGCTTCAGGTGTGGAGAGGAAGGGCACAAGAAGTGGGAGTGTCCAAAGGGAAATGAGAAGAGGAGAGAAGAAGTGGCACCCCCATGAGAAGTATGGGAAAAGATAAAGGAGCATTGTGGGGTAAAAGGACTGCTGCCTAGAGAAGCAGTCATGAGCATGGAGGGGTGGACCACGAGGTGGGAAGTTGTAACACTTGTAGAATGTAGGGGGTGTGATTACAAGAGGACAAAGACTCAGGAGAACCAGGGACAAGGGTTCCTGGATAAGGAGCAGTTGTGTAATATATAGTGTGGAAGATGCAAAAAAGCATGGAAATAGAGAGAAGAGGAAGCAGCAAGAAGAAGAGCAGAAAGAGTGAAGTGTGGAGCATGTGAAGGCAAGGATGCAGTGACAGGAGGAAAGATAGAGAGGAATGAGAAAGGAGAGGTGTTCTGTCCACCCTATAGGATAGGAAAGAAAGTGCCGTGGTGGAACTGGGGAGGAAAGATAGAATGGTTAGTGCCTAGGGCCCAGAAGGGGAGGGCTGAAATCACTGATTTGGAGAAGAGACAGAGAGAAGTCAAAAGAACCTTGAAGGGTCTATAAGAAGTGTGGATGCAAATAGGAGTGGAGAGGATTGATACTTATGAAGGAATCTTCATGAAGGCATTATTAGATAGTGGAGCCACAGGACTTTTCATGAGCAAGAAGTGTGCACAAAGGGGGGGTTTCAAGTTAATAAAACTTGAAAAGCCAATATTAGTGAGGAATGTGGATGGTACAGGAAATAGTGGAGACGCAATTCTGCATGAAGTAGAAGTAAATCTATACTTCAAGGGGCATGTAGAAAGAGTAAGAATGGATGTATGCGATCTAGAGAAGACAGAAGTAATATTGGGAATGCCTTGGTTATAGGCACATAATCCAGAGATAGATTAGAAAAAAGAGGAAGTGAAGATGACAAGATGTCCACCCATATGTGGACAATATGTGGGCAAGAAGGAAATGGGCCCAGAAATTAAGAAGAAAAGAAAAGGAAAGAAAGAAATTCAAGGGAACAAGATTGAAAGAATTAGGTGGGCAGTAGACGAGAAAGAAAATTAGGGAAGAGAAGAGAAGATAGAACTAGACCATAGAAAAGTCAAAGCAATAGTGCCTCAAAAGTTCCACAAATAGCTAAAGGTGTTCAGAAAGGTGGAGTCGGAAAGAATACTGACAAGGAAAATATGGGATTACGCTATAGATCTCAAGGAGGAATTCAAGGCCAGTAAAGCACGGGTGTATCCACTCTCTAGAAATGAGAAGGAGGAGGTTCAACAGTTTATTTAAGACTACTTAAGAAAAGGATACATAAGGCCTTTGAAGTCACCACAGACTTCTCCAGTCTTCTTTGTAGGGAAGAAGGATGGTGGAAAACATATAGTCATAGACTATTGTAGACTCAATAAGCAGACAGTGAGAAATAACTATCCTGTAATGACAAGAGTAGTCAAGACAACTGTCTTATCACACTCAACATTATGAGAAAACGAAGAGAACTTAATGGAGTCTCTCTGTGGATTGCTCTACCTACTTATACACAAATTCTATTTGTCCATATGTATGCTTAAGTAACTTCCTGTGATCCTTCCAAAATATTCCATCATATGATCTGTTATGTAACCAGGTCATGTGATCCTTATTTTATCTAATCTTATCTCCCATGCTATTTTTAGAGTCCTTCATCTAATCTGTCTGAAAATAAATCCTGTTTCTCCCATTCCTCTAGTCATACAATTTTGGGTCCAGGTGGGTTTATAACATATCCATTGCCATGGATTATTGACTTAGTAGATGCAATGGGAAACAAGAAATTGTTCACTAAGATGGATTTACAATGGGGTTACAATAATGTATGCATCAAGGAAGGAGATAAGTGGAAGGCAGCCTTCACTACACATGTAGGATCATTTGAACCAGTGTTCTTTGGGATAACAAACTCGCCAGCAACATTTTAGGGGATGATGAATGAGATCATGTGGGACCTCATAAATGAAGGAAAGATGGCAGTCTTTGTAGATGACATACTAGTAGGAACAGAAGGAGAGGAAGGACATGACGAAATTGTGACAGAAGTGTTAAAGCAATTGCAGGAGAACAATTTGTATGTGAAACCAGAAAAGTGTTTATGGAAAACAAATAAAGTAAACTTTCTGAGAGTAGTAATGGATCAGGAAAAGATTGAGATGGAGGAGGATAAAGTGGCAGGAGTATTGAACTGGCCAATACCAAAGACGGTCAGAGATGTCAGAAAATTCTTGGGACTCGCCAACTACTATAGGCAGTTTATTAAGAACTTTGCAACACTTGCAAAACCCTTGAACATGCTGACAAGAAAGAATGAGAAATGGATATGGGAAGAAACCCAGCAAAATGTATTCGAGGACTTAAAAAGGATCTTCACCACAAGACCATTGTTAGTAGCACCTGACTTAGACAAGGAATTTAGAGTCGAGGCAATCACTTCCAATTTTGCAATAGGAGGTATACTGTTTATCAAATGCAAAGACAATAAGTGGAGACCAGTAACTTACATCTCAAAGTCTCTAAATGAAACAGAATGTAACTACGAAATTCACAACAAAGAGATGTTGGCAGTGATCAGATGCTTGGAAGCCTAGAGACACTTCTTGGAAGGTGCAAAAGAGAAGTTTGAAATTATGTCAGACCATAAGAACTTGGAGTACTTTATGAGCAATTAGAAGTTAAATAGACGACAAGCTAGATAGGCTCTATACCTCTCGAGATTCAACTTTATTTTGAAACATGTACCTGGAGAAAGAATGGGGAAAGCAGATGGATTGAGTAGAAGGTCAGATTTGGAGATGAGCATGGAAAGAAATAATGAGGAATAGACATTGGTGAAAAGAGAATAATTAGAAGCTAGAACAGTGGAAGTATCAGAGGTAGTAATAGACAGAGTAGATATTCTGGACAAAATAAGGAGGAGTAAAGCAAAAGATGATGAAGTTATCAAGGTAGTGGAGGAAATGAAATGGGCAGGGGTAAAAGTCCTGAGGGATGAAGAGTGGTGAGAACACAAGGGGCTAATACTCAAGGAAAAAAAGGTATACATACCTAAGAATGAAAAATTAAGAGCAGAAGTGATCAGGCTGTACCATGATACACCTGTAGGAGGACATGGAGGACAGTGGAAGACAACAGAGTTGGTGACAAGAAATTTCTGGTGGCCAGGAGTAAGTAGGGAGATAAAGCGGTATGTGAAAGAATGCGATGCATGCCAACAAAATAAGAATCATATGCAGGTACCTGCTGGAAGGTTAATGCCAAATTAAATACCAAAGAAACCATGGAGTCACATCTCAGCGGATTTCATTACAAAACTACCATTGGCTCAGGGATACGATTCAATTCTGGTAGTAGTAGATAGGTTAATGAAAATGGCTCATTTCATACCAACTATAGAAAAGATGACAGCAGAGGGACTAGCTAGATTATTTAGAGATAACGTCTGGAAGCTACATGGCTTGCCAGAAAGTATTATTTCCAATAGAGGGCCACAATTTGCAGCAGAGGTGATGAGAGAATTGAATGCAATGCTGGGGATTGACAGTAAATTGTCAACAGTATTCCACCTACAAACAGACAGACAAATGGAAAGGATAAACCAAGAGTTAGAACAATACCTAAGAATGTTCATCGACCATCATCAGGAGCAGTGGCTGGAATGGTTGGAAACTGCAGAATTTGCCTACAATAATAAGGTGCAGACAAGTACAAAAGTGTTACCTTTCAGGGCAAACAGCGGAAGAGATCCTCATATGGAATTTGAACTCAGGAAGGAGAGGTTTGAAAAAGTGAGCAATTTTGTAAAAAGGATACAGGAAATACAGGAAGAAGCAAAAGCAGCATTAGGAAAAGTACAAGAGGATATGAAGAGGTATGCAGATAGGCATAGGGGAGAAGTAGAAAAGTATTGAGTTGGAGATCTAGTGCTACTCAGCACCAAGAATCTCAAATATCAGATGGTAGAAAGGAGAACAGAAAAGCTTACAGAAAGGTTTATCAGACCTTACAGGGTCAAAGCAATAGTCTTGACAAATGCAATAGAATTAGAACTACCTAGCACAGTTAAGATACATCCAGTAGTTAACGTAAGTAGAGTATGGAGGTATACAGCACAGATAGAGGGACAAAGAAAAAAGCCGCTACAGCCCATGGTAATTGAAGGAGAGAAAGAATGGGAAGTAAAGAAGATAATGAATAAGAGATGGGTATAGGGAAAAGACAAGTACTTAGTATGATAAAAGGGGTGTATGGTAGAAAAATACACTTGGAAAAGCAAGGAAAATCTCAAGAATGCAAGTGAGCTAGTAGAAGAGTTTGAAAAGGAATACAGAAAGGCAGAAGAAGAAGAAGCAAGATGACAAGAAATAGAAGAGAATAAAAGGATATTTAACAGAGGACTGCCAGGGAAGTATATAGCAAAGTTATTATATGGGTGGGGGGAAAGGAAATATGAGCAGGAATATTGGAAGAGGTTAGAGGAAAATTGGTGGCGATAGAAAAGAAATCCATTTGTAAAAGTGAGCCACAATCTGTTCTTATGGATAAGACAAAGAAGATGAGATGGGGAACATTGGTGACTGGAACAGTGAGCTATAGAAAACATTCTCAAGGATGAGAAAGCTTGAGAGGGAGGTGATGTAATGAAATGGCAGACAAGCTAGAGAATCCATGACGGCAGAACATTTTATCTCTTTTTCTTTTTTTTTTCTTTTTCTTTTTATTTTATTATGTAATAGTTTGAAGTGCATGAGATACTATGACTCAAAAGAGACCCATGAGATAATTTGAGTAGATAAATACTAGTAAACATATATTCATATATAAGTAGCTAGGCCAAGTAGTGAGGACTCTAATGAGTTCTCTTTGTTAACTCCAACTTAGAGTGTGAACTTAAGTTATCCCAACTGATGTTCACTACAGATGGCTGAAGGTGGGGTGGGAAGTGTAGAGGGGCTAGGTTACAATGGGGCATTAGATGCTGCCTCATTGTGAACAGGTAGGAATTGTGGCATATAGGTAGGAGAGGTTGTTGTCTCAGGGTTAGACATTTCAATGTCCATTCTGTTGCTAATAGTCACCATCCTCTCAGCATAGTCCCCTTTGGAGGGAGAGGAAGAATCCATGGGTGAGAGGGAAGGGCTTTGAGGTGCTCTGGTGCTGTTCCAGGAAGGCATACAGCTGTGCTGTATATTAACAGCAGTGTCAGAAGGTCTTTCAATGTTGAAGAGATTCATATAGGGATTTATTTGAGAATTAACAAGGCTTGGATTTGCTACACTAAACTTGGGTGCTACCATATTGTGATGGTGGTAAGAGTTAAAGAAGTGATTGTCACTGGTGGCATAATACTGCATGTCTGAAAAATAAAGAAATATAAATATAAATATTACTTAGGCAAAGTGGCAATTCATAACACCACCCCCCTCTCAAGGTATAAGAGTTGTAGTCCTTGGTGAGCGACCTCAGGCTTAACTCCACTCTAAGTCAGAGTTGACAAAGAGAACTCATTAGAGTCCTTGTTGAATTGTGTCTACTACTTATACATGTCCGATTGTTTGTCCTTATTTACTGATCCGACTATATTACATAATTAAAAGAAAAAGAAAAAGGAAAGAAAATAAATATTAACTTAGAGAGAAGGCAATTCATGATACCACCTCCTTCTCAAGGATCCTTGTCCTGAGGACTTCTTCATAGTTTGTTGTATGGGTCCCTTAGGTTACCCATATCCTGATTTTCATCTCCCAGTTCTTCCAAATACTTCCTATTTTCTTCAAGCCTCCGTCGATCTTCCTCATCCTCTTCTTTGTCCCATTCCTCTATCTTTCCCCCCTTGTATTCTTCTCATTCTTCTTCCATCTTCTTCAAGAATGGATTCTTATTGTACCTAGAGAATGGATTTTTCTTTCACCATCTCCAATTTTCCTCCATTTGCCTCCAATATTCCCTGTTATACCTCTTGTTTCCCCATCTATACAATATCTTGGCTGTGTACCTTCCCGGTAATTCTCTTCTAAATGTTTTATTATCTTCTTCTTCCTCTTGTCGCCTTACTTCCTCTTCTTCTTCTCTGCAATATTCCCTCTCGAATTCTTCGACCAACTCCATCACGTTTTTCAAATTTTCTTTGTTCTCTCATGTGTCTTCCTCTGCCATACATCCTTTCCATTGCACCAAGTACTTGTCCCTTCCCCATACTTTTCTCTTGTTAATAATCTTCTCCACCTCCCATTCTTCTTCCCCTTCGATTACCACTAGTTGTGGTGCTTCCTTCCTCTGTCCCTGTACTTGCGATTTATACCGTCGTACCCGACTGACATTGACTACTGGATGTATTTTAATTGTACTAGGCAAATCCAACTCTATTGCATTGCTGGAAATAATTGTCTTCACTTTGTAAGGTCCTACAAAGCATTCAGTGAACTTCTCCATACGTCTTCCAACCATCTGGTACTTGAGGTCTTTAGTGCTGAGTAGCACCAAGTCACCTATTCTATACTCCTCCACTTCCCCTCTCTCTCTGTCTGCATACCGCTTCATATCTTCCTGTGCCTTCTGTAGTGCTGCCTTAGCCTCCTCCTGTACCTTCTTCATCTTTTCTGCAAATCTTTCTGCTCCTTCGTACCTCCTCTTCTTTCTCAGCTTAAATCCCATTCTGGGGTTTTGTCTATGATTTACTTGGAAAGGTGACACTTTGGTTCCTGTGTGTACCTTATTATTATATGCAAATTCTGCCGTTCCCAACCATTCTGGCCACTGTTCTTGTCTATGATTGATGAACATCCTGAGGTATTGTTCTGACTCCTGATTCATCCTCTCAGTCTGTCCATCTGTTTGTGGATGGAATGCAGTTGACAGTTTGGTGTCGATCTCCAGCATTTGATTCAACTCCTTCATAATCCCTACTGCAAATTGTGGTCCCCTATCAGAAATTATACTATCTGGTAATCCATGTAGCTTCCAGATGTTATCTCTAAATAGTCGTGCCAATCCCTCTGCACTCATTTTCTCTGTAGTAGGTATGAAATGTGCCATTTTTGTAAATCTATCCACTACTACTAAGATTGAATCATATCCTTGTGCTAAGGGAACTTTGTAATAAAGTCCACACTAATATGAGTTCATGCCTTCTCTAGAATCAAATTCATCATTAACTTTCCTGCCAGTGATTGTGTTTGATTTTTATTTCACTGACAGGCATCATACCCCTCCACATATCGCTTTACCTCCCTAGTGACCCCTGGCCACCAGAAATTCCTTGTCACCAATTCTGCCATCTTCTACTGTCCCCCATGTCCCCCTACAGGTGTGTCATGGTATAGCCTGATTACTTCCGCTCTTAACTTCTCGTCTTTGGGAACATATACTTTCCCTTCTTTCAACATCAAGCTGTCTTCCTAACACCACTCTTTGTCTCTTAGCATTTTTACTCCTGCTCGTTTCATCTCTTCTACTGCCTTCACTACTTTGTCATCTCTTGTTTTGCATTTCCTTACTTTGTCTAGTAAGTCTACTTCTTCTATGATTACTTCTGCCACTTGTATTCTCTTTACTTCCAACCACTCTTTCTTTACCAATGTCTGCTCTTCATTATCTTTCTCTACTCCCACCTCCCAATCTAGCCTCCTACTCAATCCATCTGCCTTTCCCATTTTACTTCCTGAAATGTGTTTCAAGACGAAGTCAAATCTTGATAAGTACAGTGCCCATCTTGCTTGTCTACAATTGAGCTTCTGATTGCTCATGAAGTACTCGAGATTCTTATGATCAGTCCAGACTTCAAATTTACTTTGGGACCTCTCCAGAAAGTGTCTCCAGGCTTCTAAACAGCATATTACAGCTAACATCTCTTTATTGTGTATTTCATAGTTTTGTTCCATTTCATTCAATGATTTAGAAATATAAGCCACTGGTCTCCATTTGCCATCTTCATATTTAACTAATAGAACTCCTCCCATTGCAAAGTTAGAAGCGTCTGCTTCAACTCTGAATTCTTTGTCTATGTCTGGTGCAACTAGTAATGGTCTGCTAGTAAAAACCTGCTTTAGCTGTTCAAATACTCCTTGCTGCTCATCTCCCCATTTCCACTTCTCTTTCTTCCTTGTTAAATTATTCAAGGGTCAGACTATTTTGGCAAAGTTCTTTACAAATCGCCTATAGTAATTGGCAAGATCCAAAAACTTTCTAACATCTCTGACCGTTTTTGGTGCCGGCCAGTTCAACACTCCTGCCACCTTATCCTCCTCCATTTCAATTTTTCCTTGACCCATTACTACTCCTAGGAAGTTCACTTTCTGCACCTTCCAATCGCATTTCTCTGGTTTTACATATAGGTCATTTTCCTCTAATCTCCTCAATACTTCTTCCACTATTGCATTGTGTCCCTCCTCTGTCTCTGTTCCCACTAGTACATCATCCACAAATGCTGCCACCTTCCCTTCATTTATCATGTCTCTCAGGATTTCATTTATCATGCCCTGAAACATAGCGGGCAAGTTTGTCATTCCAAAGAACATCATTACTGGTTCATACGACCCCACATGAGTAGTAAAGGCCACCTTCTACTCATCTCCCTCTTTGATTCACACATTATTATACCCCCACCAGAGATCCATCTTAGTAAAGATCCTTTTATTGCCCATAGAATCCACTAAGTCTGTAATTAACGGCAGCGGATAATTATTTTTGACCGTCTGCTTGTTGAGTCTCCTGTAGTCCATAACCATGTGCTTTCCCCCATCTTTCTTGCCCACAAAGAACACCAGCAATGTCTGAGGTGATTTAGAAGGTCTGATATATCCCTTCTTCAGATGTTCATCAACAAAATTTTGTACTTCCTCCTTCTCATTTCTGGAAAGGGGGTATACTCGCACTTTACTAGCTCTAAAGTTATTTTGTAGATCGATCGCATGATCCCACACCTTTCTAACCGGCATCCTTTCCAACTCCACCTTCCCAAATACCTTCAACCATTTATGGAACCTCTTTGGCACCATTTTTTCTACCTTCCTATGGTCTGCTTCTATTTCTTCCTCTCTTCCCCAATCCTCTTTCTCATCTACTGCCCATCTAACAATTTTCTTCTTGTCCTCTCTTATCTCTTTCTTCCCCTTTATTCTTACTGCTTTTCCACATAATGGTGGACATCTCGTCATTCTCACTTCTCTTTTCTCCCAGTCTATTTCTGGATTATGAGCTGCCAACCATGGCATACCCAAAATTATATCCGTCTTCCCCAATTCACAAATGTCCATTTGGACTCTTTCTACATGTCCTTTGTAGAACATGTTTACTTCTACTTCATGTGTTATTGCA
>Ga0153955_100280_pt1 | contig 31763 bp, 37 predicted proteins | sample TSFL039MetaG_FD_104744 | JGI IMG/M metagenome (GOLD analysis project Ga0153955, IMG submission 104744) | Attine ant fungus gardens microbial communities from Florida, USA - TSFL039 MetaG | ecosystem: Host-associated > Fungi > Mycelium > Unclassified | place: USA: Florida, Wekiwa Springs...
CGGTAGCCTTGATAGTTCGATAAATTAATTGCGCATAGGTGAAAGGCGGCTTGGGTGACATGATCTTGGGGCATTCCAATACTGGAGGTTCATCGCCTTTCTTACACTTTTTCAAGTGGGCACTTTGCCTTTCCCGGTTGGGTTCAATTAGTTAACTGCAGTTTGGGTTCAGGGTCCGGTAAGATATCAATCTGAGGTTCTGGAGAAAATGGTGGATGCTTGACTTTCCGTAGAGGAGAATGTGAAGAAGGTGGGGATATAGACGTGATATCCACAGAAGGCAAACGTGCGCGGTTGGTGGATGACTGAGAGCTGGGAGAAGGACTACAACGAAGAATCAATTAGTTGGTGCAATGAGAATCTGATATGCAGTATACCTGATTGCTTGCTACCACATTCTCCATGGATGTGCTGTACGAGTATTGGACGACACCAGTATGAGTTAATTACTGGGTGTGAGAAAAGCGTAATGGCAACAATCAGGGCAGCTACAGATAACCTATAGTAGAGTGTATTGCAATTCGAGCGGCGACTTGACTCCTAAATATCCGCCGTGTCAGAGAGTACAGGTCAAGATGACACCAAATCATGTTCCCCTCTCTCTGGGTGTGCATGGATAATAAGGACATAGTTTTTTTAGATAGTGCAAGCATCTTTTTACTGGAATAGCCAGTTGGTTTTTACAACCACGTCTCTACATGGGATAGTGCGATTGCTAGGATCTTTTGCCACAGACTCTGAAATCGAAATCGTTAGATTCTCTCTCTCTGTGTGTGAGTCAGTTCGTGTCCTGGGTCCGAAGGTGGGAAGATATTCCAGGGTCCAACTTGTCGGTCGAGGATTGCCATTTTGTGATGAAGGAACTTGACATATCTGATTATTATCAAGTTACAAGACTGTACAAACATCGTTAGCTACATAGCTATTGTCAAAGCTAACCTCAGATGTTCTAGATGTGGTGATAGTAACTGAGGTTGGAAGAAATGTCTATGTCTATGGCAGTGGTCATACGCGCACAAAGAAACGACATGCTCTGATGTCAATCAAGGGATGAGGCCTCTCATAGTATAGGGGCAGCACCAAAGCACAAGCCACCTGCTGCTATAATGATCAGACAACCATAGAGGTTAATGTAGAGTCAAAAGAGCCTCTCTAGAGATAAGCTGATAGTAGTGTCTTATTTAAAGAACGGGTTCTCAAACGGGGATACGAGAGGCCATGTAAGAAAAGCATTACTAAGAAAACGCAGGGTAAAGGAAGTTCCTCGGACAATCTGATCCGACCCAAAGAAAGCGAATAGAACCAGGTTATAGGCACATCTATAGATACAGTGGCTGACAAAAGAGGGATATCAAAAAATCCAAAAGTACGGGACTTATGTATTAAGATTACAGGGGATCATGCCTTCATGTGTGCCTGGGATCAATGCCTAATTTCAGGAGACGTGAGTGTCCCGTTGCGCTCACAAGGTGACAGAATCGAGAAAGAAATCAAGGCACGCGATGTCATCGCTCTATTCGTATCCATTTAAATTGCCGAGTGCTGGAAGCAATATAAGTACTTCCGGCACTACAAGGGTCAGGTCTATACCCACGAGTCGTAGTTCATGTGTAATTCGGTGAAAAGAAAAAGACATGTACACTGCTACGTACTCAAGACCTGGCTAGAGAGCCAGACTGATGAACCAATGGAAATGGAAAAACGTTTATCATGAAAATCAGAATCTAGCGCATTATCGCAGTGATAATATTACGGAGCTTAACATTATTACGTCCTGTGGCTAGGACGGAACGATACATACAGGGGGAAAAGCATTTGCTAGACTTGAAACAATACCGGGTTTTTCAGTTTAAGTTCAATCATTTTACGATAACCCGTGTCTTCAGGTAGATGTGAAAAATCTTTAATAATAGGTGAAAACTCGTTTGAAGTCTAAATTGACGGAAGGCCTGGTGTGAAAGTATCTCTTCACTGAGAGAGATCAACCACAAAGGTACAACTACTGCAGCATTTGAAATCACCCAAGGAAGAACTTTTTTCAAAAAAAAACAAGGCTTACAACATTGTCAACAGGCAACGCACCGCCCTCTATCGTCGTCAGCTCGACAACGGTTAGTTGAAGTAGCATGTGAGGATGGGCATCATGGGATGATACAGACTCACACGCGCCAGTGGATGGGGTTAGCAGTCAACCGGCTGATCAAGCGTCTGGAAGTCTAGAAGAGAGCTTGAAAAAATTACTTGATAGCCCGATAATTGGTGATGGGGTCCGTGAGGTCGTCGGAGTAATCACAAAGGTAGAGAAAGGAATTTTTCAAGTTCAGTTCGACTGAGGAGTGTAGACGCGCATTAGTGAATCATCTAGATTTATGATTTAATAGAAACGGATTGAGTGTCCCGCTTAATTGAACAGTCTTGATCCAACACGGCAGGATGTGCTCGAGGAATCTGGGGAAGGATATTGACTGTTGCCTTACGATGAACGGCTTATTTGTAATGTGTGCTATTAAAGCACTAGATGTAATATTCATCGCGGGAGGACGACGTATTCAGAATGTAGTGGCACATACACGCTGCATGTGAGAGAGCCAGGAAGATGGTGGGAGAATAAGACCAAACATTAGTATGGAGGAGAAAAATGATTTAGTGATACAGATGTTTTTAGATTCGGAAGAAAGAAGACACTGTAGATAGCAAGTTCCAGTCACCTTGTGTGAGATGGTCAGATTGAGATGTTAGGTGTACCACTGAAGGGCCCTACAAACATGACTGGACCTACCGGTCATAGTTCGATCCATCCGGGCTAAGCCGGAATCTGGATACGAATGATTGGTCCCGAGGATTCAATCTTTCGAACAGTAAGTCGGTTTACGACAGGATTTCAACAACTATCTAAAATAGTTGTGCGCGGATGGTGTCAGAGATCTACAGATCGAAGAGTCCTTGTAAGCAAAAGTGGGTTGAGTATTAAAACCTCTGCAGGTGGAAGTTTGGAGGCAAGGCAAGTGTGGAGAATGTAGATAAATACAAAAAAGAAATGAAGAAAGACAGAAAGCAAGCGCAGAGTACTGGCGAAAGCTCGGAGATTCAAATCGAAGTTCTGCGATCAAAGTTCCCACGCAAAGGATGCGCCATCGAATTGAACTTAATTACGCGGCCTCTCCTCTAGATTTGTTATATCCTAGGGTTTTTGCACTTTCCCATCCAAGTTCTCCCTCTTTTTCTCCTCATGACTGACATGCACACAAGAGCTCAGTCCCAACCTCATCAACAGGCTTTCAACCCATACACTGAGAATGGAGGCACAATTCTCGCTATCGCAGGCGCAGACTTTAGTGTCATTGCGGGCGATACCAGACAAAGCGAGGGTTATAATATCCAAACGCGTTATGCGCCAAAGGTCTTTCGATTGTTAGTACCTCTATCACCATCTATATCGATGTTGGTTACATCTTATCATAGGACTGACAAGGCTGTGCTTGCTGTGAATGGTTTCGCTGCAGATGGAAATATGTTCGTGAAAAAAGTGAGACAGCGCTTAGAGGTGTGTCCTTTGCAAGCCTATTCTTCTCTATGTATCGAGAATGAATTTGTAGTGGTATCGTCATGCACATGCTAAAGATATGCCCATCCGCGCAATTGCCCGCCTAATTCAAACAATGCTATACTCGAGGCGATTCTTCCCTTACTATGTTTACAACATCCTTGGTGGAATCGAGGAAGATGGTGAGTGTTTGTTCCTTTTGATTCTTTTGTCGTCGTTGGGACAGTCTCTATCTTACTAATTACTCACACCTTTTCTTTAGGAACGGGTACTGTCTATTCCTTTGATCCTGTTGGATCGTATGAGCGCGAAACATGCCGTGCCGCAGGTGCCGCCCAATCGCTTGTCCAGCCTTTCTTGGATAATCAGGTCAGTTGGTCCCTCGAACTCAAAGAAAGAAATACTTAACACAAGCGCTCCATTGCCTCCGGGGTCTCGTGTTCATGCAATCCGACTCTTCACCGATTTATTCCCGCGCCCATTTCCTCTTATCAATTCGTCCTTACTGATACATACTATTTTGTGTCGTAGATCTACTTTAAGAACCAAACGCCGTCCAGTGACACACCATTCCCTAAGCATCTTCCTCTGCTTACAGTGCTCTCTCTCGTGGTCGATTCGTTTACGAGTGCCACCGAACGGCACATTGAGGTAAGGCGACTCGAGACATGTAGCATTTTGTGGTGAACTCGACTAATCTATTTCGTCATCAGGTTGGTGACGGACTCGAGATTTACATTGCGCTCTCCAAGGAAAGTGCTTCTATCCAAGACCTTCGGGACGTTCGAGGGGTATCAGAACTTACTGCAACGGAGAATGGCGAGCGAGTATTTGTCGTCAGGCGCGAACTCAAGAAAGATTGAATTCTATCATCACGCACACTTTGTATTATTCATCATCCCCATTACCCTTCTTGCCGATGTAGCCTTCTTGCGTGAACAGGAATATATGTCCCTGTTAATAGTTATTTGCCTCGTTAGACGTCAATGTGATATCGACTTGTCGGCCGGCTGTATACGGGTGTTTGATGTCATATTCCTCACCAGTGTAATCAAGTTCGGAAACTTGTTGGAGGTAGTCCGGATTAGTAACTACCCAGAGACATACAACCTTTCAACTCCCTCTGGTGAACATGAATCTCGTCTCTGCCTTTTCTTTTTCTTTACCCTGTGTTGGGGCCCTCCGATCATTAGTCTACAATCAGCAAACAGGAACAAATAGACATTGCACTCGTTTTCTCGTCGTTGCCGACGTCCTATCATTGTTCTCTCTACCATACCAGCTGCTCAATAGCTTTTCTACAGAAAGGCTGACTCCACAAAATATTGCTCGCCATGCTCTGCTTCCCTGCTGTCGGACTTCTGCTGGTCTCATTTGCTCCGACGGTTCTTTCACAAGAGCCCCTCGAGACGGCGACACAAACTCTGATTGGTACCTGGAGCTCAGGCAGCAAAAATGTCATCACTGGCTCTGTGGGTTTTCACGAATAACTTTTATTGAGCTCCTAGTCTGACTTGCCCCTTTCTGTTTACAAGGGATTTGCCAACCCCATTAATATGACCTTCATCTACCCCGCGACAACAGGGATCTCTTATTCTTTGTACGCTTTGAGCTGTCAAATTACAGGATCCGTCTGACTGCTCTATGTACAGCGATGGAGCAAACTATGAAATCGCGCGTTACCGCTTCAATAGTAATGGTGCGATAGTTCTTTGTCCATGTCCTGATATACTCATGTAACATGTCTCATAAATTAGGTTCAGAGCCGACGTGTATCACTGGTGTCATCAACTGGTCCCATGGCTCATATGAACTCAATACCAACGGTTCCATGTCGATGACCCCCCGACCCGATGGTTTCCAGCAAGTTCAGGATCCTTGTGCCGCTGTCTCCAACTTTATTGAAGACTACAGAGTCACTCTAGAACTATACCAGCAGTGGCTAATTTTTGATGATCCACAACAAGGATCCAAGCTGCATATGTTCGCATATGATGGATCACCTCTGGCTCCCATGTTCAAAGTGTCCAATCAACCCATTATGTTGCCATCTCAATTATTACGAAACGTGTCGAGTGTCAATGCAAGTTCAGATTCGGGAGCTGGAGTGCAACGGAGGTCTGAATCAGAGGCAGCTGGACAAAAATTACCTGTTATGATGGTAACGTCAGCGGGGATGGCTATTGTCGTTATCGCCTCGCTATTGCTATAGGGATGGGGAGGACATCATGTTAGTCTTGCGCTGAGTTATTGTTATCCTTTTTGCCGCACCTCGCCTTCGCATGCAGGTTGTTGATCCACCTGCATATGCACCTCTACTAGCTATCTGCACATACGAACGAAATAGCCACTTTCTTGGGACTACTTGGACTTTAGTTTCATTTCTTTGATCACCGACCTCGTCACTGCTTCATCATTTCTTGGTACGTATTACGCAGTAACTCTGTCGTGTAGGACAAGACATTAGATGGTGCTTGGACGGAACTTTTCGCTCACTCTTCGCTCGCTCTTATCTTCTGGGCATTTTCATTTGAACCCCTTATGTTATATGGCCATTGTAATTTTGGTCCGTAGAATGATGATCTCATGATGTATAATCAAAGAAATTTCACCCCAAATTGGTTGTCTTTCATCTTACAAGGGACAATATTCTGGCCTTGGAGTCAACTTCCCTCTTTTAAATTTGACGCAGCACAAACAATATGCGCGCAGGGGAAGTGAGGGAAAGGAAGAAAGACTTAGATAATTCTATGTACATTCCCCATTTTATATCTAAATATCCTAGAAACTGCTCCAAGAAATGTTTCCATGACAATGATGTCGATAAAGTTGAGGATGTGTATGTGATGGCTTCTGGGGGTTAGAGCACAAAAAATATTTCTTGTGCCTTCTGTTCTCCTCCTCCTGTACATTGTTACAAAAAAATTCCCTTGCATCTATGTGTTTCTGCTAAATTGCGGTGGCTGTCTATTCTGCAGGATGATTATGAGTATGTTAATGGTGGCTATATCACCATCTAATCATATCAGCTGCTTGGGTCGCAAGACGAGAGTAGGAGAAAGTTTGTGGAACCAGGCATATGATTATCAGACGTTTATAGCTAGAGTCAGGGAGCGCTTGCGGAGCACGGCGCAGTAACGGGCGCAGTGATGTGAGCAGACGCCGCGTTAGGTAGAACATTACTGGGAGCAAGATTAATGGAAGAGATATCATATTGGGTCAACCGGATTCGGTTGACCCGAGCAGCTGTTCTATTGTTGATGACATATATATGGCGGTGATGCGATCGTCGCTCTCAACACTGATATACTTTTTCCGTGGGACTTCATGGAATCAGACCTTTACATCAGAGTCATCAGAGTTTCCAAAGAGCTCACCATATCCATGAGCTATTACTCGCCACTTCGTACTACTTCATCCCGTGGTTTATGTTGCCTAGTCTCCCAGGTTTGAGAACCTCTTTGACTACGCCGGATCAGAGGCTACCAGTTGGCATAAAAATAGATCGGTGGTCAATAGCTGACATCTCATCATAATTGACCCTGTTCGGTTTTCCATCCAGGTATATTAGCGAGATATCAGCGGGCCCATTGACATGCTTCAGGACTGAGTATGTACTATTTTGGCGTCCATTGTCAAAGGGAGTGTTCTTATCGGACTGGACACTCCACCGTGGTTCTTCCGAAAAACATCAGCTTTCAATCTCTTGCTTTGATGACTTACGGTGAATTATACTAGGTGACTATGGAGGGTAGCCATTTGTGGTAAATAAGATATGCATTTAACGTATTTTATAGGGCTGGTGAGCCTTGTATGTCCTGAATTCGTTCAAACCATCACTCTGGGGAAACGGCACTCCACACTCCTAAAAGATAGTTTGGATCGAATAGATAGTACATAGTATCCGGATCACCCTCGGGGTTCCAGATTGACTGCCGCTGGCTCAAAAGCAGCCGACAATGGTTGTGAATCCGGATGACATTTTCATGAAAATCAACATTGATGTTGTGTTCGATTTTTTTCCGTGGATTGTTTGGATTCATCACGAGAAAGGATCGTCTTCCCATTTGGAGTATAACCCTAATGGCTTGAGTTGCCCGCCCCGATTACCATACAGGTTTCAGGGGTGTCTACATGTGCCTCACCCTTCAATGCGATAATTATAGATGGGACCTCTTTTCTGTTCATTTTCCTGATCTACCTGTCTCACCTGCAGTGAATCCCCTAATTAACCAACACAACCTATGTTCTAGATTTGACCAGGCATAAATAGACAAGCAACTCTCTTGCAGAGTTCTCTTCATCTACCAATGAACTTCCTTTTTGTTTCAGCTCGCACGAACATCATGAGAGTTGTCCTGGCAGCTGGAAACGCCATGTTTGCAACCTTGATGATATCTACTTTTAACAACCCCTCTGATATTAAAAATGTTGAAACATGTGAAAAACTACTTTTGTTGAATACAGCCGAGTTTTCAATCTTACACTGTTTGTGACATTTTGAGTTTATAGATCAGGAAATGATGTCATGCAGATCATTTTATTTGCAACGTCTGCTTTAACTATTGGCCATGAGCAAGCAAAAACCAAAAATTATTGCGATCCGCTCAACGCCAGAACAAACAGTTCTGCTCAAGGCTACATTCTCAGTTTCCTCTAACCCCTCACCCGCAGTCATTACGGAGCTCAGTCAAAGGACTGGATTGTATGCGCATCTTTTCTGCGTTCTCAGATCACTGACGCGAATTTCGCCTCAGACCAGTGAGATGGATTAATAACTGGTTTAGCCGCCAGAGAAGCAAGTCTAGGAAACTTGGAGAAATAATTGATATAACCGGTGCCACGCCTGTCATTAAAGTCGAGGAGGATAATCTCGACGTGTCGATGGCTGACCGGTCTTCCTCACCACCTATGCCAAATCCACAGATAGTATCAGAGAAAGCTGAACCAGTCAAGGCGTCTCGCAAACGGCCTCCTCGTAAAAGCAAGGCAAAAAAGAAATCCGAGCCTACTGTCAAAAAAGAATCACAGGAGGCATTTTTATCTGCTGCTGCTGCCTCTAATAGTGCTTCTAGACGACGTCAACCTCCCCAGCTCCTTCCTTCTGTTACAGTGTCTAGTCGGGTACAGACTCGCCAGACTCGCCAGACTCCTATGCAGCCTCCTTTACCCATTCCACTTCCTACTCGTTCTACAATGGCACTCAGACCTCAGGAAAACAGCATATATTCACAGGATACAACAGAAAAACCAGAATCTGTAACACTATGTGAGGACATACGACCGACTTCTTACCGTCGACAAAATCGGCCTATCATGCGCAATGACTTTAGGCATTCGGTGCCAAGCAACTATTACTCTGATCCTGTTTTTGCTAAGGCTACTTCTCCTTACCAAAAAGATCCAGAAATTAATTCTCACAGAGCATCATCTCCAATCCAATATCCGGAATACGCTTCCTCTAATTTTGTTCCTGCTTACACTCATTCTACTATGGCATCGACTGCTGGACCTTCAATTGGTAGGAGTAGACACGAACGTTATGCACGTTGATTTGATACCAGTTTGTTCTGCAGTCCAACCGGCTGCTTTGGATCAACAATTGCTCTTGGACCTTCACTTACAAACATTGGCTGGGTATGCGGGACTATATCAGAATTATCCTGCGGTTCATCGTGCTATGCTATTGAACTATGCTGCGCTTCTTCCGGTCATTGGACCATTTTCTATATTAGATCAGTGTGCTGATTTTCAAGAGTACAGACACTTTCCACGGCATCAGCTGGAGCTTTGGCTGTCTCTGGGTCAATTCCATCCTCTAATAACCCCACCATCTCGATTCCGGTTTCTGTGGACTGTTCGATTGGGGGGAATGCCTTGACTGATATTTCTCCACGTCTTCCTTCCTTCAGCCCGAAATATCCATCACTTAACTTGGAAGTGCCCTCAGAATTATCGGGTTATCCGCCATTGGCGATGGCACCCGAGGCACCAGGGACGCGATGGAATACCAGTTCTGACTTTTTGGATTTTTCGAGTTTGAATTATGATTGTGCTCCACTAATTCATTTACAGGAACGTTTGGAATCATTTCGGTTACCGGAAAGTACATACTTGTTTGGAAGGGAAGGGGTGGTGAATCATTTGCTAGATGAGCGGCTTGCTGTAGAGGAGCCATTTCAAGCAGCCATGGGACTTGTTTTACTATCCAAGCTAGGACTAAAGTGGTAGTGCATAGGACTTGACAGTATGATAATTCTGATGATGATCAAGATCATCCGGTCTGACCCGCCTTAGAGTCCCACGACGACTAAATCATTTCTTCTGTGCTCTCAGAAATTTGAACATGTCTGCCCGTCTCGTCCGCAGCACTCGTCTCTCATTCTGCGCGTCTGCGAGGACACACGTAAACATAAATGTCAGACTTCCAATGAGGAGGAATATGAGTGCTCAGTCACATCCCGTTCCAAAATCTGACACACCCTGGATTGTAGGTTCCTGAAAATATCATTATCATACTAATTTTCAACTCGACTAGGTCGGAGCTGCACTTGTTTTTGGCCCCGCCGTACGTAGACGAACTATGTCAGAATAACCTCATTGGATCCATTCATGTTACATTAGTTTTTATACCTTTTGTCGCCATCTGCTCGCCAGTCTCAAGCCGAGCACGCCATTCACAATGACTATCATGATTTCCCGGCGTTGCGAAAGGAAACTTCTTCGCATTTGCAGGCTTCTGAGGCTGAGCAAGAGGAAACTAAACCTGTTGAAATTATGACGGACGACGAGGGCACCCCTGCTGATGTTGCTGCCTCTATTGCTCTTTCTGAGGTACGTGCTTATACTTTTTGCCTGGTGGTAGTTTTTGTATGTTGATAGTGTTTTTTTTGGGAAGGAGAGTGACGTGCCTAAAGATTCCCAATCAGTGAGTTGGATTTTGACAATTAATTTGGGTAGTCAGGCTAATTTATGCGCCCCTTGAATCTCGGTAGCCAGAGACTGCAGCAGAGACCATTGTTGCTGCAGAACAAGCACCCATTGGAAGTGCGGCTGTCGAGCAGGATGTCCCTGTTGTGAACGAGGATCCTACGAAAGAAGAGGCTGATGCTCCCGTTGAATCTGTGAGTGACAATGCATTTTATCCTTCAAGATCTGTTGTCCGATATTCTGTCACGTGATCGTGTTTAACTGGAACTGACTGATACTTCAGGCTGAACCGCCTGCTAGCCCTTCTACGGAGAAGGAGGATTGAACCATTCGTATATATCATTATCGTTTAATAAAACATCGTCTCTGCATCCATCAATAATAGGAAGTTTCAATGTCCTAGTTAAGGTTAAATCCTGCTATGGTTAAATGAAGTTGGAGAATTGCGGGCCCCGATAGAATGTTTGCATAATGTACATTGTTATATTCATCAGTAGCAAGCTATAAGTCGGGGGCTTTATTTGACGTGCGTAGGCAATAATACGTCTGGAGGAGAAAAAATATTATAAGACGTATTTGGGTAATATAAATATACGTGGGAATCAACAAACAGTGTCCTTGATCTTAAACTCTTCTGCGCACTCATGAGAATCAACAATATAATCGGCCGTAACTCTGCCGTCATCAGGGTCAAGAGTCTTGCCTTACATCGCTGAGACTCTGTGGATTGACCGCTTCCGATCTCCTCTCTAAATCAATGTCCTGACGTTCCGACCATTTGATGTATTGCCTGACTCCGCTAGGCCTTCTGTGTCATCATCTCCTACATTCATCAGATGCTCTCGTAGAAGGATCACCGTCCGTGCTTGCTCTTCACCAGCTAAAGGGGTCCCCTCCGCCAGAGAAACATGACCTCCTTGTAGTAGATGAACAAAGCCATATACCGACAAGGGTTTTATGTCTGATTCTTTTCAGCAACCGTCATGTGTAAGGAGAAACAAAGATGACTTACCAAATAGGACTAGGAGAAGCGAACTTCCGAACATGAGGGAAAAGACACCGGTCATGAACGTCCGTGAACGAGTACAGATGTTCCGGTTAAAATAGAGGATTGCTTCATTAATTTCCCTTGAGGTGAATGGGTCAGGATCTGGAAATACTTTGTCTATTGAACGTGTACGAATCTTGAAACTGGATATACAGTCAGTTACACTGAAAAAAAAAGTGTATGGCGACTTACTTTTGGAGCCCGATACCTGCTATATATTCGTTCGTCATAGATTGTAGGTATGTCACAGCGAGGGTTGCCCGAATGTGAACATTCGTGAATAGATCCTCTGACCTATCAGCTATACCATATTGGAGCTGCATATTCAAGAATGCTGTGTGTATAGTTAAATCTTTTTTGAGAACAAGCGCAATTGCAGTGAAGTTGCCTCCAATAAACAATTCTCCAGCAGGGCATAACCCGAGACGTCTTCCGAAATCGAAGGGCATTGAAACAAAAAACGAACCAGGACATGTCAAGCTATGCTCCTGTCCTCCGATGCTAGTCCAAGTCATATATCATCATGTATATCCGTATAGTGAGGAAAAAGGTCTGGTCAACAAATGAGAGGGTGTAAATTACCAGGCGTCTGGGTTAAGGCACTTACCGTTGATACAGCCCATGCCTTATTGTTCAAGAACTGAATCCCCCGGGCCGAAATATCGAACATTTTCATGCCCGCTCAATGAAGTGTTGTATAACAAGGACACCATGGGTTACCACCAGGAAGATGATTAGAAGGCAAATCGCTGATAAACCTCGAGCCATGCGGATGGAAATTTTCAGCAATAAATTATTTCTTTCTCAGGGGCAGACAAGAAACTTACTTGAAACGCTTTCTGAGAAAATACTGGCCAAACAATGCCCGACCCAGCTGACGAAGAACTTCAAGGAAACTTTCAGGACCAGATCGAGCACTACTACGATTATCCACGTGCTGTACTCGCATGGATCATCTCATCTGTCCCTCTTGCCGGAATATAATATCCACAATCTACGAGCAAGATTGAATAGCAGCAGAAGGAGCGTAAACTGGTGAATACGCGTAAAGTGACGTTCGTAATTATCGAAGATGCCGTGTGCTACCTTAGACTTTTGACGTTTTCGAATTTCCAAAAAACAGCCGCATTTCCTCAAAGCTCAGTCTTCCCCTTCCAGTCCGTACATTGCATGATCATCCCGTCCACAATTCCTTGCTCCACTAGTACAGCTTGAACAGCTTCAGTTCTAGATCAACGTTAGTATGAGGCGTGCAGTGGAGGGGTCATCTCTTTTACACAAAAGTCAGTGGTGGGCAACTGCTGTCAGATCAGGTGGAAGTGAGAGGGTTGGTGGGTCAAATGGTTCTCAGTAATCATATGTAGGAAAAGAAGAGTAGTTCTGATTGGGGTTCGAAAGTCTCGAAATGAATAATAATAAACAAGACAGATAAACGAAGAAAGATGTGAGGATAGTCAGAGGATGGCATGGAGAAAGACTTGACACGAATTGGGCAAGATAGCCATGCCTCATGAGAGGAGTTCCATTTCTTGGGTGACAGGGGAAACCACAAGCTCAGCATACAATAAATCCAGTTCTGTAATCAGGACCACGGCTTTTTGATCAATGAATAATGATCTGGTTGTTTGTTCACATCAAAAATTTATAATGCAGTGCTATTCCAGTAGCAAGCTACTTGTACATCTTCAAACTTTCTCAAGAGACACCATATTTGGAATCATATAGTGCCTTATGAAGTAGCTAAGGTGACACCCCGTTTAGAAGTGTGTCCCCACTCTCCTCCATATACAACAACCATCCTACCCTCCATCCCCTGTCCATCACATAGTATTATCAATGAGTCACTCTTCGGTCAAAGTAGCCATTCTTGATGACTATCAGAATGTGGCTTTGACAAGCACAGATAAATGGTCGACTGCCACAGTTATTTCTGCTTCTGGGAATGTTCCTCTCTCCTCTCTCCTCTCCATCGACTCATTCCCTGAAACACTCCACGATGAAGATGCTCTTGTAGATAAGCTCTATCCCTATCAGATCATTTGTGCTATGCGAGAGCGGACCAAATTTACCGCATCTTTATTAGATCGGTTGCCAAATCTCAAGTAGGTCTCGGTCCAATAATGTATACATCCATGTCTTGTTGTATGATTACAGATTCATTGCAACAACGGGCAGAAGAAACCGCGGCATCGACTCTGAGCACGCTAGATTGAAAGGCATTTCTGTCTCTGGAACTGACAGCTACGCAGTCCCTGGATCAAACAGTGGATCAACATTAGAGCATATTTGGGCCCTCATTCTCTCCTCTGCACGCCACATTGTTCAAGAAGATCGCAACATAAAATCCTGCTGTCCTCAATGGCAAACTATCGTTCCGGCAAGTTTGGCCGGTAAAACGCTTGGACTGATCGGATTGGGAACTTTAGGTACCCAGGTTGCTGAGGTGCGGTGAACTGAACCATCCGTAGTTTCATTCTGATGGGTACATCTCTAGATTGCGAAGCTCTTCCATATGGATATCCTCGCCTGGTCTCCCAACCTCACTCCTTCCCGTGTTTCTGCAGTCCCGGGTGTTACCCATTCCCCGAGTAAAGAACATCTACTTAGGTGCTCCGACATTGTTTCTATCCATCTGGTGCTCTCACCGTCTACTCAAGGTCTCATCACCGCCTCTGACCTCGCACTTCTCAAACCTACCGCCTATTTTATCAACACTTCTCGCGGCCCCCTTGTAGACGAGGATGCACTCGTGAGAGTAATCCAAGAAGGAAAGATTGCTGGTGCAGCTCTGGATGTTTATGCTCTAGAACCGTTATCTTTGGATCATCCCTTGAGAAAGTGCGGAGATCGGGTGACCCTGAGTCCGCACAATGGTTATGTGAGTGATGAAAATTATAAAGTATGTGCTTGGTTCTATTATCGCAATCACTGTGACTATCATTCACTATTGCTACGTGGGGCTACAGGTATTCTGGACCCAGACAGTGGATAACATTGTGGCATTTCTAGAAGGCCGGCCACTTCGTCTTCTGGCTTAGCGTAAACAAACCATGATACAATTCTGTACATTATGTCGAAGTATAGGAAGGTAATGCCACAAATCCTTTCTTCGAGGCCTGCTAGTAGTAGGTCATCACGAGAGACTGGATAGTTACAGTTCATTAGAAAACCAAATACAGCATTGCTTCTATAAGACGATTCATCTCGTAAGGAGATTTTTCTTATCGTGCTTTGATAGTCGATGGATTTATGTTCTCAGGCATCTATTGATCCGATGCACGCCCCTCGGAACTGTGTTCTATTATTGCTCTTCCAGCAGAGTTCAAAATTGCCATGTCAGATATTACAGGACCCGGCAGCATGGCTCTCTCATCCCTCTCGCCAGGTCAGGTCAGTTTTATTCGGTCTCTTCCAAAGGCCGAACTTCACGCCCATTTGAATGGCTGTATCCCCTTTGCTATCCTTCAAGATCTCGCCTCCTCCTATAACCCTTCGGCTTTGGAACTAACAATTTCCAATGCCGCTGTTCAGGCTGGACTAGAGAAACTCAAAACGGCTGTGACTCTGGACGAGATTGATGATTTTTTCAAGCTTTTCCCTGCTATCTATGCTCTGATCAGCACGCCTGATGCCCTGGAACGAGCCACAGTGGGGGTTTTGGATGCTTTCTTCCTTCCGAGAAAGGACGGATCTGGACCAGAGTGTACCTACCTTGAGCTTCGTACTACACCTCGCGAGACCCCTCATATGACACGCGAGGTATACCTATGTACGGTTCTCGCCACCATAGAACAATATCTTCGGACGCTCTCTCCATTACCCCAACCCATCGGCCAAGTATCCTCGAAAAGGAGAATCAGCGTAATTGTGTCTTTGGATCGAAGGATGAGTAAGGAAGTGATGAATGAGATTATGAGTACGATTTTGAGACTCAAGCGAGAGGGGTTGGGCATCGTCGGGATAGATTTGTGTGGTGATCCAAGAGCTGGGGACGTCACTGAATGGGAAGATGTATTTGCAAAGGTCAGAGAGGTTGGACTCGGTATAACTTTACACATTGCTGAGGTACTACAATTTCTTTTTGGTTCATTATCAAGTATAGATGCTCACCCTCTGCCGAATTTTTGGGTTATTCCTGTAGACATTGGACAACTCGTCTGAGGAGACGATGCGTCTACTTTCCTACAAACCAGACCGATTGGGTCACGCGACATTTCTAGACGAGGAGGCAAAACAGGTCGTGCTGTCAAACAAAACGTGTATCGAGATCTGCTTGACTTCGAATTTGTTGTGTGTTTGTTCATGACAACTGTGATTGTGGGATACTTTGTGTAACTTACCAAGTTTGACAATGTAGATGCAAGACAGTGCCTGATCTCGAGTCGCATCACACCAGATACTGGTTACAGCGCCATCACCCCATTGCCATCTGTGTGAGTCAATGAACATATCTGAAATCTTGATATTCTCATTCTTCCCAGACGGATGATACCCTACCCTTTCAGAATTCTATCACTGGAGAATACGCGCTCCTGCTTGCTCAGCCTCCATTGGGACTTGGGCTGACGGAAGAAGAAGTAAGAACCATAGCAGAGATGAGTTTAGGTGCGATGTTTCCGACATAGGTCTTGCTCTTGTCAAAGCCACATGCGCTTGTATCGAATGATATATATTTGTGTTTCAGTTCCCGAGGGCATTTTGACTTCAGCACAACTGTCTACTATATCATCTGACCTGGAATCCCCTTGATTCTCCTGCAAAACAGTGTCCTGAGAACAGAAACTTAAGATTGTGATCACTCTTCAAGCGATTGAACGCGACTTCGAAATCTTCACGAGATGTCATGCGCGTGCACGGAACACCGAAACAGTACCAATATCTCAATAGTTCAGAAAGGTGAAGCTAGCAAATGACAACATCAATAATTCAAAAGACTAGGATTGATCCATTCAAGAAAGCTCATGCTAGACTATCAAACTCAGCTGTAAAATCCACTCGAGTACATATCAACTGTTGAATTTGATTACTGCAATCTCTCTCCGTCTCCTGAAAATTCAAGTTTCATTATCCAATTATCCCAATGGGCAAAGGAAAATTATTAATCTCTAGTTGAAGTATACTCTTCTCTCTCATCAAAAGTCAAGATAAAGTCAAGAGGCGTCTTCAAGTCTCCCTGAGGCCGAGTACAAGTGCCAAGAAATTGCAGCTGTCAGGGATATTGCAAATGAACTTGGCATCTGCGCCTGCATGCGTTGTTACCTCTTCACGTCTACGAGCTATCTGGATGTGGCACCATTATTGATAGACTCAAGGGGTGTGACCCTCATTTGAAGCACTCATTTCTAAATTAAGAGGCTGATGTGCCATATAGAGTTTCCCCTTTACCTCAAGAAGTATTTGATAAGCTTGAAAAGGCTGTCGTCTCGCATAGGCCGGAGAGTCCATTGATCCTGACTGGGATGCTGATGTTCTGGTACTAAAGCCATATACTGTAGAAGCAAGCAATCCGGTGAATAGTGTGTGTTCTAGTATTATGACCCAAGTTATTCCACACAGCTTTGACCTTGTCTGGCGGACAAGAAGACTAAGTATGGTAATCCCTATGTTCTCTCCCCATCGGGTTTTTGAAGATGAAAGTTCAGAACTTAAAGTCTACTCTTTATGCCAGTCCAAGATTGAGCTGGCGATAGCGTGTAGAAGATAGAGTTGATGTATGAGGAATGTTATGATTGAGTGATATTCTTCCGAGTCAACTGAAACCGCTCCACGACTATGTTTACGATATCGGACCATTCTGTCATGGCGCCCGAACCTTTTCGGAGTAGGTGAGCATTAGCGTTCTCAGAATCAAGAGGTTACACCCCACCGATGTCGCCGCAAGCCAACACTTTATCGATGGGGCCAACGACGTGATACTTTATGACATCACGAATGATTCGTAGGTGTTCAACTGTCAGCGGGTGTTCGTACATGAAAGTATTCATTGCAGGAAAGATATATGTGGGCGTAGTTGGGGCCAATGCCCTCAGTAGAGATGTCTACATTATTCCTTCAGAGGGATAGAAAAAGAAACTCGAGGTGCTTACGGCCAGGTTATCACAAATCCCATTCGAAATTTTTGCCAACGTATTGGCCGAGCATGGTGCAACAAGCACTATGTCTGCCCATCGACGTAATTCAATGTGAAGTATAGGATCTCCGATCTTGTAGGAGTCCTAGCAAGCCACTGTTTCAATGATTTCATCCTTATTTTGAAACGTCACCTACCGACCATTCATCTTCGTCTACCCATACATGCACACCTTGCGATTCAATATCTCCACGTTTGAAAAACGTGAGCGAGGATCGGGTAGATACGACTTCAATTTTAACATTCTCGTACTATACTGGTACAAATCGATGGGAAATCAGTTTCAAATTCAAACAAAGAAAATCGAGATGACGTACCTCTAGCAATTCATGAACAATCTGGGGCGCCTTGATAGATGCTACACTGCCTGTGGTTATCAAAATGACATGAGTGTATCCTGAAATTCGTTCTGCACCAGCGACGAAATGTCTCACTGATGTGGACATTGTACGAGAGTAGGTAAGTAAGGATTAGGTGATCGGGTTCCCCGTGATCGTTTAACGTATTTGGAAGGACGTGAATGCTGTTCATTGTACTGATACCTGATTAAACTTCAAGATCTTAGATTATGGAGACTTTAACTTTCTTGTCCGAGGATAACCTTATTCGCGATTTTGCTCAATGTTGATATCCAAAAAATTCTATTTCTCTGTCGAGCCAGAAAGAATACCTATATCGCCTCTAACTGTTCTCTAACTGTTACGATCAATGAACTAACATACTACAAGGTAGCCAATTCAATATTAATCAAGAGGAAAAGAGATTATCAGACGGACACAGCTAAATTAATCCCTCTGATGGGTTATGAGATAGATAAAGAAGTGGGACGAGTCGTTTTCAAAATTTGCCATTGATGCCAAAAATCTATCTCATCCACACAGACTGCTGTAACCATTGTGATCCATTAGACAGAAGTACAAATAACCATAACCATAAATCCAGACCCATTCCATCCATTTCAAATGCTATAGGGGTATACCTGCATCACACGAAGCACTATCATTTCTCCAAAGTACCCATTTCCCTCCATTTTTCGAACAGCAACGCAATACCAGGCGCGACACCCTGTGACCCGGCACAAGGATCACCTAATATTTCCTTGATCTCCAATAAATCAAACTCTCTCCCAAACGCCAGGAAATGGGCGAACAAGGAGTTAAAATGGGGTTCAGCGCGGAGATGTAGGATTTGGTGGAAATGTGCGTGGTAGACGTGTGCAAAGATGCGGAGCAGTTGACGGTAGATGTGACGAGAGATGCCAGGGAAAGTACGTTGGAATTCATGGTCTGAAAGTAGGTAGGTGTTAGTGGCATTTCGAATCTAGTTGCCCCTCTAAGAAATAGAGGACAAGAACAGCAGTTCTGTTGAGATAGGAAAGCTACACACTCGTGTTGGTAGGGAATAAGAGCTCGTCGTTGAGCATGATTTGAATCGAGGACATGACGGTGTCGATGTACTGTGGTGCAGTCATAGGCACAAACTTCCCAGAGGCCTGTTGCCAGAGATAGTTCAGACTACACAAATATATCAGTAAGCTGGGCCCAGAGGGTGGTAAATCATATGGCGCACTTGTGTCCCGCAGACATCGTTGGACACGTCATCTGCGTACAGCATTCTGCCAAGACTCCACAGAACTCGTTCAGGTTGGTGAAAAAATCGAAGACTAAGGGGCGAGACTCCTCGATGAGCAATGCCGAGCGGGCCATACGAGGGAATGCTCACTGTTGACGGCGACCCATTCCATTATATCCACATACTTGGGCAGCACGACAATTGTTTTAAAGTTGCCTTTGACCAAGGCACTGTTGACGAACGGGCTGCAGAGGTAGAGGGGTTTGCCATCTTCCCCGTCGACTGTGGCCAAAGGAGGTTGGGAGAGAGTGCTCTGCCGGCCGTAGTTGGGCGCGGTCCCTGGCGTTGGCGAACGTCTGGTTCCGCGGGGAGCTCGAGGACGTCTTGCAACGGTGAGCAGGAGGAGAGGGGGATATACCGGGAAAAACGCACCCGAAGAGAGACATAAGTCAAGTTGAGAGCCGAATGTACGTAAAGTGCATAGCCAACATATTTGATCTGATGGATCACAGTAGTACACTACAGATTTCTATCCCTCCAGCAGACCCATCTCTTTCCACTTCTCCCACAGCGCCCCAACTCCGACCGGTGCTGAGCTGGCACCAGTGACCTCTTTGGTATCAAGAAGTTTATACTCACGGCCAAATGCGAGAAAATGAGCAAAAAGAGAGTTCAAGTGCGGTTCAGAACGGAGATGGAGGATCTGGGGGTAATGTGCATGGTAGATGTGGGCAAAGACTCGAAAAAGCTGCCGGTACACATGTTGGATCACAGTAGGGAATCCGTTGGGGAAATCCTTGCCTGAATACTGAATTGAGCATGCTCGAGATGGGAAAAGGCTGGCTTACGCACCCGACTTGGTCGGGAAAACATCTTCGTCCTCTACCAAGTTTTGTATCCATGTCATAACATAATCAATGTACGTCGGCGCAGGCAAGTAGACACTCTTGCGCTCCTGGTTGATCCATGTGTAACTCAAACTAAAATGTCATCCGAGTCAGTTGACCTCGGATGGCCAAGATAGTGCTCACCTCGCACTAGCAGTCATAGTTGGACATGTCCTGAGAGTACAACACTCCGAAATAGTGCCATAAAACTCATTCAGATTATGATAAAAGTCAGACACTAGAAAAAATGCAATCAGACTCAAACACAGGAGGATCACCGAGCTCCGTACTGTTGATAGCGACCCACTCGATGATGTCGACGTACTTGGGGAGCATCACAATGGTCTTGAGATTTCCCTTGACAAGTGCAGCGTCGACAAAGGGTTTGCATAGGTACAGTGGCTTCTGTGCTGGGGGTGAAGGGGCAAAAATCGAACTCGGTGCCACCGCCAGCATGCTGTTCGAGGAAGTCGGGGATTTCCTCTGCACACGCTGCGTACTCCATGCCACAGACCGCCTGTATACAGATAAGCCTATTCAGACCAGATGCAGTACAGAAATCTCACCCAATCGACTCCAGGAAGGACGACATGCTGGTGTCAAGCCAGGCTGCCCACATAATCTATTATTAATTATGAATAGCAACGATTAAGCAGTTTGATCCAATGTCTAGAAAAGGCAATACGCAATGTCACAGTCATCTGCCGATTCATCACCATCGATGGACTCCAAGATTTTCACTTTGCAAGGCAAAGGCCTTAGGCTCAGCAGTGCAGCGGACATTGCACCTTTTCTGGAAAATGTAGATCCAGTGCAACTTGAGGAAATTCATCTAGGTGGAAATACAATTGGTGTGGAAGCTGCTGAGGTTCTTGGGAAATTCCTCGAGAAGGCAGTGGCTCTCAAGGCACGTTGACACGTTATGTTCTCTGTGAAATATCATCCTAATCCTGCAGCTCTGATATCCCAGATAGCAGATTTTGCTGACATCTTCACCGGTCGCCTCGTCTACGAAGTCCAAAAAGCTGTAGGCTACATCTGTGATGCTCTCGAGTCCAAATCCTCTCTCGTCGAAATTAATTTCTCCGACAACGCCTTTGGCAGCCGTTGTGCTCCCCAGCTTGCTCCTTTATTGAAAAACAACCGTTCTTTCGAAATTCTCAGACTCAACAACAACGGCCTCGGTCCCGAAGGTGGTCAAGTCATCGCTAACGCCCTTTCAGAATCCGCAAAGACCTCGAAATCGGAAGGAAAGAAATCTAACCTTCGTGTTATCATCTGTGGACGAAATCGCCTGGAAAATGGGTCTGCATCAGCATGGGCTGACGCATTGGCTGCTCATGGAACTCTAGAAGAAGTTCGGGTGCCACAGAATGGGATCAGGATGGAAGGGATTATGACCCTCGCCAAAGGCTTAGCTCAGAATCCTTCCTTGAGGCATATCGATCTGCAGGACAACACGTTCACGTCTGATGGAGAGCTTCAAGGTGTTGACGTTTGGGCACAGTCATTGAGTTCCTGGCCTCAACTTCAAGTCCTCAATTTATCAGATTGTTTTCTTTCAACAGATGGTGAAGTGCCAAAGTTATTGGAAGTTCTGGTCCAGGGTTCGAATCCAGAGTTGCATACGCTGTATTTGCAGAATAACAACCTCGAGACAACCTCGTTCGACCTCCTGGCCCAGAACATCGGTGAACACTTGAAAAAGTTGTTGGTACTGGAATTGCAATGGAATGATATATCGGAGGACGACGAATCCCTTGAGAGTTTGGACCTTGCACTCAAAGCACGTGGTGGAAGGTTGTATGTGACTGATGACGATTATGAGGAGGAGGAGGAAGCGGAAGAAGAACCAGAAGAAGAAGAAGAATATGAAGTGGATTTGAGGAAAGTGCCCTCCGCAGTTGATAGGGCCACTAACGATCTCGCGGATCTACTCAAAAAAACCAAGATCTTCTAGCTTGCATTTTGGTATACCTCACGTCACTTCCTCGTTTTACCCGACACCTCCTGTCTATCACCAGTGGATTTGTTGACCCGTCAGTGTCATCTTGAATCCACGGTTTCAAATTTGATAAACTACACCGAAGAGGCTCAATTTCAGAGGGGTACATGTTAATGTTAATTTGTTTAGTCAACGTTGTGGCTCTTGTTCTATGAATGAATGAAGATCATCTTGCTATTAGTGACTGTTGGGTCTTCGATTCCTGAGAACTGATCCTTCTTTTTTAAGGTTATGATCTCTCTCTCTCCTGGCTATTAGAGAAGAGCCTCACGGCTATAGAAGTATCTTGAATCTTGAATGAAGATTAGACAACCTCTCTCTAAGGTGTTTGGCATGTGGCAGGAGAATATTAAGCGCAGAGGTGTCAACCACTTCTAAGTTCCGGGTTGTCGCCAGACTTTTTTTTTACATTTATTAGTAAATTGTGCGTTTTATCTAAATAAACGATACAGATTGTTCTGTACCACAGCAATCTTGAGATAAAAGGATTTTTTGACCTTGTAAAACACACAAGAAAAAAAAGTAATCATTAGAATGATGATATTATTATTATTCTAGGATCAATTATGAGAAACGCTCATTTAGTCTCTCCAAAACACGAGCTAGTGGTGACCCTTTATGATCTTGAATTTCTGGGAGATGTTACCCTTTCGTTTGATGAGTCAGGTGAAATCGAGAGTCATTGAAACCAACTCACAGAATCTCCGAACACTAGAGAAAAAAAACGATTGTATTCAGTGTTCGTTCACAACCTTCGCATGAATGACTCACCAACGCAAATATAGTCATTTCGCTCTGCGATTCTGTGGGGGACTGTAATAAGGACATGGCCTTGGTCTATACGAAAACCAGTAGCAAGCGGGTGTCCTGCAAATGTTTTTTGGGGTTAAGAGTGAATCTGGATCATAACACCAACAGACTGAGAACTGACGAATGTCAAGATGTTCGTTGCCGTCTTCTAGGTAACCCAACATAACGATACCAGTATCTTCTCTTTTCTCATTGGGTAAATCGGCAGTCTCTACCAAAACAAAAAAAATGAAGTTACTATCATGTCATAAAGGTGAAAGAAGAAACTTGAGTCGTACCCCAAGTTACGTTTTGTGCTGAACCCATAGGCCAGATTGCTTCGGAATTCGGAGAGGTGATGTGTGGGCTGAACACGATTTTCGATTCTCTCCTGATCGTGCTGAGAGAACTGGCTTCAACAAGTGACTTGAATCCCAGTGGCATAAAGACGAGGACGACGCTGGCCGTAAAAACGATAGATGTCAAAAGCTGACGGGACAGCATCATCTCGAAAACTGAAGGGCGATTATTGAAGAAAGGGGTTTCTATAGATTATCAAGTGCAGAGGACTATTCAAAGAGGGCCCTATGAAAAAGGGCCAAAGAAGAAGGAAGAGGGAGGATGTGTTTTGAAAGTAGTAGAACGAGAGACTCATTGACTATTTTATACTTGCTGTCACTTTGCACTCCAACCTCATAAATAGTTGTATAATTTCCTCTTCATCCGACTCGAGGCCCAAAGAAGCATCAAGTAACTGAAACGGGATCATCAAGTGTCCACGAGGCTCATCATTTCTAGAGGACCTGACCTGTCAGAAGAGGATGGGGAGGTAGGGGGTTTAAGCGTTCAACCTAACATGAAGTCCGCCTACCGACCACCGAACGCATGAGCTGAATCCATGACCAAGGGCTAGACCCTTGAGTAGAGACGAAAAAAAAAAAGCAACGCGCGCCCGTCAAGTCGACGAGTATACAACAAGTTCTAGATTTTGACTTGGTGATGTGGCGTTTCGGCTGATGAAGATTCCAGTTCTCGTTTCGAAAGGTCGTTGACGTAGACATCAGTGCGGCGACTCTGCAGATGCAAAAAAGGATATATTTTCTATGTAGGGCTTGCCGATGGTGTCTCTTTTCTTTTTCTCTCTCTCGATGAAAGACTATTCCTTCGTCATTCAATACGCCGTTGACAACAAAGGACTCCAACTGTGATTGATTGGAAGTATGCAGCCCGGAATCTCAGGAGGGGATGAGCTTGCGTCAGCGGCCAAGAAAAATTAATTTGAATCAAAAAAGTGGAGTAGGACAAGGTTGACTACTTAACTGAACGACTTATCACCGCAAGGTGTTGAAGAGGAATAAAGACTGCCTCAAATTCAATTGGAAGATGAAATCCGGGACGATCCTCGGAATAGATGTGCTTCTTATGATGTCAGTTCTTCGTTGTGATGCTCAACTGATGGCCAATTCAAAGTCGGGCGACTTTGACTACTGGCGCAGAGAAAGAAACACAATATCATTGTCCCGTTTTGAGTGTCAATAAGACTTGAGAAATCCGTTATAAGAGACTTGCGGTGATAGGCAACATGCCAAGAAGCTTGAGTGCTTGTGTCCACGGCACGTGTTCGAGAAGTACGTACGAGGGAGCACCGATCAAAAATGACCAGTTGCCCAAATTCGCCGCGGAAGGAGGTCCCGAGCGAAGGGCCACTTGCGCTTCACGGGATGAAGAGAACAGCAAAAATACTTCTCAGTGGCGGTCTCAGCAATCTTTTTGGGTACACATGGATACAATTCTCGCGGTTTGTACATGGAAATTGTCAAAGATGGTACGATTACCAACTGTTCACTGATCCTTTGGAGGAGCCGCGATGGTGAACGGAGCACTGTGATCTTCCGAGTTGAGAGCGAAGACTAAATGAATTGACAGTGTAAATTGGGAGTGACAGATCTTTGAGGTTGCAGTACGTGTCACTCACGGACGATAACCCAATTATTGCCAGGCGTGAACTTGTCGTCCTTTGGCACTCTGACAGTGGTATTGCCGTCGTAAAGGTTACAATTTGTAGCCAAGGGGTGGTCTGGAAGCAATGAGGGGATCATATAATACGAAATAGCGGAGCCAGATTACCGAAAAATACTTTTTGATAGCCCCTGGTGTTCCAGCTCCATTGCCCAAAGTACACCTGGCATTCTGGGGCGCCTGCACGTGAGCTCACATCCGTAGTGTTCCTGTCATTTTGACACTCAGACAAGCAGTCAACATACTCAAAGAAACAAAATACCAAGTAACTAACTGCAATCCACCAGTGTACCATACGGACCGATAAGAGGGGTTCAAAATACGGACAGACGCGGCTCCAGAGTCACGACTGTGCAGCTTCCTGAGCTGCGAAAAACCATGTCTTCGGAATGCCAACTGGCAGGGAAGACAGAGAGCTGAGACAGGAGGAAGAAGTGATAAGATGAAAACAAGAGTCGAAACAAAAATTGAAGCAGGAAACAATAACATCATGACCAGCACTGAGTTTGTAGGATTTGAAGGTTAGGAAGCTGGAACCCTGAGACAGACTGCCATGTTTTATTGAGCGAGAGCAACATAGGGGCGGAATGAGACACGACGGCATCAAAACATCATCAAAACACTCTAAGCAAGGCGTGATGTGCTAAATATGTCACGTATCGCGCCATGGCAAGTGACTTGTCGCCTCTCGACTCTGAAAATTATTTCTCTTCCCCACTGGGTACCATTCTTGAATCTCAGAGTGAAATTATCACACTCCATGATTTGACAGAAGCATATGCAACTGTGTCTCGCAGGATCCGATCCTGCGTGCCAGCGGTCGTGCTGAACGAGCGAATCTATCCTGCCTTCAATCTTTTCCAAACTCAAAGTCATTCCCTCACAGTCTGTATAACTCGTGACATTGGTCGATGCCTTCTCAATCCCTTGTCTATAACCTTGTCTGAGCCCACGAGCTATGACAGTTTGTTGGTTGAAGAGGGAGCGGAGCGCGGCCAGGCATATGCTACCCTGTCTCAACATGCCCTCGTATTCTTATCGGATATCTTCTCTTTTGTACCATTGACACATGCATTTTCCAGTAGGTCTATCTATAAGCATCATCATCATCGGCCTCAAAGTGAAGGTTAGCTAGCCAACTCAGCCAAATAGTATGGCAAGTCCTACTAATTCTATCGGCACCATGCCTGCCAACCCCCTCTGCCAAGAAGACATGGAAGCTTGCAATCTGGGTCCTTCTTTCCCAGAATCTGCAGCCAGATGTCTGGATACCACATAGGCGAATTCTGAAAAAGGTACTATTACGACTCGTAATCGGGACCTTTGATGGACATTCACTCAAGACCGACGGACTGAGGGTGCGCTCTACTGCCAACACATCTCCATCGTCTCATATTCGCTTCAGTTATTTTCTGCTCTTCTACGAATTTCTTCTTCCGAGTTCCTCCCGTATCTACTTCACTTGTTTCCCAAGATTCTTTCGTCATCTTTGGAAGACACTTTTGATGTCAAGCTTCTATCTCTCGAGGTTCTCCGTTCCACCGTAGCTCTCAAACTTGATTCCCAGAATGCGACCTGGGTAGAAAAGCTTGCGCTTGATACTGTAGCTTTCATCAAAACGCAGCACCAGTCTCTCCATAACATCTTCAGTTCGGCCATGAACAATTCGGGAGATACACAGTGGGAAAACAAAGGCCCGTTATGGGCTCTCCTCCACACAGCATGCCTTATATACATAACCGACTTTCATCTCTTTACCCATCCCCATTCGCTGAAATTGGTCATGTCCATTCTCGCGCAAGCAGTGGACCATAAACGTTCTTATGTTCGAGCTCTACATCCACATTTATGGAAATGTCTTGTATGGTGTTACTCTCGTTTACCCATCAATGGTGATGATAAGAATCCTCACATGGCAGCGGTCAGGAGGAGTGCATTCAAACTTGTGAAGCAGGAGCTGAGGGGCGGGATTGCTACTGCGCTCGTTGCATTAAGATCTTACTGTATGGTAGCGAAGAGGGATATTGTTCAGGTTCTTCAGCTTATCCAGGAGACATTGGACAGCAGCAAAGAGAGCCAGATATGCGAAGGTATCAAACTCTTGGGTCGACTTCTTAGCGCTGTCGGTGTGCCATCTGATACAAGTGGACCTCTGAACGATGTCAAAGATTTCTCCGAGATTGTGACCCGAGAATTATTCATTGGGTCCCTTGATCTACCAGAAAATCAAATACGAGCTTGGTCAACCCGCCTTCCTGGCCCCGATGAACGATTTGTACAACCACTTACAGAGGATCAGATTAGAGAAAACTGGAAGGAATTGATTGACCTGTGGGTATATGCTTTTGATTGCGCCAGGTTCCCGAACATAAGGTTTCGACAATACAAGGTGAGACCATTGCCAATGCTATCAATTTCTACGATAACATTCTTTTTGCAGGATCAGCTGATGATCATCTGGAAATCCCTCCTCTTGGTCCAGTCTCACCAAACTTCTGACTCGGATAACATGTCTCCGGCAATCTCTGATCACATAACATCTATTGTTACCAACTTTATAAAAGGGGGGAATGACGGAGATGCCAAGACAGCTGAAGATTTCTTACAAGAACTAGACCTCGTTCATGGGCTGTGGTCCGTGATCAAGCATTCTTTTGCTGCTGCGTTTTTGCCCTCAGTAGCGGAGATGATACTCGTCAATGTTCTTCTAAAGGGCTCTAATCCGGTGGACGAGGGAGTAAAGGTTGCCTGGAGTACATTGTGTGCCGATCTTGCATATGTGATAGGGAATCCCAAGATTCTTGTTCAGGCTGTGTTTAACGAGAAAAAAGGGGTCAGAGTTGAAACTCAGAGGCAGTTATGGATCGTCATTGCAAACAGTGAATTGTTTAAATTGCAGGGACAAGAGTGGGAGAATATCTCGTTGTTTCTCTCACTTCCAATTCAGTAAGAAGGAATGTCAATGAGCTGTTATTCGAGCTAATTTTTCCTCAATTATGTAGACTCTGGAGCATGGATACGCACGAATTGGACGTGTGGAACAAATTGTTTAGCTTGGCCTTGGATATCGCTAGTGTGTCTTCTGGGACATCTCACGATACTCTCAATGTCCTGCTCGGCAAACTCAGTGATATCCTCCAGTGAGTGTCGCAAATCCAGTTGACAGTTTTTTTTCATACTCTAGTGTTTGTATATAGTCTGAAAACCTGCACCGCCTTATTGCCTCTGCTTCTCCCACATCTGCATTTCAATCCCTCCAATACCCTGCATCTCGAGTTTTTGGACGTCATCAACGGATTCCTGGTCAAAATGTATCCACCAACATCTGAAGATATCGTTGTCGCTCTCCCAATTTTGAAGGGTGTAGCAAGAGCGGTTGAAGGATGTGAGAGCGAAAACATTGTCAAGTTTTTGGCCATTTTGAAGGACGGCCTGGGCTTGTGGATTCGAGACGAAGCTAAAGCATTGCCTGAATCAGATCATAACACAATCGTACGTTGTTTCCTCATATGTTTCCACTTCCTCTGGACTCCATTTTTGGAATAGGTTCGTTCAATCTACTGTACCTCTCTCACCCTGCTTACCACATTATCACCGTCTCTCCATACATTACAAGTACTCTCCTCCTTCCTTTCTTCCTCATTTGAACGCATGGGATATCCACCCATAGGACCTCTTGCCTTTGAACGTTACTGGCGGAAAGGCGGGTTCCATGATCAAGATTCAGATAACTTCAAGAAGATGATTCCAGAAGAATTGAAGGCATGTTTGAAGGCCTGGAGTGATCATTGTGGTGACAGTCTGGCGGAAGGGTGTACGAGTGTCAACTCTCAGAGCACGGTAGGTAAGCCCCCATTCATCTATTGTCTCTCGGTAGGCTGATTCTCTAGGCGAGATCCTTTGCGCCAGATTCACAATCACCTAGCAATGCTAACAATGCATTTATCCTTGGATCTCAGGACCATGAATTGGCGAGATTTCTAGGTTTAGACGAAGCTAATGTATCTGGTTTGATTGCCTCAAGTGCTGATCCCGCTCCTGTGGTGCTCTCTGGCGGTAGACCAATAATCAAAACGCCTCAAGAGTTGATCCCAGGAGCAAACCCCCAACATCGCCGAGGCCAAATGGTCTCCGGCTTTCAAGAAGTAGAAATGGTAGCGAGGAAGAAGAGACCCAGTTCTCAAGGTGAGTTAGCAATTTGTTTCTGTCATCGGATGAACTAATCCCAAATGACGTCTCTGTGAATTAGCTATTAGTCGAGTAGCTAAGCGTCGAAAAATGGATGGCGTTGAACCTGCTTTCGTTGCACCTTTCCTCAAGCAGCCGCGAACAATCACCTCGACATCATTGGACAGTCGCCCCTCTCCAGATCGAATGAAACCACATCTTCTTGTTGGCCCTATTACACCACCTACTGGTGAATTGGCAGACGTTTCAACCATCGATTCAGAGTGCGATGAGAACGAGATTGCTCATGAGTTCCCAAATGGACCTGGACCACCACCCAAGTAGTGTTGCACACGCTGAGGTCCATTTTTGTATCAAAGTTCATCGACTGAATATACAGAAAAAAGAACCTTTCTTTTCCAATCAAGTCCGTCCTTCTCCAAAACGCCTTCGATCAGAACCCATGATTGACTCTCGTCCGCCGAGCTGTCCTTCCCCGCTAAAAAGAAATCACCCAACATCAGAACGCCTCGGTGCGTTGGAGCAAGCATATGGCCTCGTTGCCGATTCGTGTGGTGCAATCTCAGGTTCTTTAGAAGAGCTTGTACATGCTGCATAAATCACACACAAGATTGGGGCGAAGATTGTTGAACCAATGTCTAAAAAATGACTTGATAATAATATATTTTCCGTCAAGAGACGATCTGTTATGAGCTTTGACATGTATGTAGTCAGACTCTGGGGATATGATCTATCGGTAAGAATGCTCACGATAGATTCTAGTTGGCTTCTGTGCACAATTCAATATGAGTGTGTTATAGAGGCCTCGTCTCTCTATTTTTCACCTACTGGTCGTGTATTGGGACAGAAACGACGACTCCTCTGAAGATTGGTCAGTTTTGCACTGGAAATGGGATAGAAAATTGGTTTAAAATAGAAACTGACCACCGCAGGACTCGAACCTGCAACCTTTTGGTTAGCACGATTAGGCGATCGAAGCCAAACGCGCTACCATTGCGCCAGGTAGCCAAGCAACAATTTCTCTCATAATATTCAGATGGCAAGTCGCCATTTGGATTGTCGAGCTAACCAATAGTGTGGTGTCATCTAGACCTGTCACACAGTCACACTTCGACACTATTTTATAATTTGTAACGCACACAGTCTGCGGTAGTCTACTGTCCACGGAGGCTCACTACCTCTGATAAATATACAAATCATGTCATACGAAAGAGACAAATACAGAACGAAAAAGAAGTAAAGTATAATAGGATATAGCTAAGTGAGCAAGATTGAGTGTTTTCTCCAGCCAAACTGACAGTGACGGGTGCACCAACAGCTTGCGCAGCTACATCTGCCCTGGCAAGTAAAAAGGGAATAGATCTATGCCCCTTGTCTTCTTTCATGTTTGCAGAGTGGTAATATAGGAGGGAGAGGGATGTCGCGGATAGAATGCGGAGAACCGCGATGGACTGTCATTTTGGAATACTCTCACATAAGTAGTTTACGGTGAATCGTGGATTCAAAAGTCACTCGGCATTTCTCGGTTTGTAATCATCTGTAGATTGGAGCTGGACTATTGATAAGGATAGATTGTTCAATACTCAGTGTGGATCGATGGCGTAGTTGGAAAGCGCGTCTATCTAACTGGGTTAATTCCTGGGCAGACAGAAGGTCCTCAGTTCGAACCTGAGTCGATGCACAAAGCGGATATCCGTTTGAATTGGGAGATCTGTCACATAGTGACGGTCTCTCAATTTTTATTTGTAACGCAGTCTGCGGTAGTCTACTGTCCACGGAGGCTCACTGTCTCTGACAAATATACAAATCGTGTCATACAAAAGAGACAAATACAGAATGAAATCGGCCTGCCTACGCGCTCCGTGTAATAAATTGATGATTTTAAAAATAAAAATAAAAATACAGAATGAAAGAAGTAGAGAAGCCTCAGGGTTTGTGTTCAAGGAGAGGGGACAGGGTGGGAGAGTGCATTCCCGGAGTCTTTGGCTGGTTCGGGGAGCTATGGGGACTCTCTGGGTGGTGTGAAGCAAATGCCGTGGGATTAGATGTAATGGGGTCGCCTACGAAGAAAATAAGCCAATGAAAAAACAATGAGCAACAGTCCTACAGTGGGAAAAGGTTGCTGTCATGTGCGTGCAAATGTTGATGCTGCTAGACCATCGTCGCATTCTTGCTAGGATTAGGCATCTGTACCAGGGTAGATAATTGTGGTGCATTTACAGACAATGCTTTCGGTAAGAGCGGAGTTGATGTGAGGGGAGGTGGAAGGGGGACCCTTTGGAGGTGGAAGGGGGACCCTTTGATGCTCTGTTTGAGCGGCGGATCCAAAGGCGTACACTTGTCCTTGCGTTTCCCGGGCTAACTCGGTCCATCTTTTGTTCCAGCACCCTGAGCTGTGTCCTGCAAAGCTTTAAGCTCCTTGCTCTTCAAGCACTTGCACATATTTGTCATCAGTCCCAGAAAATTTACCTCTGTCCCCGCCACAACGCTCCATCTTCAGAAAAACACGCCCAGAACACATATTCTGTCGCACAGAACTCTATGAAAATCACTCAGTGACACATTTAGAAAAGGTTAGTAATTCACAGACCATCCATGCACTATCCACGTATTTATAATAGTTATAGGTTGTCATAATCCAATTACAGATC